>Ga0335077_10002262_pt1 | contig 22939 bp, 23 predicted proteins | sample Lox_Sample_31_FD_207151 | JGI IMG/M metagenome (GOLD analysis project Ga0335077, IMG submission 207151) | Soil microbial communities from Loxahatchee National Wildlife Refuge, Florida, United States - Lox_Sample_3.1 | ecosystem: Environmental > Terrestrial > Soil > Wetlands | place: USA...
TCCGAATGGCATTGTCGAGCGTTTCGGCGTGCACGACTTCGGCGCCCTTTACCTGGGACTCGATCTTCGCGGCAGCTGCCCCAATCGTGTAGATGCGTTTTACGCGCTGACGGATCAGGTCGTTCAGCACCGTGTAGTCGCTGCCTTTGTCCTTGCCACCTAGAACGAGGTGAATATTAGCGGGAAAAGATTCGAGAGCTTTGATCGTGGCATCCACGTTCGTGGCTTTCGAATCATTGTAATAGTCGACGCTATTGATGGTCGCGACGAATTCCAATCGGTGCTCGACCGCCTTGAAGTCGTGGACGGCCTGGCGGATCTTCTCGGGCGCACAGCCCATGAGCACCGCCGCGCAGACTGCCGCGAGCACATTCTCCAGATTGTGCGCTCCCTTGAGCGGGATATCAGACACTTGCAGAATCTCGCGCTGGCCTTTGCCGTCGCGGAAGACGATGTCGCCCTCGCGAACCCATGCGCCCTGTTCGACTTCTTTGTGGCGGCTGAACCAGAAGACCTGCCCGCGGGTGCGCGCAGCCATCGCAACGCAAGTCGGATCGTCGGCGTTCAAGGCGGCGAAATCGCTTCCCTGCTGATTTTCGAAGATTCGCGACTTCGCGTCGGTATAGATCTCGAATGTGCGGTGACGATCAAGATGATCGGGCGTGACGTTCAGTACGACAGCCACCCTCGGGCGGAAGGTCTGGATCGTCTCAAGCTGGAAGCTGGAGATTTCGAGCACGATAATAGTCTCCGGCTTGGCCCGTTCGGCCAGCGAAATGGCAGGCGTACCGATGTTGCCGCCCACCAGTACAGGAAGGCCCGAGGCCGCGACAATTTCTCCAGTCAGCGTGGTCGTGGTGGTTTTGCCGTTGGATCCGGTGATGGCGACGACGGGGCCCGGCAGAAACTGCGCGGCCAGTTCAACTTCTCCGATGACGGTTTCACCGAGCGACCGGGCCTGGACGAGGGGTGGAGCATCGACGGGAACTCCCGGGCTGACTACGATGAGGTCCTGCCCGCGAAAGGTGCGCTCGCCGTGGCCGCCGGTTTCAACCGTGATGCCGTGATCGAGCAGCACGGGAATTTCGTTGCGCAGTTCATCGCCGCTTTTGGTGTCAGAGACCGTAACCCGCGCACCATGCGCTTTCATGAAGAGCGCCGACGCGACACCAGACTTCCCTAAACCAACTACAAGTGCCCGCTTGCCGTTGAGTTCCATTCACCTATATTTCACCACGGAGACACGGAATCACGCAGAAACAATTTGAAGATTTTTCCTCAGTGTCTCGGTGGTGATAAATCCTACCGTAGTTTCAATGTGGTTAGCGCGAAGAGCGCGAAGATCAGTGATGCGATCCAGAAGCGCACGATAATTTTGGATTCCGACCAGCCCAGCAGTTCGAAGTGGTGATGCAGCGGCGCCATCTTGAAGATGCGTTTCTTCCGGAGTTTATAAGACCCGACTTGCAGGATGACGGAAAGCGCCTCGATCACAAACACTCCACCGATAAACGGCAGCAACAACTCCTGTTTGATCATGACGGCAACCGTGCCGATCGCGCCACCCAGGGCGAGCGATCCCACGTCGCCCATGAATACTTCCGCCGGGTGCGCGTTGTACCAGAGAAATCCGATGGAGGCCCCAACCATGGCACCGCAAAAAATCGTAAGCTCCGCCACTTGTGGCATGCGCTGCAGTTCCAGGTAGGTTGCGAACGTTGCGTGACCGCTCACGTACGTCAGGACGGTGAGAGCCCCGGCCGCAATCACTGTGCAACCGATGGCTAGGCCGTCGAGACCGTCCGTCAAATTTACTGCGTTGCTGGAGCCTACGATTACTAGAGCCACAAACCCCATAAAGAACAGAAATGCCAGGGGCCAGAGATGGGGAAGATGCTCCCAGGCTCCCACCACCAGGTCCGGCCGAAATTGCTTGAAGAAGGGGACGATGAGTTTCGTCGAGTACATTCCATAGGTCTGCATCGCAATCAACATCGTGGCAATGATGATGCTGGCAGCGATCTGCAGGCCGAATTTAGCGCGGCTGGTCAGACCCAGGTTCCGGCGGTGGGTCACCTTGGTGTAGTCGTCGGTGAAGCCGATCGCCGCGTAAGCGCAGGTGGAAAATACGGCGATCCAGATGAATCGGTTACTCAGGTCAGCCCACAGCAGAGTCGGAACGATGATGGCGATCACGATCAGCAGGCCACCCATCGTGGGAGTTCCGGCTTTTTTCTGATGATCCTTGGGACCTTCTTCGCGAATGTATTGGCCGATCTGAAAGTCGCGCAGTCGTCCGATGACCAGCGGACCAACGATGAGTGCTGTGAAAAGCGCCGTGAGGCTGGCAAAGGCCGTACGAAACGTGACGTAGCGGAAAATACGGAAGGGTGCGACGTAGTGTTGCAGCTTCAGGAACAGCAACCAATAGAGCAATCAGCCTCCGAACAGTGGGCAGTGATCAGTGGCGAGTCATCACCATTGGTCGCCGGCCTCTATCCATTGATTTTCGCCTTCCATGTTTCCAGTGCTTTCTCAAGCTTCACCCCGCGCGACGCCTTCAGCAAGACAGCATCGCCGTCGCGAGTCTCACGGGCGAGCCATTCGCCGGCTTCCTCCGGGGTTGCGACGAACTCGGCAGCCATTCCAGTCTGCCTCGCGGCAGCGACCATCGATTGCGCGAGCCCCCGAACTCCGATCAGGACGTCGATTTTGTTCTCGGCCATGTGACGCCCTGACTCGTCGTGCAATTCTTCACCCGCGGGACCGAGTTCCAGCATTTCTCCGGCAACCACAATGCGGCGTTTTGCTCGCATTCCGGAGAGCGTGTCGACCATGGCTCGCAGCGCCTTCGGATTGGAATTGTAGCAATCGTTGATGACAGTAATGTTACCCAACTGGAGAACCTGTCCCCGCTTGTCAGCGGGTTTGAGCGTGGCCAGAGCCGCGATCGCTTCGGAGACCTTAATGCCCTGCGCGATCCCGACCGAAACAGCGGCGAGAGCATTGAGGACATTGTGCTGTCCAACGAGCGGCAACTTGGCGTGTTCGCGATGGGCGGCAACGACGACATCGAACTCCGATCCTTCGGCACCGCTGGACTGCACGTTCTCGGCACACACATCAGCACCGATAGCGGTTCCGTAACGGATGACCCGGCCCTTGAAGTCGCGGCCGAATTGAGAGACGTACTCATCGTCGGCGTTGAGCACAGCGGTTCCGCTGGAGGGCAGCGACTCGACCAGTTCATATTTCGCGCGAGCGATTCCAGCAATGGAATCGAAGAATTCCAGATGGACGGGGGCCACGTTGGTCACGACGCCGACATCCGGTTGCGCGATTTTAGCCAAAGCGCGGATCTCGCCCGCATGCGACATTCCCATCTCGATGACTGCCTGATCGTGTTCTGGCTCCAATCTCAGCAGCATGAGGGGAAGCCCGAAGTGATTATTGAAATTCCCTTCGGACTTGAGCACGCGAAATTTTGAAGCGAGCACATGGGCAATCGCTTCTTTCGTCGTGGTCTTGCCGGCTGAACCAGTAACGCCGATCAGCGGCTTATCCCAAAGCTTACGCACCGCTGTGGCAAGCGTCTGCAGGGCGATGAGTGTGTCGTCCACCGCAAGCAGCCTGGCGTTGCCAGAGAACCGGGCTGGTTGATCCTTGCGGATGACGGCCGCTACCGCTCCTTTTTCCAGTGCCGCCGCAACGAAATCATGTCCGTCCAGACGCTCACCCTTTACTGCCACGAAGAGTTCACCGGGCGCGATGGTACGGGAATCGATCGAGTATCCGTGGGCAAGTTCCTCGCCCGGAAATGTGCCCGAGGCCGAGATAAAGTCTGCAATTTTCGCGAGCAGGAGTTTCATTCAAATCCTTGCTGTTCTAGTACCTCACCACGGGCCCAAAAAACTGCGGATTGATTTAGCGGAGGCGAGCCGCGCGATGTTACTCAATGGATCGCCTGCTTAGCGCATTCGAATCCTGCTGTCTGGAGAACTTCGCGGGCCACTTCTGCATCGTCGAAAGGAAGTGAGCCTTCGCGCGTGATCTGCAGCTTCTCGTGACCCTTGCCCGCCACCAGGACGATATCGCCAGGGCGGGCCTCCGCGATGGCAAGGGCAATCGCTTTGCGCCGATCAACTTCTACCGTGTATTTCACACCACTCTTCTGCACGCCAACCAGGGCGTCATTGATGATGGCCCTGGGGTCTTCACTTCTAGGATTGTCGGAGGTGAGCACAACAAAATCGCTTCCGGTCCCGGCGGCTTCACCCATCAAGGGACGCTTGGTGCGATCACGGTCACCGCCGCAGCCGAATAACGTGATCACCCTTGCCCCTCCCCCATGGCGCGAAACAAACTCGCGTGCCAGAGCAGTCAGATTGCGGAGGGCATCATCGGTGTGAGCGTAGTCCACAACCACGGTGAAGGGCTGGCCACAGTCAACCCGTTGAAACCGGCCCGGGACATGGGAGAGAGAAGCGACCCCACGGGCGATGACGTCGCTCGAACAACCGCGAGCGAAACCGGCGGCAGCTGCCGCCAGAATGTTATAGACGTTCACGCGCCCGATGAGGGGTGAAAAGATCGGTAACTTTTCGTTGGGAGTAACGACGTCGAAGCGCGTTCCGAGCGGTGTGATGTCGGGCTTCGAAGCGTGAAACTCTCCGCGGTTCCAACCGTACGTCAGCACAACGGAACTGCGCTTACGGCTGAACTCGGCAAGTCTCGCACCGTACTCATCGTCGAGATTGGTAACGGCCACACGCGGAGGATCGGTTCCGCAGCCTTCAAACAGGACCCGCTTTGCGCCGAAGTACTCTTCCATGGTCCTGTGATAGTCGAGATGATCGCGCGTCAGGTTTGTGAATACCGCGACATCGAAAGGCACGCCGAAGACCCGTTGTTGGGCGAGCGCGTGGGAAGAGACTTCCATAACGGCCTCGGTCGCACCCTGCCCCAACGCTTCGTTGAACAAACGTGCCAATTCCAGGGCCTCTGGAGTAGTGTGCGGCGCCGGATAAACCTTGCCCGCGACGTGATACTCGATGGTACCGATCAGCGCGCTCTTGCGGGCGGCGGCGTTGAAGATTGATTCCACCAGAAAGGCAGTAGTGCTCTTCCCGTTCGTCCCGGTGATGCCAGTGATGGCAATCCGCTCGGCCGGACGTTTGTAGAAATTCTCGCTAATTCGAGCCAATGCGCGTCGGCCATGGGGCACAACGGCCCACGCAACCCCTTCGCGCGGTTGTTCTGTCGAGGAGTCGCTTACCACGGCGACGGCTCCGGCCTGAACCGCCTGGTCGATGAAGCGATTTCCGTCGGAACCTTCGCCTCGCATCGCTACGAAGCACGACCCAGGCTTCACGCGTCGCGAGTCATATTCCACACTGGTGACGTCCGGGTTCCCGGTCCGGGCCAGAAACTCGGCGCCATCCAGAAGATGTTGGAAAGTCATTGCTTTGAATTATAGGGCAGGAGAGTCGTTGGTCAGCCGGGGGGGTAGTCCTGCAACGTGTACGACAATTCATCACTGGCCCCCATTTTCCATTACCAATGTCACGTTCCATCGTGGCAAGCTGAGGGATACATTACTCTCATGAGTACCGGACCTGGTTCTGCCAAAATCCGCTGTGCACAATGCGAGCAATCCGAAGCTAACTGTCAGTGTGAGAAGTATTGCTGCCTGTGCCAATCGGTGATCGACGTCCGGCTGTGCATCGACGGGCTGATGTACTGTGAGCCCTGCCGGGCGGCGTGCGACTACAAGACAGCCGACTAATCGGCGGCCCGGCCATAAACTTGTCGGGAAGCGCCTTCTTAGCCGCAAGCATTGCGATCGACTGGCGACAACTCTTCACGCCCCGAAGTCATCTGTCCTTCATGATCGCCTTCACGCCGAATCGCAATATCGTTCTTCTTATAAAAACACGCCAGCTGTGATCCGGTTCCTTGGCAAGGCCAATGTTTTTAGGGCAGAATAGAGCGTTTTGCTCCAGTTTGCCGCTTTCAGGAGATTTTCCCACATGGCGACCACCATGCACGTCAGCGACGTAGCCGAGTTGCTGAGCGAAGGTCGAACGCATTTCAACCTTTTCCCGGCACAACTGGTGGAGCATTCGCTCCGTCGCAACGAGGCCAAGCTCGCATCCAATGGCGCTCTGGTCGGGTATACCAACCGTACGGGACGTTCTCCGAAAGACAAGTTCATCGTGAAAGATGAGATAACTGCGCACACCGTGGCGTGGGGGTCCGTCAACGTGCCGTTTGAACCGGAGAAGTTCGATGCGTTGTACGCTCGTGTGATGGAGCATCTGCGGGGCAGAGAGCTTTACGTGCAGGATCTTTTTTGCGGAGCCGACCCGGCATACCGCTTGCCCGTCCGCATCGTGAACGAATATGCCTGGCATAACTTATTTGTCCGGCAACTGTTCATTCGTCCGAGCGCCGAGGAGCTTAAGAATCATCATTCGGAATTTACGGTCATTGCGGCGCCGGAGTTCAAAGCTGATCCCAGGCGAGACGGCGTAAATTCTGAAGTCTTCATCCTGTTGAACTTCATGCGGCGCACTGTGCTGATCGGTGGGACTTCTTACGCCGGCGAGATGAAGAAGTCCATTTTCAGTGTGATGAATTTCCTGCTGCCGCCACGCAACGTATTCCCCATGCACTGCTCGGCGAATGTGGGGCACAACGGGGTGACCGCGCTATTTTTCGGATTATCGGGCACGGGTAAGACTACGTTATCGGCCGACCCGTCGCGCGATCTGATCGGCGACGATGAGCACGGCTGGAGCGCCGACGGCGTTTTCAATTTCGAGGGGGGATGCTACGCCAAATGCATCAAGCTCTCGAAGCAGAACGAACCGCAGATCTGGAATGCCTTGCGCTTCGGATGCGTGCTGGAAAACGTTACGCTCGATTCGCACACGCGCATCCCGGACTATGACGACGACAGCAAGACAGAGAACACACGCGCGGCTTACCCTGTGGACTTTATCGAGAACGCTGTCATTCCGGGGATCGGTGGGCACCCGAAGAATGTTGTGTTCCTGACTGCGGATGCTTTTGGGGTGCTGCCTCCCATCTCGAAGCTGACGCCGGAACAGGCGATGTATCACTTCCTGTCGGGCTACACCGCGAAGGTTGCAGGGACAGAGGCCGGAGTGAAGGAACCGGCCGCCACTTTCTCCACTTGCTTTGGGTCGCCATTTCTGCCGTTGCCTCCGAAAACCTACGCGGAGATGCTGGGCCGGCGGTTGCGCGAGCACCATGCGCAATGCTGGTTGGTCAATACAGGCTGGCAAGGCGGGCCGTATGGCGTCGGACGAAGAATGAGCATCCCTTACACACGGGCCATGGTGGATGCAGCCGTGGAAGGGGAGTTGATCCGTCAGGATTTTGAGATCGAGCCCGCGTTTGGATTCAGCATTCCGAAATTCTGCCACGGCGTCCCGCCACAGGTTCTCAATCCGCGCGTTGCCTGGCAGGACAAAATCGCTTATGACCGGGCCGCCGAAGACCTGCGCAACCGTTTCGCGAAAAACTTCGAGAATTTCGACGCTCCGCCGGAGGTCAAAGCGGCGGGGCCGAGGATGCAGCGCTAGTCCCAGAACAATGGGTAGTTCGCCGTTCCCCTCTATGCCACTGCGAAAATCCTCTGTCCGACGAGGGTTCTACGTCTTAGCGGCACTTTACCTCTGCGGCACGGTATTTGGAGGTATCGGTCTAGGCTGGATTGCCCTTCACCCGCCGAGCTCTCCAATTACCTCGGAGGAGGCTTCGAATGCGCGGGCGGGCGCTTCGGCCGCTTCCCAGAAATTTACAGAAACTTCTGTCACCACTCCGGACGGGTTCACTCTCAGAGCTTGGTTTCTAGAGCCGCAAACCGAGAACCGGGATGCCGTCATTCTCCTGCATGGAGTCTCAGACAATCGCCTGGGAATGTACGGCTTCGCAAAATGGCTCTTAACCAGGAATTACGGCGTACTCCTTCCTGATGCTCGGTCACATGGACTCAGTGGAGGACTTGCGACCTACGGACTTAAGGAATCCGATGATATCCGTCTCTGGGTCGACTGGCTTGAGCGAACATATCATCCACGGTGCGTATACGGACTCGGCGAATCCATGGGCGGCGCGCAGTTGCTGCAAGCTCTTCCAAAGGAGCCTCGTTTCTGCGCGGTAGTTGCCGAGTGCCCCTTCGCTAGTTTTCGGGAGGTCGCGTACGCCCGCTTCGGGCGTGAATTCCACACTGGGCCATGGCTAGGTGCCACATTCTTCCGGCCAACTGTCGATGCAGGATTTCTCTTCGCCCGTCTGCGATTTGGCCTCGACATGGAAGAAGCATCTCCCAAGCGAGCAGTTGAAGGAATAGGGATTCCCGTACTACTCATCCACGGACTCGGTGACCGCAATATTCCTTTCTACCATTCGGATGAAATCAGGGCGCATAATCCTGCCGACGTTGTTGTCTGGAAAGTTCCAGGCGCTCTTCACACCCAGGCTCATAACCTAGTGCCAGCAGAGTTCGAGAACCGCGTGCTCAGCTGGTTCGAGTCTCACGGTCCAATCTGAAGATAAATTGCCCGTCTGTACGTATCCATTTGGCGTCTCTCCCGCCACAGGTTTGTGATTAAATCCCTCTATGTTCGCGCGCAAAATCCTTGTGGAGTACCAGGAAAATGGCCGGCCGCTTCCCTGCCCCTTGAAATGGCTGGATTCGTTTTCCATGCGCAGCTTCACGAATTTCAGCATTTTCGATGACACGCTTCCGGTTGCCGACGGAGAGATGGAGATCGGCTCGGCAATTCCGCTGGATGAACTCAGGACTTCCATGGAGGATTGGTTTCGGCGAAAGGGATATCTACCTAAGGACTCTCACTTAATTGTAAGGGAGCAGTGAGGTTTTTCGCAGGGACGACGGGGGCCGACCTGCGTGAAATTCGCCACTCGCATTGAGACTTTTGACGCGAGCGTAACCGGCAACCCGCACCCTGAAATGCTCGTCTTAGATGAAGACATTTACGCCAGGTTCGAAATGGCAGGCGAATTGCACTCCAATGCGGGGAGGTGCTTGATGAGTTTCAAGCTGCTGCAATTCCCCCCTCAAACCAGCACCCGCTCGACGCCTGCACCGCTGCATTGGGTGAATCTGGACGAACGCATGGAGGCCAACGGATTTCTAAGTTCATGGCTCGATGATGGCCGCGATTCGAACCACCCGCAGCGCCGTATGAATTGGGGCGCCGCCGCCGGTATCGCCATTTCACTGGTCGTCAGCGCCTGCGTCTGGGCAGGAGTGGGTGTTTTGGTCGCCAGGCTGCTGAGATAAGCGGGTTTTTCCTCGATCGAATGCAGGCGGGGCAGCGTCAACCAGCGCTGGCCCCGTTTGTTTTTGGCGCGCTTACTTGTCGTATCGTAGCAGCGACATCACATCGTAGTTCTTCAGCTTCCCGCGGCCGTTCAGAAACGTCAGTTCCACGACAAAACCAAGGCCGGCGATCTTCGCCCCGAGGGACTCTGCCAGTTTCGCAGTTGCCTCCGCTGTGCCGCCGGTAGCGAGCAGGTCGTCAACGATAAGAACGCGCTGGCCCTTCTGGATCGCGTCCTTGTGCACCTCAAGCGTGTTGGTACCGTACTCTAGCGTGTAGTCGTACCTGACGCACTCGGCGGGTAGTTTGCCGGGCTTGCGCACGGGTACAAATCCGGCGTTCAGTCGATACGCCAACGCTGGCGCGAAGATGAATCCGCGCGCCTCCATGCCCAGTACGAGATCGACATCCTGCGAAATGTAATGTTCCGAGAGCTTGTCAATGAGAGTGGCAAGGCCGGTTTTATCTTTCAGCAAGGTAGTGATGTCGTAAAAGAGGATGCCCTTCTTCGGGAAGTCCGGCACCTCGCGGATCATTTTTTTGAGACGATCGACTTCTGCGGCGGTTACTGGAGACGACGAACTCGGAGACATTACCACGCTCCTTCAATGCGGAATGAACTGAGACCAGCAACAGGACTTTCGTCTGAGACTTCGACGGAATCGACGCGAGCCGCGCGCGGCCCTTCGCGCAGGCGGGAATGTAGACCCGACAGTTGATCGCGGGTACCTTGCGCGAGGACCTCGACACTGCCGTCATGGTTGTTGCGGACCCATCCGGCGATGCCGAGCATGTGAGCTTCGCGTTCGACGAACCAGCGGAAGCCGACGCCCTGCACGCGGCCGTGCACGATATAGCGGCGTGCGAGCATCGCCTTTTCGCTGGTAGACACTGTATCGAGCAAGAATGCAGAAGTTAGAAGTCAGAATGCAGAAGTAACCGGAAAATGTCTTGAGGTTTCACTTCTGCCTTCTGAATTCTAACCTCTGACTTCAGATCAGGCCCGGGATAGGTAGGCCCCTTCCGAGGTATCGACCTTGATCTTTTCGCCTTCGTTGATAAACGGTGGCACTTGCACAATCAGACCAGTCTCAGTTTTCGCAGGCTTCGTCACGCTCGAAGCGGTGGCGCTCTTCAGGCCGGGTTCGGTCTCGATCACCGTGAGTTCCACGGTTTGCGGCAGTTCGATCCCGACGGCCTTGCCGTCAAAGAATTCGACCTTGATCTGCAGATTCGGGATCAGGTAGTCAACGGCATCACCCAGGGTGTCTTTCGTTAAATGGGTTTGCTCGTAGTTCGACGTGTCCATGAAGTAGTAGCTATCGCCGTCGTTGTAGAGGTACTCCATCTCGACTTCATCGACATTGATCTTCTCGATGGGATCGGGCGAGCGGAATCGGTGCTCGAACATCGCGCCGGTGCGCAAGTTGCGCAGCTTAGCCTGGATAAAGGCGCGCAGGTTGCCGGGCGTGCGGTGTTCCACGCTGAAAACGGAGTGCAGATCATTGTTGTGCTTGATGATCATGCCGGGACGAAGCTGTGTTGCAGGGATCGACATCGCTCAAAACTCTCCTTGTACGATTGCAGTGAAGCTGGCGGAAGACGGGCAAGCCAAGTTCCGCCGCCACAGGGGCTAAAGCACTATTTTACACGTACGTCCAGCGGGAAGGGAAACGAGGGGCGGCCTCTAAAATCGCCTCTCCGAACGATACTGGAGAGAACAATCGATTTGCGGTCCGTCTTCGCATCATTAATTTCCTTCTTCCCAATACGGATCATTCGCATTTTTCTTCAGCTCTTCCATCACACTCTGGATGAGTTCCTTCGCATCCGTCAGATTCTTCATGATGAGTTGGATATCCATCACTGGCTTGCCAGGCCAGCGCTGGCTCTGGCAATAGACGCCGTGCTGGCCAACCAGCGCCATCGCATCGGTGATGGTGTCCATAGTGACCGCGAGACGCCCGCGTGGAACACCCATCATCGTCTCGTAGTGCTCCAGTTCTTCCTGCTTCTCGTCGAATATCGGCATGGAGAGATTGTAACTGCGCCGCTGCGTGGAGCATAATGAGCCGCTGACAAAATCAAACCGCAACCGTCAAAGTATCTTCGCCGTTCAGCAACTCCAAGGAGAGAACCATGCAGAAGAGAATCGTCCTTCTCACGCTTTTCGCACTCTTAACCACCGCCGCCTGCTCAGCGCAGGGAGACAAATCAAAACGTCCCAGCCCGCCAGCCTCCGCCACGTGTGATTTGGGTGGAGGCAAGACCGTCAAGACTGACTATTCCAGCCCGCGTATGAAGGGCCGCAAGATCTACGGCGATCTCGTGCCCTATGGCGAGGTCTGGCGCACGGGCGCGAATGAAGCCACTACGTTTGTAACAAGCTCGGACATCGTGGTCGGTGGAACCAATGTCCCCGCCGGCAACTACACAATCTTTACGGTTCCGAACGCCGACAAGTGGAGCCTCGTCATCAGCAAGGGTACCGGAGAGTGGGGAACCAATTATCCCGGTCAGGATAAGGATCTGGCGCGCGTGGACATGAAGGTCTCGAAGCTGTCCTCGCCGGTTGAAAACTTCACGATTTCTTACCAGAAGTCCGGCAACGGGTGCACGATGAATCTCGATTGGGAAACCACAAAAGCGTCGGTGGATATCAAAGCCAAGTAGCGCCGCCACCCTGGTAGCCGTCCGGCGGGCATCCTTCGACTGCGCTCGGGACAAGCCTTGCCCGCCGGGCTTCGCCTAAAGAGTCCGCTTGAACAATGGAATTGCAATCCCAAGCGTTACTGTCGCGAACACTCCCAGAAACAGCATGTCCCCCCAAACGGCGGAAAGTGTCGTCTCCTTCAGCAGCAAACATTTGAAGCCATCCACCGCATAAGTAAACGGATCGCACCTCGCGATCGCGCGCAGCCAGGGAGGAAACGCCTGGATGGGATACACCGATCCGCTCGGGAAAAACAGCAGCGTGTTGAGAATCCCGAACATCGCACGCGGCACCAGCGGATCTTCAATGCGCACCATCAGCAGGAACATCATGGTGTTCAAGGCTAGCGAAGTCAGGACAATCATCAGCACTAGTCCGATCGCGCTGGTCGGATTGAAAATTGTTCCGACACCCGCCAGCATCGATCCAATCCCGACGATGATCGCACCGGTCATGACCGCTTTGATCGCACCGGCGAGATTCAGTCCCAGCACGAGTTCCAGCTTCGTAATCGGCGTAACCAGATAACCTTCGTGCACCCCGCGGGCCTTGTCGTCGATATACAGCATGCCTCCGCCAATCATCACTGATACGAACATCGCGAGCACCAGCGAACCCGGCAGCAGATACTTCATGTACTCGATATAGGGATAGAGTTCGACGATGCTCAACGCGGTCTGCTGCAGAATGCGGGGAGACGCGGTGGGCTGGTTCAGCGCATTCGTCAGATCGGCCAGTTCCGCCTCGACCGCGGCGCTCATGAAGTTGTCGCTGTTGTCGACGACCAGAACGATCTGCGGATGATTCTGCTCGTACACGCGGCGGGAATATTGCGGCGGAATGATGACCGCACCTTGCAGTTTCCCATTGCGGACATCTTCAGCAGCCTGCTTGTCGCTGTCGTAAGGGATGGGCGTGAAGGTGCGTATATTGGCACGAACCGAGTCAAAAGCCTCGCGGATCCGGAGCGCCTGCGGCCCGCTATCCTGGTCAACAATGGCAATTTTAGCGTCGTGAATCTTCCCGCCAAATGCATTGCCGAGAATAATCAGCTGCACCAGGGGAAAGATCATCGACGCCAGCATCAGCGCCGGCGAGCGGAAAAACTTGCGCATCTCGCGCTCGACGATGGCCATCATGCGATTCATGAGAATACTCCAGCAATTACTTCAAGCGTCGTTGGTCAGTCGTTGGCTGACGTGAGTTTTGCAAACGACGAATGACGGACGGCCGACGACGCTTCTAAGGCTGTAGCCCAGGCCGTTGCGGCATCACGAACGCATAAGCCTTCTGCAACTCGTCGCGTAACTGCCGTCCGGTATAGTGCACGAAGACGTCATCGAGCGTCGTGTTCTGCACCGTCAACGTTTTCACTCCTACGCCGTTCTGCACCGCCATTTCGACCAACTCGGTCGTGGTACGAGAACCGTTGCCGGTGAGGACGCGAAACATCCCGGCACCCTCATGCTGAACCGAGGTGACATCGTCAAGGGTATGCAGCTTCTGCTCCCAGTCGCCGGGAGGATTGTCGAACTGCGCCTCGATCACATTCGATCCCGGCACGCTGGCCTTCAACGCCATCGGCGTGTCGAGAGCGACCAGTTTTCCGTGATCGACGATCGCGATGCGGTCGCAGAGTCGGTCCGCTTCATCCATGTAATGCGTCGTGATCAGTATGGTGAGGTTCCGGTGCTCCTTTATGTTGCCCAGCATCTCCCAAACCGCAACCCGCGAAACGGGATCCAATCCTGTAGTCGGCTCATCGAGAAAGAAAATACGCGGATGATGTACCAGGCCGCGCGCAATCTCCAGCCGCCGCCGCATTCCTCCCGACAGGGTTTTGGTCTGCGCATCACGCCACTTGGTCAGATCCACTAACTGCAGCAATTCATCAATCGACGCCTTGCGCTCCTTTGCGGGAACATCGTAGAGCTTGGCGTAAATGTTCATGTTCTCTTCGACTGTGAGGTCGAGGTCGCTCGTCAGCGCCTGCGGGATCACTCCGATCATGCGCCGCGCCGCGTTGGCTTCCTTTGCCACGTCGTGGCCGCTGATCCGCGCCTTGCCTGCCGTAATCGGGATCAGTGTCGTCATCATCCGGATCAGCGTCGACTTCCCTGCTCCGTTGGGCCCAAGCAGGCCGAAGATCTCGCCCTCTTTCACGCTGAAGGAAACATCGTCCACAGCCGTGAAGTCGCCGTACTTCTTCACGATGCGTTCGACTTCGATGGCCGACGGCGCCTTGGGATCGTAAACCGGCTTCTCCGGGATGTGGTTCGCAGCGCCATTACCCGGTTTTGCTTTGGATTCGTCCATGATCACTCCGACGCCTTCGCGCTTTGGGTCGAGCCGTTCTTGAGCTGCTCGGGTGCAACCAGCACTTCTGCCGTCATTCCAGGCACGTACGCGCCCTTGGGATTGTCGAGCCGGACTTTGAGGACGATCGTCTTGATGTCACGCTTGCGCCGGCTGACGTCACGCTGCGTCGCATAGTCGCCCTCAACGCCTTTAAAGAAGACTTTGCCGGAAGTTACGGTCCCGCCTGGCAGACGAATCCGAAGCACATCGCCGTAGCCGATGCGGTCGGCGTAGGTTTCAGGAATCGCCGCCCGCGCCCAGGTATCGCTGAGATCGACGATGGTGACGATGGGCGCGCCGATATTCACCACTTCACCTTGCCGTGCCGCACGCACCGACACGGTTCCGCTGACCGGAGCGTAAACGTTCGTGTATCCCAGCCGCACCGCAACCTGATTCTTCAGCGCAACTGCGTTCTTGAGATCCGCTTCAGTTGCGGCCACTGTGCTCTTGGCTGCGTTAGCCTGATGCGTCCGGGCAATCGCCGCCTTCAGATCCGCGTCTGCCGCGGTCACAAGATCTTGTTGCGCCTGGACAGTTGCCTGCGCCGCTTGCAGGTTGGTTTCCGCCTGCACCCGTTCCTGGTCGGAGGCGATGCCGGCCTTCGCCAATGCAATGATCCGGCGGCTATCACTTTCAGTGCGCTCCAGCGTGGCTTTTGCCTGCAATAGCTGCGCCTTCGCCGAGGAAAGCTTCGCTTCCGCATTGGCGACGTCACTTGTGGTGGAACCGCTGGTCGATTCCTCCGTGTGCTGCATCTCGGAAACTTTGTGCTGCAAACTGGCAATTGTAGCCGTGGCCGCGGCCTCTTGCGCTTGCAGTTCCGATGGGTCGAGCACGGCGATCAAGTCTCCCGCTTTCACGGGGGTGCCTTCGTCGACCAGCAACTTCTGGATGCGCCCTTCCACTTGCGCGCTGACGATCACTTGATTGGCATCTACGGTGCCGATTAGCACCAGGTCTCGCGAGTGATCGGCGGAGAAAAAGTAGTAGGTCGCGGCGATCACGAAGATGATTCCTAAAAGAATGAAAAATCGGTTACGCGCGCTCATGGGCGTGCTCCTTGTAACGCGGTCTGCCTGGGAACAAATAATGCAGCGGAGATGAAATCCAGCACCGAGGTCCGCCGCTCGGCGATCCGCTCGGGAGTCAACGGGTTGAAGCCGACGATCTTCTGCATCATCGGGGCGCTGCTGAAGTAGAAGACGATCATGGCGACGATAGACTGCACGAAGTGTGCAGGATTCACACGTCGAAAGTGCCCCCCGGCAATGCCCTCCCTTAGCACTTCACTCACCCGCAAAAAAATGGGCTGGATGTAGTTCTTGATGACTTTCTCGATGTGCGGTGATTGTCCCTGGCGAGCCCGCATCATCTCCCCCTGCATCAGCCGCGGGTAGATCTGGTTGGAGGCAATGAAATCGAAGTACGCACCCGCATAGGCGAGAATCTTTTCGCGCGGAGGCAGGTCGCTGTCGAGGACCTGAAATACCGACTTCTTCAGGCCGGCGAATGCTTCATCGAGTACCGCACCATACAGCGTTTCTTTATCCTTGAAGTAGTAATACAGCAGTGCTTTATTGACGCGGGCTTCACGGGCGATGGAATCCGTACGTGCTCCGGCAATTCCGTATTCGGCAAACTCATACGCGGCCGCGTGCAGGATGGCGGCGCGGCTTTCCTCTGGCTGGCCGCGGGATCCCATGCGGCCGTGCCACGTGTTGCGGCGATGCAGAACGCGAGGCATTCGTTTTAATTAACCAGTTAGTTAGATGATACATCATCGGCCATCGATTCGAAACTCTTTTCACCAGGCGGTATCGGCTCCCGGATCTCACTGATTCCGGCCCCTGCCCGTGTTCTAATAGGCGTTTCGCTCTATGGCACGGAGGTTTCGCATGACTCAGCGGTGTCTTCCCGTCATTATTCTTCTCACCCTTTTCGGCACATGTGCTTTCTCCCAGGCTCCCAAGCTCGATCGCCAGGTTGCCGTAACCATCGATGATCTTCCTGCCGGGATGGCCGATCGCCTGCCAGCGGCTGACATTACGGCGATGACCACCAAGCTGCTGACGACACTTCGCGATCAGAAGATTCCCGTGGTTGGCTTCGTCAACGAGAAGAAACTCTACAAGCTTGGCGAGGTTGATGAGCGCATCAAGGCCCTGCAGATGTGGCTCGATTACGGATTCGAACTCGGCAACCACACCTTCAGCCACATGTCGCTCAACCAGAGAGAACTGAAGGACTGGGAAGACGACGTAATCCAGGGCGAAAGCGTCACGCGCATGTTGCTAACGCAGCACAAGATGAGGTTGCGGTATTTTCGTCATCCTTATCTCGATACCGGGCGCGATCTGGAGACCCGCCGCAAGGCCGAGGAATTTTTGATTCAGCGCGGATACCGCATCGCTCCGATTACTCTGGATGGCTGGGATTGGGCCTTTGCCGGAATTTATGAAGACGCGAGGAAACGCAACGACACCGGCATGCAGCAGAAAATCGTGAAAGACTACCTGGCATATCACGAGGCTTCGTTTGCGTACTCCGAGCAACAGTCCGCCAAACTCGTCGGCTATGAACCTAAGCAGATCCTCTTATTGCACGCCAGCAATCTGGAAGCCGATCATATCGGCGAGTTGCTCGATCTTCTGCGGAAGCGAGGCTATCGCTTCATCACACTGCAGGATGCACTGGGCGATCCGGTCTACAGTCTCCCTGATACGTACGTTGGAGAAGAAGGCACAGGATGGATCGATCACTGGGCGATCACACAGGGGAAACTTCCACAGGGCGCGCCCGTGTTCCCACAGTGGGTGATCGAGCGCTCGAAGCAGTTACAGTTATCCACAGGCCAGGTCTCGGCAGAGACCTCCAATTACTGACTGCCACCGGAACTTGAGCCAGCCCTCCGCAACTGCAAGATCGCCAGCGCCTTTCTTGTCTTTCCTGCTTGGGTGCCATTCGGCTCCTCGCCGAGGTACGCTTGCAGTTCCTCTATGCATTCCGGAATTTTGTTCTGTTGTTCTAGTGCATTTGCCGCTACCAGATGCAGAAACCCGTGCTGGCTGAAACCCGCGTCGTGCCCCTGCCGGCTCGTCTGCAGCGCCTGATCGAGATGGTGGTCGGTGACCTGGGAGTAAGCCAGCAAGAAGAGTTCGTCGGCATTCGCAGCGGGTGCGAGAGCTACAGCCTTGGTCAGAAGAGACTCCGCGTTGGGATAATCTTTTTCCAGAAAACTGATGCGACCAAGGTTGACGTAGGCCGCAGCCAGATGATCATCAAGTGCGATCGCTTGTTGCAGGGCATGGCGCGCTTCCAGGTTGTTCCCCATGCGGGAGTAAACAGCTCCCAGATTGTTGTAGGCCGCAGCATAGTTTGGGTAGACCGCGAGACCCCTTCGTAGACTCTCGCTCGCCTTGTTCCAGTCCCGGTTCGCGATCAGGCGATTCGCTTTCACGAACTCTTTGGCCGCATTCGACGGTATTCGCAGTTCGTTTACCGAGACGAATGAAGAGTGTGCGGCCCAGTTCGTCGGATCCGACTCCGTGTGTTTCGCCCGAACCTCCACGTCCTGAGTGACGACGGAGTTGACCTCGACATCGCCTTCGTCTGCATTGGTTGCGTCGGCCCCGCGGACGCTGACGTGATATTTACCGGAAGGAACGTCGAAGAACTCGGCTCTGCATTCTCCATCTACGGAACCCTCAGCAAGCGCAAAGCCCATTCCGCCTGTGAGAGCGACTCTAGTCGAGGAATCGCAGGGAGTGTGATCGCCGAATGCAAGCTGCACTCGCAGCCGCCGCACCACATCGTTGGAACCGAGCTGGATTTGCGCGCATGCCGTACCGAGGAGAAGAACCACTACCGCAACCAAGCGACCGGTCATAAACCGCCCCCGAATCGCTGCCGCGCTTCCGTGTTCGTGGCGCTTCAGATATTGAACTTTGCCCCATGCGCGACGACGATTGCGAGTCAGACGCGGCACACGGCAAACCGGTAGCGCGGATTGTCGTCACCAAGATATAAATTTATCGATGTCGATCTTCATCGAAACCTCACACGAGAAATGCGCTTGTAGCGCTCGGTGTGTGAATGCGTCTTGTATGGAATCGTGATCATCAGCGCTTGAGTTCTTGGAGAAAACGGAAGGGAAACATCGAAAGACAGTAAAGTGTCAGGAAGTCATGTGCGGCAGTGAGGGTGCAAAGCCGGGAGCATCAGAGGAAATGCCCGCGACATCCACTGTCTTGACGGACAGAGGAACTACTCGGTGCCTCCAGCAATCGAAGGCACGAGCAGAACTTCATCGCCTTCCTGAAAGGCGTACGAGGGCCCGCCGAGAAAACGGATATCTTCCTCATTGACATAGATATTCAGGAAGCGGCGGATTTGGCCCTTGTCGTCGCGCAGGTGCGGCTTGAGATCGGGAAACTTCTCGTCGAGCACGGAGAAGAGTTCCCCCAGATTCGTCGCCGCGCAGGTAATCGAAGCGACGCCGGAGGTGTGGCGTCGCAGGGCTGTAGGAATGTTGACAGTGATGGGCATCGCTATGCTCCGATCGCCTCGGCTTCTTGCGCCGCGGCGACCACACCGGGAACCTCTTCGACATCGAGCGTCTGCTGCAAGTATGCCTCGAATTCTACGAGCTTGGGCGCGATCGGGCGCTCGGTCTTATATGCCCCGGCGAGCACATCGGTAGTTTTCAGCCCATTGCCCGTGACGCACAGAACCGTCGTTTCCTCGGGCAGGATTCGATCTTGACGGTACAGTTTCCCCGCGCATCCTACCGTAACTCCGCCTGCGGTTTCGGTGAAGATACCTTCCGATTCGGCGAGCAGGCGAATGGAGTCGACGACTTCGAGATCGCTCACATCTTCGCTCCATCCTCCGCTGTTCTTGATGGTCCTGATCGCATAGTGTCCATCGGCCGGATTGCCAATGGCGAGCGAGCGCGCGATCGTGTTCGGCTTCTGCGGCTCGATTTCGGAGCTGCCGGTTTTCACCGCAGTCGAGATTGGGGAGCATCCTGTCGCTTGCGCTCCGAAGAACTTCACTTCCTTTGCCTCGACGAGACCCAGCTTGATCAATTCGTCGAATGCCTTCTTGATCTTGGTGATCAGCGATCCACCTGCCATCGGACAAACGATGTTGTCTGGCAAGCGCCATCCGAGTTGCTCCGCGATTTCGAAACCGACTGTCTTCGATCCTTCGGCGTAGTAAGGGCGGAGATTGACGTTCACGAATCCCCAGCGATGCTCGTCGGCGATCTGAGAACAGAGGCGATTCACCTGATCGTAGTTTCCGGCGATGCGCACGACCTTCGCCCCGAACACGTTCGTGCCGAGAATCTTCGCGGGCTCAAGATCCGATGGAATGAAAATCCATGCTTTCAGGCCTTCGCGCGCCGCATGCGCGGCAACGGCATTCGCCAGATTTCCCGTGGATGAACACGAAACTGTGTCGAAGCCGAAAGCACTCGCTTGGGAAAGGGCGACAGCGACGACCCGATCCTTGAAGCTCAACGTCGGCAAACACACTGCGTCGTTCTTGATGTAGAGATTGCCCGCGGCAGCACTACCGCTCAACTTCGCCGCGAGATGCGGTGCGTTGAAGAACGGCGTGAAGCCAACAGGCAATTTCGGGGTATAGCCTTGGGGGAGGGGCAACAGTTCGGAGTAGCGCCACATGTTCGGCGGCCGCTGAGAAATGCGCTCACGGCTTACCGACGCCTTCAACGCGTCGTAGTCATAAGCAACTTCCAGGGGGGAGAAACACTCGTCGCAGATGGAGCGGGGCTGGTTTCCCCAGGTCCGTCCGCATTCGCGGCAACGCAGTTCGTAATGAGACATGAGCTACTCGCTTTCTATAAGCTTTGTCATCCTGAGCGAGACGCTGTTGGTCTCGCGAAGGATCTGGGCGCGCCGCGCGAATCGCCCGCGCATTGTGTGGGCGACAAGATCGCGCGTTTGGCGCGCTTCCTTACTAGCGAATAGCTGAGGACGAGCCGGAAAAAGCGGCCATAAAAGCAAATGGCCTCTTTTTCCAGGAAAAGGAAAAGAGGCTCTCGGATGCAGATACAGCTCGCAGCCGAATCTCATGTTCCCTGTTTCCAGGAGAGAGTTGGCACCAGCATACCGGGATATATGATCCCGAATCGGTTGCCGTGGCGTCCCAGGGCTCGTCCCTCAGCCACTCTGCATGAAATTCAGGTCCGCTCCACGAATGCACGTCAGAGCGAACTTGTTCCCGTCATGATACAAACCGAACGGTCGGCAGTCAAGCGGAAGATGCGGCGGAAGATGCGGCCCGCTCGAAGCTCATGTAGGGACAGCCGCCTCGGCTGTCCGGCGCCCCGGAGGTTTCGGCCCGCGCTTGGGGGCTTGCCCATCCCGTTCGAATCAAGACTCCTCCAGAGGTTGCCCGACCCTTCCCCGCGTTCTTGGCGGGAGGGTGGGCTTGGGACACTGAGCGGGAAATCGGGGACATCCGGAACTGAAATGGTTCTACATAACCGGGGCTGGGGATCCGTCTGACCACCTGCTCACCGGAACGATAAACACGTCGATTGGTTGAGCGCCTTTGAATTGTGGAATCAGCATTACCGGTGATTTCGGCAGATCGGCACCCCAAGCCTTGCCGTCCAGCGGGGGCGCATAAAACATCAAGTGGGCCAGGTTGTGACCACCGTCATCGGTGAGATAGGCCCCCTTCGACATCATGTAACTCATCGCGCCGGGTTCGAGCCGCGGCAGTTCCCCTTTTTCGAACGCCGCTTTGTTGCCCTCGATGATCTCAGCCTTCGTTCGGCCTGCTAACACCATCTCTGTTCTCTTGTAAGTAGTCGGCAAAACGGATCGCGCGGCTGGCGGATTGAAACAGATTGGGCCTCGAAGTTTCGGATTCCAGAACTCCGGAGCGTCGGAAGGCGACATCCAACCGCGCTCCACAACACACACGAAACCGTTCTTCCCTTCGACTGCAGTTTCGTAGCCATGGCGGCCGAGGACCAAGATTTTGGCATCGCCCGATATGGCATCCGGTGCCGCGCTTCGAGCCAATGCAATCTCGGCGTTTCGGTCTTCCATGAGGTACTGATCGAGTGCCGCCATGTTCGGATAGGCTGTTTTCGGCGTTTGTGCCCACCCTTGCTCGGTTCCAAGGAGCCCTGAAATCAGGGCAAAACTTAGACACGCTCCCATTGCCAATCTTTTTCGCTTCATCGTTTTCTCCTCAGACTTGACCTGTCCTCACCCATATCGCAGCGCCACCGTAGGATCTATATTTGCGGCCTGTCGGCGGGCCGGCCCATCCTTTTCGAACCAAGACTCCTTAAGAGGGTTGCCCCACCCTTTCCGCGTTCTTGGCGGGAGGGTGGGCTCTGGCCAAGAGCACGACAGCCAAATTGTTCTGGGGCGGGTGGCCGACGCTTTCAGCCTCGGTCTCCCTCTTCGCACTTCCCAAACTGTGGGCGCCCCGTCCTTGCGTTTTGTGCAAGGGCGGGAACGATGCTGCTGACGCCATGAGATTTTCATCCTTGGGAAACCCCAACAGCTGGAACCTTCTCAGCTTTTCGACCGAATAGAATCATCGATAGGAGATATCAATGACCCAGCCCGCTTTTCCTGGACGCAGTTGCTTCCACGGCACCAAGGCCAACCTGAAGCACGGAGATCTCATCAAGGCCGGCTACAACTCCAACTACGGCAAAAGGACGATGGCTGCCTACGTCTACCTCTCAGGCACTCTGAATGCCGCGATCTGGGGAGCCGAGTTGGCCTTCGGCGAGGAACCCGGCAGAATCTACGTTGTGGAGCCGACCGGCCCGATTGAAGATGATCCCAACCTCACTGACAAAAAGTATCCGGGCAATCCCACGCTCTCCTATCGCTCCGAGGACCCGCTTCGTGTGATCGGCGAGGTCATCGACTGGCAAGGCCACTCCGCCGAAGAACTCAAAACCATGAAGGCTGGCGTTGAACGATTACGCGAGCGTGGTGTGGAGGCCATCGAAGACTAGGGAAAAAAGGGGACAGAGAAATCCGGTCCGACCCCTCTACTTCTCCACCATTCGCTTCTTCCCTTCCGTCATGAGTCTTCTCAAGATCCGGTTCATTCGCGTCTGGTAGCCCGGGTTTTTGGACTTGAACCAGTCCACCACTTCCACATCCACCCTCAATGAGATTTTCCGCTTTCGCGGCCGGTTCCAGCGCGCCTCGGCCCCTGTCTCCTGATCCGCCAGCAATAACAGGTCGCTCTTCTACGGAGGCGCGCAGGTCGCCAACGATTTTGCCGTGCCGGGCCCTTGCCTTTTTCCGCTTTGCTTTCTTGGACTTGGATGTCATGACACTATCGTATACCCAGTTCTGTCATGACGTTGTTTTCCCGCAGGAACACTTCGGCGGCTGGCCCAACCTTTCATGAGTTCTCAAAATGGGAGCAAAGAATAACAATCGCCTCATGGGGTAAAAAAGCCTGGCCACGCTTACCA
>Ga0335077_10002265_pt1 | contig 22920 bp, 21 predicted proteins | sample Lox_Sample_31_FD_207151 | JGI IMG/M metagenome (GOLD analysis project Ga0335077, IMG submission 207151) | Soil microbial communities from Loxahatchee National Wildlife Refuge, Florida, United States - Lox_Sample_3.1 | ecosystem: Environmental > Terrestrial > Soil > Wetlands | place: USA...
GCTGATCGACTCGTGAGCGCCGCGCTCCGCGCGTTGCGCCCGCGCGAGCGCTAGCCGGGGAGCCGCGCCCCGACTGTTCGCAGCCAGGCGTCGTCGGGTGTCGCGTTGGCGTCGACCACGACCGCCGCGAGCCCGTGCGGGCCGCCGGCGAACTCGCGCGCGAGCGCCGCCCCGCGCCCGACGGCCACGAGCGACAGCTGCGCGGCGTCGAGCGCCGGGTCCGCGCGCAGGAGGGTTGCGACCGCCGCGAGATCGGCCGCAGTCTGTGCGGCGAGGTCGGCGCGCAGGCGCGCGGCGAGCGGCTGCGCTGGATCGAAGACCTGTGCGGAGAGCTTGTCGCTCCGGCGCGAGCCGCACAGCACCAGGTCGAACACCGCGACCGCGCGGCCGGCCCAGATCGAGCGCGCGCGCAGCACGAGCTCGTCGGCAGCGGTGCCGTCCGGCGTACACAGGATCACCGCGGCCACCGGGTCCCCCTCGGCGGGCCGGTAGGTGCGTCCGTGCAGGCGGTCTCCGCGCGAGAGCACGCTCCAAAGGGACTCGCGGCCGCGCGCGAGCAGGACCGCGCCCGGGGGCAGCGGTTTGCGCCGTGTGCGCGCCTTGCGCGTCACGCAGCCCTGCGCGGGACCAGGCTCCGCGACAGCGCGCGCAGCTCGCGCGCGCCTGCGCCCGACCCGTCGTCGGCGGTGTGCACCGACTCGCCGTGCAGGAGCGCCCGGAACAGCGCCGGGTCGCGCGGCAGCGCCGGCGCGACTTCGATCGCGAGCCCGTGCTGCCGGCGCGCGGCCGAGGCGAGGCGCTCGCCCAGCTCCGCCGCCTCTTGCGGTGAGCGCGCGCCGACCACCCAGGCGCAGACGCGCAGGTTCGCCAGCGCCGGCTGGAGCTCGCGCAAGAGCCGCAGCGCGCGCACCACGCCGGCGGTCGAAGCGTCGACCGGAAGCAGCAGCGCGTCGAGGGACGACCCCGTTCGGGCCAGCAGCTCGGCCAGCCGCTCCGGGCGCTCGAGCGCCAAGGTCGGCTCGGAGCTCGGAACCGCCGCGAGCGCGCTCGCCAGCTCCGCGGGCTCCCGCTCCACGGCGCGCAGCTCCACGCCCGGCACGGCGGGCAGAAGGGCGCTGGTCGCGAACGCCGCTTCGACCCGCGCGCGCCCGCGCTCTGCGGCCAGCGCGCCGGCGAGCTCGAGGGCGAGCGCGCACCACAGCAGCCGCTCAGGGGCGGCCGGCAGGCACACGCGCGGCGCCGGACCGCCGGGCGCCGCGGGCTCGGGAGCTCCGTCGCCGCCGCGCCCGCGCGCCTCGCTCTGCTCGTCCTCGGGAATGAAGTAGTGGAGGACGTCGCCCAGGTTCTTGCGCGCCAAGCCGGAGACTCCGCCCGAGAGGGACGCCCGAGCGCCCAGATCCTCAGTTGATGATCAGGACGGAGTTTAGCCCGCCCGCGGGTCCCTCGACGCGGCGCGGATTGCTGGGGTCGGGCTGCCACTCGCCGTCGACGAAGTAGCGGTACTGGTATACGCCCGGACCCAGCCGCACGACCTTCTCCCAGGTCCCGCCCGGGCCGTGCCGCGTCTCGACGCCCTGATCCGGGATCCAGTTGTTGAAGTCGCCCGCGAGCCGCACGTCCCGCACGTGCGGGTCCTTGAAGGTGAACACCACGCCCTTCGCGCCCGCGTTCGAGATCTCGGCGTCGGTGGGCGTGGTCGGCGGTGGCGGCGCCGGCGCCAGCTCTTCCTCCTCGCGGTCGTAGAGCACCTCGAGCGCGAGCGACATGTAGTCGACGAAGCCGTAGGAGCGGCGGTCGAGCTTGGCGATCGGGATCCCGCGCTGCGCCGCCTCGCGCAGCCGCACGTTCGAGCGGATCACCGAGTCGAACACCAGGTCCTTGTAGGTCTCGCGGATCTCCGCGAGCGCGCGCTTGGCGAAGCGCGTGCGGCCGTCGAAGAGCGTCGGCAGGATGCGGATCTTGAGCGAGTGGCCGATGCGGTCCTCGAGCAGCGCGATGGTCTCGAGCAGCTTCGCGACGCCGTGCATCGAGAAGTAGCTGGTCTCGAGCGGGATGATCACCTCGGCCGCCGCGCGCAGCGCGTTGAAGGTGAGGATGCCGACGTTGGGCGGACAGTCGATCAGCGCGAAGTCGTAGCTCTTCTCGAGCTTGGCCAGCGCCGCCGCGAGCCGCTCGGTGCGGCCGCGCGCGCCCTCGGCGGTGAGCTTCTGCTCGAGCGCGGAGAGGATCACCCCGGACGGCGCGACGTCGAGCTTCTCGGCCGCGGGCACGATCACGTTGGCGAGCTTCGCGCCGGCGCCTTCGGGCTCGGCCAGCACGTCGTAGAGGTTCTCGTCGAGCTCCTCCGGGTCGACGCCGAGGCCGAGCGTGGCGTGCGCCTGCGGGTCCATGTCGATCACCAGCACGGCGTGGCCTTCCGAGGCGAGACAGCCGGCGAGGCTGACGACGGTGGTCGTCTTGCCGCAGCCGCCCTTCTGGTTCATCACCGCGATGCAGCGCATTCCTGTCCCTCCCCCTTCTGCGAGACAGCCCCGAGAGCGCGTGCGCCGAAGGCGGACAGGAGAGGCTTCGCGACCGCGCGCGCTCTAATCTGCCGCGCTCCGTGTGCGCGTGCGGCTCGAGCTCGCAAAATGGTCGAGGCAGATCGCGGGATCTCCCTCAAGCTCCCTACCCCCCGGTGGAACGCCACGAACGTTAGCAGCAGGTGACAGCGATGGGCAATGGAGGACGTCTCCGTCCCGGCCGAATCGGCGTCCTGGACGTGGGCTCGAACACCGTGCTCCTGCTCGTGCTCGCTGCGGACGGAGCGGTCCTGCGCGACGAGGCGCGCATCACCCGGCTGGGGCAGGGGGTGTTCGCGAGCGGTGAGCTGGCCCCGGAGGCGGTCGCGCGCACCCGCGCTGCGATCGCCGATTTCGCGCCGATCGCGCGCGCCGAGTCGGTCGCCCGCCTGGTCGCAGTGGGCACCGAGGCGCTGCGCCGGGCGCGGGATGGCGCGGAGTTCCTCGCGGCGCTCGTGCGCGACCGGCTGGTGGACGGCGCGCGGCTGCTCTCGGGCGAGGAGGAGGCCGAGCTCACCCTGGAGGCGACCCGCCGGCAGCTCGGCGAACGCCGCGGCGCGCTGGCTGTGATCGACGTGGGCGGGGGCAGCACCGAGGTCGCCTGGCGGGAGTCGCTCGGGGGCCCGGTGCGCGGAGTCTCTCTGCCCCTGGGGAGCGTCCGGCTCACCGAAGCGCACCTGCCGCGCCACCCGATCCCGGCCGCCGACCTCGCGGCACTGCGCGAGACCGTGCGCGCGGCGGCGCGACCGCTGTTCGAGGCGCTGCCCGCTGGTCTGCCGGCGGATGCCGCCGTGGTCGCGGTCGCGGGCACCGCCACGACGCTCGCGGCGCTGGAGCTCGAGCTCGCGGTCTACCGGCGCGAGCGCGTCGAGGGCCTCGAGCTTTCGCGCGAGGTGCTGTCGCGCTGGATCGAGACGCTGGCACAGCTCGGTGTCGCCGAGCGCAAGCGGCTGCCCGGGCTCGAGCCGGGCCGGGCGGACGTGATCGTCGCGGGGCTCGTGTGTCTCGAGCTGGCGCTGGCGTGCCTGGGCGCCGAGCGCTTCGCGGTGTCGGAGCACGGCGTCCGCCACGGCGTGGCGCTGCGCATGCTCGCTGGTGACCCCCTCATTTGATACCGTCGAACGCGCCGTGGAAGAGCCAGTTCTGGTGGTCGTCGGTCCCGACGGAGCGCGGCCATTCATGCGCGGAATCCTGGTGCAGTCCCTGGTCACGCGCGGGGTGCCGTTCGACGTCGCCTTCGAGACGGCCACGAGCGTGCGCGACCGCATCGCGTCGCGGGGCCGCGTGCGGATCGAAGAGTTGTCGAGCCTGATCGACGAGCTGCTCGACGACCGCTACGACCTCGATGCGCTCGCGCCCGCCACCGACCAGGTCGAGCCGCCGCGCGTGGTCGAAGAGGACGGCTCCTGGAGCCCGTTCTCCAAGGGCATCCTCGCGGTGTCGCTGATGGGCGCGGGGCTCGAGCCCGGCGACGCTCACGACATCGCGCGCGAGATCGAGCAGAGCCTCTTGCGCCAGGGCCGTGTGGCGATCGACCGCACCGAGCTGCGCCACCTGGTGGCGGCGACGATCGAGCGCACCGACGGACCGGGGCCGGCCAGCTGGTATCGCGTCTGGCGCAGCGCGAGGGACGACGGCAAGCCGAGCCTGGTGCTGCTGGGCGGCGCCACGGGCTCGGGCAAGACGACGCTCGCGATCGAGGTCGCGCGCCGGCTCGAGCTGCCGCGCGTGATCGGCACCGATTCGATCCGCCAGATCATGCGCCTGATGTTCTCGCCGGACCTCATGCCCGAGATCCACTGCTCGACCTTCGACGCCTACCTGGCGCTGCCGCGGGCGACCTCGCTGGTCGGCGACCCGGTCGTGGTCGGCTTCCGCGAGCAGGCGCAGAAGATCGCGGTGGGCGTGCACGCGCTGCTGGAGCGGGCGGTCGAAGAGAACACCAGCATGCTGATCGAGGGCGCCAACCTGGTGCCCGGCATGCTCGAGCTCGGCCGCTTCGCCGGTCGCGCCCACGTGACCTTCATCATGACCGGCGCGCTCGACCCGGAGGTCTATCGCCGCCGCTTCGCCGCGCGCAACGCCAAGGCGCGCAGCCGCTCGGCCGACCGCTACCTCGAGCACTTCGATGAGATCCTTGCAATCCAGCGCTACCTGGTGGCCGAGGCCGAGCGCTACGGACTGCCGATCGTGGACAACGTCCACTTCGACACCGCCGTCGTATCGGTGATCAGGGCCGTGATCTCGACGCTGGAGAAGACTCAGGTGCGCGCCGAAGACGAGGGGGCCGAGTGACTCGGCGAATCGCGCTGCGCGGATTCGCCGTTCTCGCGCTGGCCCTCGCCCTCTGCGGCTGCGGGACGCTCTCCGTCGAGGAAGAGAAGGAGCTCGGCGCGCGCACGCAGCAGGAGCTGCGCAAGCAGATGACCTTCGTGCGCGACCCGGTCTCGGTGAACTACCTGCGGCAGTTCGGCGCAGCGCTCGCGTCGTCCGCGCGGCCGTCGCCGTTCGAGTTCCGCTTCTATCTGGTCGAGGACGAGGAGATCAACGCGCAGGCGATCCCCGGCGGCGCGATGTACGTGAACACGGGCCTCGTGCTCGCGGTGAAGAACGGCGCCGAGCTCGCCGCCGTGCTCTCGCACGAGATGGGCCACGTCACCGCACGCCATGTGGCGAAGATCGCCAACACCGCGCGCAACACCGGGTTCATCACCCAGTTCTTCGGGCTGGCCGCCTACTTCCTGACCGGCGGCAACCCGATCTTCGGCAACCTGGGCTCGCTCGCCGGCGCCGTCGCGGACCAGGCCGTGATCACCAGCTTCACCCGCGACGACGAGCGCGAGGCCGACGCGCTCGCGGTCGAGACCATGGTCAACGCGGGCTGGAACCCGAACGGCATGGTGACCATGTTCGAGACGCTGCACGAGCTCGAGCGCAGCGGCGGCGGCGGAATGCCGCGCTTCCTGGCGAGCCATCCAGCCACGGAAGAGCGCATCCAGAACACGAAGAACGCGATCGCGAAATACCCGGGCTCCGAGAAGCTGCGCAACGACGACCCGAAGCTGCCCATCATCCAGGAGCGGCTCAAGCTCATCATCGGCACCGACCGCGAGAAGAGCGACGAGAGCACCGACGAGGACAGGAACCGCGGCCCCGACAAGGACGACAAGGACAAGGGCGACGACGACAAGGGCAAGCAGGACGACGCCAAGTAGTTCGGCGTACAATGCGCCCCGCCGCAGAGGTCGGCAGCCGGAGGGGCGAGAGAGTGGTTCGACCCAGCACGCTCGGTGAGCTCGTCGCCTCGGGCTACCGCTCGCGCACGCTGCGCGAGGAGATGCGTGCCAACCTCACGGCGCGGCTGCGCGCGCGCGAGGCGTTGCTGCCCGACATGATCGGCTACGCCGAGACGGTGGTGCCGGCGCTCGAGCACGCGATCCTGGCCGGCCACGACATGATCTTCCTGGGCGAGCGCGGCCAGGGGAAGTCGAAGATGATCCGCAAGCTCGTCGAGCTGCTCGACGAGGCGGTGCCGATCATCGACGGCAGCGAGGTCAACGACGACCCGCTCGCGCCGATCAGCCACTGGGGCCGAGCGCGCGTGGCCGAGCTGGGCGACCGCACGCCGATCGCCTGGATCGGCCGCGAGACCCGCTACGGCGAGAAGCTCGCCACCCCGGACACCTCGGTCGCCGACCTGATCGGCGAGATCGACCCGATCCGCGTGGCCGAGGGTCACTATCTCGCCGACGAGTCGACCATCCACTTCGGACTGATTCCGCGCACCAACCGCGGGATCTTCTGCATCAACGAGCTGCCCGACCTCGCGGAGAAGGTGCAGGTCGGCCTGTTCAACGTGATGGAGGAGCGCGACTTCCAGGTGAAGGGCTTCAAGGTGCGGCTGCCGCTGGACATCCTGGTCGTGGCCAGCGCGAACCCCGAGGACTACACCCGCCGCGGCCGCATCATCACGCCGCTCAAGGACCGCTACCAGGCGCAGATCCGCACCCATTACCCGCCCACGCGCGAGCTCGAGATCGCGGTGATGAAGCAGGAGCGGCGCAAGCCGCGCGAGAGCGCGGCCGAGCTGTTCGTGCCGCACTTCATCGAGCAGATCGTGGCCGAGCTCACCATCCAGGCGCGCAAGAGCCCCGACGTGTCGCAGGTCTCCGGCGTCTCGGTGCGCGCCTCGATCGCCAACTACGAGACGATCATCGCCTGCGCGGAGCGGCGCGCGCTCTTGCTCGGCGAGAAGGAGGCGGTGCCCCGGCTCACCGACCTGCCCGCGCTGCGCGCCTCGATGGGCGGCAAGATGGAGCTCGAGTACGCCGGCAGCGAGAAGAGCGAGAACGAGATCCTGGACTCGCTCGGCAAGCGCGCGGTGCTCTCGGTCTTCGAGGAGCTCTGCGGCGGCTTCGACCTCGACTCGGTGGTGCGCGCCTTCGACGACGGCTGGAAGGTCGAGGTCGGCGACGAGCTGCCTTCCAAGGAGTACGCCGACGGCGTCGACAACATCGCGGGGCTACGCAAGACGGTCGAGCTCTTGGGCTGCGGCTCGAGCCCGGCGCGGATCGCGGCCGCGGTCGAGCTGGTGCTCGAAGGCCTGCACCTGCAGAACAAGCTCAACCGCGAGGTCGCGGGCCGCCGGCTGACCTACGGGTCGTAGGTGGCGCGCGTGCGCTACAGCCGCTGGGACGGGACGCAGCGCGCGTTCTCGCTGGCGGCCGAGGCGGCGCTGGACGAGCTGTCGCGCCACCTGATGGAGGGCATGAGCGTCGACGAGGCGCTGTCCTGGATGCGCTACCAGGGCTTCGAGCTCGCCGGCATGGACTTCCGCGTGCTCGGAGTCGAGGAGCTGCTGCAGCAGCTGCGCCAGCAGGCGCGCGAGCGCATGGCCGGCCACAACATGGAGCGCACCTTCGACGAGCGCTGGGAGCGCCTGCGCGACATCCTCGAGCGCGAAGAGCGGGCGCAGACGGCGCGGAGCGGGGTCGACTCGCAGCGCTGGAGCGAGTTCAGGAAGCGCAAGGACTCGCTGCCGCGGCGCCTGTCGGACGCGCTGAAGCGCTTCTCCGACCACGACTGGGCCGACGGCGACGCCGAGTCCGACTTCCGCGAGCTCGAGGCCGAGCTCGAGCAGATCCGCGCCCTCGAGGAGTTCCACGCGCGCAACCGCCAGATGCTGCGCGGGGGGCACTCGCTGTCGTTCGACGAGGCGCTGGAGCTGATGCGCGAGGTCGAGCGGCTGGGCCGGCTGGCGCGCAACCTGCTCGAGGGGCGTTTCGAGCAGATCTCGCTCGACGAGCTGCGCGAGATCGCGGGCGAGGAGGGCGTCGAGTCGATCCTGATCCTGCGCGACATGCGCCAGCGGCTCGAGGAGGGCGGCTTCGTGCGCCAGGGCGAGAACGGCCTCGAGCTCACGCCGCGCGCCATCCGGCGCATCGGCGAGCTGGCGCTCGAGGACATCTACGGCTCGCTCAAGCGCGGCGCTCCCGGCGCCCACGCGACGCTGCACCGCGGCGGCGGGCCGATCGCGATCGAGCGCTCGAAGCCGTACGTGTTCGGCGAGCCGGCGCACCTCGACGCGGTCGCCACCGTGCGCAACGCGCTGCTGCGCGACCCCAGCCGGGCGCGCGTCCCGATCCAGCTCGCGCCCGGCGACCTGCAGGTCTGGGACACCGACCAGCAGACCGACACCACCACGGTGCTGCTGCTCGACATGAGCTGGTCGATGTCCTGGTCGGGCCGTTGGCCCGCGGCGAAGCGCGTGGCGATCGCGATGGACCAGCTGATCCGCACCCGCTATCCGCGCGACCGCTTCTTCATCGTCGGCTTCTACACCCGCGCGCGCGAGCTCACCATCCCCGAGCTGCCCGAGCTGGTGTGGAACATGGAGGACCCGTTCACCAACCTGCAGGACGGGCTGCGCGTCGCGCAGCGGCTGATCGACCGCAACCCGTCGGCGAACAAGCAGATCATCGTGATCACCGACGGCCAGCCGACTGCCTATTTCGTGGGCGACGAGCTGCGCGTGGAGTGGCCCAGCGGCGTCGGTGGCACCAGCCCGCGCGCGAACCGCGAGACGCTGGGCGAGGTGAGCCGGGTGACGCGCAAGGGCATCACCATCAACACTTTCATGCTCGACGACTCGCCCGAGCTGATGCGCTTCGTCGAGGCGATGACCAAGATCAACAAGGGCCGCGCGTTCTACACCACGCCGGGTCAGATCGGCGAGTACGTCATGGTCGACTACCTGTCGCGCAAGCGCAGGAAGATCCGCTGACGGAGCGCGGGTAGGGTGCCCGCGCGATCATCGGGACTCGCTTGGCTCCGATCGTGAACGGCGAGGAGCTGCGCGAGCGCGGCCCGGAGGGCGTGCTCGGCGCGGCCCGCCTCGCGCTCGAGCTCGGCTTCGGCCGCGGTGAGCTCCTGCTCGACCTGGCCGAGGCCAGCCCCGGGCGCGCGTTCCTGGGCGTCGAGATCTCGCGCAAGCGCGTCGAGAAGGTGGCGCGCCGGGCTGAGAAGCGGGCGCTCGCCAACGTGTTCCTGCTGCACGCGCCGGCCGAGTTCGCGCTCGAGCGCGTGCTGCCGCCCGGCTGCGTCGAGGAGTGCTGGATCCACTGCCCCGACCCCTGGCCCAAGAAGCGCCACTGGCGCCGGCGGCTGGTGCAGGCGCCGCTGGTGGAGCGGCTCGCCGCCGCGCTCGCACCCGGTGCGCTCCTCCACCTCTCCACCGACCATCCGGGCTACCGCGACTGGATCGCCGAGGTGATGGCCGCACAGCCGTGGTTCGTGAACCTGCACGCCCCCGCACCCTGGTCGGCCGCACCGCCGCCGCGCCGCGCGACGGCCTATGAGAGCGAGTGGCGGGAGGCGGGTCGCGAGATCGCGTACTTCGACTATCGTAGGGGCCAGTGAAGCCGCTGCTCGCCCACACCCCCGACGAGCTGCGCGCGGCGTTCGCAGCCGCCGGCACGCCCGCGTTCCGCGCGGCGCAGGTCGCGCACTGGCTGTACGCGCGGCGTGTGCGCGACGTCGCGGCGATGGCCAACCTGCCCGCCGCGCTGCGCGAGCAGCTCGCCGGCGAGTGGAGCGCTCGCTCGCTCCAGCTCGACTCCGTCCACGCCGCCGCCGACGGCACGCGCAAGCTGGTGCTGGCCACGGTCGACGGCGCGCGGATCGAAGCGGTGCTGATCCCCGAGGAGCGCCGGCGCACGCTCTGCGTGTCGTCGCAGGTCGGCTGCAGCCTCGACTGCAGCTTCTGCGCGACGGGCAGGCTGGGGCTGGGCCGCAACCTCCACGCCGAGGAGATCGTCGACCAGGCGCTGCACGCGGCCGAGCTGCTCGCCGAGGAAGGCCGCGCGCTCACCCACGTGGTGTTCATGGGCATGGGCGAGCCGCTGCTCAACTTGAAGAGCGTCGTCCAGGCGATCCGCGTGCTCACCCACCCCGACGCCTTCGGGCTGGCGCCGCGGCGCATCACCGTGTCGACCGCCGGCGTAGCGCCGAAGATCGCGGAGCTCGGGCGCGCGGTGCCGGTGCGGCTGGCGCTCTCGCTCCACGCCGCGCGCGACGAGCTGCGCGACGTGCTGGTCCCGCTCAACCGGCGCTTTCCGATCGCCGAGCTGCTCGAGGCCTGCTCGACGTTCCCCACGCCCCGGCGCGAGCGGCTGTCGTTCGAGTACACGCTGATCGCCGGAGTCAACGACTCGCCGGCCGACGCCCGCGCGCTGGCGGCGCTCGCCGCGAAGGCGCGCGCCAAGGTGAACCTGATCCCGCTGAACGAGCACCCCGGCACCGCCTACCGCCGCCCCAGCGAGGCGCGCATCGAGGCGTTCATGGCGGCGCTCGCCGAAGCGCGCGCGACCGCGACGCTGCGGCGCTCGCGCGGGGACGACATCTTCGCCGCCTGCGGCCAGCTGGGCGCGCGCGCCGATGCGCATGCGTCCCCGCCAAGCGCAGCGGTCGCCTTCCGATAAGAGCCCGGGAATGCTCTACGCGATCGGCGACATCCACGGCATGCGCGACGAGCTCGCCAGACTGCTGTCGCGCATGCCGCTGCAGCGCGGCGACCGGCTGCTGTTCATCGGCGACTACGTCGACCGCGGGCCCAACCCGAAGGGCGTGGTGGACGACTTGATCGAGCTCCAGAAGCGCTACGAGTGCATCCACCTGATGGGCAACCACGAGGCGATGTTCCTCGCGTTCCTGGGCTGGAAGGGCGCGAACTACTTCGGGGCCGAAGCGTTCCTGCACAACGGCGGAGAGACCACGCTGGCGAGCTACGGCTATTTCAAGGGCGACGACGACTTCGCGCTCGAGCCCGAGCACGAGCGCTTCTTCCAGAACCTGCAGCTCTGGCACCTGGAGGGGGAGTACGCGTTCGTGCACGCGGGCCTGTCGAAGGCCGCGCTCGCGCTCTCCGACGCGAAGTACGCGCTCTCGCGCGAGACCGCGCGCGATCTCTTGTGGCAGCGCGAGACCGCCGACCTGCCACACAGCCTGGGCGTGACGGTCATCTACGGCCACACCCCGCTCCCCGACTTCGGTGTACGCTGGAACCTCCCCTACTCGATCGGAATCGACACCGGCGCCGTCTACGGGGGTCCGCTGACGGCGATCCGGCTGCCCGACGAGACGATCTTCCAATCCTGATGAAGCTGTCTTCCGACCACGAGCTGATCCGCGACGCGGTGCGCCGCCTGTGCGAGGCGGAGCTCGCGCCGATCGCCGCGCGCATCGACGCGGACGACTGGTTCCCGCGCGACTTCTTCCGCAAGCTCGGCGAGATCGGAGCGCTCGGCGTGCTGGTGCCCGAGGAATACGGCGGGAGCGGCGGCGACTACGTCGGCGCGACCCTGGTGATGGAGGAGCTCGCGCGCTTCTCCGGCTCGGTCTCGCTCTCCTACGGCGCCCACGCGGTGCTCTGCGTGGGGGCGATCGCGCGCGACTGCTCGCACGAGCAGAAGAAGCGCGTGTTGCCGCGGCTGTGCAGCGGCGAGGCGATCGGGGCCTGGGCGTTGACCGAGCCCGGCTCCGGCTCCGACGCGCTCGGCATGCGCACGCGCGCGGTGCGCCAGGGCGGCGACTACGTGCTCGACGGTGGCAAGACCTTCATCACCAACGGCTCCGAGGCCGAGACCCTGGTGGTCTACGCGCGCACCGACCCGGCCCAGGGCGCGCGCGGCATCTCCGTGTTCCTGGTCGACGCCAAGACGCCGGGCTTCAGCTGCAGCCGGACGCTCGAGAAGATGGGCATGCGCGGCAGCCCGACCGCGGAGCTGCGCTTCGACGCGATGCGCGTGCCCGCCGCCGACCGCATCGGCGAAGAGAACCGCGGTGTGGCGATGATGATGCGCGGGCTCGACGTCGAGCGCGCCACCTTGGCCGGCGTGTCGGTCGGCCTGGCGCAGGCCGCGCTCGACCACTCGGTGGCCTGGGCGCGCGAGCGCGAGCAGTTCGGCCGGCCGATCGCCGAGTTCCAGATGGTGCAGAAGCTGCTCGCCGACATGTACGTCGAGGCGGCGCGGCTGCTGGTCTACGAGGCCGCGCAGCTCTGCGTCGCACAGGGGAGCGGCTGCGCGAAGCTCGCCTCGGCGGCGAAGCTCTTCTCGTCCGAGATCGCGACGCGCGCGGGCCTCGCCGCCGTGCAGATCTTCGGCGGCTACGGCTACACGCGCGACTACCCGGTCGAGCGCATCGCGCGCGACGCGAAGCTGATGGAGATCGGCGCCGGCACTTCGGAGATCCAGCGCACGATCATCGCGCGCGAGCTCTTGCGCGAACGCTGAGGCGCGGGGCGTTTCGCCACGCAGGTGTGTCAAGCCGCGACAGGGCGGCGCACCTGGAACCCCCGCGCGCGGCCCCGGCAGGGCACGCGCATTGCTCGCTGCGGCCGCGATGGCCTTCGCGCCGATTCGAAAGCCGCGGGACGGGATTGGCGCGAACCTGTCCGACTACGAGAAGACCTGCGCCTCCTTTCGCTGGGAGGACGCCCGGGCATTGCTCGACGGCCTGCCGGGCGGGCGCGGCCTCAACATGGCGCACGAGGCGGTCGACCGGCACGCGCGCGGCGCGCTCGCCGGCAAGACGGCGCTGCGGTTCCTGAGCCGCGACGGCCCGCGCGATCTCAGCTTCGCCGAGCTCTCCCGCGAGACCAATCGCTTCGCGAACGCGCTGCGCGCGCTCGGAGTAGGCAGGGGTGAGCGCGTCTTCGCGCTGGCCGGGCGGATTCCCGCGCTCTACGTGGCGGCGCTCGGCGCGTTGAAGAACGGCAGCGTGTTCTGCCCGCTGTTCTCCGCCTTCGGACCGGAGCCGATCCGCACCCGGCTCGAGCGCGGCGACGCGCGCGTGCTCGTCACCACCGAAGCGCTGTACGCGCGCAAGGTCGCGGCGCTGCGGCCGTCGCTGCCGAAGCTCGAGCACGTGATCGTGGTGGGCAGCGGCACCGCGGCGCCCGTCGCGGGCACGCGCGGCTTCGGCGAGCTGCTGGAGCGGAGCAGCGCGTCCTTCGAGATTCCGCCCACCTCGCCGGACGACATGGCGCTCCTGCACTTCACCAGCGGCACGACCGGCGCGCCCAAGGGCGCGGTCCACGTGCACGGCGCGCTGCTGGCGCACCACGTGACGGCGCTGTACGCGCTCGACCTGCGCCGCGACGACACGTTCTGGTGTACCGCGGACCCCGGCTGGGTGACGGGCACCTCGTACGGGATCCTCGCGCCGCTGTCGCTCGGGGTCACCAGCCTGGTCGACGAGGCCGAGTTCGACGCCGAGCGCTGGTACGCGACGCTCGCGCGCGAGCGGGTCACCAGCTGGTATACCGCGCCGACGGCGGTGCGCATGCTGATGAAGGCGGGCTCGGCCCTGCCGCGCCGCTTCGACCTGTCGCGGCTGCGCTTCGTCGCGAGCGTCGGGGAGCCGCTGAACCCGGAGGCCGTGGTCTGGGGCCAGGAAGCGCTCGGCCTGCCCATCCACGACAACTGGTGGCAGACCGAGACTGGCGGAATCATGATCGCGAACTTCGCGTCCCAGGAGATCCGGCCGGGCTCGATGGGGCGCCCGCTGCCGGGGATCGAGGCCGGGATCGTGCGCCGGCTCGAAGGCGGCAGGGTCCAGCAGCTGGTGGAACCCGATGCGGTCGGCGAGCTCGCGCTCCGTCCCGGCTGGCCGTCGATGTTTCGCGGCTACCTGCACGACGAGGAGCGCACCCGCAAGTGCTTCGTGGATGGCTGGTATCTCTCGGGCGATCTCGCGCGCCGCGACCGCGACGGGTACTTCTGGTTCGTCGGACGAGCCGACGACGTGATCAAGAGCTCGGGCCACTTGATCGGCCCCTTCGAAGTGGAGAGCGCGCTGATGGAGCACCCCGCCGTGCTCGAAGCCGCGGTGATCGGCAAGCCCGACCCGCTCGCGGGCGAGATCGTGAAGGCGTTCGCGGTGCTCCGGCCGGGGCATTCGGCGAGCCCCGCGCTCGCGCGTGAGCTCAGCGCCTTCGCGCGAACGCGCCTGGGGGCCGCGGTCGCTCCCAAGGAGCTCGAATTCCGCGAGGGCATCCCCAAGACGCGCAGCGGCAAGATCCTGCGCCGGCTCCTGCGCGCCCGCGAGCTGGGGCTGCCCGAGGGAGACACCTCGACGCTGGAGAGCGGAGAGTGACCCCCGAACTCGCGCTCGCGCCGCGTGATCGCGAGCACGCGCTGCGGCTGCTGCGCGGCATGGTGCGCATCCGCCGCTTCGAGGAGGCCTGCGCCGAGCAGTACTCCAAGGGCAAGATCCGCGGCTTTCTGCACCTCTACGTCGGCCAGGAGGCGGTCGCGGTCGGGACCATCGGAGAGCTGGCCGCAGACGACGCCGTGGTCGCGACCTATCGAGAGCACGGTCACGCGCTCGCGCGCGGCATCGATGCGCGCGCGCTTATGGCGGAGATGTTCGGCAAGGTCGAGGGCTGCAGCCGCGGCCGCGGCGGCTCGATGCACGTCTTCGACGTCGCCAAGCGCTTCTACGGCGGCAACGCGATCGTCGCGGCCGGGCTGCCGCTCGCGGTCGGGCTCGATGCAGGCTCGACCGCGCGTCACCGCTTGCTTCTTCGGCGAGGGCGCGGTCGCGGAGGGCGAGTTCCACGAGTCGATGAACCTCGCAGCGCTGTGGCGCCTGCCGGTGCTCTTCTTGTGCGAGAACAACCTGTACGCCATGGGCACCGCGCTCGCGCGCTCGGAGTCGGAGACCAACCTGTGTCTGAAGGCGTCGAGCTACGAAATCCCGGCCTGGTCGGTCGACGGCATGGACGTGCTGGCGGTGGAGGACGCGGCGCGCCGCGCCGTGCTCGCGGTGCGCGAGGGCGGCCCGCTCTTCCTCGAGCTGCGCACCTACCGCTTCCGCGCGCACTCGATGTTCGATCCGCAGCTCTATCGCGAGAAGAGCGAGGTCGAGGCCTGGAAGCAGCGCGACCCGATCCCCGCGTTCGCCGCGCGCGCGCGCGCCTGTGGCTGCCTGGCGGAGGGAGACGAGGCGAAGATCGAGGAAGAGGTTGCGGCGGAGGTCGCGGCCGCGATCGAGTTCGCGGCAGCGGGAACGCTCGAGCCGGTCGAAGAGCTGGCGCGCCACGTCTACTTCGAAGGGCCGGCGCAGTGACACCGGAGCGTGTCAAGCTGAGCTTCCGGGAGGCCTTCCGCCTGGGCCTGCGCGATGCGCTCCTGCGCGACGAGCGAGTCTTCCTGATGGGCGAGGACGTCGGGCGCTACGGCGGCAGCTATGCGGTCAGCCACGGCCTGCTCGCGGAGTTCGGGCCTGAGCGCATCCGGGACACGCCGCTCTCGGAGTCGGCGTTCGTCGGCGCGGGCATCGGCGCGGCGCTCGGCGGCCTGCGGCCGATCGTCGAGATCATGACCGTGAACTTCAGCCTGCTCGCGCTGGACCAGATCCTGAACAGCGCGGCGACGCTCTCGCACATGTCGGGCGGACAGCTGCACGTGCCGCTGGTGATCCGCATGGCGACCGGCGCGGGCCGGCAGCTCGCGGCGCAGCACTCGCACAGCCTGGAGGGCTGGTACGCGCACATCCCCGGGCTGCGGGTGGTCGCGCCCGCGACGCTCGAGGACGCGCGCGGCATGCTGGCGTCGGCGCTCGCGGACCCGGACCCGGTGCTGATCTTCGAGCACGCGCGGCTCTACCCGATCGAAGGTGAGCTCGCCGGGGACGCAGGCGCGGTGCCGCTCGGGGGAGCGGCGCTGCGGCGCACCGGCCGCGACGTGAGCCTGATCGCCTACGGCGGCACGCTCGACCGCGCGCTCGAGGCCGCGGCGCTCCTCGCCGCCGAGGGCATCGAGGCCGAGGTGCTCGACCTGCGCTCGCTGCGGCCGCTCGACGAGGTGGCGATCCTCGCCACCGTCGCGCGCACCCACCGCGTGGTGATCGCCGACGAGGGCTGGCGCAGCGGCAGCCTCTCGGCCGAGGTCGCGGCACGCATCGCCGAGCACGCGCTCGGCGAGCTCGACGGCCCGATTCGCCGGGTGTGCTCGGCTGAGGTCCCCATCCCCTACCCGAAGCACCTCGAGGACGCCGCGCTCCCGCAGTCGGCGCGAATCGCCGCCGCGGCCCGGGAGCTGGTGGGCCGCCGTGGCTGACTTCTGCATGCCGTCGCTGGGCGCCGACATGGATCGCGGCAAGATCCTGGAGTGGCGCAAACGGCCCGGTGACGAGATCGCTCGCGGCGAGATCGTCGTGTTGGTCGACACCGACAAGGCGGAGATCGAAGTCGAGAGCTTCGTGGCCGGTGTGCTCGAGTCGATCCTGGTGGCGGTGGGCGAGACCGTTCCAGTCGGCACGCCGATCGCGCGCATCCGGACGGCTGAGCGAGCGGCCCGGGCGGGTCCGCCAGCCCGCACCGAGCTCCCGGCTGGGCCCGAACCAGCGACGCGTGCGGCTGAGCCGGCCAAGCCGCCGCCGCCGCTTGCTCCCACCGCGCCGCGCCCGCGCCCTTCGCCGGGACGGCCGCACGCAACGCCGCTCGCGCGCCGCGTCGCCGAGGAGCTGGGGGTCGACCTCGGCGGGGTGAGCGGCACGGGCCCGGACGGCGCGATCACGCGGGAGGACGTCCAGGCGGCCGCCGCGAAAGGGCGAGCCACTCCTTCCGGTCCGGTCGCTCCGGCCGGCGCCCCGCCCGCGCGCGATCGCGCGGCCACCATGCGCAGCGCCATCGCCGCCGCGATGGAGCGCTCCAATCGCGAGATCCCGCACTACTTCCTCGAGACGCGCATCTCGCTCGGGCCCGCGCTCGCCTGGCTCGCGACGCTGAACGCGGCACGCCCGATCGCGGAGCGGGTCCTGCCGGCCGCGCTCTTCGTGAAGGCGGTGGCGGTCGCGGCGCGCGCGGTGCCGGAGCTGAACGGCTTCTGGCGCGACGGCGCTTTCGTGCCGGCGGACACGGTGCACGTCGGGCTGATCGTCTCGCTGCGGCAGGGCGGGCTGCTGGCGCCGGCGCTGCGCGACACCGCCGAGAAGACCGTTCCGCAGCTGATGTCGGAGCTGCGCGACGTGGTGGCTCGAGCGCGCGCCGGCAAGCTGCGCAGCTCCGAGGTCTCCGGCGCGACCATTTCGCTCACCAACCTGGGCGACCAAGGCGCCGAGCGGGTCTTCGGAGTGATCATGCCACCCCAGGTCGGGCTGGTCGGCTTCGGGCGGGTGCGCGAGGAGCCGCTCGCGTCGGGCGGCCTGCTCGGCGTGGGGCCCGTGGTCGACGCCACCTTGACCGGGGACCACCGCGCGAGCGACGGCCACGTCGGCGGCCGCTTCCTCGCAGCGCTCGCGCGGGCACTCGCCGCTCCGGAGCACTTGTGACGCGGGACGCGCTCTACGCGGAGATCCTCGCGGCGCTGTCCGAGATCGCCCCGGAGGCCGACGTCGCCTCCCTGCGCGGCGACCTGCCGTTGCGCGACCAGCTCGACCTGGACTCGATGGACTTCCTGAACTTCCTGGTCGCCGTCCACCAGCGGACCGCCGTGGAGATCCCCGAGTCCGACTACGGGAGGCTCGCGACCCTGGACGCGCTCGTCGCCTACGTGGGGGCGCGAGCCGCCAAGGATCGAGCCCAGGAATGATCGTTGCACCGATGGCGCGCATGCAGATCCAGTGGGACGGGATGAACGAGATCGGAGACCGGGAGCGTGGGGAGGTCGAGTCGCGGCTGCGGCGCATTGCCGCATGGCACGATGACCTCCTGTTCGTGCGCATCGCGGGTCGCGAGAGCCGCCATCACCGCCACGGTGGGCGCGAAGTGCACGTCACGGGGCGCACCAAGGGACGCGAGATCGCGGCCTGCCGTGCGGGGACGGAGCTCGCACGTGCCCTGCACGATGCGCTCGATGCTTTCGCGCGCGAGCTGCGCAAGCTGCGCGCGCGCCGCGCCGAGCGCCGGCCAGGCGAGCGAACCGGCGGCCCGCAGCCCGCGCTCTGAGTCAATCTTTCAGGTCTTCGAGCACGCGCAGCAGGTCGAATGCCGAGACCACCCCGAGCAGCTGCTCGTCCGCCGTCACGAAGACCCGGTGGATCTTTCGCGAACGCAGCAGCCTGGCCACGGCGTTCGCGGGCATCTCGGGTGGAATCGCGATGACCTCGCGCGTCATCGCATCCGATGCGCGCAGAGCACCGAGGCGATTCTGGAAGTCCTCGGGTCCGAACGACCAGTCCGCTGCGGAGTAGGGCAGCAGGTCGCGGAAGTAGCCCGTCTCCACGCGTGCGGTGTCGCGCTCTTCTTCGACCGCGCGAATCAGGTCGGTCGCCGTGATCACGCCGACGAGCCTTCCGTCTTCGCTCACGACGGGCGCGCCGCTGATCTCCTCGTCCGAGAACAAGTGATAGACCTCCTCGAGCGACGCCTCCGGGTCGACGGTGAGCACGCGCATCTCCATCAGCTCGCGAGCGGTGGGCAGCATCGAATCTCCTGTGTTCTGAAGTCTTGGGGCGACACGCCTCTCTGTGACGTTTGGTCAGTCCAGCTCCGGCATTCCGCCGGGGGTGCGCTCAGGGCTCTTGTCCTCGGGCTCGGTGAGCGTGCCCTCGGCGAGCAGCAGCACCCCGGCGACGGAAGCGGCGTTCTCGAGCGCGCAGCGCAGCACCTTGGCGGCGTCGACGATGCCCGCCTCGAGCAAATCCACGTATCTGCCCCGCGCCGCATCGAAGCCGTGCGCTCCCTGGCCGCTGCGCATGTGCTCGACCACCACGCCGGCGTCGAAGCCCGAGTTCACCGCGATCTGGCGCGTCGGAGCCTCGAGGGCGCGGCGCAGGATCCGGGCGCCGGTCTGCTCGTCCCCTTCGCACTTTCCCTCGAGCTGCTCGACCGCGTCGATCGCTCTCAGGAAGCCGAGCCCGGCGCCCGGCACGATCCCCTCGGCGACCGCCGCCTTGGTGGCGCTGATCGCGTCGTCGTAGGCCTCGCGCTGGCTCTTCAGCTCCGCCTCGGAGGCGGCGCCCACGCGGATCACCGCGACCCCGCCCGACAGCTTCGCGAGCCGCTCCTCGAGCTTCTCGCGATCGTAGTCCGAGGTCGTGTCGGCAATCTGCCGGCGCAGCTCCTCGCAGCGCGCGTGAAGCAGCTTCGGGTCGCCTCCGCCGCCGATGATCGTGGTCGCGTCCTTGTCGACCACGACGCGCTTCGCCCGGCCCAGCTGCGAGATCTCGAGGTTCTCGAGCTTCATGCCGAGCTCCTCCGCGAGCAGCGTTCCGCCGGAGAGGATCGCGATGTCCTGGAGCATCGCCTTGCGCCGGTCTCCGAAGCCCGGCGCCTTCACCGCGCAGGCGTGCAGCGTGCCGCGCAGCTTGTTCACCACCAGCGTCGCCAGCGCCTCGCCCTCGACGTCCTCTGCGACGAGCAGGAACGAGCGGCCCTCCTTCGCGATCCGCTCGAGCAACGGCAAGAGGTCGCGCAGGCTGGCGATCCGCTTCTCGTACAGGATCACCAGCGGCTCCTCGAGCACTGCCTCGACCTTCTCCGGGTCGGTCACGAAGTAGGGCGAGAGGAATCCGCGGTCGAACTGCATGCCCTCGACGATCTCGACCGAGGTTTCGGTACCGCGCGCCTCCTCGACGGTGACGATGCCCTCGGAGCCCACGCGTTCGAGCGCCTCGGCGACGCGCTTTCCGATCTCGGCGTTGCCGTGTGCGGAGATCGTCGCGACTTGCTCCTTCTCGCGCGCGCTCGTGACCGGGCGCGCGATCCCGCGCAGCGCCTCGACCGCGGCGCGCACGCCCTGCTCGAGCCCGCGCTTCAGGTCCACTGCGCTTGCGCCGGCGGCGACGTTCCGCACGCCCTCGGCGAAGATCGCGTGCGCGAGCAGCGTGGCGGTGGTCGTGCCGTCGCCGACCGAGTCGCCCGTGCGAACGGCCGCTTCGCGCAGCATCTGGACGCCGAGGTTCTCCTCCGGGTTCTTGAGATCGACGCGCTTGGCGATGGTCACGCCGTCATCGCAGACGATCGGCGAGGCGTACTTTCGCTCCAGCAGCATGGCTCGCGACTTGGGGCCGAGCGTGGTGCGCACCGCATCGGCAAGGGCCGTCGCTCCCGCGAGGATCCTCTCGCGCGCCTGGTCACGGAACAGAAGCCGCGTATGAGCCATGCCCCGTGACATAGCAAGGGGCGTGCCGCAGCTCCGCTAGGCGTGCGGGCACTCGACCCGTACCCTCATCCGCGCGAGCCTGCGGAATTCGCGCTCCTGCCGGCGCACGTCCCACGAGTCGTACAGGAAGATCTCGAGCGGCCGCCACAGGGCGACCCAGCCCCCGATCAGCACGGTCTCGCGCCCGAGCTCGACGAGCGGAGGGCCTTCGCCCTTCGCGATGGTGTTGGCGATTGCGATGGCGGCGCCGAAGAACGCCAGCCCGAGCACCAGGCTGCGGCGCCCGCGCGCCATCAGCGCCCGGTGCTCGCGGTGCTTGGAGTCCGCGCGATAGGTGAAGTGGTTCGCGACCGCCTGGCTCACGATCGAGTCGAGATCGGCCTGGAGCTCGGGCCGCGGCTCCTCGAGGTGGACGACGAGCTCGAGTTCCATCTTGCGCGGGAACTCGCGCGCCCAGTCGGCGATGAACTCCGCGGCCTGCGCGTCGAGCTCGCGCTCGCGGAACGGCGATGGATCGAAGGTGTGGAAGAGCTGGGCGAGGTGGCGCAGCCGCAGCGCGATCCGGCCGACGCCGCGGCGCGGAGCTAGCTCCCCTTCTCGACGATCGGAATCACGAGCTTCACTCCGGGGTGCAGCTTCGAGAAGTCGACGTCCGGGTTGTAGCGGTGGATGAGCCATGTCGGCACGCCATACAGCTTGTGGGAGAGGAGCCAGAGCGTATCCCCCGGGCGCAAGCTGTGCTCGACCGTCCCGGTGACGCGGAAGCTGCCGAAGAAGTCCTCTTCGATGCCCTTGTGGTATTCGAGCCGGCGTTGCTGGAACTCCTCCGGGCTGACTTTCGCGAAGTCGAGCTTCAGCGTCTGCCCGACCTGGATGGGGCGCCGGGGCTTCAGCTTGTTCAGGTTGCGCAGGTGCTGTGGAGTCAGCTCGAGCCAGTCGGCGAAGTGGCCGAGCGTCTCGTCGTCGTCGACGACGACGCGGTCGCCATCGATGCGGCGGAAGGGCGAGTCGTCGGCCGCGCCCGGGGGCGGTGCGTCCTCTGCCTTGGGCACCGCCGGCTCCGCGAGCGCGATCACCACCGGCGCAGTCGCGCGCGCGACGGTCTCGGGCAGCGTCTCGGGGCCGAGCTCCGCGGTCGCGCCCGCGGCGTCTTCCGCAGCTTCCGGATTGTCCTTGGCGTCGGAGGGCTCGACCGCGGGCGCGCTGTCGGCGGGATCGGGTGAGGCGCTCGCCGACTCCGCCGCCGCGACCAGGGTCGCCGCCGACTCGGTCGGCTCTGCCGGCGCGGGAGCCGGGCCCGCGGGTGCGCTCGCGCTCGCGGCGGCGGGCGCCGGGGCCGGCGGCTCGGCCGGAGTGGAGAGCTCCGCGGTCGCGGGCGCGGGCGGCTCGGGCGGAGCGGGCGGCTGGGCGGGGGCCTGGGCCTGGGTCGGCGCGGGAGCCGGCGGAGGCGTCTGCACGACCGGCTCTGCCTGGGCAACCTGCGCCGGCTCGGCGGGCGCGGCGCGGCGGCCGCCGCGGTCGGGCAGCTGCAGCACCTGGCCGGGATAGATGTGCGTGCGCGCGCGCAGCTCGTTCTGCGCCAAGAGCGCCGGGACCGTGGTGCGGTTCTGCGACGCGATCTCCGACAGCGTGTCGCCGCGCCGCACCGTGTAGTAGCGGCTCTCGTGCTGCTCGGGGTGGCGCATCTCGGTCGGCACCGACGCCACCCACTCCGCGGCGTCGCCGCCGACGGCCTGCGCGGGCACGCGCAAGGCGTAGCCACGCGGGATGCGCTTGTTCGAGCGGAACACCGGCGGGCGCAGGGCCGGGTTGAGGTCTGCGATGTCCTGGGTCGAGACGCCGAGCCGCCGGCTCACGTCGGACACGTCGGCATAGAAGGGCAGGTGGACGACCTCGACCGGCGCGGGCTGGTCGCGCCGCACCGGGCCGAAGAAGGACTCGTAGCTCCTCATCACCTTCCGCGCGGCGAGGAACTGGGCGTAGAAGTTGCGCGAGGCGAAGCCGAAGCTCGCGCTGTCGTAGCGCTGCACGATCTCGTCGATGCGGTCGGTGCCCAGGCTGCGCACGGCGCGCGCCATCCCGCCGGCGCCGTGGTTGTAGGCGGTGAGCGCGAGGGGCCAGGTGCCCAGCATCGCGTAGTTCTCGCGCAGCAGCCGCGCGGCCGCGCGCGTGGCGGTGATCGGGTCGAGCCGCTCGTCGACCACGTAGTCGACCTTCATGAAGCGCCGGCCCGTGCCGCGCATGAACTGCCAGATCCCGGCCGCGCCGTCCTTCGAGTACGCGCGCACGTTGAACGAGGACTCGACGTGCGGCAGGAGCGCCAGGTCGTCGGGCATGCCCTGCTCGCGGAACACCGCGCGCATCTCGCTCTCGTAGGCGCCGGAGCGCACCAGGCCCTCGCGGAACTTGTCGCGCTGGCCGAGCTGGAAGCGCAAGTTCCACTTGGCGTCCTTGTAGTCGCGCGGCTGCGGCGGGTGGCCGAGCGCGATGGTGAGCAGCCGCACGACCTGCTCCTCGCGAGGCTCGCGCGGAGCTCCGCCTTCGGCCAGGCGCTCGAGCACGTCGCGCCACTCGGCCTTGCGCCGCTCGACGATGTTCTCGCGCACGCGCGAGTTCGTCTCGCCTTCGAAGCGCAGGTGCTCGTACACCACGTCGAGCAGGCGCGCGTCGTGGATGAAGCCGCCGTCGGTGGTCGCCTCGGTGTACACGCGCACCCAGAAGGCGACGGCCGGCGACAGCGACGGGGGCTC
>Ga0335077_10002266_pt1 | contig 22920 bp, 22 predicted proteins | sample Lox_Sample_31_FD_207151 | JGI IMG/M metagenome (GOLD analysis project Ga0335077, IMG submission 207151) | Soil microbial communities from Loxahatchee National Wildlife Refuge, Florida, United States - Lox_Sample_3.1 | ecosystem: Environmental > Terrestrial > Soil > Wetlands | place: USA...
CGTCGTCCGTGGGGGCGGGGGCGGCCGGCGGCATGGATGCGGCCGGCCCCATGGGTGCGGGTGCAGGCGAGGGTACGGGGGCGGCCGGCGGCATGGGTGCGGCCGAGGGTACGGGTGCGGCCGATGGCATGGGTGCGGCCGATGGCATGGGTGCGGCCGACGGCACGGGAACGGCAGGGGTGGCGACGGGGTCCGGCGGGACCCTGGCTGGCGGGATACTGGCCAGCGTCGCGTCGGCATCGGCCGGGCTATCGGCCGGTGGGGCACCGGCGAGTGGCGCGCTCGCCCCGGGCGCGTCGGCCGGTGCGGCAGCCGTAGGGGCGTCGGCCGGCGCGGGGCTGGTGGCCGGCGCCTCGGCCGGTGCGGGGCTGGCCAAGGGCGCGTTTGCCATGGGCGCGGCCGCTGACGGCGGGGCGCCTTGAGGCGCAGGGCTGGCGGGCGGCGTCTCGGCCGGCGCGGCGGGACCGCGGGCGCCTGCCCGCGGAGATCGGGGCCGGCGGGTGGGGAGCGCCGGCGCGGCGACTGGCGGGGCGCTGGCCTGCGGCACCTCGGTGGCCGGGGCTTCGGCCAGCCCCGGAGTGGTGAATGGCTGCTCGGCCAGCGGGGGAGCGGCGAGCAGCTGCTCGGCCAGCGGGGCGCCGGTGGCCGGCTCACCGGCCGGTGGGGCGCTTGGGACGCTGGCGGCCGGGGGATCGGCCGATGGAGGACCGGACATGGGTGCATCGGTCAGCGCGGCACCGGCGGCCGGGGAATCTACCGCCGGCAGGCCGGCTGAGGGACCGGAGAGTGGGGCATTCACCGTTGCGGCGTCGGCCAGGGGGGCGTTGACGGGTGGTGCGTCGGTCAGCGGGGCACCGGTCTCCGGGGCGGGCTGCACCGGGACGCTCAGGTCGGGCAGCGGCGAGGCAGTGGGCGGTGCCGCGACCGGCCACGGAGCCATGCCGTACGGGTATGTCGCCATCGGCCCGGTCGCATCGGCCTGCTCGCCCCAGCGCAGCGGCCTTTCCACGCGCTCCTCAGTGAGCCCGGACACCTCCTCCCGCTGCGCGAGCAGCTCGAAGACCCCCCGGTCCACCTGCCAGTACCCGAGGCTGGTGGCGTGGTCGGCGTCGGTCCCGAGATAGGCGATGTGCAGCCGGTCACCCGGGTCGTCCAGCACGATGCAGGGTTCTCCGCGGAAGGTGCCGACCGGCCGCGACTCCCACAGGGCATCGATCTCGGCCCGGATCACCGGCTTGCGCCAGTGCCCCGTGGCCGGCTCGAAGCCGAGTTCCTCCGGTGGCGGGCAGGCGGCGAACAGGACGATCTCGGAGTTGGACGGGCCCACGCCCACCTCATACGGCACACCGCGGTAGGTGGCCATCAGCCGGTATCGCATGGCTCAGATCCCCCTTACCGGACGCAGCCATACCTGTCCGTCGTAGCGGGCGATGAATTCCTCGGCGCCGGAGGTGATCCGGTACATCTCGGTACCGACCGGGATCGGTACCGGCAGCGTGTAGTGCTCGGGGACAGCGCTGCCCGGGCTGTCGCCATTGGGCGGCGGCGGGGGCAGCAGCGAGTCGGCCATGTCCAGGGCCAGCCACCGCAGGACGCAGATCTCCGCCATGTCCGGGCTGAATTCCGACCCCTCATAGCCGAGGGCCAGGGCATGGTAGTAGCTCGCCGGGTCAGGGAAGGCGGAGTCCTGGGCGAGGTACACAAAGCCAGCGATCACCGATCGCTGGCCGTTCAGGTACGGCTCGACCAGGCGGGGTGGGATTACCTTCTGCAGTGGTGTTCCCGGCGCGATCGTCCTGGGCGGCTGTTCAGCCTGGGTCACTCAGTCCTCTGGGGGTTGACATGAGATACAGCTCAAGAGCCTCTCATATGGGAATTTTCCCCTCAACCTGCTTGGGTGAGCGCACCCAGGATGCTGACGGGCCGCGCCCGGCCAGCGGGTGAGCCCGCCCGCGGCGGGCAGCAGGCGCGCGGCGGGAACCGTGGTGGCGCCGCACTAAGGTTGAGCCGTGCCTGAGCTGATCACCGGCGGGCTTGGTGATCCCACCGACCATGGCGGGCCCGACCCCCGGGCCGCCGCCGCGCTGAGCGCGTTCGCGGCCGGTCAGGGGAGCGAGCACGCCGTCCTGTCCGCGCTCGCTGGCGCCCGGCTGCTGGTCCCGGTCGTGGCCGTGCTGGCTGAAGCGGCACCCGCGGGCGGCGGCGGCGACCAGGCCCGCGCGGACCCAGCCGGCGCGGATCCGGCCCGCGGCGACGCGGCCGGGCCCGGGGGCCGGCTCCGCCGGGAGAAGGTCAGCGAGATGGCTCTGCCAACCCTGGTCGGCGCCGACGGCAGGCGTGCCGTGCTCGCCTTCACCTGCCTGCGGTCGCTGACCGGGTGGCGACCCGATGCCAGGCCGGTTCCGGTCACCGCGCGCCAGGTCTGGCAGGCCGGGGCCGGCGAGGCGGACGCGGTGGTCATCGACGTCGCCGGCCCGGTGCCGTTCGAGGTTGACGGCGCCCGGCTGGCCGCGCTGGCGGAGGGCCGGCCGCCACCGCAGCCGCACGAGGACCCGGACGTCCGGGCGCTGGCCGGCGCGGCACTGGCCGGCGAGCCGCTGATCGCCGGGTTCGCGCTGCTGCCGGGGCGCGGCGGCAGCGACCTGACCATCGAACTGGCGCTGGCCGGCGCGGCCGGTCCCGGCCTCCCGCGCGCGCAGGAGGCCATCGGCCGGGTCGCGGAACGGATCGTGGCCGCCGGGGGCGGCAGGGTGCGGCGCGGGATCACGGTGGCTGCCAGCACGGGTGCCGCCAGCACGGGTGCCGCCAGCACGGGTGCCGCCAGCACGGGTGCCGCCAGCACGTGCGGCCAGCCCACGGGCACTCCCCAGGCCGGTGGACCGTGACGTCGGCCGCCCGGCCCGGGCGCCGCCCGCCGGATCCGGGCATCCGCGGCCCCGTGGGAGGATCAGCACCATGCTGCGCTGGCTGACCGCGGGGGAGTCGCACGGGCGCGCGCTGGTGGCGATCTGCGAGGGGCTGCCCGCCGGGATCGAGATCACCACCGCCGATATCGCCGCCGCGCTGGCCCGCCGCCGGGCCGGCTACGGCCGGGGCGCGCGGATGAAGTTCGAGCAGGACGAGGTGGAGATCACCGGCGGGGTGCGGCACGGCCGCACGATCGGTGCGCCGGTGGCCATCCGGATCGGCAACACCGAGTGGCCGAAATGGGAGACGGTGATGTCACCGGACCCGGTCGCGCCGGAGCTGCTGGCGGACCAGGCGCGGGCCGCCCCGCTCACCCGCCCCCGCCCGGGTCACGCCGATCTGGCGGGCATGCAGAAATACGGGCACACCGACGCCCGGCCGGTGCTCGAGCGCGCGAGCGCGCGAGAGACAGCCGCCCGGGTGGCGCTCGGCGAGGTTGCCAGGTCGTACCTGCGTCAGTCGTTCGGCATCGAAATCGTCAGTCACGTGGTGGCGATCGGGCAGGTCAGCGCGCCCGATGACGCCGGGCCCGGGCCCGGCGACGCCGCGCGGGTCGACGCCGACCCGGTGCGTTGCCTGGACCCGGCGGCGAGCGAGGCGATGCGGGCGGAGATCGACGCCGCACGCAGTGACGGGGACACGCTCGGCGGGGTGGTGGAGGTCATCGCCCATGGCGTGCCGCCCGGCCTGGGCAGCCACGTGCACTGGGACCGCCGCCTCGACGGGCGGCTGGCGGCGGCGCTGATGAGCATCCAGGCGATGAAGGGGGTGGAGGTCGGCGACGGCTTCGCCACCGCCCGGCGCCGCGGGTCGCAGGCCCACGACGAGATCGAGGCCAGCGGCGAGGGGGTGCGGCGGCGCACCAACCGGGCCGGCGGGGTGGAGGGCGGCATGAGCACCGGCGAGCCGCTGCGGGTGCGGGTCGCGATGAAGCCGATCTCCACCGTGCCCCGGGCGCTGGACACGGTCGACGTCGCGACCGGCGAGGCGGCCAAGGCGATCAACCAGCGCAGCGACGTCACCGCCGTGCCAGCGGCGGGGGTGGTCGCCGAGGCCATGGTGGCGCTGGTGCTGGCCGACGCCGCCACCGAGAAGTTCGGCGGAGACTCGGTGCCGGAGATCCGGCGGAACCTGCGCGGCTACCTGGACTCGCTGGTGATCGCATGACCGCCCCGGTGGTGATCCTGATCGGCCCGCCCGGGGCGGGCAAGTCCACCGTGGGGCCGCTGGTCGCCGCCCTGCTGGGGGCGGAGTTCCTGGACACCGACAGCGCGGTCGAGGAGGCGGCGGGCAAGCCGGTCAGCGACATCTTCATTTCCGACGGCGAGGCCGCCTTCCGGGAGCTGGAGCGCGCCGCGGTGGCCCGCACGGTCGCCAGCCACCCGGGCATACTCGCGCTGGGCGGCGGTGCGGTGATGGACCCCGGCACCCGGCAGCTGCTGGCCGGCCAGCGGGTGGTCTACCTGGAGACCGGGTTCGCCACGGCCGCGCACCGGACCGGCCTCGACACGCCCCGCCCGCTGCTGATCGGCAACCCGCGCACGCGGATGAGGGAGCTGCTGGCAGAGCGGCTGCCGGTGTATGAGGCGCTCGCCTGGGTCACGGTGGCCACCGATGACCGCGCCCCGCAGGAGATAGCCGACGACGTCGCCGCCGCAGTCACCGCCAGGATCGCGGCGGAGACGGGCGAGGGCGCCGGCACCTCACCCGAGGCGCCGCCCAGCCCGCCGGGGCGGGATCGGTGACCGTCACCCGGATCGGGGTCGCTGGCGAGCACGCCTACCAGGTGGTCGTCGGCACCGGCGTGCTCGGCGAGCTGCCCGCGCTGGTCGGGCCGTCGGCCCGTACGGTCGTCGTGGTGCACCCCGAGGGGCTGGACGGGCTCGCCCGCCCGGTGTGCGGCGTGCTCGCCGGCGCCGGGTACGTGGTGCACGGCGAGCAGGTGCCAGCCGGCGAGGCGGCCAAAACGGTCGGCGTGGCGGCGGATCTGTGGTCCCGGCTGGCCGCCCACCGGCTCACCCGCAGCGACGCCATCGTCGGTGTCGGCGGCGGGGCCACCACCGACCTGGCCGGGTTCGTCGCGGCCACGTGGCTGCGCGGGGTGCGGCTGGTCCTGGTCCCGACGACCCTGCTGGCGGCGGTGGACGCGGCAATCGGTGGCAAGACCGCGGTGAACATCGAGGCGGGCAAGAACCTGGTCGGCGCGTTCCATCCGCCGGCCGGCGTGCTCACCGACCTGGCGGCGCTGGAGTCGCTGCCGGCCGCCGAGTACGTCAGCGGCCTCGCCGAGGTGATCAAGGCCGGCTTCATCGCCGACCCGGCGATTCTCGACCTGATCGAGGCCGACCCGGAGGGCGCGGTGGTCCCGCACGGCAAGCACGCCCGGGAGCTGGTCGAGCGGGCGGTGCGGATGAAGGCGGAGGTGGTCGCGGCGGACCCGCGGGAGGCCGGGCGCCGGGAGATCCTCAACTACGGGCACACCCTCGGCCACGCCATCGAGCTGGTCGAGCGCTACCAGATCCGGCACGGCGAGGCGGTCGCGATCGGCATGGTGTACGCGGCGGAGCTGGCCCGCCTGGCCGGCCGGCTCGGCGCCCCGGCCCTGCACCGTCACCGCCGGGTGCTCACCGCGGTCGGCCTGCCCACCACCTTCCTGCCGGGGGCCTGGCCGGCGCTGCGGGAGGCGATGGCGGTGGACAAGAAGTCGCGTGGCGCCCGGATGCGTTTTGTGGTGCTGGAAGGGCCGGGCCGGCCGGTGATCCTCGACGACCCGCCGGAGGACCTGATGGCCCGCGCGTATGAGGAGGTGGCGTCGCGGTGAGGCAGGTGCTGGTGCTGAACGGCCCCAACCTGGGCCGCCTGGGCTCGCGGGAGCCGGAGGTGTACGGCAGCGCCAGCTTCGAGGAGCTGGCGGCCGAGTGCCGCAAGGCCGGCCGGGAGCTGGACCTGCACGTGGAGGTCAGGCAGACCGACGACGAGGCCGAGCTCATCGGCTGGGTGCACGAGGCGGCCGACGCCAGGACGCCGCTGGTGCTGAACCCGGCCGCCTTCACCCACTACTCCTACGCGCTGCGCGACGCGCTCGCGATGCGCACGGCGCCGCTGGTGGAGGTGCACCTGTCCAACCCGGCCACCCGGGAGGAGTTCCGGCACACGTCGGTGGTCGCTGCGGTGGCCGACGGGACGATCGCCGGGTTCGGCCTGATGTCCTACCGGCTGGCGCTGCAGGCGATCGCTGCGCTGGCGGCACCCTCATCACCCTCACAAGAGAACGAGGGTTCATAACGAGAGCGGGCGGCACCCTCGCTGCCGGAAGGCTGGTCAGATGCGGATCGGGATGGCCCTGAACTACGCGGGCGGTTTCGCGGAGACCGTGGCCGAGCTGGGCGACTACGAGAAGGCCGGCCTCGACATCGTGTTCGTGCCGGAGGCCTACACCTTCGACGCCGTCAGCCAGCTCGGCTACATCGCGGCCAGAACGCAGCGGCTGGAGATCGCCTCGGGGATCCTCCAGCTGTACACGCGCACACCGACGCTGACCGCGATGACCGCGGCCGGGCTCGATTACGTCTCCGGCGGCCGGTTCACGCTCGGCATCGGGGCCTCCGGCCCGCAGGTGATCGAGGGCTGGCACGGGGTGCCGTACGACGCGCCGGTGGGGCGCACCAGGGAGATCATCGAGATCTGCCGGATGGTGTGGCGGCGGGAGCGGCTGGAGCACGCGGGCAGGCACTACACCATCCCGCTGCCCGCCGGCCGCGGCACCGGGCTCGGCAAGCCGCTCAAGCTGATCAACCGGCCGGTGCGGGAGCGGATCCCGATCGTGGTGGCGGCGCTCGGCCCGAAGAACGTGGAGCTCGCCGCCGAGCTGGCCGAGGGCTGGGAGCCGATCTTCTACTTCCCCGAGCGGGCGGCGCAGGTGTGGGGCGCCCCGCTGGCGGCAGGCCGGGCCAGGCGTGATCCCTCGCTGCCGCCGCTGGACGTGGTGGCACAGGCGCCGCTGGCGATCGGCGACGACGTGGCCGGGTACCTGGAGCTGGGCAGGCCGGTCGCCGCCCTGTACATCGGCGGCATGGGCCCGCACCGGGACCAGGGCCGCAACTTCTACTACGAGCTCGCGGTCCGGTACGGGTTCGCCGACGCGGCCAGCCGCTGCCAGGACGCCTACCTGGCCGGCCGCAAGGACGAGGCGGCCGCGCTGGTGCCGGCCGAGCTGCTGGCGGGCACGTCCCTCATCGGCCCCGAGGGTCACGTGGCCGAGCGGCTGGCCGCACTGAAGGAGTCGGGCGTGACCACGCTCAACGTGATGCCGCTGGCGGCCACGCACGCCGGCCGGGTCCGCCTGATCGAGCGCGTCCGCGACCTGGCCGCCTGATCCGGGCTCAGGGCGCGAGCTTCATGATCACGGAATCCTCTCAGTCATAACGACCGGCAGGATTCCGTGATCATGAAATATACGGTGGTTGGAGCGGCTCCTCAGACCGACTTCTGGTAGGCGCGGAAGGTCAGCACCGACAGCGCGGTGACGCCGATGGCCAGCAGCGCCAGGCCACCGCCCCAGGCGAGCACCCGGCTCCAGTCCGGGCTGGCGCTCATGGCCGCCCGGCCCGCCTCCAGCGCCCAGTTGACCGGGTTGCCGTCGGCGACGTTCCGCATCCAGTGCGGCATCAGCGCGGTGACCATGAACGCCGACGACAGGAACGTCAGCGGCAGCAGCAGGAACGTGTTGATGCCGATGATCGTCTCCCGCTGCCGGGCCAGCATGCCGACGGTGTTCGAGAAGGCGCTGAACACCACCGCGATCAGCACCGACGCCGCGATCAGCACGAGGACTCCGGCCACGCCCCCGGGGTAGTGCGCTCCCGCCGCCCAGCCGAGCGCGACGATGATGAGCGACTGCACCGTGGTCATCAGCGACTGCATGACGACCGAGGCGTTGATGATGGCCGAGCGGTGCAGCGGCAGCACCAGGAACCGGTCCATGACGCCCCGGTCGATCTCCTCGAGCACCGTCATCCCGCTCCACATGCTGGTCGACAGCGCGCTCATGATCACTACGCCGGGCACCAGGTAGTCCAGGTAGGACGAGGCGCCGAAGCCCGGCAGCTCCACTATCTTGCGGAACAGGGACCCGAACAGGAACAGCCAGATCACCGGCTGGATCAGGCTGATCACCAGGTAGGCGGGCTGCCGGGCGAGCGCCCGGAGCTGCCGGCCGGTCATCAGCGAGGTGTGCGTGGCTATGGCGGTCATTTCATTGCCTCCCTCGCGGGCGCTTCGCTGGCTTCGGGGAGGCGGTCCTCGGCGCCGGGACACCGCTGACGCGGCGTTCGACCCGGCGCCTGCGGCGTACCGAGCGAGCCAGGGGTTGACCGATGGTGTCTCATTGCTTTCCTCCGTTGCTGGTAGTGGCGTCGGCGTCGGCGAACCGGCGGCCCGCGTAGCGCAGGTAGACATCGTCGAGCGACGGGCGCGCCACCGTGGCGGCGCGCACCGGCACGCCCGCGTCGTCGAGCGCGGCGAGGACGGCCGGCAAGGCAGCCGCGCCCTCATCGGCGCGGGCGCTGACGTGGCTGCCGTCCATCCGGATCTCGCGGACGTAGGGCACCCGCTCCAGGACGGCGAGCAGCCTGCCGCGTTCGGTGTGACCGGCGAGGTCGAGGTGCACGGCGTCGCCGTGAAGCTGCCCCTTGAGCTCGTCGGGCGTGCCCTCGGCGACGATCCGCCCCCGGTCCACGATGGCCACCTGGCTGGCGAGCCGGTCGGCCTCCTCCAGGTAGTGGGTGGTCAGCAGGATGGTGAGCCCGTCGTCGGCGGTGAGCCGCCCGATCTCGTCCCACATCGCGGAGCGCGATTCCGGGTCGAGGCCGGCGGTGGGCTCGTCCAGGAAGAGCACCTGAGGCCGGTTGATCAGGCCCAGCGCCACGTCCAGCCGCCGCTGCATGCCGCCCGAGTAGGTGCGGACGAGCCGGCCGGCGGCGCCGACCAGGTCGAACCGGCCGAGCAGCTCGTCGGCCCTGGCGGCCAGCTTGCGGCCGCGCAGGCCATGGATCTTGCCGGTCAGCAGCAGGTTCTCCCGGCCGGTGGCCATCGGGTCCGCGCCGCTGCGCTGGCCGACCACGCCGATGGCGTGCCGGACCCGGGCCGGCCTGGCCCGCACATCCAGCCCGGCCACCGTCGCGGTGCCCGCGTCGGCCTGGGCCAGGGTGGTGAGGATCTTTACGGTGGTGGACTTCCCGGCCCCGTTGGGGCCGAGCAGGGCGAAGATCGTGCCCGCACGGACCGCGAAGCTGAGCCCGTCGAGGGCCCGCACACCCTTGGGGTAGGTCTTGACGAGGCCGTGCGCCTCGATCGGGTATCCGGCTCCGGTGCCCGCGCGGTCGCGCGCGGGCGTGCCTGCCTGCATGGTCATGGTGGCTCTCTCCCTGGTGGGTAGCTGTGTCACCGGTCCACGAGGGAGCAGCCAACGTATTCTTGAGGTGCTCACTCGATCTGGTCTCGCTCCCGCGGGACCGGTTCGGTGGTCACGGCCCTCGGTCAGGTGTTGCCGCACCTTGCCGGGGGCCGTCTGCTGGTCAGTCCGTGCCGCCTTCCCCCTTTCCTGGATGGTCCTCGCCACGGCCTGTCCCCGGCCCGTTGGCGTGATCGGCCCATTCCGGCGGGACGGGGCCGAATTCCGCTGGCCATTCATGCGTGTCGTGCACGTGCTGCCAGCCGTCCAGGCCGGGGAAGGTCCGGTTCTCGAACTCGGCCACCAGGCCGCGGACCCATGTCAGCTCGGCCTCCTGCATCGCCACGTGGTACTCGGCCTCCAGCGTGAACAGCCGGGGCAGCCAGGCGAGCCCGGCGAGTTCTTCCCGTACCTCGGCGATCGCCTTCTCCAGCGCAGTGGCGCGGTCACGCAGCAGCGCCAGGGCCCGGGCGGGGGTCAGCACGGGCAGCTCCGCCAGGGCCGCCTCGAACTGCGGGTACTCCTTCACCGGGACGGCGATCAGTTCCGCCATCCAGTCGTTGAGCTCCGTGCGCCCGGCCTCGGTGATCCGGTACACGGTGCGCTCCGGCCGCCGCCCTTCCCGCCCGGCTTCCACCGCCTCGATGAGCCCGTGCCTGGCGAGGTTGTTCACGACCGTGTACAGCGAGCCGTAGTTCAGCTTGATGCTGCGCTCCTTGCCCTGCGAGCGCATCGTGGTGGCCATCTCGTACGGGTGCATCGGGCGCTCGGTGAGCGTCACGAGGCAGGCAAGTGCCAGCAGGTTCGAGACCACGCGCCGCCCGGCCATCCCCGCACCCGCTTTCCGATCGTTGATCCGGTCCCGTATATCCGTAGCCGAGTATACGGATGCGTGTATCCGTTCGCAAGTAAGAAGATCCGGGCTGGCCCGCCCGTCCTTCCCACCCGGCCCGGGATTGTCGCCGGCCCGGGGCTGGCAGCCGGCCGGGGAACATTGACAGCCCGGGGAGGATGGGGTGGTGACCCGAGGGGACTATCGCCTGACGGTGCGTTCCGCACGCCCGGAGGACGAGACCGGCCTGGCCCGCCTGGACGCGGTCGCCTGGACGCCCGCATCGGGGTTCCCGTCCGTGATGGAGCGGGCTCACGATCTGTTCTTCACCTTTTTCACCGACGATGGCCCGCCCGGGGAATACCTCGTCGCCGAGCTCGGCGGCCAGCTGGCTGGTTACGTCCGGGTGAGGCCGGTCACGGCGATCCCGGAGAACGCGCACGTGCTCGGGGTGATGGGGCTGGCTGTCGCACCGGGCGCGCGGGGCCGGGGGGTTGGCTCCGCGCTGCTCACCGCCGCCGAGCAGCGTGCGCGCAGCCGTGGCGCGCGCAAGCTGAGCCTGCGGGTGCTCAGCACCAACGAGGCGGCTCTGCGCCTGTACGAGCGACTCGGCTTCCAGCGGGAAGGCACCCTGCGGGACGAGTTCTGCATCGGCGGCCGGTCTGTGGATGACGTGGTCATGGCCAAGCACCTCACGTGACCGGCCCCGTCCCCAGCCCGGCGGACGCTGGCCCGGGCGCACGCATTGTGGATCCCTGCTCGCGGGACGGCCGTACAGTCGGGACATGCCCGAGATCCACGCCGCCCGCCGCGAGCGCCTGCAGGCAGTGCTGGCTGCCGGTGATGCCAACGCCGCCCTGATCACCAGCCTGGTCAACGTCCGCTACCTCACCGGGCTCGCCAGCTCCAACGCCGCCCTGCTCGTGCCGGCCGATGGGGAGGCGGTGCTGGCCACCGACTCCCGCTACGCCCTGGCCGCCGATCGGGACTGCCCCGACCTGGAATGCCTCACCTGCCGCGAGGCCGAATCCGCGCTCGCGGACCTGGCCAGCAAGCGCGGGCTCGGCCGGCTCGCGTTCGAGGCACACGAGATGACCGTGGAGCGGTGCGATGCCCTCACCTCCGCCGCTGGCGAGCTGGAACCACGGCCGCTCGGCCGGGTAGTGGAGGAGCTGCGCATGGTCAAGGACGACGCCGAGATCGCCCTGCTCGCCCGCGCATGCGAGATCACCGGCGCGGCATTCGACGAGGCGGCCCCGCGGATCACGGCCGGCCTGACCGAGCGGGAGTTCGCCGTGCTCATCGACCGGGCGATGATCGATGCGGGCGCGGAGAAGCCCGCGTTCGACACCATCGTCGCCAGCGGTCCCAACGGGGCCATCCCGCACCACACGCCGACCGGCCGCGCCTTCGCCCCGGGGGACATGATCACCATCGACTGCGGCGCCCGCTACGGCGGGTACCACGCCGACATGACGCGCACGGTGGTGCTCGGCACGCCAGCCAGCTGGCAGCGCGACCTCTACGCGCTGACGGCCGCCGCCCAGCAGGCCGGGATCGGGGCGGCCGCGCCGGGCGCGGCCGTGGCGGAGGTGGACGCAGCGGCCCGCGCTGTCATCGCCGAGGCCGGCTACGGCGAGCACTTCTCGCATGGCCTGGGGCACGGGGTGGGCCTGGAGATCCACGAGGCGCCGATGCTCGGGCGCGGCAGGCCCGGTAGACTTGCTGACCGGGTTCCCATCACCGTCGAACCGGGCATTTACCTGCCCGGCAGGGGCGGCGTCAGGATCGAGGACACCCTGGTGGTGCGCTCGGGGGCGCCGGCGGCATCCCGCGTGATGCTCACCACGACCACAATCGCGACCAGCAGGGAGCTGCTTGTCCTCTAGGGCGGACCCGCCCTGGCCGGCCCGGCGCCCCGTACCCAGGAGAGACACCAGACGTGGCCACCACGAACGACCTCAAGAACGGCATCACGCTGAACATCGACGGGCAGCTGTGGACCGTCGTGGACTTCCAGCACGTCAAGCCCGGCAAGGGCGGCGCCTTCGTGCGGACGAAGCTGAAGAACGTCCTGTCGGGCAAGGTGGTCGACCGGACCTTCAACGCCGGCGTCAAGGTCGAGACGGCCAACGTGGACAAGCGTGAGATGCAGTACCTCTACCGTGAGGGCGATGACTTCGTGTTCATGGACACGCAGGACTACGACCAGCCCCACATCCCGGCCGCCACGGTCGGCGACGCCGCCAGCTACCTGCTGGAAGAGCAGACGGCCGTGGTGGCGTTCAACGACGGGATCCCGCTCTACGTGGAGCTGCCCGCCGCGGTCGAGCTGACGATCAGGCAGACCGACCCCGGCATGCAGGGAGACCGCTCCACCGGCGGCACCAAGCCGGCCATCCTGGAGACCGGGGCACAGGTCCAGGTGCCGCTGTTCATCACGACCGGCGAGAAGGTCAAGGTGGATACCCGCACCGGCGAGTATCTCGGCCGGGCGTGACCTTCCGCCGTGCCTGCCCGTAGCAAGGCCCGCAAGCGGGCGCTCGATGTCCTGTTCGAGGCGGAGCTGCGGGGCCAGCCCGTCCTGGATGTGCTCGCCGAGCGGGCGACCGACGAGATACCGCCGCTCCCGGCCTACGCCGCCGACCTGGTCCGCGGGGTGCATGCGCACCAGGAGCGGATCGACGAGCTGCTCGCCGAGCACGCCCAGGGGTGGGCGCTGGAGCGGATGCCGGCGGTGGACCGGAACCTGCTGCGCATCGGGGCCTACGAACTGCTGTGGGCCGACGACATCCCGGACGCGGTCGCCATCAGCGAGGCGGTCCATCTGGCCAGGGACCTGTCCACCGAGGGCTCGCCGGCGTTCGTGAACGGCTTGCTGGCGCGCCTGCTGGAACTCAAGCCGACGCTCTCCCTCTGACCGGGGCGGCCCGGCTGGCGGTCAGGCCTGGGCGAAGCGCAGGCCGAGGCCGAGCCGGCGCAGGACCGACCGGAACCACAGCGCCGACACGCCAGTCCCCGCCACCACCAGCGCAATCGTGAGCGCGGTCGAGAGCGTGATGAACAGCCCAACCGGCTCGGTCACCATCAGCACGGCGAGGCCGGCCGTGAGCAGCAGGAAGATCCCGGCCCAGAGCCAGGTCGCGCCCTGGAAGAAGCGGTGCAGGCCCGGGTGATGGCTGGCGGGCTGGCGCAGGGCGACCACCTCGGCGGCCAGCCGGGCGACCAGTGGGCTGGGCCCGCGTGCGGTCCGCGCGAAGAGCACGCACATGATCAGGTTGGCGGCCGGGAACTGGAGCAGGTAGAGCCAGACCTCGCCGGTGGCGAGCACCATGGCCGTCTGCAGCGTGAGCACCGCTGCCGAGATCATGAGCAGGCTCGGGACGCTGCCGGTAGCGATCTTGCGGATGATCGCGGTCAGCCAGGTGGCGACCAGGCCGGCCAGCAGGCTGGCGTCACGGCCGTATAGCCAGGCCGCAAGGGCGGCAGCGCCTACCGGCAGGCCGGCGGATTCGGTCAGGCTCCAGAGCGTGGTGCGCAGCAGTCTCAGCGGCCGCGGAAGCTCTAGGTGCTCTCGCATGCGGGAGAGCCTAAGTGCTCGCTGCGCCCGTCGGCGCCGGAAACCGGAAGAGTCATCGTCAATCCCGTCCTTCCCCCGCGCGGTCCCGGCGCTCCGGGCAGGTCCCGGGCCACCGGGCCGTGCCACAGCAGTGGCTGCCGGTGGGCGCCAGGGCCTGAGGGCGGTCATATTCAGTGAAACCCAGGCCAGGCACGGGTGCAAGGCCGCTACCCGCGCCGCCGTCCAGGAAACTGTGGCCTCTTGCGGCTCGTGCCCACTGCGACGATGGGTGCCGGGGCCGGCCGCCGGGGCCTCTGCGCGCTGCGGCACGTCGGCGGTGGGTGCCGGGGCCGGCGCCGGGGCCTCTGCGCGCTGCGGCACGTCGGCGGTGGGTGCCGGGGCCGGCGCCGGGGCCTCTGCGCGCTGCCGCACGTCGGCGGTGGTGACCGCCGTAGTGGCCGAGGCGCGAGCGGATGACGGTGCGGCCGGCGACGCTACGCGCGCTGCCGGCCCCGGCACCAGCCCCTTTCCTGCTTCGGCACCGGCCCCTTCCTGGGCGGCACCAGCCCCTTTCCTGCTTATGCGACCCGGGCTGGCGCTGGACAGGAACGACCGCCGCGGGATGTCCGCGGCCGGCACTACATTGGTGGCGAGCGCGGGACAGGGAGGTCGGCAGTGGCAGGCGACCGTCGCGCCGGAGGCGCGCTGGGCGGTACCGGCGCCGGAGGCGCGCCAAGCGATATCGGTGCCGGAGGCGCGCTGGGCGGTACCGGTGCCGGAGGCGCGCTGGGCGCCTCCGGCCGGCCATGGAGCCGGTACGACGACACGCGCACCGCGATCATCCGCGACATCCTCCGCGAGGTGGTCGCCGCGCTGGTCGCGGAGACGGGCCGGGCCAGGCTCGACATCCTCGACGCCGGCGGCGGGACGGGCGGGTTCGCTGTCCCGCTGGCAGGCCTCGGCCACCACGTGACGGTGATCGATCCCAGCCCCGACTCACTCGCCGCCGCCGAGCGCCGGGCCGCGGAGATGGCTGTCCCGCTGCGCGTGGTCCAGGGAGACGTCACCGACCTGGCCGTGGTGGCCGGCGACCAGAACGCGGACCTGGTGCTGTGCCACAGCGTGCTGGAGTACGTCGACTCACCGGCGGACGCCATGGCATCGATCGCCCAGGTGCTGCGGCCGGGTGGCGCGGTCAGTGTGCTCGCGGCCAGTTCCGTCGCGGCGGTTATCCACCGCGCCCTGGCCGGGAGGTTCGACGACGCCCGGCGGCTGCTCGCCGGGATCGGCACCGGGCCGGCCGAGCCGGCCAGCGCCGGGCCGGCCACCGCCCGCCCACGGCGGTTCACGCTGCCGGCGGCCGTGGCCCTGATCGAGGGGGCCGGCCTGCGCGCGGGCAGCGCCCACGGGGTCCGGGTCTTCGCTGACCTGGTACCCGGCATGTTCGCGGACGCCGATCCGGGGGCCGCCGACGCGCTGCTGGCGCTGGAGCAGGCGGCCTCGGTCCATCCCGCCTTCCACGACATCGCCACCCAGTTCCACATCGTCGGATACCGGTAACCGCATGCCTGGCGGCGACACTGGCTGTCACATCCTCCATGCCGACATGGACGCCTTCTACGCCAGCGTCGAGATCCGCGACCGCCCCGAGCTCGCCGGGCTGCCGGTGATCGTGGGCGCCACCGCCAGCCGCGGGGTGGTCCTGTCCGCGTCATACGAGGCCCGCGTCCTGGGAGTCCGCTCGGCCATGCCGGTGACCAGGGCACGCCGGCTGTGCCCCCATGCGGTCTTCGTCGCGCCCCGCCACCGGGTCTACGCCGCCGTGTCCGCCGAGGTCATGGCCGTCTTCCGGTCGATCACCCCCGAGGTGGAGCCGCTGTCCCTGGACGAGGCATTCCTCGACGTGTCCGGCGCCATCCGGCGGCTGGGCCCGCCCGCCAGCATCGCCGGGCTGATCCGGGCCGAGATCCGCGATCAGCAGGGCATCACCTGCTCGGTGGGGGTGGCCAGCTGCAAGTTCGTGGCCAAGCTCGCGTCGGCCCTGTGCAAGCCGGACGGGCTCCTGGTGGTCCCGGAGGATCAGGTGCTCGGCTTCCTTCACCCGCTGCCAGTGGCCGCCCTGTGGGGGGTGGGGGAGCAGACCGGGCGGGCCCTGGCCGGGCTCGGCCTGCGGACGGTGGCCGACATCGCGCATACCCCACCGGCCGTGCTGCGGCGGGAGCTCGGCCAGGCCGCTGGCGCGCACCTGCACGCGCTCGCCTGGGGCCGTGATGAGCGCCCGGTGGTCCCCGGGCTGGCGGACAAGAGCGTCGGCGCGGAGGAGACCTTCCCCGCCGATGTCGATGACCCCGAGGTGATCCGCCGGGAACTGCTCCGGCTGTCCGGCCGGACAGCGCGCGGCCTGCGGGCGGGCGGCTCGGTGGCCAGGACGGTGGTGGTGAAGCTCCGGCTCGCCAACTTCACCACCATCACCCGCTCGCGCACGCTTCCCGAGCCCACCGACGTGGCCCAGAAGATCTACGCCACCGCCTGTGATCTTTACGCGGCGGCGGGCCTGGACCCGCGGGCGAGGCTGCGGCTGGTCGGTGTCCGGGCCGCCGGCCTGATCCCGGCCACCAGATCAGCCACCCAGCTGGCCTTCGGTGAACGGCCCTATTCCTGGCGTGACGCCGAGCGGGCGGTGGACCGGATCGCCGGCCGGTTCGGCCCGGATTCGGTCCGCCCCGCCGTGCTCGTGTGGCATGGCCAGGAGCCGGAAGGCCGCGCTGCGGGCGGCCCGGAGCGGCCGGCCGGGCCATAGCCGACGCCGTTGCCTGCGGGTAGACTTAAAGCGAACAGCTGTTTGAGAAATCGGCTACGGTGGGTGACGTGAGCAGTGCGGGTGGAGCCGGCCTCACCCAGGGGGCGCGGCCGTCAGGGGCACCAACATCGTCAGCTGAGCTTCTCTTTGCACTGCCACTGCTCTTTCCCAGTGCGTGGGAGCACTCGTATTGTGGGGAGCACCAGGACCGTGAGATGAACGTCATCGCACCTGTCCCCGCGCGTGAGGTTCATGGGAGGCGCTGTGCCGCTTTCTGAGCACGAGCAGCGTCAGCTCGAGCAGATCGAGCAGGCGCTCTATACCGACTATCCGAAGCTTGCGCAGGCCGTGCGCGCGAAAGACCCCCGGATCCACTACAAGCGCCGGGTGGTCTACGCCGCGATCGGGTTCCTGCTCGGAGTCGGCTTGCTGCTGTCTGGTGTCGTTTCCAAGGTCATCTTTGTGGGTGTGGGCGGGTTCGTGGTGATGCTCGCCTGCGCCATGTGGGCGCTGACGAGCTGGCGCCATATGGGCGGTGCCGCCACCGGGCGCGTCGCGAGCGAGCGCGCCGCGAGCGAGCGCGCCGTCAGCCCGGGCCGTGACCCGGGCGGCGCGCGGGGCCGGAGCCGGGGGCGCAAGCCCCGCAAGGACCGGCACGGGCGGGCCAGCGGGACGGGGTTCATGGAGCGGCTGGAGGAACGCTGGCGCCGCCGCCAGGAGGGAGGCAGGTAGCCGCCCGGCTACCTGGACGGTCCCAGCGAGCGGGCGGCCTGCTCACCGCGCTGCCGCAGCCCGCTGGTGACCGCATCCATCCAGCCGAACACGTCGAGCGTGTGTGACAGCGCGGACCGCGCCGGGGCCAGCGCGGACGCGGGCAGCACGATGGCCACGCACCTGGTGGCCAGGCTGGACGCCTTCGCCATCGCCCGCCTGACCGTGGTCACGTCGCCGCGCAGCTGCGACGACGCCACCGGGGTTCTCGCGTAACGCGCCCTTTCCTCGGCCAGCGCGATCCGCTCAAGGGCTTCCCGCTCGCCCGCGGCCAGCCCCAGCGAGACGCCGAGACGGCGGGCCAGCGCACGGGGCGACTCACTGGCGCGGCAGGTGATCCGGTAGTCGGTCAGGTCGTCACGGAATTCGATCCACGCGGCATGCGCGCGGCCGGTGTCGCCGGCCGCCCTGAACCACCGGCGGCGCCGGGTCAGGGAGCGGGCGGCCCGGGGGACGGCCGCGGCCGCCGCGAGCACCGCGATGACGATCAGCGCGACCGGCAGGGGGGCCGGGGCCCGCTGCCCGGTGCCGCCGCCGGCGCCGGGCCCCTTCAGCCCCGCCCCGAGCCTGCCCCGGGTCGGGGTGGCGGTGGGCCGGCTGGTGCTCGGGGTGGGCTGGGGCGAGCTCGCCTGCGGGGTGGGGATGATGCTGCCGGCCGGCGGGAAGGAGTAGGCGGGGGCGGACGCCGTGGCTTGGCCGGCCTCCCCGAGTGAGCCGGACGGGGTCGGCTCGAACCGCAGCCAGCCCGCTCCCTCGAAATACAGCTCCGGCCATGCGTGCGCGTCGCTGGTCCGCACCTGCCAGATGCCGTTCCCCCGGTCGATGCCCTGCGTGTATCCCACGACCACCCGGGACGGGATGCCCACCAGCCGGGCCATCACGGCCATCGCGAAGGCGAACTGCTGGCAGTATCCGCGCCGGGCCTTGGTGACGAAGCTGATGAGCCCGGCGGGGCCGGGCGGCAGCGCCGCGTCCAGCGAGTAGGTGAAGTTCCCCGGTTCGGTGAACCATTCCTGCAGCGCGACCGCCTTGCCGTAGGCACTGCTCTCCCCGGCGGTGATGCGCCTGGTGAGCGGCAGCAGCTGCTGGAAGGGCCGTGGCACGGTGAGATAGCCACGCTGGGAGTCCGGGGGCGCCGCCGCCCGGCGGAGCTGCTGGGGCGACGGGTCGATATCGGTGCTTGTCACCGTGTAGTGCAGCCCGGCCAGCGGGGTGGTGGTCGTGTAGACGCTGAGTGAGTTCGGCTCCACCCGCCAGTCGCCGGGCACGTCAAGCGACCGGGGCGCGTATGGGACCGGAAGGTAGCTCACCTGGTTCTTTGCGGCGGCCAGACTGGAACCGAGCGTGATCGTCTCACGGATGGTGCGGGCCTGTGTGGTGGCGGTGAGCCCGGGCACGGAAGGAAGCGTGCCGCCGCCGACCGTGGCGGAGGTGGCGGGCGGGGGCGCCAGGCTCCAGTCGCTGCCGCCGAGCCTGCCGAGAACGTAGACCTGGAGGTAGGGCGGCGTGGTGGTGTCGCTGGTGTGGTAGGTGAGGATCGTCTCCGGGTGGGAGGCGTGCAGCTGCTCGTTCATCTGCACCAGCGGGTTGGGAAGCGAAAGCGAGCCGGTGTAGCCCCTGCCCCCGCCGGTGTTGGCTCCGTGGAACAGCCGGTGCTGCCGCAGGCCCGGCAGGATGAGCGGCACGAACAGCGCCAGCACGACGGCCGCGAAGCCGATCCGCCGGCCGGCCGCGGTGAGCTGCCGGGTATCGGGTCCCCGGTCCTCCTCTCTGCCCGGCCACGGGCGGACGAGCCGTCCCCACAGCCGCACCCGCTCCCGGCCCTCCGCGGACAGCAGGGCGAGATACCCGGCGGTGCCCAGGCTGAACGCCACCACCTCGGCGACCCACCCCGGAGTGGCGATGGTCGTCATCGGCACGCAGAACAGCACCAGCAGCGGCAGGCCGGCCAGCGCGGGCCTGCGCAGCCGCACCGCGAGCAGGTCGGTGACGATGGCGATGATCCCGATCCCGCCCCCGGCCAGCAGGATGATCCCGGGTGTGGCCGGTATCGGCGGGGCGAACTTCGCGGTCTGCGAGTTCCCGTGCTGCGCCGCCGCGATCAGGTGGTGGGCCGAGGCCCAGGTCGGTATCAGCCGGTAGAACGACTCCGGCCCGGCGAACAGGACGTTGAGGTAGAGGAACAGCCCGGCCAGCGAGGCCAGCAGGCAGACGATCACCGGCAGGGGCCGCAGCCGGGTCAGCGTGCCGACGGCGGCGGCCACGATCACCGCGCCGATGCCAGCCCAGAACCAGCCCAGCCTCGTCATCAGCGGGTACAGGGCGATCGATGCCAGCACGGTCGCGACGGCCGCGGTCACGGTGAGCCGGTGGTTCGTCATGCCATGCCCGCCGGGGCGCGGCTGCCCGGCCGGGCGGGCTGGCCAGCCGGATGGTTCAGCATCTCCCAGGCTGTGGCGAGCGGCGTGTCGGCCGTGATGGTCGCCACCCGCCACCCGGCGGCGGCCAGGACGCTGGCGGCGGCGTCGGTCTCGCCCGGCATCCGGTCACCGGGGTGCGCGCTCCAGCTGGAGACCGCCAGCAGCAGCGCCAGCGCGGAGCCGGCCGAGTGGCGGGCGGATGCGAGCTGCCGCGCCTCCTCCGGCGAGATGCGCCCCAGCACCGCGATCAGCAGGCCGCTGCTGCCGCGCCGCCCTTCGGTGAGCGGCCGGCTGAGGGTAGAGCCCCGGGACGGGCGGATGACCGCGAGCGTGTCGAGCAGCACGTCCTCGAACGGCCCGCTGGCGGCGGCCACCAGCCCGGCGTCGGTGACGAACTCACCGGCGATGCCCTCCCTGGCCAGCTGCACGCCTACGGAGGCCGCGGCGCTGACCGCGTACTCGAAGGACGAGGAGGGCCCGCGGCCGTCGTGGGCGCTGCCCCGGGTGTCCAGGAACAGGACCGCGCGGTTCCGCCACTGCTGCTCCTCGCGGCGCACCATCAGCTCCCCGTAGCGGGCGGTGGAGCGCCAGTGCACCCGCCGCAGCTCGTCCCCGTCCCGGTAGGCGCGCGGGACGACGTCGTCCTCTCCGGCGGCGGCCGCGGTGGCGGCCCGGGTCCCGCCCTCTCTGAGCCAGGTGCCGCCGAACGTCGTCCACGGCAGCGGTGTGATGGCCGGGGTGACCACGAGCGTGCCCGGCGCGGCCGCCAGCCTGCCGAGCCTGACCAGGCCGAAGGCGTCGGCAACCCGCACATGCAGCGGCCCGATGGGGTACCGGCCGCGGTGGTCGGACTGGAGCCGGTAGCTGATCCGCCGGCTGCCACCGGCTTCGATCCTGTCCAGCACGAACCGAGGCCGGGTGCCCAGCGTGAACGGGATCGTGTCCTCGGCGAGCAGCAGGCCGGTGGGCAGCCGGGTCGCGTTGTCAAGCTGGATGGTGACGGTGGCGGCCTGGCCGGCCGGTACCCGGACCGGCGTGATCTCACGCTGGCACTGCACCCGGTAGCGGGCCCGGCCGGCCGCGAGCGCGGAAAACAGCGGCAGCAGGATCAGCACCCCGCCGAGGCTCACCAGCTCGCGCTGGCCCAGGAGCAGCCCCAGCGCGCAGACGGCGATGCCAGCGGCGAAGAAGGCCCGGCCGCGAGTGGTGACTCCGTCGAACAGCGACCCCATCCCGGTCCTTCCTCCCGGCTCTCCAACCTATGGCCGGTGCCGGGCTCATGCCAGCGGGCGCCGCCTGAGGGCTGGTGCGGCGGCCTAGCGGAACTGGGGCAGCGGGACCTTCCCGACGATGGCGGCCAGCACCTGCTCGGGCAGCTGGCGGGCGAGCAGGGCCTCCGCGCTCGGCAGCAGCCGGTGAGCGAGCACCGGCAGCGCCAGTGCCTGCACATCGTCCGGGATCACAAAGTCACGGCCGTCCAGGGCGGCCCGCGCCCTGCTGGCGCGCAGCAGGTGCAGGGTGGCCCGGGGTGACGCTCCCAGCCGGAGCTCGGGGGTGGAGCGGGTGGCCGTGACCAGGCTGATGACGTACTGCTTCAGGGCGTCGGCCACATGCACCTGGCGGACGGCCGTGATGAGGTCGCGCATGTCCTCCGCCCCGGCGACGGGTTCCAGCGCCTCGAGCGGGGACGACGAGCCGTGCGCGTCGAGCATCGCCAGCTCCGACTCCGGGCTGGGGTAGCCCATGGCGATGCGGGCGGTGAACCGGTCCCGCTGCGCCTCGGGCAGGGGATAGGTCCCCTCCATCTCGATCGGGTTCTGGGTGGCCATGATCATGAAGGGCGGCGCCAGCGGATAGGTCGTGCCGTCCACGGTGACCTGCCGCTCCTCCATGCATTCGAGCAGCGCGGACTGGGTCTTGGGGGAGGCCCGGTTGATCTCGTCCCCGACCACGATGTTGGCGAACACCGGCCCGGGCTTGAACTCGAACTCGCGCCGTTCCTGGTTGTAGGCGCTGACCCCGGTGATGTCGCTGGGCAGCAGGTCCGGGGTGAACTGGATCCGGCGGACCGAGCAGTCGGTGGACCGGGCCAGCGCCTTGGCCAGCATCGTCTTCCCCACGCCGGGGACGTCCTCGATCAGCACGTGCCCCTCGGCGAGCAGGACCGTGAGCGCGAGGCGGACGGCCTCGGCCTTCCCCTCGATGACGGATTCCACGGCGGTGGCGACGCGGTGGGCGGACCGCACCAGCTCGTCGAGCGTGCGGCCGGTGTCGCGCCCGGTATCGGTGACCACTCGTCCTCCTCGCCTGGGCTGCTGCCCTTGCCTGCCTCACCGGGAGTCCGCTCCGCCACGACGTAACCGGGCGCACTGACAGCCCCATTCTGAACAGTACGTCCTGGCCGGTTCACGTGCGATGGCTGTCCCCGGTTCAGGGGCCGGACCCAGCCCGCCACCGGCCTCCCACTCTGCTCCACCTCTTTGAGCTGCCCGTTTCATGCGCAGATGGAGTACCCGGGGGGGAACTGCGCATTGACGGTGGTGGATTGTGGGGTACAGTGGTGCGCAGTGGGGCCCCGGGGCGGCTGCGTGGCCGCGGGCACGGCTATCGGGGGGCTGGAGGTGAGTGCCGGTGTTTCTTGGCACTCACACCGTGCGTCTGGACGACAAGGGGCGGCTGTTCCTGCCTGCCAAGCACCGCGAGGAACTTGCGGGAGGACTGGTGATCACCAAAGGGCAGGAGCGCTGCCTTTACGTCTTCTCGTCTGAGGAGTTCGGGCGGATCGCTGAGGCGCTCCGGACCGCCCCCGTCACCGCGAAGACGGTGCGGGACTCCAGCCGGGTCTTCTTCGCCAGTGCTTCCGACGAGGTGCCGGACAAGCAAGGGCGGGTGACGATCCCGCAGCCGCTGCGCGACTACGCCGCCCTGCAGCGTGACTGCGTCGTCATCGGCGCCAACACCCGGCTGGAGATCTGGGACGCACTCGCCTGGCAGGCCTACGAGGCGGACCAGAACGAAGCGTTCGCGGCGGCGCAGGAGGAGGTGCTGCCCGGCGTCCTGTGACGGTGCCGGACGACCGGCACCGCTGTGCTCGGCGAGGTCTCCACCCGCGCCTGGGTG
>Ga0335077_10002267_pt1 | contig 22920 bp, 22 predicted proteins | sample Lox_Sample_31_FD_207151 | JGI IMG/M metagenome (GOLD analysis project Ga0335077, IMG submission 207151) | Soil microbial communities from Loxahatchee National Wildlife Refuge, Florida, United States - Lox_Sample_3.1 | ecosystem: Environmental > Terrestrial > Soil > Wetlands | place: USA...
CCACGCGCTCGGGACCGGGTTCGCGAAGACGTGCGATGGGCCGATGGGCTTCGTGCGGGCCATCCGCGAGCAGATGGAAAATGGCGTGGACCACATCAAGCTGAACCTGTCCGGCGGCATCTTCGGCCCCGCGTGGGACCGGCACTGGCACTCGTTCCTCCTCGCCGAGGAGCTGGAGGCGGCCTTCACCATCTGCCGCCAGCGCGGGTATCGGGTCATGGCCCACGCGACCAATCCCGACGCGGTGAAGGCGGCCCTGCGGCTCGGCGCGCACACCGTCGAGCACGGCTATATCCTGGACGACGAGTGTCTGTCGATGTTCCGCGAGCGAGAGGCGTGGTACGTCCCGACCCTCGGTATCACTCACCTGACGCCGGCGCAGGCGACGACGGCCTGGGAAAAGCACTGGGTCGAGCAGCGAGGGCTCACGCCGGACATCATCAGGCGCGCGGAGGACGCGGTGCCCGAGCACCGGGCGGCGTTTCAGAAGGCCCTCCGATCAGGGGTGAAGATGGCGCTCGGTTCCGACCTGCGTCCGCTCCGCGACTCCGCGCTGCTCGAGATGGGGCTCTGGGTCAGGGACGGCGCCACCCCCTGGGAGACGCTCCTGGCTGCGACTCGCCATGCCGCCGACCTGTGCGGCGCCCTCAAAGACCTCGGGACGGTCGAGGTCGGGAAGCTCGCGGATCTCATCGTGGTGCGGGAGGATCCGCTGGCGGACATTCACCACGTGCGCTCGCTCCAGCTCGTCCTGAAGGACGGACGGATCGTCGCCGATCACCGTCGAGAGCGATGAGCCTGCTCATCTCCGGGGTCGAGCTTGTCGATGCGACGCTGCCCGAGCCTCGCAAGGACGCGTGGGTCGTCGTGGATGGCGCCGTGATCCGCGAGGTGGGTCGGGGAAGGGCGCCGCGCGCCGAGCGCACGCTGGACCTCGGCGGCGCCTGGCTCCTACCTGGACTCTGGGACGTCCACACCCATCTACGATCGACCACCTGGACCGGGCGAGATCCGGTCCAGACCATCCCCGACACCATTCTCGAACACGGCCGGAACGCCATGGACGCGCTCCGCGCCGGCGTCACGTCCTTGCGCGTGGTCGGAGTCGCGGGCTGGGCCGATGTGGCGTGGCGCGACGCGTTCGCGTCCGGTCGTCAGCCGGGGCCGAGGCTCTATTGCTGCGGCGACGCGATCCGGACCACGGCCGGGCATGACCCGTTCGGGGGCACGAGGCGGATGGTCGCCGTTGACGGCGCCGACGCGCTCGTCCAGGCGGTGCGAGAGCAAATCCTCCACGGCGTGGATCAGATCAAGCTCATCACCACCGGAGGCATCATGGGCGCGGGACACGACGTGATGTCGGCGGTGATGTTCCTGCGAGAGGAGCTGACGGCGGCGGTGCGCATCGCACGCCAGCGCGGCCTCCCGGTCGCCGTCCACGCCACCGCCGCGCTCGCCGTGAAGTGGGCGGTCGAGGCCGGGGCACACTCGATCGAGCACGGCTACCTCCTGGACGAGGAGGCGGCGGCGCTCATGGCGCGCCGAGGCGTGTACTACGTGCCGACCTTGGCACTGAGCCATCTCACGCGTGACCAGGCGCGGAACTCGTACGAGGCGGACTATTGCGCGGAGCACGTGCTACCCGACGGGTTCCGCGAGCGCGCGAACCGCTTCGCGCCGGACCACGAGGCGTCGTTCCGACTCGCACGCGAGGCTGGAGTAAAAATTGCCAGCGGATCCGATCAGGGCCCGCCGTGCGAGGCGGCGCTGCTCGAGATCGAGCTGCTGGCTCGGCACGGTCTTGGGGCGCATGGCGCCCTCGTCGCAGCGACGCGAACGGCAGCCGAGGTGTGTGGCGCTGCCGACCGGCTGGGCACGGTGGAGCCAGGGAAGCTGGCCGATCTCATCGCCGTGACGGCGAACCCGCTGGAGGACGCCGGGAACCTGCGTCGGCTGGCTCTCGTCGTCAAGGACGGGCAGATCGTGGTGGATCGGCGCCGAAGCTCGGCACCCGTAGCGACCGGCGAACTTCCCGGGGCCGTAGGTGCGGCAGAACGGCGGGTCCCGCGATGAACACACATCCGCTCCGGTCGGCGGGCTACGACGTCGCTGACGCGTACGAGGCGAACGAGCTCTTCCAGCGCAATGGCTGGACGGACGGGCTGCCGATCGTACCACCCACCGAGACGCTGGTGCAGCGGTTTCTCGGTGCCGCCGACCTCGCGCCCGGCGACATCGTCGGCGTCGAGCCGGTGCGGCGGCGTCGCATCAGCGCCGAGAAGGTCGCGATCGCGGCGGTGATGGCAGGGTGCTTGCCGGAGTACATGCGGGTAGTGACCGCGCTCGTGCGGGCCGTGTGCGAGCCGGCGTACGGACTGCACGGGTGCACGGCCAGCACCGGTGGCAGCGCGCCGTTCGTGGTGGTGAACGGGCCGATCCGGCGCGAGATCGGGATGAACGCCACACACAATGTGCTCGGAAACGGCAGCCGCGCCAACGCGACGCTCGGCCGGAGTCTCCGCCTGCTCATCCTCAACGTGCTGGGCGGCGTTCCGGGCGGGCTGGATCGGTCGACGCTCGGCCATCCTGGCAAGTTCACCTTCTGCGTCGCCGAAGACGAGGAGGACAACCCGTGGCTGCCGCTGGCCACGGAGCGCGGCGCGCCGCCCGGCGGGTCGGCCGTCACGGTGCTGGCGGCGGAGTCGCCGCATCAGGTGATGAACGAGTGGACGCGCGACCCGCGCGAGATCCTCGATACGTACGCGGCAGCGATCCGCGCCAACATGCTCACGTACTCGATCTGGGCGGGCAACTACGCGATCGTGATTGCGAAGCAGCAGCGCGAGGTGTTCGCCGCCGCGGGGTGGAGCAAGCAGGATATCCGCGCGTATCTCTTCGAGTCCGCGCGAGTGAAGCGCAGGGAGTGGCGCGCGGTGGGCAAGGCGGCCATCGCCGCGCGGCACGACGAGGACAAGGTGTACCCGGCGCTGCGCTCGCCGGACGATCTCCTCGTCGTGGCCGCCGGCGGCCCCGCGGGTGGCTTCGGGGCGGTGGTGCCGCCATGGTACGGAGTGAAGTCGCTGGCCGTCACGCGAACGATCTGACGAGGAGGATGGACATGGGCTTGAGAGTGCTGGACCCGCGCCTGGAGGCCGAGGGCGAGGAGATGACGGTGGCGCCGCCGCTGCGGAGCCTCGAGGGCGCCGTCATCGGACTCCTCGACAACGCGAAGATCGGCACGGAGCGCTTCTACGACCACGTCGAGAGCATCCTCCGCTCCCGGTTCGGTGTGCGGGAGTTCATCCGGCGGCGCAAGCCCGATTCGAGCCGGCCGGTGCCGCCCCAGATGCTCGGCGAGATGCGCGGCGCGGACGCCATCCTGTCCGCGGTCGGCGACTGAGGGAGCTGCTCGTCGTGCAGTCTGCACGACGCCATGTCCGCCGAGAAGCTCGGCCTACCGGCCGTGGCCGTCATTACCGACAGGTTCGAGGCGAGCGCGCGCACGATGGCCGAGGCCAATGGGCTCGCCGAGTATCCCTTCGCGGTGATCGCGCACCCGATCGCGGGCAACACGGATGAGGAGTTGCGCCTGAAGGCAGAGCAGGCGGTGGAGCGGCTCGTACCCCTTCTCACGCAGCGCAAGACGGCCTGACCGATGAAGATCGGCTTCCACCTCACGCCGTTCTGGAGCCCCACGGACCGGGGCGCGACCCGCATCATCGACGAGGCCATCCAGGTCGTGTCCGCTGCCTCGCGCATGGGCTTCGCCTGGGTGTCGATCGGCCAGCATTGGCTGTCCCATCCCACCGTATGGCCGCAGCCGTTCACGATGCTGGCACGCCTGGCGCCCGAGACCGGATCGATGCGTCTCAAGACGTCGGTGCTCCTTCTCCCCATCCTGAACGCGGTCGAGACGGCGGAGAGCGTCGCGACCCTCGACCACATCAGCCACGGACGATTGGACGTGGGCGTGGCGATCGGATACCGCGAGAAGGAGCTGGAGGCGGCCGGGCTCGTCAGAAAGGACCGCACCAGGAAGCTCGAGGAGTCGCTGGTGCTGATGAAGCGGCTGTGGAGCGGGGAAACGGTCACGTTCGAGGGGAGCTATGCGCGGGTGACCGAGGGGCGCATGGGATTCACGCCGTATCAGAGTCCGCATCCTCCGCTCGAGATGGGCGCGCAGAGCGAGGGCGCGACACGCCGCGCGGCGCGGCTCACCGACGGCGTCTTCTTCGGGCCGCAGGTGGCGTGGCGGGACATCGGCAAACTGGCCCGGGTGTTCCGCGAGGCGCGGAGCGAAGCCGGGACCTCGACACCAGGGTTCGTGGGGGCGTCGCGAAGCCTGATCGTGGGGAAGAGCAAGGAGGCGGCCGCCGCGGCGGCCCGCGAGTACCTGGGGAAGACCTTCGCCATGTATCGCACGTGGGAGATGCAGGAGCAGACGATGGTGCCGCTCCAGCTCGGCTTTGAGATCCCGCTCGACGACTGGACCGTGCACGGGTCTCCCGCGGACTGCGTCGAGATCGTCCGGCGCGCCGGAGAGATGGGTCTCGACCGTATCGGCTTCACGATCTACAGTCTCCCGCGCGAGGTCGAGGCGCGCATCGACTACATGCGGATGATCGCGGAGGAGATCCTGCGCCCAGCGGGCGCGCTCGCGTGAGGCCGCTCGGTTTCGCCATCCCATCGTCGCTCCTCGTGCGGGCTCACGGGGTCATCGAGTGATCAGCCGGCGAGCGTGCTATCAGACCAGCAGCTCCGGAGCTGCGGCGGCGCGCCGCCCCCGACGGGGGCCACATCGTGAAGTTCGAGGTGACGATCGCGAAGACGCTCGGCTCGACGAGTCCTCCGTCGCCGATGCAGCGGGCCGATGAGGTCATCCAGTGATCGCTCGTCGATGATGCGCGGGCCTTGCTGTGAGCCATCTCGGCGTGTAAGGTCGCGTCACGGATCTTGAGCATGTCGCAAAGGCTGCAGGGTTGACTCTATGCGGGTCACGCGCGAAGTAGCGATCGCCGCCTCGGCGACCAGCCTCTGGGCCCTGCTCTGGGATGTCCGACGCATCGTGGAGTGCTTGCCCGGGTGCGTGGACGCCCGGGAGGTAGAGCCCCATCGGCGTTATGCCGCTCGAATGGAGCAAAGAGTCGGCCCGATCAGCCTTTCGGTGCCACTCGATGTGAAAGTGATGGAGGCCGAGGAGCCCCACCGTCTTGCCCTGGACGCCAAGGGAAAGGACCCGGTGATCGGGGCCGAGGTCGTGGCTCGAGTGGTGCTGGACGTCGCAAGTCTCGGCGAGGAGAGCCTCCTCCGCATCGATGCCGAGGGACGCATTCTCGGCCGGCTGGGCGCGCTCGGCCAGGGTGTGATCCAGCGGAAGGCCGAGGAGATCATCGAGGAGTTCGGGGCGCGCCTTCGGCGAGCCGCGGAGGCCAAGCAACAACAGTGAACGGATCTTCCTGACCCGTGCTTCGCCCGTTCGCGCTGCATCGGCCGCGGAGCCTACACGGCGTTTCCGATCTCCTCGTCGAGCATCGCGGCGACTCGGCGATCTACGCCGGCGGCACCGAGCTGCTGCTTCTCCTCAAGGAAGGCGTCCTCCGCGTCCGGAACCTGATCGACGTCAAGCGCGTGCCTGGGCTCGGCGAGATCACGATCGAGGACGGGCATGTGGTCATCGGCGCCACGGTCACGCATCGGGCGGCGGAGCGCTCCGACGCGTTGCGCGCGGCCTGTCCGATCGTGCCGGCTGTCGCCCGGCACGTCGCCAACGTGCGAGTGCGAAACGCGGGCACCGTCGGCGGCAACCTGGCGTTCGCGGACCCGCACAGCGATCTCGCCACGCTGTTCCTCACGCTCGACGGGAGCGTCAGGCTCTGGCGGCCGGGGGAGGAACGTGAGATGCCGCTCGCCGAGTTCGTGCGAGGTCCCTACGAGACCGCGCGGCAGGAGGACGAGATCCTGACCTCCGTACGCCTTCATCCCTGGCCAGCGGGAACGGTCGCCGCCTATGTGAAGTTCGGCATGTACGAGCGGCCGACGCTGGGCATCGCGCTGGCGCTCACGCTCGATCCGGAGACGCGGTCGGTCGCCGACGCCCGCGTCGCGGTCGGCTGCGTCGGCCCACGGCCCGAGCGGCTCAGCGTGGCGGAGGACCTGGCGCGGGGCCGGGAGCTGACCGACGTGCTCGCCGACGCCGAGCGTCTCGCGACGGTGGCCGCCGACTCCGTCGACCCCGCGGACGACCTGCATGGATCGGCCGACTACAAGCGCGACATGACGCGCGTCTTCCTGCGGCGAGCCCTCCAGATCGTCGGCGCGCGCGCGATGGGGCGGGAGACCCGCGCGCGCTATTACCCTCACACCGTCGTGGTCACGTCGGCGTCGCGCTCCGTCCCTTCCGGGATCTCCCCCGGAGGGGGCCGACGCGCCACCATGGCGGTGACGGCGAAAGAGCCCCCGGGAGCGCCGCGGGCGGCCGACGGTGACGGCCCCCGTGATGTCGCTGCCGGTAGGGCGGCGTCACGAAGCGTCGCGTGCCGAGTCAACGGTCAGGCGGTCGCCGTGGAGGTGCCTGCGCACGCCTTGCTGCTCGACGTGCTGCGAGATCGCCTCGGTCTCAAGGGCGCCAAGCGCTCGTGCGACGTGCAGGTGTGCGGGGCCTGCACCGTCCTGGTCGACGGAGCGCCGGTGAGCGCGTGCACCTACCTCGCGGTCGAAATCGACGGCCGGGAGGTCGCGACCGTGGAGGGACTTGCTGCGGTGGGCGGCCTCCACCCGCTCCAGGAATCGTTCCTCGAGCACGGCGCGGTCCAGTGCGGGTTCTGTACCTCCGGCATGCTGATGACTGGCTGTGCGCTGCTCGACGAGGAGCCGGCGCCGAGCCCCGAGCGCGTCGCCGCGTACCTGCGCGGCAATCTCTGCCGATGCACCGGCTACCGCAAGGTGGTCGAGGCCATCGTCGCGTGCGGGCAGCCGACGGGAGCGCGTTCATGACGGCTCCGAAAAAAGGCATCGTCGGGACGTCGGTGCGACGCATCGACGGCGTCGAGAAGGTCACGGGCCGCGCCCGCTACGTGACGGACCTCGAAGTGCCGGGCATGCTCCACGCTCGGCTGCTCCGCTCGCCGTATCCGCATGCGCGGATCGTGGACATCGACACGGTGGCGGCGCGCACGGTCCCCGGCGTGCGCACCGTCGTCGTCGCCGCCGATCTCGGCTGGTGCGATCCGTACTTCGGGCCGGCGTACCGCGACCGACCGATCCTGGCCATCGAGGTCGCCCGCTACGAGGGCGAGCCGGTCGCCGCGGTGGTCGCCGAGACAGAAAGCGCGGCCGTCCAGGCCCTCGATCTGATCGGGGTCGAGTACGAGGAGCTGCCGGCGGTCACCACGATCGATGACGCACTCCGGCCCGGGGCTCCGCTGGTGCATGCCCTGACGCCGCACGCAGGCCATTTCGCCGACCTGTCGAGCCTCAGGCCGGTTCAGGGCACCAACATCTGTCACCAGTTCGACTTCGAGCGCGGGCGGGGGGCCGCGGCCTTCGCGGACGCGGACGTGGTGGTCGAGGACGCGTATGCCTTTCCGCGCGTGCAGCACTACGCGATGGAACCGCATTGCGCGATCGCGGCATGGGACGAGCAGGGCAGCCTGACGGTCTGGGCGTCCACGCAGAACCCGTACTCGGTCCGTGTGGAGCTGGCCAGGATGTTCCGCGTCGATCTCGCCAGAATCCGCATCATCGTGCCGCTGCTCGGGGGCGGGTTCGGAAGCAAGACGTACGCGAAGATCGAGCCGATCGCAGGCGCGCTGGCCCGGATCGCGGGACGGCCGGTGCGTCTCGCGCTCTCGGCCGATGACGCCTTCCGGACCGTGCGCCGGTGCGACGCGCGCGTGCGCGTGCGTCTCGGCTTCCATCGCGATGGCGCGTTGCTGGCCGCCGAGTGTCACGCGGACTTCGATGTGGGCGCCTACGCGGACATCGGCCCTCGGATCATCCAGAAGGGCACGTACACGGCCACCGGGCCCTACCGCGTGCCGCACGTTCGCCTGCACAGCAATGGCGTGTACACGAACACCACGCCGGGCGGGGCCTTTCGCGGCTTCGGGGTGCCCCAGATCGCCTGGGCAGTGGAATCGCTCATGGACGATGCCGCCCGCCGGCTCGATCGCGACCCGGTGGAGCTCAGACGCCAGAACCTCCTGGCGCACGGCGAGGAGTTCGCGCCGGGCGACACGCCCATCGACGGCAAGTTCGAGGAGAGCTTGACCCGCGCCGCCGAGGCGATTCGCTGGACGCAGGCGGCGGCCGATCGCGCCCGGGGGGTCGCCATGATGATGAAGGCGAGCATCGCGCCGTCGGTGTCCGAGGCGATCGTGCGGATGCACGCCGACGCGAGCGTGACCGTGCTCGCCAGCACCGTCGAGATGGGGCAGGGCGCGCGCACGGTGATGGCGCAGATCGCGGCCGAGGTACTGGCGGTTCCAGTCGAGCGGATCACCGTGGCGACCCCGGACACCGCCATCACGCCATACGATCAGACGACCAGCTCGAGCCGCTCGACCGTGATGATGGGCCGCGCTGTGCAGGAGGCCGCCGAGGACGTGCGAGGCCAGCTCCTGCGCGCGGCCGCCACGCATCTCGGCGTGGCGGCGGGACGGCTCCGGGTCGAGGACGGCGCCGTGCGCGCGGACGATACGCGCCTTCCGTATCCCGAGCTGCTGCAGGCACGGTTCGGGATGGGGGGAGGAGAGCTGATCGGGCGCGGCATCGTCGCCCCGGGGCGCAGCCGGGCGCCGCTCGGCGGCAGCACGCCGTTCTGGGAAATGGCGGCGGGGGCCGCCGAGATCAGTGTCGACGAGGAGACGGGCGCCATCACCGTGGAGGACTACGTCTCCGTGACGGACGTCGGTCGCGCGATCAATCCGCAGCAGTGCGAAGCCCAGGACGAGGGCGCCGTCCTGCAGGGGCTCGGGCATACGCTGTTCGAGGAGATGGTGTACGCGGATGGGCAGCTGTTGAACGCGGGCCTCGTCGACTACCGTGTGCCGCGCGCCGAGGACGTGCCCGGCCGCCTGCACTGTGGATTCGTGGAAAATGCGGACGGCGCTGGTCCGTTCGGGGCGAAGGGCGCCGGCGAGGGAAGCCTCGTCCCGGTGAGCCCTGCGGTGGGCAACGCGCTGGCTCGCCTCACCGGCGTACGTCTGCGCCAGCTGCCTCTCACGCCGGAGCGCGTGTGGCGCGCGTTGCGATCGCGCCGGCGCGATGACCGGCCCCCGCAAGATACGGTATGATGCCGCGGTCCGACGACACAGGAGGAGGCACATGGCAGAGACGTCCACCCCCGGCCGGACGCCGTTCCTGACCGCAGAGCAGGCCGCCCTCGTGCGCGAGCGCTTCGGCACGCCGTGCTACGTCTACGATCAGGCCGGCCTGGAGAGGGCCGCGCGCCGAGCGCTGGCCGTGGCGGCTCCGTTCGGCTTCACGCTCCGGTACGCGATGAAGGCCAATCCGAGCCGCGGCATCCTCACCTTGTTCCGGGGCCTCGGGCTGCACATCGACGCCTCGAGCGACCACGAGGTAGAGCGTGCGCTTCGCGCGGGCTTCGCCCCCGAGACCATCCAGCTCACCTCGCAGATGCCGTCGCGCCGGCTGGCCGACCATGTGGCGCGCGGGGTGCTGTTCAACGCGTGCTCCTTGCATCAGCTGGATCTGTTCGCGCAAGTGGCGCCCGGGCGCTCGCTCGCCGTGCGGATGAACCCGGGGCTGGGCAGCGGATCCACCAAGCGCACGAACACCGGGGGGCCGTCGTCGAGCTTCGGGATCTGGCACGACTACCTGCCCCGCGTGAAGGAGGTGGCCGCGCGACACGGGTTGACGATCCGCACGCTCCATTCGCACATCGGGTCCGGCACCGACCCCGATGTCTGGAAGCGTGCGGCCGGCATGACCCTCGACCTCGCCGCCGATCTTCCCGACGTCACCGCGATCAACCTCGGTGGCGGATTCAAGGTCGGCCGGATGCCGGAGGAGCCCAGCACGGACCTTGCCGACGTGGTCGGCCACATCGCCGAGGGGCTGCTCGACTTCCACCGCCGACGAGGTCGGACCTTGCGGCTCGAGCTGGAGCCGGGCACCTACTTGGTCGCGCGGGCGGGGGCGGTGGTCGCCACGTGCATCGACGTGGTGGATACTGGACAAGAGGGGTACTGTTTCGCCAAGCTCGATACGGGAATGACCGAGGTGACGAGGCCGTCGCTGTATGGCGCTCAGCATCCGATCGACGTGCTGGCCACGGGTCGCGAACCCGCGGAGGTGGTGTTCGTGGGGCCCTGCTGCGAATCGGGGGACATCTTGACGCCCGCACCCGGCGATCCGGAGGCGCTGGCTCCTCGGTGGGTGCCTCGGCCGCGGATCGGCGACCTGGTGATCGTCGGTGGCGCCGGCGCGTACTGTGCCGCCATGTCGACCATCAACTACAACTCCTATCCGCAGGCGCCCGAGGTGATGCTGGAGCCGGACGGATCGCTGCGCCTGCTGCGTCGGCGGCAAAACGTCGAGCACGTCTGGGCGAACGAGGTGTGAGTCCGACCGCGAAGGAGACGAGGAGGTAGAGTCCATGCTCTCTTCGATTCCCGACATCCTGGAGGACCTGCGTCGCGGGCGTCCCATCATCCTGATCGACGACGAGGACCGCGAGAACGAGGGCGACCTCGTCTGTGCGGCCGAGAACATCACGCCGGCGATCATCAACTTCGTCACGCGCCACACCCCGGGGTATCTCTGCGTGGCGCTCACTCCCGCCGACTGCGACCGCCTCGAGCTCTATGCCCAGGCCGTCTCGAACACGGCGCTCCGCGGCACCGCGATGGCGGTGTCGGTGGATGGGCACCAGCGCCACGGCGTCAGCACGGGAATCTCCGCGTCCGATCGAGCGCGAACGGCGCGCCTCCTCTCGGATCCCGCGACTCGGCCCGACGATCTCGTCCGCCCGGGCCACATGGTGCCGCTCCGCGCGCGTGAAGGAGGCGTGCTCGTCCGGACCGGGCAGACGGAGGGGTCGGTCGATCTCATGAGACTGGCCGGGCTACGGCCGGCGGCCGTCATCAGCGAGATCTGCCGCGAGGACGGAGAGATGGCGCGGCTGCCCGAGCTGGAGGCCTTTGCTCGCGAGCACGGACTCAAGCTGTGCTCGGTGGAGCAGATCATCCACCATCGGCTCCAGCGCGAACGGCTGGTGCACCGGCTGCCCCCGGCCGAGGGCGTCCTCGTGGACACGGATCACGGCCGGTTCAACCTGATCGCCTACCGGAGCGTCGTCGACCGGCTCCCGCACCTGGCCTTCTGCGTGGGTGATGTCGGACGGCTCGATCCGTCCGGACATCCGATGCGCACCGGCGAGCCGACGCTGGTCCGGATGCATCGCCGGGATCTCCTCGGCGACGTGTTCGGCAACAAGGCGAACCCGTCGAACCGATATCTCGCGGCCTCGCTGAAGCGCATTCAGGCCGAGGGACACGGCGTGGTCGTGTACTTGCGGCCCGAAGGCGTCAACGAGGACGAGGGCGTGTCGGAGCACCTGCACAACTGGCTCTACCCTCCCGCGCCGATGAGCACCGACATCAACAACCCCGATCTCACGAGCCTGCGGGGGCCGGGGGCGTGGGCGGTGCCGATGGACCGTCGCGATTTCGGCACGGGAGGCCAGATCCTGCGAGATCTCGGGCTGACGCGGCTCCGCGTCCTCACCAACAATCCGAAGCGCCTGCATCACCTGCAGGCCTTCGGCCTCGAGGTGATCGAGTCGGTGCCGATCGACGTGTAGAGCCCTCGAGGGACGCTCGGCAGGTCGCGGGGTTAGCGGTCAGGAGCTCCGGATCCGGACGAATACGCGCGGAGCGCCAGCGGACGCTCGACCCGCGCGGCTCGCCTTGGAGACTGGGATCACGGAACGGCCTCACTGCTGTCGCGACGAGCGGCGCGGTCGGGCAGCGGGCGGTGCTGGCGGAGCAGGGCGAAGGCGGCAAGCCCGACGGCGATGTCGAGGAGCGTGATGAGGCGAAACGTGATCCCGACTGCCATGGCCGCAGGACGGGGCAAGCCGAGCGCCGCGAAGATGAGCACCTTGCCGCCTTCCTGAACCCCGAGGGAACCCGGAACGATGAAGGTGACGAGAGAGATCAGCGCCGCGAAGGCTTCGATGCCGACGGCCGCCGCCAGGTCGAACGGCAGGGCGAGCCAATCGAGCAGCAGGGCGATCTGGAGCACACCGCACGCAAACGCACAGCCATGCGCCGCCACCGAACGGAGGAGATCCCCGGGCCGCGCCAGGTAGAAGTCCTTCAGGTGGGCGTCGACCTCGTGGAGGGAGGCCTCGACCCGCGCCATCCAGCGTACGGGCAGCCCGAGACGCTGGAGCACGGCGACGGTTCCCGCGCCGATACCTCGCATCTGGATGACGGCGAATGCGGCGATGCCGCCCACCATGGCGAAGAAAGCGACCAGCAGCGCCAGCGACAACTTCGGCGGCAGGTCGAGCCGCGACCACACGAACGCCATGCCCAGGATGATGAAGAGCGCCTTCGCGACGCAGAAGGAGACCTTGCTCGCCAGGAGGCTGGCCGCCGCGGCACCGGTCGACACTCGCGAGCGCAGCAGGACCATCTTCGCAGGCTCGCCGCCGAGCGAGGCCATGGGCGTCGACTCGTTGATCGCCTGACCGGCGGCCCGGACCCAGTAGAGCCAGCCATACGTCCCTGCGCGCTGGCGTTTCGGGAGCGTGAACCACCATCCGAGAGTGTTGAGCGCATGCGCGCCGAACTCGATCAGGAGGATGACGAGCACGCCCGGTCCCACCTTGGCCAGGTCGGCGATGATGGAGCCGACGCCGCTCGACAGAACGAGCCAGACGAGCAAGCCCGCGCCGAGCACGAACGAGGCGATCCGCATCGCGCGCGAGCGCGTCGCGAGACCGGTCACGCGATCACACCAGTGTTCACAGTGTCCCTCCGGGTTACATGTCAGGATACCATCACGCCGCGCGGGCGACGTGGTTCCACGTCGCGCGTCGCCCGCCATCGCGACACCCTTGCCCGATTCCCGGGAAGCGCGGTAGAGTGCAGCCCGAGCCGTACGCAACGGGAAGGGATGATCCATGATCGCCGATCCGTATCCGAAGGTCCGAACGCCCCGAAGGTGAACTGGGCGCGCGTGGGTCTCCCCTCCTGCCGCTCGTCTCCCGGCGCGGTCTCTGCCATGGGGCAGGAGGGCTCACCGGACATGATCGGGCTCCACGCGCCGTGGTCTCGTCCGTGATCGCCGCGCAGCAGCGCGAGCGCCCGCGCTGGTACACGCACGGCTACAACCGGGCGGATTTCTACCGCCTGGCGGCGGCGCTTTCGTGGCTGCCTCGCCGGGGGCGACTGCGCCTCGCGCGGACGGTAGGGCGCTTCGCCATCAAGCTGATGCCAGTGGAGCACGGTGTCGTGCGCACGACGCTCGCGCGCGTTCTCGAGACCACCGACGCGCGGCGCGTGGACGCGCTGGCGGTGCGCACGTTCATGGACTTCGCGATGTGCTTCAGCGATCTGATGTCCACGAATCGACAGCCCGTGGCGCAGCTCATGGGGTGCGTCGGGCGCGTGCAGGGTGTGGACTCCGTGCCAACTGGCGCCGGACTGATCTCGCTGACGGCCCACGTGGGCAACTGGGAGATGGCGGGCCGGCTGCTGGCAGGGCGTTCCGCGCGGCCCACCCACGTCGTGGTCGCCGAGGAGGAAGCGCTTCAGCTGGAGCGCTGGCTGCGGCGCGACGGTGACGGCGTCCGCTTCGTCACGCGAACGCGCCCCACCGTCTCCCTCGAGCTCGTGGCGGCGCTCCGGCGTGGAGAAGTCGTCGCAGTGCAGGGGGATCGCGCGCTGGGAACGCGGGGCGATGTCCTCGTCCCCTTTTTCGGTCATCTCGCTCCGTTCCCCCTCGGGCCGTTCGTGCTGGCCAGGGCGGTCGGGATGCCCATGCTCCCTGCCTTCTGTCTTCTCGAGGCCGACTATCGATATACGGTCAGGGTGGTGGAACCGCTCGCCGTGGCGCGCGGCGGCGAGGAGGAGGCCGCTCGGGCCTGGGTGGCCGTGCTGGAGAACGTCGTGCGCGAGTACCCGACCCAGTGGTTCAACTTCTTCGACGTCTGGAATCCATGGTCCGGAGAGCCCGCGCGACCCGGTGGTCGGATCCCGACCGGGACCGGAGCACGGCGATGACCGATGACCGGCCGGGGGACGCCGTCAGCGAGATCGGACGAGCCGAAGCCCAGAGGCAGACCACCTGGCTTCATCCGGTGCTGCCGCCGGCCTTGCAGTCGATGTTCGATGTCTCGTTCATTCGATCCCATCTGTTGTACGACGAGTTCGTCTATCGCCTGGTGTTGCAGGTGGTTCGCGAGGTGTGCCCCGTGCCGGAGGGCGGTGAGTCCGCCTCCATCCGGGAGATCGTCGACCGGACGAAGCTCGACCCCGCCGCCGCCCTGGTCCCGCTCGATTGGATGTTCAGGTTTCTCGCTGCGCGCGGCGCGCTCCAGCGGTTCCCCGCCGAGCAGGGCGATCGGTATGGCGCGCGCGGTCCGCTGCCGGAGCCCGATCCGGCTCCCGTCCTGGACGAGCAGATGCGTCAGGAGCCGTCGTGGAAGCCCGCCTACGTGCTGGCGCAGACAGTGGCGCGGGATTACCCCGCCTTCCTGAGGGGCGAGGTGAGCGGTGAGGACGTGCTCTTCGCGCCCCGACGGCTGCGACTCTGGATCGAGTACTTCTCCAACGACCACGGTCTGTACGCGATCAACAACATGGTCGGCGCGGTCGCCATCGAGCAGTGGCTGCGCCGGGCTCCGGCGGTCGTGCTCGAGCTGGGCGGCGGCCTCGGCAGCGGGGCCCTGGCGCTACTCGATCGCTTGCGTGCCGCCGGACGTCTCGGCGAAATCGCCGAGTACCGGTTCACCGAGCTCGTGCCGGCGTTCCTGCGTCGCGGGGAGCAGACGGTGCGCGCGCGTCATCCGGGCCAGTCGGGTCTCACGTTCGGACCGCTCGACATGAACCGGCCGTTCGCCGAGCAGGGGATGGCGCCGGGGAGCGTGTCGGTGGTCTTCGCGGTGAACACGGTCCATGTCGCGCGCGACCTGGACTTCACCCTGGCCGAGGTGCGGCGAGTGCTCGAGCCCGGCGGCTGTCTCGTCATGGCCGAGTGCATCCGGCCGGCTCCGCGGCAGCCGATCTACACGGAGTTCGTGTTCAACCTGACGGAGCCGTTTCGCGCGTCCCGCCTCCACCCGGTGTACCGTCCGGCCGGAGGCTTCCTCACGCCCGAGCAGTGGCGATCCGCTCTCGAGGCGTCGGGGTTCACGGCCGTGAGATTCCTGCCCGATGTCGTGCGGATCCGGGAGCAGGTGCCGGACTTTCTCGTGGCGGCGATCGGCGCAACGGCTCCCAGCTGAGCCGTCATTTCTTTTTGTCGCCCGGCCCCAGGGTCGTCTGCAAGGTGACCGCGTCGCCGAGGATCACGAACACGACCTCGCCGTTCGAGGCCTTGTAGGTCCACCGCTCCATCGGGCCGAGCTTGGCAATGTCGGTCGGCTGGCCGAGCGCCTTCTCGAGCTTCGCCCGAGTCGTGGCCCCGTGCGCCTTCTGGATGATGTCTTCTTTCGTTTGCCCGCCGCATGCGGTGAGCAGGCTCATGGCCAGCGCGCTCAGCGCGATGCCGATCCTCGTCAGCTTCATGGCCGGTCCTGCGACATCGTGGGCCGAAGCTAAGCCACCGCCTCGCCCGCTGTCAAGCGGCTATGGAAAAGCCATGGCCGAGATCGCCACGCGGCCGTCAGATGCGCGGGCCGGATGCCTGGACAATGCGGGGCCGTTCGAGGTATCACGGGGTGCGGCGATAGCGTGCCAACCCCGTCGCGCGGCGCGCGAGAACCACGACCCGGACGATCCTCGAGGCGCTGAATCGGAGGCCCCAAAATGAACTACGCGGACTACCAGCACCTGCTGTTCGAGAAGAAGGACAACGGCGTGGTGCTCATCACCATCAATCGGCCCCAGCACCTGAACGCCACCAACGCCCGCCTGCACTGGGAGCTGACCCAGGTCTGGCTGACGATCGATGCCGATCCCGAGGCGCGGGTGGCGCTGATCACGGGGGCCGGGAAAGCGTTCTCTGCTGGCGGCGATCTCGAGCTCGTGGAGGAGATGGCCGGCAACGCCGCGGCTGCCGAGCGGACGATGCGCGAGGCCTCCGATCTCGTCTACAACCTGATCAACCTCGAGAAGCCCGTCGTCTCGGCGATCAACGGGGTCGCCGTCGGTGCGGGCCTCGTCGTGGCGCTGCTCGCCGACGTGAGCATCATCGCCGAGACGGCGCGCCTGACCGACGGGCACACGCGGCTCGGGGTGGTGGCCGGAGACCACGCGGCACTCATCTGGCCGCTCCTCTGCGGCATGGCCAAGGCCCGTTACTACCTGCTGACCTCGGAGTTCCTCGACGGCAAGGAAGCGGAGCGGATCGGGCTGGTGAGTCTCTGCGCTCCGCGAGAAGAGGTCCTGCCCAAGGCGTGGGAGGTGGCCGACAAGCTCGCCGCAGGGAGCCGGAACGCGGTCCGCTGGACGAAGCGCTCGCTCAACAACTGGCTGCGGCAGGCGGGCCCCATCTTCGACCAGAGCCTGGCCCTCGAGATGCTCTCCTTCATGGGGCCGGACGTGCGCGAAGGGGCACGGGCGATCCGCGAGAAGCGGTCACCGCGCTTCCCGTCCGCGAGCTGAGTCTGCGCGAACGGCGACCGCGGCCATCGCGCCCCGGGCGGTGCTTGGCCCTTGACAGGCGATCTCACGGCGTGGGATCGTCGCCGCCACCCTCCGAGGAGGCGCGTGCCGCACATGCCCAAGGCTTCACGGATCGCGAAGAGCCTGGCGTTGCTGATGGTGTCGGTCACCGTCGAGAGCTGCAGCAGCATGGATCGAAATCTCGCGTACATGGGTTGGCGACCCGCCGCGGTCTCCTTCCGAGCGACGGATGACCCGTGCACACGCTACGACGCCTTCGCCAAGTACAGCCAGGATCTCCAGGAAGCCTATCATTCGCGGGCCAGTCAGAATCGGTGGTGGATCTACGTCGCCGGAACGACGGCCCTGGGAACGGCAGCGGCGACGGGCGGACTGGCCGCGGCCGGCGCGGCGGCGCTGACGATCACGCTGATGTCCATCTCGGGCGGGTTCGCGAGCGGCTTCTTCGCATTTCTCGACAACGCAGCACTCGCTGATATCTATACGATCTCCGCGAACCAGGTGGCCGAAGGACTGCAGGCGTCCCGTGCGGCGCTGCAATACCAGTCCGAACCCACTGGCTCACCCGCTCCGGATCAGGGGACACCGGCCCGCCAGTTCCAGGTGACGCCTGACTCCTGCGCGACGGCGTTGAGGATCCTCGACGCCAAGGTCACCACCGCCCAGACGGACCTCGAGCGGGCGCGGACCGACTCGGCGGTTGCGGCCATCCTGCGTGCCAAGGCGCAGCAGCAACAGGTGAGCAAGCTGATGTCCGACGTCGACGCGCAGAGTCTGCGCGAGGCCCTCCGCAGCGGCGTGATCACCGCCATCACTCCGGCTGCCGCCGCCGGCAACTACGAGCTGACGGTGTCGGGCATCGACTTCTCGAAGCTCCAGCAGGGGGACTTCGTGGTGCAGGTCGATGCCGTCACTGTCCCCGTGCTCGGATGGGTCCGCGTCGCGGGAACCGGAGACTACAAGATTGCGTTCACGCCGCCACCGCCCGGCGCCACGCCGGCCGATCACTCCGTCGCCCTCGTGGCTCCCAAGGCCGATGCGAGCGTGCCAAGCAAGGCTGGCGTCACCCTCTCGTACTGACGGCGCGGTCGCGGCCGGCCACGACCGCGCGCCCCCACCGGCGCGCCCAGACCCGTAAGTCGCTCAGTCGACCATCAGGACCGCGGTACCTTGCACGCGGTCGGCCGCCAGGTCCTGCAGCGCGCGATTCGCGTCGGCCATCGCATAGCGGTGGACGCGAGGCCGGATCGGAATCTCGGCGGCGGACTGCAGCAGCGCGTGACCGTCCTGACGCGTATTGGCGGTGACGCTCTGGAGCGTCTTCTCCCAGAAGAGGTGCGGCTCGTAGGCCATGCCGGGAACGTCGCTCATGTGAATGCCGGCGAGCGCGACCGTGCCACCCTTATCGACATCGCGCAGGGCCTCGGGGACCAGTTCGCCGGCCGGTGCGAAAACGATAGCGGAGTCGACCTTGACGGGAAGCCGAGCTCCCGCGCCACCGGCCCACTCCGCGCCGAGCTCGAGGGCGAGTCGCTGGTGGGCAGGATCGCGCGTCACGACGTAGACCGCGCACTGCCAGTGACGCGCCACCTGGAGCGTGATGTGGGCCGACGAGCCGAAGCCATAGAGCGCGAGTCGGCCGCCGCGCGGCACCTGGCTGCGCCGGAGCGCCCGATAGCCGATGATGCCCGCGCAAAGGAGCGGAGTGGCCTCCGCATCGTCGAACGCCTCCGGGATCGGATAGGCGAATGCCTCGGGCGCGATGCAGCACTCGGCATAGCCGCCGTCGTGGGTCCAGCCGGTGTAGGTGGAGGATGCGCAGAGATTCTCGCGGCCGGCCGTGCAGTAGCGGCACGCGCCGCAGGTGGAGCGCAGCCACGCGATGCCGACGCGATCGCCCCGACGAAAACGCTCGGCCTCGGTGCCCAGCGCCTCGACGATGCCGACGACCTGGTGGCCGGGCACGACGGGAAGGCGTCGCGGCGGCAGGTCACCCTCGATGACGTGAAGATCGGTACGGCACGTCGCACAGGCGCGGACCCGGACCCGAAGCTCGCCCGGCGCCGGTTCAGGAACGAGGAGGTCGCTCCCGAGGAGGGGACTGCTCGCGATCGGAGCCTGGGACGACAACAGCATGCCGCGCATCGTGGCCACGATCACGATTGTGCCATAGAGCGTGCGACGACCTCTCGGCGACCGCCGCTTGCGGCTCCGGTCCTCTCGGGGGTAGGCTTGGGGCGCCGCGGCGCCGGAATCCACGCAGCCGCGGTCGCCGCGAGGCGCGTGCCGGGTCTGACCATGCCGGCGCGTGGTCTGGTGATCGGCTCGCGACGCTACTGCGAATCCAGGAGGTCGACATGCCCGAGCTGACTCGGCGCTACATCGTCATGACGATGGCGACCGAAGGTCCCTTCGACATGAGGGATCCCGACGCGCCGTTCGTGCTCAAACCGTGGAAGGACCCCGCCGCGCTGCGGGCGCTTCAGACGTATCGTGACCACTGCTATCCCGAGCTCGGCGAGGAACTCGCCGCGTGGATCGCCCAGATCTCGTCCGGTCCGACGGTGCGGGGAGGGGTTGGCTCGCGCAACGAGCAACACGTCGCTGCCAAGGCCAAGTCGCGGGCGAAGCCGAAGGTTGGGAGCCGCGCGCGGTCGAGACCGAAGATGAAAGTGGCCAAGCGCCGAGTGCAGAAGAAGCGGAAGGGCGGTCGGTAGGCGCGGCGGGAGCGCGAAGACCCGGCGACGATGGACGCCTGCAACCCGCGATAGTGGAGCTGACCGACCTCCGGGCACGCCTCGACGTCGCGCTGGCGCTTCACCCGCGACGGACGCTCGACCGCAGTGACCTCGTCTCGGCGGCCGTGCTGGTGCCCATCACCGATCACGGCGGGCCCCACCTGCTCTTCACCAAGAAGACCGGATCGGTGCCCCATCACCGGGGCCAGTTCTCTTTCCCCGGCGGGATCGTGGAGGAGCGGGATGCCTCGCGGGTCGAGACCGCGCTGCGCGAGGCGTGGGAAGAGATCCGTCTGCCCTCCAGTTCCGTGGAAGTGCTCGGGCTCCTCGACGACACCGAGACCCGGGCGACGCCGTTCATCATCACCCCGGTCGTGGGCATCGTGACGGACCACGTGGATTTCGTGCCGGACGGCCGTGAGATCGAGCGGGTCCTCGAGGTGCCCCTCGCGGTGCTGCGCGACCCGGCCATCTTTCACGCCGAGACGTGGGAGCGGAACGGGGAAACGTACGTCGTGCACTTCTATCGTGTGTCGGAGGAGGACGTGATCTGGGGGGCCACCGCGCGCATCCTGAGCCAGTTCCTCGGCCTGCTCTGAGCCCGTGGACGACAGCGAGCGTGCGCGGCAGGCGGCTGGTCTCTGCGCGGATTGCGTCCACGCCCAGCCGGTCGTGTCGGCGCGCGGATCGCGCTTCTGGCTCTGCCGGCTCTCGAGGCGCGATCCCTCGTTCGCGCGGTACCCGCGCGTGCCCGTGCTACGCTGTCCCGGGTACGAGGGGATGTCGAGAGAGCCATGAGCATGCCACGCCGTGTGATGCGCGCTGCCCTCGTGCTAGGCGGAGTCGGGGCAGTCCTGGCGGCGCCGGTCGAGGCCGGCGAGGCGCGGCTTCAAGTCGTGACGGTGGGCGGCCGCGCGGAGACCCAGTCTGACGGGGCGACGACGTGGAGCGCCGCAAGGCTGCGGACGGAACTGGGGCCAGGGGCCATGGCGCGCACGCTCCACGGGCGGCTCACCTTGAAGACGACCAGCGGGCAGCTCCTGAGACTGGCGGCGATGTCACGGGTCGCTGTGCTCGAGCAAGGAGCGCCGGACCAGCCGACCGCGGTGAGGGTGGACGCTGGCTCGGTCTGGGTCGCCGTCATGCCTGGTAGTCCGGCGCCGGAACGACTCGAGGCGCGGACCCCGGCGGCGAGCGTGGTCGTGGGCGGCGGCGGCGTCGAGATCATCGTCGATCGCGATGGCTCGACCTTGGTTCGGGTCTACCACGGTGCGGCCACGTGCTCGGGGCCCGGGAGCGAGGGGCGGTGGAACCGCGCGCTCGGGAGCGGACAGGAGCTGTTCGTGTCGAGCGGCGGGCAGCCTGTCGAGACCGGCAAGCTCGATCGCGACAAGATCAACCAGGACTGGGCGAAGTGGAACGAGGACCAGGATCTTGCCGGCGGGTATGGCAGCAGCCCGCCAGAGAAGTGAGGCGGCGTGGCCCATGAATCGTGATACCCGTGTCGTCGGTGACGAGCTGGAAGCGTACCGGGTGAGCGCGCAGATGCCGGCGGACCCGGTGGAGAACAAGATCCACGAGGACGCGCTGGCACAGGCCATGGGTTTCCGGGGCGGCCTCGTCCCCGGCGTCACGGTGTACGCGTGGATGACCCATCCGATCGTCGAGGCGCTGGGGACGGCCTGGCTCGAGCGCGGTACGTTCTCCGCGCGATTCGCGAAGCCCGTGTACTTCGGTGAGGACGTCGACGTGCGTGCGACCATGGTGGAGCGGACGGAGGCGTCGATGACGTTCCAGGTGCGCGTGGTCGACGGACGAGGCGAGACCTGCGCGACGGCGACCCTGGGCCTGCCACGCGAGTCCCCGCGTGGCACGCCGGTCGTGAGCACGTATCCGGTCGCCCCGCTTCCGGACGAGCGGCCACTGGTGAGTCGCACGCTCCTGGCAAGCCGATCGGTGCTGGGGACTCCGGAACTGATGCTCGATGAGGCCGCCGCCCAGGCGTTTCTCGAGCGGGTGCGTGAGCCGCTCGCGATCTACCGCGAGGCCGGAGGTCCGGCGCATCCCGGCCTCTATCTCGACCTGGCCAATCGCACGCTGAACCGCAACGTGCGCGTGAGCCCGTGGATCCATGTCGAGAGTCAGGGCCGTCACCTGAGCGTCGCGCGCGTCGGCGAGCGGATCGAGGCCCGTGCCAAGGTGGCGGGCCTCTTCGAGCGGAAGGGACACGAGTTCGTGGAGCTGGACATCCTCCTGGTCGCCGAGGGCGCCCGGCCGATCGCCTCGATTCGCCACGTCGCGATCTATCAGCTTCGGGGAGCGGCCGAGGCGTCCGCCGCTTCCTAAGGCCACCAGAGGTACATGAAGCGAGGACCGGAGCCGCTCAGGCCGCCGAACGTGCCGGCGATCTGAGAGAGAGCGCTCTCGCCGCTCGCCTGCGCGACCGGAGCGCCGGCGTAGATGCTGGCGGCGTATTCCTTGGGCCGGTGGTACACGACGACACGTGCCTCGTCGACGCCTGCGGCCTTCCTCGCCATCACCACCACCTGGTCCAGGTAGGCGACCTTATCGATCAGCCCCAGCTCGAGCGCCTGTTGAGCCGTGTAAATCCGGCCGTCTGCGAACTGGCGCACGCGCTCCTCGGAGATCTTCCGCGACTGGACGATGAGCTTGACGAAGCGGGCGAACATGTCGTCGATCAAGCCCTGGAACACCGCTCGCTCCTCGGGCGTGAGGGGCCGGAACGGCGAGCCGGCATCCTTCATGGCGCCCGACTTGATGGCGAGCGGCGCCACGCCGATCTTCTCCATCAGGCCGTGGGCGTTGACGGTGAGCATGACCACGCCGATGCTGCCCGTGATGGCCGTCGGAGTGGCGACGATCGTGTCGGCGGCCAGCGCGGCATAGTAGCCGCCCGACGCGCCGACGTCCATGATGGCCGCGATCACGGGGATCTTCGTGCGCTGCTTGAACTCGTAGATCTCGCGATGCAGGATGTCAGAGGCGGTGATGGTCCCGCCGGGACTGTTGATGCGGACGATCAGCGCCTTGACCTCGTCGTCCTTCTCGGCTTTGCGCAGCTCCTCCTGGACGCGCGCGATGAGGGGGACCCGCGGCGCCGGCGTGCCGAGCGAGAAGGTCGGCAGGTCATCCTCGAAGACGCCGGAGAGGTCGAGCATGACGATCTTCGCGGCGCCGTGACCCTCGACGGTGGTTTCGTCGAGGGGACGGATGCGGGGCGTGAGATCGATGGAGACGACCGAGCAACCCGAGAGCAGGAGGACGAGAACGGTGATGAGGGGCGCGCATCGCATGACGGCAGTATACGAGGGGGCTGGTGGAGCGACAAGCGCAGGCCGTGC
>Ga0335077_10002268_pt1 | contig 22920 bp, 18 predicted proteins | sample Lox_Sample_31_FD_207151 | JGI IMG/M metagenome (GOLD analysis project Ga0335077, IMG submission 207151) | Soil microbial communities from Loxahatchee National Wildlife Refuge, Florida, United States - Lox_Sample_3.1 | ecosystem: Environmental > Terrestrial > Soil > Wetlands | place: USA...
ACACAAGCCAAGTGAACTATCCGGTCTACAACGCCGGCGGCTTCGGTGCGATCAACCAGCAGTACTACAACAATTATATTATCTATAACCCGATGTACTTTCCGACCCTCGCGCCCAACAACCCGGTTGCATTCTTCGGCAACTTTCCTACCGTGGATCTGACCAACCCAAACTGCTCGTCCGTCTACGGACACAAAGTGACCACTCAGGCCCAGTTCAACACATTGCTCACTTGCATCAATCAAGGGGGTGACGGCGGGTTGTTTGGGCCGCCGAGTTCTCCCGCAGGCATCGCAGCAATCGAGAACGGTCATCGCATCAACAGTGGCGTGACCAAGGCAGACGGTATCGACCTCAACGCGCTCTACACATGGGATACCTCGGTAGGGACATTCCGCGCGAGCGCCAACGGGGAACTGATTCTCAAGTGGGAAGTGGCGCCGATCTCCACGGCTCCGGTGACAGATCAGGTCAACGAGTTCACATATCCGCTGCGCTTTCGCGGGCGCGGGGAATTCAGCTGGAACAAGCGGGGTGACTACGGCGAGGTCGGAGCCAATCTGTTCGTCAATTACGACAATGCATACCACATTGACCCCATATTCCTTCCCGGGGGCGTCTCGAGCGCTTACACCTCGATTGCTTCGTACACCACCTTCGATATGACGCTGACCTACGATACCGGGGCAGACATGCAATCTAAGCTAGCGCGCAACTTCAGAGTGATGTTCAGCGTCCAGAACCTGTTCGACAAGGATCCGCCGCTCGTGCTCAACTCAACAAGCGTGGGCAGCATCAGGTTTGACAACTTGGTAGCCAGTCCCATAGGCCGCATGCTTCAGATCCAGCTCGGGAAACGCTGGTAGCTTCTGCAGACCACTTCCCGCATCTAAGAACGTGCCGCTGAGGCGTCGGGGTGATCGAATGTCGTTGCTGATCACCGGTGCTTCGGGACAGTTGGGACGGCTGGTTCTGTCCGAGCTGCTGGACGTGCACGGCATTCCCGGCGAGCAGCTCATCGCGACCACGCGCATGCCGACACGGCTCGGGGATTTTGCGCGACGGGGAGTGCGAATACGGGCAGCGGATTTTCGGGATCCGGCGTCTCTGCACAGAGCGTTCACTGGCGCTTCGCGTTTGCTGCTGATCAGTACGACCGTCGATGAGATGCCGTTCGTTGACGGGATTCGACTGCGTCTGCACGTGGCGGCGATCGATGCGGCAAGGCAAGCTGGCGTCCAGCACATCCTGTACACATCAGGCCCCAACCCGGAGCCAGGCACGGCCGCCTTTTGGCTCGCCGACCACTACAACACTGAGCTGGCGCTGCTCAACAGCGGCCTGGAATGGACGGTACTTAGACACTGGGAGTGGCCGGACTGGCATCTCTCCATGCTGTGGCTCAGGGCCGTCAAGACAGGCCACTACTTCGCCGGCTCAGGTGGGGGCAGGTCCAACCACGTGACACGAGAGGATTGCGCAAGTGCCGCCGCGGCGGCACTGCTATCGGACGGGTCTGTCAATCGTCGCTACGACATCACCGGACCTGCGCCCCTCTCCATCGACGAAATCATGGCCACGCTAAGCGACATTTCCGGCAAGAGCATCCGCGTCGAACACGGAACGCCCGAGGAATTCGAGGCACACCTCCTCGCCGATGGGGCGGACCCCCTGCTCGTGCCCGTATTTGGCGGCTACGCAAGAGCGGTGAGGCAAGGTCGGTATTCGGGCACAACACCCGCCGTCGAAGAGCTTACGGGTAGAAGGCCTGCGACACTGCGTCAGTTCCTCGCTCGGAACGCCGCGGCGATCCTTGAGGCTGCAAAGCTAGAAGGCTAAATCTGACATGATCCAAAATTTGCGGTGGGCGGTCACTCGATCCTGTGCCAACGGCAACCGTCGCTCACATTGACACACCAGGTTGACGCTTGCATGCTTCGGCTCTGCAACTTGCGGAGCCCACCACGAAGTCGACCATGAAAGGATCGGCTGACGCACCGGAACATCTATCGCCGCAGGCTGTAGTCGTGGCCTGCAACGAGCTCATGGCGAGTGGGCAGGCACTCGAGGCCGTCGAGAAGTACATCTCTCCAGACTTCATCGAACACGACCCGAAGATCGTGAACGGCAATCGCGACGGATTGCTTCAGTTTCTGCAGGAAGACGGTTGGCTAGAGCCTGGCAGTCCGAGACTCCGGCAGATGGAGTTTCACACGGATCGCATCCTCGCCTGCGGAGAGTTTGTCGTGACTCATATGCACGTCAAGACGGGACCCAACGAACCTCTCTTGGTCTTCATGGACATCTATCGGGTGCAGAACGGTAAGATCATCGAGCATTGGGACGTGATGCAGCCCGAGCCGGACAATCCAGTCAACACGCGCCACCGCATGTACTAGATGACGTGAGAATCGACTCGCGTGAGCATCGTCGTCACTGGAGCCTCTGGATCCCTGGGCCGTCTCAGCGCCGAGTCATTGCTCAAGCGTATTCCGCCATCGGACCTTATCCTGGTTACGCGCACTCCGGAAACGTTGGCCGCGCTGGCGCAGCGCGGCGTAGCCGTGCGTTATGGCGACTTCGACGATCCGCCGTCGTTGACCGCCGCCTTTGCAGGCGCCCGGCGCATGCTGCTCATCAGCACCGTCCAGATCGGAGAACGGCGATGCCGGCAGCACCAGGCGGCGCTTGAGGCCGCGCTGAGGGCGGGCGTCGAGCACCTGGTATATACGTCGGCCTCGGGTATTCACGTACGCAACCCCGCGTTCATCATGCCCGATCATCTCGCCACCGAGGAATTGCTCAGACACGCAGGGCTATCCGTTACGCTCTTGCGCAATGCGGGCTACTCCGAGGTCGTCGTCACGCAGATTGCTCCCAAGGCGGTGATTTCAGGTCAATGGGTCACGAGTGCCGGCGAGGGTTGCGTGGGCTTTGTCTCAAAGCATGATTGCGCGGAATGCGCCGCCGTCGTATTAACCACATCCGGTCACGAGGGAGCGGTCTACGAAATCACGGGGCCGGAGCTTCTGTCGTATCGTGATGCCGCGCGTATTGCCTCTGAAGTCACTGGTAAACCGATCCGGTACGTCGTCGAGCGAGATGACGAGGCGCATGGCGACAATGCCCGGTCGTTGTCTCGCGGACTGTCGTTTGACTCGATCGGACCGTACTCTAGATCTGACCTATTAAGCTACGAGCGTGCCGTGCGTGAGGGCTATTTCGCAATCTGTGCTCATCATGTGCAGCTCATCACCGGACGACCGGCTGTACCGCTGGCAGATGTGTTTCGAGCCCACCAGGAGGCGTTGCGCGCGCACGCAAGCTCGAGCGACGTTCGCGGCCATTGAAACCCGGGGGATCAAGAGCGTAGGGGACTATGCGGCCGAACTCCTGCCAGCGCGGAAAGCCGGAGCCAGCGATGAGCGCGGCGTGGCAGCCGGCTACTTCGGGGACTCCGGTGGAAAGTTTCGACGCACGCTGAACAGCACTTCGCGCGGGGCACCCGGGGTACCCGTGAGGACGCCGAGTGAATCGTACGACGGGTATTTGTTCAGGAAGTACTCCCGATCGGTCGCGTTGGTGATCCCGAGCTGAGCCCACCACGCCCCTTTGGGGCCCTCCCACGTCAAATGGACATTCAACAACCCGTATGCCGGAATCACGCCGATCGGCTTGTTCGGCAGATCGGTGAAGATGTCGCTCTGGAAGTTGTAATCCACGCGCGGCGTGAGCGAACCGAATGATCCGAGGGCGATGCCGTACTGCACGCCGGCATTGGCGGTCCACTTCGGAGTATACGGCGCAATGCCATTCGGTGGTGTGCCATCCGGATTGGTCGGGGACTGACAGGCAAGACCGCACGATACCGTCCGGTAGTCGGTATACCCGCCCGAGGCGTTGATGAGCAACGTCGAAAGTGGCCGCGCCTCGATTTCAAGCTCCGCACCGTCGATGCGTGCACTGCCGACGTTCTCCGTGAGCGGAATGCCACCGGGTGGGCTGGCTGTCTGCTGCAGACCGTCGTAGTCCATCCGGAAGACAGCGCCGTTCACGCGCAGACGGTGCGAGAAAAACTCGCTCTTGGCTCCGATCTCGAAGCTCTTGACCACCTCAGGTCCAAAGGGTGCCTCTTGGGTCTCGGAGATGTTGGCGTAGGGGTTGACGCCGCCGCTCTTGAAGCCCGTGGCGTAGCTGACATAGGTCATGAAATCCGGCGTCCACTGGTACTGCAGACCCGCCTTGGGATCCCCGCGCGAGTTGGTGGAAACGGTCGTCTTGTCGGGGAACGTCAGCGTTCCCGGCGGGAAGATCAGATTGGGTCCGAAGTTAATGAGCGGCTGATGCTCGAGCCACTTCTGGGACTCGTGCGTGTAGCGGATACCGAGCTCCAGCCCCAACTGGTCGGTGATGTGGAAGATGCCGTGCAGGAAGGCGGACTTCTGCGTCATCTTCGCATCTTCGAAGGGCTGGATGCGCAGACCCACCAGCTCCGGCGGGGCGATCGGGATTCCGGGCAAAATGATGTCTCCGAGCAGGGCACCGTCCGAGTAGTAATAGAAGAGTCCCGCGGTCCAGTCGAGGCGCCCGGCAAGTGTCTTGCCGGTGACGTTGAGCTCCTGGCTCCACTGATGTTGCCAGGTCCACTCGTTGTTGTTGCCGGTGGTCAGCGGCGCCGGCACGTTGTCGAAGGGCTCGGAGCCGTGCTGTGTCCGATACGCCGTGATCGACTTCACGTGCAGGTCGCTCGCGGGCGACCAGTCAACATTTAGTGCGCCATCGTAGCCGTAGAGAGGCGTGATGGGATCGAAGCGCACGCCGCCAATCGGGTCGGTGAAGGTGGCGTAACTGGTGTAGGTGTTGGGCGGCAGGAAGCGGTCGTCGAGCTGTACGCCGCCGAAGCGCGGGAGGATGAAGGCGTTGTAGGGCGCAAGACTCGACGGATTGACTGCGATGAGCGTGGTCGCGGGCGTCTCACTCGTGTCCACGAGCACGTCACCTGAAAGATTGAGCTCGAGGTTCTCTGCCGCGAGCCAGCGCAGCGCGAGGCGGCCGCCCGACATGTTGGTTCCGCCCAGCGTCTCGGTTTTGCAACCGTTGGCTGAGGAGCCCGTCGGCAACAGCGTTCCCGACTGACTAGGATACAGACAGACGAAGTCGTAGACCTGCTGATAGCCGTCCTGACGGTCGGTCAAGATCGAGGCCCGCAGAAAGAGCGTATCGGGGATGATGGCCGTATCGAAAGCCCCACGCGCCTGGATATGGTTGTAGCTGCCGTAACCCATATACACATAGCCGGAGTCGTCTCCCTGTGGCTTGATGGTGCGGATGACCACAGCACCGCTTTCGGTGTTCGCTCCAAAGAGCGTCCCTTGCGGTCCGCGCAGCACATCGACACTCGCCACATCGGCGAGGGCCACATTCGAGCCAAGGAGCGTGCCGATGAAGACTCCATCGATGTAAAACCCGACTGCAGGTGAGAAGGCGAAGCTCGAATCCTGCTGGCCGACACCGCGGATGTACGCGGTAATCGATCGACCGTAGGCAGCCCCCGAGGGCTGAAACTGCACGTTGGGCACTGACCAGCTTACATCCGATACCTGCTGCAAGCCGCGCTGCGCAATGTCGTCCTCCGTGATGACGGACATCGAGATCGGCGTCTTCTGTACGTCTTCACGCACGAATCGTGCCTCGACCGTGACCTGTTGCAATTGATCAGGTCCGGAACTCTGATCTTGCACGCTCGCCGGATCGGCGGCGTGTGCCGCGGCCAGCATCACGGGGTAGGCGAGCGGTATGCTGAGCGCTGCCCGCTGGGCACGCTGGCCTCGATTGGCACGCACATGTTTCTCGGCGCACTGCATGGAATTCCCCCGGGCTGCGTCCCCGCTGTGCGCGGGGACGCGCCTCCCCATCCTTCGACTAGCTAAAGCATCGAATTAAACTGACGACTTTTTCAGATGCAAAAGAGTATACAATTTGATCTTATTATCATCCAGCTTGCATGACAAGTACAGAGACGCTCCGTTGCCAGAGCGCAACGTCGTCCGCCGCGCGCACTCACTTGTGAGGAGTACCACCGGGCCGCTCGGCTTGGGGCAAGATCAGATTCGCATTGCGGAGAGTTGCCCGTGAAAATCACCATTGGCGCGATGATCATTCCGCAGAACGGCACGCTAGCGAACCTGAAGCGAGCCTGGGTGGGAGCCGAGGCGCTCGGCGCGGATCGCGTCTACGTGTCTGATCACTTCTTCACGCCGTCACAGGCGGACATGGTGGCGGCGCACCGTCGAGCGGGGGACATCGCGGAGCGCGATGCAGGTCAGGTGCGCATCTCGGTGCCAGAAGATGCCGACAGTCCGATCTTCGAGAGCATGACCTTGCAAGCCGCGATGGCCGTGACCACCATGCGTGCCGAGATCGGCTGCTTGGTTTGCGCAAGCGCCTACCGTAACCCCAACCTGCTGGCCGATATGGCGCGTACGATCGATCATCTCTCCGGCGGTCGCTACGTTCTCGGCATTGGCGCTGGCTGGCATCGTCGCGACTTCGATGAATACGGCTACGTTTTCGGGACCACAGGATCGCGGCTGCGCAATCTCGAGCACGACATCGAGACCATTCGCGCTCGCTGGAAGAAGCTCAATCCACCGCCGACGCGCGCTATCCGGATTATTTTCGGGGGCGGTGGTGAAAAAGTATCGCTGCGCATCGCCGCGCAACACGCCAATGAGTGGCACTACGTCGGAACGCCTGAAGCCTTAGCGCGCAAGGCGGCCGTGCTGGATCAGTGGTGCGTGAAGATCGGCCGCGATCCTCGAGAGATCACGCGATGTACCTCCGTCGGGCACGGCTTGGAGGGTGCCGCAGCGGCGGAGGACTACGTTGGGCTCGGCTTTTCACACCTCATCGCGTCGTGCACCGGACCGGACTGGGATCTCAGCGCCATAAAGAATCTCGTTGCGTGGCGCGATGCGCGCAAGTGAGCGCAGGTTCACCGTACGATGGCGGCTCCGCGAGCATCATCAGCAGAGCTTCCGAGCGGTTCGGTGCGCAAGTTTTGCAGGACCAACGATGGGTGTTCGGCACGGCTCTTTAGGCTCTGCGCTATGCGAGAGGGATTTGCCGGCCCCGCGCGTGCCACAGGGCGGCCTGATGCGACTTAGGCCCGTTTCCACAATCGCCCGCTCGCAAGCGCCGCGCCCTCCGCCAGCGCATCGAACTTCGCCCACACGACCTCCGGGTGCTGGCGCCTAAGGTGCGCACCTTGCGCGAAGCCGCAGTCGGTACTCGCGATCACGTTCTCACGGCCCACTAGATTGGTGAACCGCAGGATGCGTTGGGCCACCACTTCCGCGTGCTCGACGTGCGCCGTGGAATGGCAGATGCACCCCGGCAGCAGAATCTTTCCCTCCGGCAGCTGGTGCGATTCCCAGACCATCCACTCGTGCTCGTGCCGCGGATTGGCCGCCTCGATGGAATAGCCTTGGGCACGGATCTTGAGCAGCAGATCCACGATCTCCTCGAGCGCCACGTCGCTCACGTGCGGTCCGACCCAGCTGCCCCAGCAGAGGTGATAGCGCACTCTGTCCTCTGGAATCCCGCGCAGCGCGTGGTTCAGCGCCTCGATGTTCATTTGCACCCACCGCGGGTAATCCCGCCCGCTGTCGACCACCGCATCGTGAAGATTCGCGAGGATCGCGTCGTCGACCTGCACCAGAAGCCCGGCGTCGACGATGATCTTGTACTCCTCGTGCTGCGCATCCGCGAGCGCGAACAGGAACTCCTCCTCGGACTTGTAGTAGGCGTTGGCATAGCTCGGTGCGATGCTGCAGGGCGCAGCAACCGGGAGGAAGGCCTCCTTCACCGGCGCATCTTGCAGGGCATGCAGGAGGTTGCGCACATCGCGTTGCATCGCGGCACGTCCTGCATCGGTGTAGGAAATCGGGCCAGTACACAACCATTGCTTCGGCGCCATGACTCTCGGTGCGCCCTGCATCTGCTCGCGTATGGCCTCGTCCCAGAAGCCCTTGAAGCGCACGCGGTCGCGGCCGATAAACCTGAGGAAGTCCGGGTCGTCGCGCAGTTCGAAGCCGGTCAAGCGCTGCCACGAATAGCCAGTCCACGCGGGCTTCCCTAACTCCCCGTCGCTCACGACATCCACGCCCCGCGCCGCCTGCTCATGCACGATCGCATGCACCTCTCTGCGCAAGGCACTCGCGAAAGCTGCCTGATCGACCTCTTCTCCGCCGGCCGTCGCGAGTGAGTACCGCCGGATCGCTTCCGGTCGCATGAGACTGCCGACATGACTCGTGAGAATGCGAGCTGTACTGCGTTGCATGCTAGTCTCTGCCGACGAATCGCGGCTTCGCACTTCGTCGCGTCGTTGGCGTCGTCCTTGCCGTTTTACTCAACGTTGACCTACTTGGCAAACTCCACGCGGGCCAGGAACCGCGCTCAGCTCTTCAGCCGCACAGCGCGAGACAGCTCTGCCGGCAGTCGACCTGCCAGAGGCTACGGGCTGCGCCCCCGGCCGCCCGCGCCTGCGCCTGCGCCTATTGTCGGATGATAAAGTCGGCTACATTGTTATACCTTTCACTACTACCCGGCAGTTCGACAATGCAGACGAGAACGACTGTGCTACTCGCCGTTTTGGCTGCGGTTGCACAGGTACCCGTGTCGCTCTCCGCGGAGGCCGATGCCGCGCGTGAGTCGCAGGACAGAGCTGCGATTGAGGGGCTGGAGTGGCGCTATGTGCATGCCATAGACACTCTGGACGCCGATGCGTACGTCCAGGCTTTCACGCCGGATGGTCAACTCGGGACGGGGCCGCGTGCCGCCAAAGGAGCTGGTGCGCTGCGCGGCATCGTCGCCTTCATGAAGCAGGACGCGGCGGAGCGGAACAAAGGACGTGCTCTGCCGATAGAGCTCTATCACATCATGACGAACCTCTACATCGAATTCGTCGATCAGGACCATGCACGCGTCCACTACTACTGGATGGCGCTCTACACCACACCTCGAGCGACCGAGCAACAAGGCGGTCATGAGCGCCCACCGGACAATGTCGAGAAGCAGCCGCGAGTCGCCGAGGCCGGGCGGGGCCTGGATCAGGTCGTAAGGATCAACGGACGGTGGCTCATCCGTTTGCGTGATGTCTGGTCGCGCGACTAGCACTCAGTTCGCCCGATAGCAAATGCGCACATGATCGTCGAAGATCACGACACCAGTCTCATGCTGGCCTGCTCGGCCTGCGGGCGCCTGGGGACCCGCGCGATGGAGGCCGAGGCCCGAGCCTCCGAGATCGAGCAGGCGCCGCACCCACCGGGCTTGCTCAAGATCGCATCGCGATCCGAGTGGCCGCGGGTGCAGGTGCCTGGGAACGGCAGGCGTCCACCTTGAGAGTCTGGCAGCTTGAGGGCACGAGCGGCAGTGGCTCCTTAGCGCTGTCGGCGCGGCCGATACCCAAGCCCGGCCGCAAGCAACTGCTCGTCAGGGTCAATGCCGTATCGCTCAACTATCGAGACGTGGCCATTGCACGCGGGACGTACCCTCTTGCCAACAAGCCGGGCCTCATCCCAGCGTCTGATTGTGCTGGCCGCGTCGAGGCAGTCGGGCCCGACGTCACGAGCTTCAAAGTTTGCGATCGCGTAACCAATGCCTTCGTGCCGGGATGGATCTCAGGGAAAGCCACCAGCGCGGGCTTCGCGCGCTTGCGCGGCAACCCCTATGACGGCGTCCTCGCCGAATACGTCTTGTTCGAGGAGGAAGAGCTGATCGCAACGCCCGCCTTCCTCACCGAGGCGGAGGCAGCGAGTACTCCGTGCGCGGGTACCAGCGCGTGGAATGCTCTGTACGGCGGCGGCGAGCCGCTCAAGCCGGGCGAGACGGTCCTTGTGCAAGGAACCGGTGGCGTCGCCATCTTTGCGTTGCAGATTGCCCACGCGGGCGGCGCAGCCGTCGTAGTGACCTCTTCGAGCGACGAGAAGCTGCAGCGCATCGCGGCTCTCGGTATGTGGCAGGGGGTGAACTATCGGACGCATCCCGAATGGCACGCGGAAGTGCGGCGCCTGACTGAGAATGAAGGCGTTCACATCACCGTGGAAATCGGCGGACCAGGGACCCTCGCGCGCTCGATCCAAGCCACTCGTTTCGGCGGCACCGTGAGCATGGTGGGGGTGCTGACCCGCGGGCAAGTCGATCCATTGACCTTCATGCACAGAGGTCTGACCCTGCGGAGCATCGGTACCGGCTCGCGGGAGATGCACGAAGCACTCTTCCGCAGCATGGACCGGCACCGGTGGCGTCCCTTGATAGACAGCGTCTATCCGTTTGAGGACGCTCCGGCGGCGTTCGATCGCATCGAGGGCGGTGGGCACATCGGCAAAGTCGTCATCAAGGCTCCAGAGTCACCTTACTAGGGGGCCCTGCGCGCACGGTGTGCACACGGACGATGCGAGTTTCATATCTGCTTCGATGTCCGGAGTGGCTTGCTTGCGCCGCGACGGGGCAGGGCGGGTCGGTCCGCCCCGGCGGGTCCCCTCCGGGGTCTAGCAGGAGGTTCTTCTCTCCTGCATGCAAAAGCGTTAGATTAAATTCTTGAGCGTCTTGCGGATAACAGCGTTCCTCCTTCTCCTCAGCGCGCCCTGCATCCGGGCGGCGGCCGATGAGTCATGGCCGCTCAACGGCCGCAGCTTCGACGGCGCTCGTCACTCCCCACTGCGCGAGATCAATATCGGCAACGTCCAGCGGCTCGGATTCGCGTGGGAGTTTCGCGATTTCATCGTACGCGGACGCACGCATCGGGGCATGGAAGGCAACCCGATCGTGACCGGAGGGTTTATGTACTTCTCCGGTCCCTGGGGTGTCGCCTACGCGCTCGATGCACGCACCGGCCGATTGCTCTGGCGCTACGATCCCAAGGCCGATGGGCAATTCGGGCGCTCGGCGTGCTGCGATGTGGTGAGCCGCGGACTGGCAGTCTGGCATGATCGCGTCTATACCGCCTCGCTGGACGGCTATCTCATTGCGCTCGATGCGCGCACGGGGGTAGTGCTGTGGCGCGTCGATACCTTCGTCAATCGGCACTGGAACTACACCATCACCGGCGCACCGTACATCGCCGGCGAGAATGTGCTGATCGGCAACGCCGGCGCGGAGATGGGCGCGCGTGGCTATGTGAGCGCCTACAACCTGCAGAGCGGACAGCTCGCATGGCGCTTCTGGGCGATCCCGGGAGATCCGAAGAGGGGCCCCGACGAGTCCCCGGACGTGACGCGCGCGCGGAGTACCTGGGCGGTCGACACGCGCTGGGACTTGGGCGGCGGCGGTGCCGTGTGGGACTCGATGGCCTATGACCCCCAGGCGCAACTCGTCTTCTTCGGGACCGGCAACGGCGATCCCCACCCGCGCTGGTTGCGCAGTCCCGGCGGCGGCGACAATCTGTACCTGTGCTCGCTCGTGGCGGTGGATGCCGTCACGGGGCGCCTCCGCTGGTACTACCAGGAGGCCCCGGGCGATAGCTGGGACTTTGATGCCACGACGCCGCTAGTGCTCGCGGATCTGCCCTGGCAAGGCGAGCGGCGCCACGTCCTGATGCAGGCGGCGAAGAATGGCTTCTTCTATGTGCTGGATCGTCGCACGGGCGAGCTTTTGAAGGCAGTCCCCTTCACGTACATCAACTGGGCCGACGGAGTCGATCTCAAGACGGGCCGGCCGCACCTCACGGCGCGCGCCGACTACGAACACCGCGCGAGCATCATCTGGCCGAGTCCCGCGGGCGGTCACGGGTGGCAACCGATCGCGTACAACCCCGAGACCGGGCTCGTGTACCTGCAGGTGTACGAGGCGCCGATCCGCATGCACGCCGACGCCAGCGCCAAGTTCATGCCCGGCTACATGAATCAGGCGGAGTGGGGCGAGTTCCCGCCGTATTCGGACCCGAAGGACCTCGCGCAGCTGCGCGGCGAGCCGACCCCGCGCATCGAGTCTCATCTGAAGGCCTGGGATCCGATCCGGGGTCGCACGCAGTGGCAGTCCGGGCCGCTGCCATTCACCAGCGGCGGCACGCTGAGCACCGCCGGCGGTCTCGTCTTTCAGGGAGCGACCGATGGCACGTTCTCTGCGTACGACGCGCGCACAGGGCGGCTGCTGAAGAGAATTATGACCGGCACTGCCATCATGGCGGCACCGATCACCTACGCGCTCGATCACGTACAGTACATCGCCGTGATGGCCGGTGCGGGTGGGCCCCAGGGAGCGCGCTATGGATCAGACGTGGCGGCGAGCCACTATCAGAACTTCGAGCGCGTGCTCGTGTTTCGTCTCGATGGTGGGCCGACTCCACTGCCTGCGCCCGTCGTGCTGCCCGCAGTGCAGCCGACCCCACCCGAGATCATCGCCGATGCCGCGACGCTTGCGCGTGGGGAATCCCTGTTTCACGAGCAATGTGCACGTTGCCACGTAGTGGGCGGCGCCTTTGGTGCCTTTCCCAACCTCTGGAATATCGCGCCTGCCACGCTTGCCGCGTTCGATCCGATCGTGCTCGGCGGTGCGTTCCGGGACGGCGGCATGGCCAGCTTCGCGGACGTGCTCACTCCTTCCGACACCGCGGCCATCAAAGCGTACATCGTCACGGATGAGCGCCGGCGGCGCCGCGCTTCAGAGGGCCACGCGGCGCATGCCCGGCCGCTCAGCCATGAGCCTGCCGCGACGCCACGTCCTTGACCCCCCAAACAATTGCTGCACCCTGGAGCGAGAGGCTCTCAGCATATAATTCAAACAAGAGGGGTCTCGGCAGTCGCTCGGGCGGTTGCCTCATGTGGGTCACAGGCCTGAAGGGATAAGACCACGATGCCTAAGAAGACCGACGAGACGGGCTCTCGAGACAGCAACGCCGGCATACCCGCGCACATCGCCAATCAAATCCGTGGACTCATCGCCCGCGGCGCACTCTCGCCCGGTGTACGCCTGGGCCAGCAGGAGCTCGCCGAGCGCTTTCAGGCGAGCCGCATGCCCGTGCGCGAGGCGCTGAAGCTTCTCTCCGCGGAGGGCATCATCGTGCACGATGCCAATCGCGGCTTCTTCGTCGCCTCGCTCTCGAGTGACGAGGCCCGCCAACTTTTCGAGCTGCGGCACATGGTGGAGGACGCGCTGCTCGCCACCATCCGCTGGCCGACCGAGGAGGAGCTGCGCGAGCTCAACCGCCGCGCCGACGAGCTCGAGAGATTGCTCAACTCCGGTGACCGCTCCACCTGGTGGACGCGTCACCGCGATTTCCACCGCATGATCTTCGAACTGTCCGAGAAGAAGGTGATTGTGCGCGAGGCCATGCGCCTGTGGAGCCTCACTGACCGCTACCGCTCGCTGTTGCCGCTGCCGCAGCGCCCGAGCGCCGAACGCGCGCTCGTCAAGAAGCACGAGCTGGTCCAGGCTCTGGCCGATCACGACCGGCGCAGGCTCATCCGGGTACGAAGCGAGCGGCGCCGGGATTTCGAGCGGCTGGTCCTCGAAGTGCTGGAGAGCCGTTCGGTGTGAGCATACTCACCACATGGGGTGGCCGCTGCGTGTCACCGCCGGGACCGGCTGCTTGATGTCCCAGTGCTCGCTGATGTGCGCGTTGGTCACGCGGAAGACGTCGACGTTGGCGCTCGGTTGCTTTGTCCCGGGGTATTGGACCAGGCGGTGCTCCGCAACCAGATCACCTTCGGCGATGATGCGGGCAGTTCCCAGGCTGGGCCGTACCTTGACGGTCGGGCCGTATTCGCGCTCAAGGTGGTCGATGGCGCCCTGAATGCCATCGGCCATGTGCGGGCTGTGCTGGCGATAGTCCGGCGCGAACCAGCGCACGATCGCATCCCGCGGATCGCTCGTGCTGATCTCATGGGTATAACGATTGATGATCGAGAGCGTTTGCGCGCGCGACACGTGCGGATCGGGCAGCCCGCAGGTCGGGCGTGCGAGGGTGTCACCGAGCAGCCGGGCACTGGCATAATCCGCGCCGCCGCAGCCCATGCCATTGGGATTCGCCCGATCGACCGGAATCGTCTGGATCACGTCCCAGTGCTCGACGATACGGCCGTTCCGTACGCGCCAGATGTCGAAGAACATCCGGCCGGGATCCTGCGGCGCGCGGAACGCATGATGCATCAGCGCGAAGAACTCGCCGTCCACGAGGCGCATGTCGGTGACGTGCACCCAGGCGTTGCGGTCGCCGTGCGGCTCGCGCGCCGCCGCCGCGAAGAATGCGCGGTGGCCGGCGATGCCGTCGGCCATCTCCGGATTGTGCTGGATGAAATCGCTCGTGGCCCAGCGCTCGTAGGCGCCGTCCATGTCCCCCTGGCCGAACATCTGCGTCAGGAACGCCTGCGCCACCGCGTGTGTGTCGGGAGTCGCAAGCGGCGAGGCGGCTGCGGCCGCGGGCAGGCCCCCAACCGCCAGCAGGCCGGCGAGCAGGATGGCACAGGCACCGCGAAACACGCGGGACAGGGGAGGCCGCGTGCCCGATGCGGCGAAGAAGATGCACATGGGGCTGACTCCGGGGCTAGCCGAACTGATAACGGAAGGCGTTGCCGTGGGCGCGAATGAAGCCGGTCGTGGGCTCGGCGAAATGTGCCGGGAAGAACCGCACGGAGGTATCGGCATACTCCTCGAAGAGCCGCGTGCGGGTCCGGCCCGTGAGCGCCGTGTCGTAATCGGCAAAGAACGGCATCGCCGGGCGCACGAGCTCGACCGGGTGGTGGAACACATCGCCGGAGAAGATGGCCCGCTCACCCGCGCTGCGCGCGTGTATGAGACATGAGCCCGGGGAATGCCCCAGCGCCGGAGTCAGCCAGATCCCCTCATCGAGCTCGGCGTAAACTGGGTGCTCCGTTTCGACGATGTATGCCTGACCCGCCTCGATGACGGGGAGCACGCTGTCCGCGTACGCCTCGCCGTGGAAGGGCTCCTCTGCGTGCCGGCTGAAGTACTCGACATCCGGGCGCGTGAACACATAGCGCGCGTTCGGAAACGTCGGCACCCAGCGCCCATCGCGCAGACGCGTGTTCCAGCCGACGTGATCGCCATGCAGGTGGGTGCACAGTACGAGATGGATGTCCTTCGGCGCGAAACCCGCCGCGTGCAAGCGCTCGAGGTAGGGAGTTTCGAGCTGATTGGCAAACGCGATGGTGCGTTGCTTGTGATTGCCGTTGCAGGTATCGATCAGAACGTTGCGCCCGCGACAGCGCACGACGAAGCTGTGAACGCTGAGGTTCATCTGCGCGCTCTGGGGCTCGGGCGTGAGGTGCGCATCGCTGTACCAGCTCGCGAGGGCACGCAAGTCCTCGGCCGTGATGTCGGGAAACGCCATCGTCATGGGGGCCGCCTGCTCCATCTCGAGGACCTTGTGGATCTCGAGCGCACCGAGCCTTTGAATCTGCATGTCTCACTGCCAATCGATCATGAGTTATGCTTCTAGTATCCCGCTTTTGTAGGCAGTTGTGTAGACTGCAGGCGGCGAGGAGCCGCTCACCGTGAGCTTCGAGTTGCCGATCACCGCCAGTATTTCTCCACCTGGATTTCATCCTCTACTGAGCGTCGACGGCGGCTAGTATCAGCGGTTGTTGACGCGGCGCGCCGCGCTGCGCGGGCCGTGCCGCGCGCATGTCGGTCGGATGGGAGTACCTCGGTCGGATGAAGCCGTGCGCGGTGATGCCGTACAGCCTGGTGACGATTGAGCTTCTGGTGATGATTGTCCGCGATGTGCGCGGCGCTCCCCAGGCGTCGCGGCGTCGTACGAGTCCTGACTGACTCACGCGCCGACTGCCTTGGCCGTGGACCGCAACTCCTGCAGAGCTTCGTACGTAGCGCTGGGCCTGCTCGCGGCAATCAACGCTTTCAACTATGTGGATCGCGCCGCGCTCTCGCTTGTCCTGCCATTGGTGCAACGTGATCTGCACCTCACGGATACGGCCCTCGGTGTGATCTCGGGACTGCCGTTCTCGATCTGTTATGCGCTGTGCTCGCTGCCTGCGGCCTACGTAGCCGATCACTTCAGTCGTCGACACTTGATGGCCGTCGGCTTCGCCTTGTGGAGCACAATGACGTGCCTGAGCGGCGCGGCTACGAGCGCTCTGCAGCTTGCAAGTGCCCGTCTGGCGCTCGGCGCGGGGGAGTCCATCGGTCTGCCGACCTCCGCCTCGTTGATCGCGGATCTCTTTACCGGCAGACGCCGCGCCGGCGCGTACGCGGTACTCGCCGCATCGCCGAACCTCGGCGTCTTGCTGGGATTTCCGGCGGTCGCATGGGTCATGCACGCCTTCGGTTGGCGGGCCGCCTTCCTCGCGGCCGGCGCGCCAGGGCTCGCTCTCGCAGCGATCTTCTACGCGACCGTACGCGAGCCCGCACGCATGCAGGAAGACTCGGCCCCCGCCGCAGCGCGCGGCGGCTTCCGACGCAGTGTCGCATTTCTCATCGGCGCGAGGTCTTATGTTCTCATTCTGATCGCCGGCGCACTCGTGTCGATCAACATCGGTGCGTTTCTCGCCTGGGCACCGACCTTCCTGGTGCGCGTTCATCACCTCACTGCCCAGGGCATCGGTACGTATTTCGGTACGCTGCGCGGCGTCGCGGGACTGATGGGAGCGCTGCTCGCCGGCCTCATTGTGAATGCACTCGCGCGGCGCGCCGAGATCTGGAGGGTGTGGGTGCCTGCGGCAGCGTTCTTGCTTCTGTTTCCCGCGGATGCCCTCTTCCTGATCGGGTCCGGGCCGCTCGCCTGGCGCAGTGGCCTGATGCTCGATGCGGTTCTGAACTCGGTGCAGATTGCGACGACCTATACCTTGTTCGTGAGCGTCGCGCGCAGCGACATGCGTGCGGTCGCCGCGGCGCTGTACTTCTTGGTGTGCACGCTGGTCGGTCTCGCGTGCGGTCCAGCGATCGTCGGGACGTTGAACGACGTGCTGAAGGCGACCCTGGGAGAGATGGCGATCCGCTACTCCCTGTTGCTCACCGCGGCGAGCGCGGCAGGCGCGGGCATCGTCACCCTCGTCGCGGGGCGCTACTGGCAGGGCGATGTGGTTCGGGCCGCTCGCGCGGGGGCCACGGTCCCCGAGCAGTAGGGCCTAGTCATTCGACGATGTGGCGGTCGCTTGCGCCGCCGCCGTGAGCCGCATCAGCGGACTGAGCCTCGCGTCGAGGTACTTCCACATCTCCAGCAAAGTCGCTTACGGCTTGGGAACAATCGCGAGACGATCGCTGAACACGCTCGCGATCCAGAGCTCGCGTCCAGCTTCGCAGGCACCGCTTGCACCGCCAAAGGCGCTCGAGCCTTTCTCACGGAGCAGTGGGGTCCTGCGCAGGGAATCTGGATTCAAACGGTCGACCTCCCAGGCAAGCGGGCAGTTCGTCGCGAAGCAGGACGGCAGAGCGCGTAGCTCGGCAACCTGTCCGGTGACGATCAGGGTACCGTCGCGCGCGCGGTGAATGTTATCGGGCAGAAAGGGAACGGACACCGTGCGCGGCTCCGCGGATCCATCGAGCGCGAGCCGCAGAATCTCCTTCTCACCCCAAATGTCGATGAAGACCCATCTCGCATCCTGAGAAACCTCGATGCCATTATCCCCGACCCCCTCGCTTCCCCTGAGCGTCGTGAAGCCCGAGACCGGGCTCCAGCGATAGGCTACGCCGTTCTTTTCAGTCGACACCAGCTGCGGAATCATCCCACCGCGGGCAGTGTCGAGAAACTTGGTCGCGACAAAGCCGCCATCGGGCAGGGCTGCGACGCCATTGCCGGATGCTCCCGCCGGCAGAACGGCACAGCCGAGCCAACGGAGTGCTGCGTGAGCATCCGCCGTCGAAAGGTCGAATATCTCGATCGACTCGCGACCGCCATGGTTGACCACATAGAGAGCCTCATGACCCGAGCGCAGCGGGCGGATCGCAAGACCGTGAGGTGCAAACTTTGCGAGGTCCGGAGGCCCGGGACACTTCGCGTAGGTAGGCAACGCCGGGGCCGTCGCCCGGATCGCGAGTGGGCTATAGGTGCGGGATGCAGTGTCAATCAGCAGCAGCATTCCGGGACCCGATCCGGACGGATCCGCCGCGCTGCTGCCGACGAGCGCGCTGCGCCCGGAGAGGGGCACGACATCCTCGACGCGGCTCGGCCCACAAAGAAACTGCAGTGTCACAGTTGACGTGCAGTGGTCGAGGCTCGATGCGCCGGCGTTCCTGTGAGGCTCGAGCGGCCCTATCACCATCGAGTGTCCGGCGACACTGTATGCTGGGATGGGCTGTATCACGTCCCAGTGCTCGACGACTTGTCCGTCGCGCACGCGATAGAGGTCCGCATACGCCTGACCTCGCGGGCTGTCCCTGGAGGTCACTAGGCGGTGCGTCAGCACGAAGTCCCCGTCCGCGAGCACATGAGCCGTCCACGATGTGCGACCGCTCGTCGCTCGCTCGTGCGCGCGCGAGTCGAAGTACTGCTCTAGAGCCTGCTTTCCTTGAGCGATGTGCGGACTGTGCTGCACGAAGTCGTCGGAGATGTACCTGTGCACGGCTTCTGCGGAACGCGCCGCGTCCTGCCCCATAGCGGTGTACGCCTCAACTGTCGCAAGAGCGGCGTCGCGGTGTGCGGCGGGGCCCACAGATCCGCAGGCGGGTCGGGTCACCGTATCAGTTTCCTGGCGCGCCGAAGCGTAGCTTGCCGAGTGCCCACACCACATGCTCGCGCTATTGAGCGGCTTGTCAGGTACCGCCTGAATTACGTCCCAATGCTCCACGAATCGTCCCGCGGCGACGCGCCAGATGTCCACGAAGGCGCGACCTCTGTCGTGGGGATTCGTGTAGAGGTGCGACTTGATGGCGACGAGGTCACCGTCGGCCAGAATGTTGTCGACGACCGTGGCGTATTCTTGCGTGGGCAGGTACTGTGCGGGATGTGCCTTGCGGCGTCGGCTCAGAAAGTCCTCATCACCGTGGTTGCCGTCCGCAATGTCCGGATCGTGCTGAATCAGCTGCGAGCTGAAGTAGTCGCGAAAGGCATGCGCAGGGTCGTGCTGCACGAAGAGCAGCCGCGCATATCCCATGACGAGTCGACGTGAGGCTTCGGTCGCGGCCGCATGTTGAGCGGCGGTGTCGGCGAAAACCAAGCGCGTGGCAGACGTGAGTGCGACGAGGATGACCGCAAGAGCCCGTTGCGAGCGTGAGCGTGTCGTGGTCATGGCTTTCCGATCGGTGCGTCTGGCGTGCTTTGGGTCATCCGCAGAGGCACGGGGTGCACTGTGTGCCTCTGGCAAAAGAGTATACAATTTTGACAGACGGTGGCGTAGCGAGAAAGGCCATGCAGATCACCATTGGTGCGTACGTCATTCCGCAAAACGGTGCGATGGCGGATCTACGGCGCGCGTGGATGGAGGCGGACGCACTCGGTGTCGACCGCATATACATCTCGGACCACTTCTTTACCCCATCTCCCGCCGACTACCTCGCTGCGCAGCGCAAGGTGGGTGATGTCGCGGCTGACACATCGCTGGATGAGTACCGGCTGCGTGTACCTGAAAGTGCCGACACTCCGATCTTCGAGGCTATGACGTTGCAGGCCGCCATGGCGGTGACGACGACGCAGGCCGAAATCGGTTGTCTCGTGCATGCCAGCGCTTACCGCAACCCGAATCTTGTCGCCGACATGGCGCGCACGCTCGACCATCTGTCCGGCGGCCGCTTTGTGCTCGGGGTCGGAGCAGGCTGGCACCGTCGCGACTTCGACGAATACGGATATGTGTTCGGGACGATCGGTTCGCGCTTGCGCAATCTAGAGCACGACATCGAGACCATTCGCGCTCGCTGGAAGAAGCTCAATCCACCCCCGCTCCGGCGCATTCCGATCCTGTTCGGTGGCGGCGGCGAGAAAGTCGCGCTGCGCATTACGGCGCAGCATGCCGACGAGTGGCACTACTTCGGAGCGCTCGCTGCGCTCAAGCGAAAGACCGCGGTGCTGGATGAATGGTGCGTCAAAGTCGGACGCGATCCGCGCGCGATCACGCGCTGCACATCGGTCGGTCATGGACTCGACGACGGGGCTAGTCCCGACGACTATGTTGCGCTCGGGTTCACGCACTTGATTGCTTCCTGCGCTGGACCGCAATGGGACCTGAGGCTCGTGCGTGAGCTGCTAGCCTGGAAGGCCGCGAGGCAGTGAGCCGAAGCGAATACCACGCTGCGGGCCGCCCGCTCGATGATCTTCTGAACCCATTGACACATGGCTGAGCAGGCGACGGCGGGATAAGACGTGCTACGCAGCATCGATCACATGCTTACCACCCACGTCGGTGCTCTACACCGACCGGTAGATCTGCAGGAAATCATCCTCCTCGCACAGAGCGGCGCTCCGCACGACGAGCGCGCATTGGCGGCACGGCTGCGCAGCGCGGTAGCAGAGGTGGTCCAACGACAATTGGATCTTGGGATCGACGTCGTAAGCGACGGTGAGTACTCGAAGAGCGGCTGGACCAGCTATGTCCTGGAGCGGATGAACGGCCTCGCTCTGCAGCCACTATTGAAAGGCACGATGCGCTCGACATCACGCGACCGGTCGGACTTTAAGCAGTTCTATGCGGACCTGGACGCTCACACGTTCTACCTGGAACCCGCGGAACTCAAGGCGTTTGTGGCGATGAGCGGCAACTCGGTGGTGTGCAGGGGACCGATCGAGTACAGCCAAAAGGGACGCAATGCTCTGCGGGCGGATATCGAAAACCTGCGCTTGGCGGTGCGTGCGTCGGGCGTGGAGGAAGCATTCTTGCCGGTCGTCGGACCGGGCAGCATTCAACCGTACATTCGCGATGAGTATTACGGGACTCCCGAGCGTCTGTTCGAGGCCTTGGCCACGGCGCTCCGCACGGAATACGAAACGATCGTCAGCGCGGGGCTCGTGTGCCAAATCGACGATGCATTCCTGCCTTGGGAATGGGATCGGCGTTCGCTTGAGGCAGGCTGGGACATGAGAGCCTACAGACGCTGGGCCGAGCTCGCGGTCGAGGCGCTCAATACAGCAATCAAAGGCCTGCCAACGGAGCAACTTCGCTATCACATTTGCTGGGGTAGCTGGAACGGTCCGCACAGCACCGACGTCCCGCTCCGGCAAATCGTGGATCTCGTTCTGCGCGTAAATGTGCAGGCCTATTTGATCGAGGCGGCCAATTGCCGTCACGAGTTTGAGTATCACGTGTGGGAGGAGGTGCGCCTACCTGATGGCAAGGTGCTCGTTCCGGGCGTGATTGAGCACGCTACTCACGTCGTCGAACACCCGGAGACGGTTGCCGATCGCATCCTGCGATTTGCCAAAATCGTAGGTCGCGAGAACGTGATTGCGGGCACCGACTGCGGAATGCGTTCGCGCTCGCATCCGCAAGTCGCGTGGGCGAAGCTCCAATCGCTATCCGAGGGCGCGAGGCTCGCTTCGCAGCGCCTCTGGAACTAGTTTGGAGTTCTAACCCGATAGCCGTATCGGCCCATCAATGGCCTGGCCGCGTGCGTCTATTTTGCCGCGCCATCTCGATTCTTTCCGGGCGTCGTTCACTACTTGAGCTACGGGTGCCTGCCCGCTTTGCTTGACAAGGGGCGGCCGCTTGTAGCACTGTATGCATACTATCATACAGACACCGCGAAGTGCTGCATCTCAGGATCGAGAACAGCGGAGTACCGATCTACGTGCAGATCCGCGACCAACTCTTGCACGCCATCGGCAGTGGCGCGGTCCGCCCCGGCGAACAGTTGCCGACGATGCGCCAGCTGGCCGTGGAGCTGAAAGTGGATCTGAACACCGTCCGTCATGCCTATGACGAGCTCGAGCAGACCGGCGCCATCGTCATTCTGCGGGCGCGCGGCACGTACGTGGCAGAGCAGCCGCCGCCGCGCGACGCTGCGCGGCAGGCGCGCAAGGTTCAATCACTGGCACACCAGGCGCTTGCGCTGGCTGCCTCGGCCGGTGTGGATCCGGCGGCAGTCGCGCAGGAGATGCTGCAGCTCGCAAAGCGGCAGGGGGGCAAGCGATGAGCGACCATGAGCGCACCATTCCCTACGGTCAGAACGCGCCGGCAACGGTGGCATCGGTACTGCTGTTGCTCGTTGCGATCGCGAGTGCCGTGATGGCCCGTATGGCCGCGTGGCCGTACGGCTACGCGATCGCGGTGCTGCTCGCCATTTGCGCGGCGCTGTTGCCGCTCTCGCTGCTCATGGCACGGCAGTGGGAGAAAGCGGTCGTGCTGCGCTTTGGCCGTTTGCATGCCATCCGCGGCCCCGGACTCTTCATGATCGTGCCGTTCGTCGACACGGTCGCCACCTGGGTGGATCAGAGGATTCAGACCACCGAGTTCAACGCAGAGCAGGCGCTGACGCGCGATACCGTGCCGACGAACATCGATGCGATTCTGTTCTGGCAGGTGCACGATGCCGAGCGCGCCGCGCTCGAGATCGCCGACTATCGACGGGCAATTCTGCGCGTCGCGCAAACCTCGCTGCGCGAGATGATCGGCTCTTCGCCCTTGAGCGCCTTGCTCTCGGAGCGCAAGGCCGCCGACCTGCAGCTGAAAGAGGAGATCGGACGCAAGACGGCCGAGTGGGGCGTGGCGGCTGTGTCCGTCGAGATTCGCGACGTGGCCATTCCGGCGCAGCTGCAGGATGCGATGAGTCGTCAGGCCCAGGCCGAGCGCGAGAAGGCGGCGCGCGTGATTCTGGGCTCCGCGGAGGAGGAGATCGCGCAGAAGTTTCTCTCGGCCGCCAACACCTACGGACAGAGCCCGGTGGCCCTGCAGCTGCGCGCGATGAACATCATCTACGAAACGACGAAGGAGCGCGGCGCGACCATTCTGATTCCCTCGTCGATGGTCGATAGCATGAACGTCGCGGGCGTCATTGGCTTGGCAGGCGCCGCAGCGCAGA
>Ga0335077_10002272_pt1 | contig 22897 bp, 22 predicted proteins | sample Lox_Sample_31_FD_207151 | JGI IMG/M metagenome (GOLD analysis project Ga0335077, IMG submission 207151) | Soil microbial communities from Loxahatchee National Wildlife Refuge, Florida, United States - Lox_Sample_3.1 | ecosystem: Environmental > Terrestrial > Soil > Wetlands | place: USA...
TCCATGACATCCTTTCCTAACCTTAGTTCGCAGAGAGTGTAACAGACCTGTCATTCGCGGCTAGCATCAGGCGTCGATACTGGGAAGTTTCTGAAGGCCCACTTTACTCGCTTCGTGTTGGGCAAAGTCCACGAGTGTCTGCTCGCGGCCCAAAGAAATTTCAGGCCGCCGATAACCGGACTGACTTGTCTGTGACCGGCGTCACCGCAGTGGTTGCGGACAAGCTTGGCACAGCAATCCAAGTGAACAGTTACGGCAGAGGGTGAATTGTCGTATTGAAGAGATATGGATCCTGGAAATCGGTCCGATCGCCCGGTTTCTTGCCCTGGACAGGCTGCAATCTTGCTGAGAGAGGCTTGTTCCATTTCAGTGCGAGCGAGGCCACATCGCCGAAGATGCGTTCGATTTGCTCAGCACTGATCTCTCCTGGAAGAGGGATCGTGTCGAGCCCGGTGCCGCAAACTGCTGAGTAGGCGAGCAGCGAGTCGACATTGTAAGTTGATTCGGCCCAGCGTTGCGCCAGGAGCTTGTCCTCCATTACAGGCACCATCAGTCCAGAGTAGCCGACCTGCTTCACCGACACGGCTTTCACAGCGGTCGTGATCACACGTGCTGCGGTGAGCGTCCCACTGGAACCGAATTTTGCGCCAGTGAACGTTTCAATCGCAGCCCCAATGGATACTTCACCCAGAGGTGCAGGAGTAGGATCGAGCCCGACATAGCTCCAGCCCGTTTCACCAGCGACCTTGTCGCCTACGGCGGCGGCCACCGATGCATGTTTGGTCAGCGCGGCTGTCAGGTCAGCAATAGCGACCTCAACATTTCCCTTGTCTCTGGCGAAAACGTCCTCAACAACGTTGGCGCCTTCGAAGCCGATGGCGAATTGTTTCCCAGCCCCGATGTGATACGAACCCGGAAAGAACGGTGCGAACGGCTTCAGCATAGCGGTGGCAGTGAAATTGAAATTTCCCTGGCTGCGCGGACTGTGTTCGGTTACGTACTTTACCAGTTCAGCAGTACGGCGAATTGTCTTCCAATGAATGCCATCCTCATCGGCGATGATGGCGCTCGCCTCAATGTTCGGCAACGTCGAAAGCGCCCTTTCGAGCAGGTGCATAGTGGCCAGATTGTCGCTGTCGTGCAACATCGCTGGTCCGACGTTGGGGAGGAAACTCTCCTTCACCGATAGATCGTCAAGCTGCTTGAGGAACGCTAATGCCCTGTCCTCTCCCATGCCTGCGACCAGTTCCGCCAGCGGTTGAGTGGTCAGGCGCAGCGACTCAACCTCGTAGCCACGGGATTCGAATTCGGCCTTTGCCTTCCGCAAGACAGCCAAAGCATCGGCGATCTGCCTCTGATAATTCACTGTGTCCAGCCGGACGAATCCGGTGATGGCTCGGACTTTGGGATTGGCGGTGGCGTGGGGCGAGCCAGTCTGCGATGCCAGTGGCATCGAAACAGCCAGGAGAACTGCGAGGGCAATTCGCGTCATCAAAATCCTCTGTGTACAAGGTTCGAAGAACTATAGCGCATCGCCCTGCGAATAAACTGGTTGTGCTGGTACAGCATGCAGATTCCGTGGTACATCGGCTGGCCGATTGTAATTGCGTTCAGCGTCGGCATTCTGTTTATGACTGCGAGCCGCGCTCCCTATTACCCGCTCAAGTATCCAAGCGGATTTTGGGAGCTGCAAAGCGCATTAGGAGCCAAGGATGTCTGGCTGCTCACCTCTGACGGCGTCCGGCTTCACGCCTGGTTGGCTATGGCCCCACAGGCTCCTCTCGTCACACTGTATTTGCATGGGAATGCGGGGAACGTCACCCACCGCTTTCTGCAAATCCGAGAAATCACCGCTGGAGGCTCGTCGGTTCTAATGCTCGATTACCGGGGCTACGGAAAAAGCGGAGGCTCTCCAAGTGAACACGGCCTGTACGCAGATGCCGATGCGGCATACCTGTATCTGCTGGATCACGGGTATAGTGCCCGGCACATAGTCTTACAGGGAGAATCACTGGGCACGGCTGTTGCTGTGGGATCTTGCATCCAGAAAGGAGTGTGCTGGTGTAGTGCTTGAGGCCGCGTTCACGTCAGGGCGCGCTATGGCCAATACGGTTCTGCCCCTCATTGGCCCCCTGGTGTTTCGTGGTTTCGACTCGAAAAGTAAGATCAACAGGATCCGCGCGCCGCTGTTGTTCTTCCACGGCGAGCGCGACGAGATCATACCTTTGAAACTAGGTCGCGGCTTGTTCGAGGCCGCACCCGAGCCGAGGTGCTTCATCGAAGTTCCCGGGGCGGGACACAATGATCTGGTTGAGAGAGCGGGATCGAGTTATCGCGCGAGGCTGCATGAATTCTACGTCAAAATTCTGCAATAACGACCGAGTCCACGAGCATCTTGTCGCCGGAGCTCGTGGCGGAGACGGAGGGTTTCGAACCCCCGATGCAGGTTTAGCCCGCATAACGATTTAGCAATCCGCGAGCAGTAGCCGTTGTGGTTCCGACTGATTCACCAACGCTGGAGGAGGACACACGAGGCAGAGCTGCGAGGAGCGGATTCGACATCCGCTCCTCACCTGCCACTTGGTTCTTTGGAGCTACACTGGGATGTGAGAAAACTCATCCTCGTCGTCATCGCGCTTGTTGTGTTGCTGCTCGTGTTCTTACTGGTGAGATCAGCGACACCCGTTGTCGAGCTCCCGCCTGCAGTCACCTCCATTAGCCAAGCCACTCCCATCACCGTTCACATTCGCGATCCGCGTGGCATTCGCAGCGTGCGCGCGTTCGTCGAGCAGAATGGTGCTCGGTACCTAGTCTTCGAGATGGCGCAGCCGTCGAAGTCGCCCGACTGCACCTGGAACTTCACGGCTGGCGTCAAGACCACTCCCCAGTTGCAGGCGGGCAATGCTAAGTTGATCGTCGAAGCAACTTCGAACGACCTGCCGAGAAAGACAGGCCGCGCCGAACGCGACCTGACCGTCGTTACGCAACCGCCGACTGTCAGCGTTGATTCCGAGCAGCACTACCTTTATCTGGGGATGGCAGACCTCGCCACGTTCCATGTCGCTGGAAACTGGACAGAAGCGGGAGTGCGCGTCGGCGATGAGAAATTTCGTGCCTGGCCCATGCCGGGCGGCAAGCCGGGCCTGTTTTCCATGTTTGCGTTCGCCTGGAACATGCCGACTAACACCGTGCCGCTGGTCTATGCGGCGAACGGCGCTGGAAACGATGTGACCAGTCCTCTTGTGGTCGTGTTTCCGAAGAAGGAGCAGCCGAAATATAGGGTTCATGATCTCGAGGTGAGCGACGCCTTCATGCAGAAAGTGATTAACGAACTTGACTCGAACGGAACGGGTGATCCGGTCACGCGCTTTGTGAAGATCAACAGCGAGATGCGCCGCGCCAACAACCAAACGCTCTCTGACCTGCAGTTCAAGACCGCCGATAAGTTCCTCTGGTCGCGGCCTTTCATCCGGCAGCCTCACTCCCAGAATGAGGCTTTCTTTGCCGATGTTCGGAATTACATCTATCACGGCCAAAAGATCGATCAGCAGGTTCACTTGGGATACGACCTGGCGGTTACGCAGCACGTCGGTGTGCAAGCATCGAATGACGGCAAAGTCGTTTATGCGGCTCCTCTGGGAATTTACGGCAACTGCATCGTCCTCGACCACGGCTATGGGCTACAGACGATTTATGGCCACCTCAGTAGGATTGATGTCCATGAAGGCGACACGGTGAAGCAAGGCCAGGTGATGGGCGTGAGCGGCCAGACCGGCGTGGCTGGAGGCGACCACATCCACTTCGCGATGCAGCTCGACGGCATCCAGATTGATCCCAAGGAATGGTGGGACGCGCACTGGATTAAAGATCACATCGCGAAGCGGGTGGACCTTCCCGGGTTCAAGCCGTAATGCTTGGCGACCGATGGAATTTTCTCTTGACACACGAGATGAGGGTCCACCCGAGGCCCGGCCCGGCTATGCTAGGGTTGAATCAAATCCCCGGAGCCGAACACTGCGCGATCCAGAAAGGTGCTGAATAATTTCTGGCTAAACTCGAACGCGTTCCAACAAAGCCACGGTTGCTGAAGCCAACGCAACCATCTCAGTGAATAAGAAATCGGTGGAGTCCTCTCATACAGATCGCGAGTTGATTCTGCTAACCGGCGCTACCGGCTACATCGGTGGGCGCCTACTGAAGGCGCTCGAACACGCCGGCTACCCCATTTGCTGTTTGGCACGGCGTCCTGAGGCTCTCAAGACCAGAGTCGGCATCAACACTGAGGTTACAAAGGCCGACTGTCTTGATCCCGCTACACTCCCTGAAGTAATCGCGGGGGTGCACACCGCCTATTATCTGGTCCACTCTATGGCGTCCCCGGGTAAGTTCGAGGAAGAAGACCGTCAGGCGGCGCGCAACTTCGCGGACGCAGCGCGTAAGGCTGGAGTTCACCGCATTGTTTACTTGGGCGGTTTGGGCGAAAGTGAAGAACCGTTGTCGGCGCATTTGCGCAGCCGGCATGAAGTTGCCGACATTTTGCGATCGTCCGGAATTCCGACTGTTGAATTTCGTGCTTCTATCGTCATCGGCTCGGGAAGCCTCTCCTTCGAGATGATTCGTGCCCTGGTGCAGCGCCTGCCCGTGATGATCTGTCCGCGCTGGGTGGACGTTAAGGCCCAACCCATTGCCGTGGAAGACGTAATTACCTACCTCATGAAGGCGTTGGAACTCCCCGAAGGCGCGATTTACGAGATCGGTGGCGCCGACCAGGTCAGTTACGGGGAAATCATGAAGGAATACGCGCGGCAGTGCGGCCTCCGCCGATACATGATTTCCGTTCCGGTTCTAACCCCGCGCCTCTCCAGTTTGTGGCTGGGACTGGTAACTCCCGTTTACGCTCGCATCGGCCGAAAGCTGATTGACAGCATGCGCCATCCCACTCTGGTACGAGACCCCTCGGCTCTGGCCGTGTTTGGCATGGCACCGATGGGATTGAAACAGGCGATTGCGCGAGCTCTGGTAAACGAACATCACGAATTTGCCCAGACACGCTGGTCCGACGCGCTGTCTTCCTCCGGCAATGCACGTTCCTGGGGCGGCGTTCGTTTCGGCACGCGGATTGTGGACTCCCGCACCATACAGGTTCCAGTCGCGCCTGCTGCGGCGTTTGCTCCCATTCGTCGTATAGGAGGCTCCACGGGATGGCACTTCGCGAATTTTTTGTGGCGGCTCCGAGGGGCTTGCGATCTGCTCGTTGGCGGGGTGGGCTTGCGGCGAGGCCGTAGAGATCCTCAGAACCTGGTTGTGGGAGATGCGCTTGACTTCTGGCGAGTCGAGGCTATTGAGCCGGACCGCTCTCTAAGACTGGTGGCTGAAATGAAGCTGCCCGGGCGCGCGTGGCTGCAGTTCGAGGTCGACCCGAACTCTGCAGGATCGGTCATTCGACAGACGGCGATTTTTGACCCTGCCGGTCTGGCCGGGCTCCTCTACTGGTACGCGCTCTATCCCGCTCATCGGTGGATCTTCGCCGGGATGTTGCGCGAGATTGCCGCTGCCGCCGAAGACTCGCTTCCCGAATTGGACCCATACGTCGTTTCTGCAACCCGTACAGCGGGCCGGGAAAAGCGATGACGCACGCAAGAATCGTTGAACAGACGCGGGCAGCTACCTCAATGGTGATCGGTTTATGTTCACACTGGTTGCGGGCACCAAAACTAAGTTGAGGTCACCAATTTCCTGATCCCGGGTGACCTTTGAACGGACCGGCTCAAGTCCAGGCGGGTCCGCAGGTACCGTGTTTTCAAGTGGTCGGGAAAGGTCAACGAGTCTCATGCCCCCAACTTCTTCTGATCCAAGCTCCGGGCTGCCTCCATCCGAGCCGAACTATTTGATCGCGGCATGGAAGATGAGCCCTTTTCAAGAATAAGCAGGTGCACCCAGCCAGGCTGCGCGTTTTGAAGAATTGGGAAGCCCACAGCCCACCTATCGATGCGAATGCCGGGCGTGATCTATCTTAAATAATACGAAGAACAGCTTTTCGTCTTGCAACCTTCCAACTATGCCAGAGTTGCCCGATATCGTCGCCTATATCCACGCGCTTGAATCACGGATCGTCGCGCAGGCGATCCAGCAAATTCGGTTGGCGAGTCCCTTTCTGCTTCGTACCGCAGAACCATCGATTACGGAGGTGGAAGGCCGCGCTGTGTGTGAACTGCGGCGGATTGGCAAGCGAATAGTCATCGGAGTGGAGGGCGATCTCTGGCTGGTGTTGCATTTGATGATTGCCGGCCGCTTGCACTGGCGACAGCGAGGAGCAAAGTTGGCGGGACGGCAGAGTCTGGCAGCTTTCGATTTTCCGAACGGCTCGCTTGTGCTTACCGAAGCCGGCACAAAGCATCGCGCGTCGCTATACGTCCTGCGTGGGGAGGAGAGGTTGCAATCCGTCGACCCTGGTGGAATCGACATTTTCGTCAGCGATCTTAGCTCCTTTCGTGACGCCCTCAGCGCCGAGAACCGCACGCTCAAGCGAGCTCTTACCGATCCTCGCATCGTCAGCGGAATTGGCAATGCCTATTCGGATGAGATCCTGCACGCCGCCCGACTGTCTCCCATCGCGCTTACGCAAACACTAAGACCGGAAGAGTGGGAACGGCTGTTCACGGCGACTCGCGACACTCTCAAGCTCTGGATAGACCGGCTGCGCAGCGAAGCGGGGGGCTTTCCGGAAAAGGTGACTGCCTTTCGCGAGGAAATGGCAGTACACGGACGTTATGGGAAACCATGCCCAAGGTGCGGGGAAAAAATTCAGCGGATTCGTTACGCTGACAATGAAACCAACTATTGTGCTCGCTGCCAAACCGGCGGGAAGCTACTGGCGGATCGAAGTCTCTCGCGACTGCTTCGGGCCGATTGGCCGCGTACGATGGATGAACTTGAGGATCTAAAACGCCGATAGAAATTCCTGTTTCGGCATGACAAGCTATGCGGATTTTCGAGGCCGCGGGTGAACTGGATGCGATTGGTGCAGAGGTAGCAGGCTCAGACTGAGGGACCGAGACATCAAATGACGGGGAGACAAGGGATGGATGAGGTAATCGAGAGACCCACCACGCTATATCTGGAGGATTTATATGTCGGCCAACAGTTCACCTCCGGCCTGTACCACATGGACGAGAATTCGGTGGAATGAGTGTTATGAGCGGACGGCGACTTCCCCAGTTCATCGCAATCATGCTCACCGGCATGTTAGTTGTGACGGCGTGCAATCTCGCGCCAAGAGCTTCCGAGCCGGGTCCTGCCGGCGGCGAATGGCATGAGTTCCAAGGGACCTGGACCGCCGCCGGCAGCCGCTACTCGATGCGTCTCGGCCGCGATCGTCAGGCTTCCATCGCGAACTTCAATGGCTCGCTGCTGCTGACGGGAACCTCGCGCCCGGCAGTAGGATTTCGCGCCGAGGCACTCGTGCTCAACGATAGTGTCACAGGCATGGTTGGCCGGGCAGTCTGGACCGATGAACGCGGCGACCAGTTGTACAGCGAATTGCGAGGCGAAGGCTCGGCAACCGGCAACAAGATCGTCGGATCCTTCCTCGGAGGGACAGGGCGTTATGCGGGTGCCAGGGGCACGTACGAGTTCTCGTGGCGATTTGTACTCCAGAACGAGGATGGCAACGTAGCCGGCGAGTCCCTCGGTCTCAGGGGCCGGGTCCATGTCGGTCTGCCGCAGACAACGCCGAATGCCGGAGGTCCGCCCTCATGATCACTGCGGGCTTATCTGCCAAGCGGGCCGTCCCCTTTGTGCTGGCGATCGGCATCTGGCTTTGGCCCGTTCCCGCCGGGCTCACCGCACAGGCCTGGCACCTTTTCGCCGTCTTCCTGGCGGCGATTGTGGCGGTGCTGGTCGGTGCGCTTCCGCTCCTGACTTCAACGATGCTGGCAGTGGCCGCAGCGGTTCTCACCGGCACGATCGAGCCGGCAAAGGCGTTCAGCGGTTTCGCCAATCCCAGCGTGCTGCTGGTAGTGATTGCGTTTCTCGTCGCGCAAGCGGTCGTCAAGTCCGGGTTGGGACGGCGGATCAGCCTTTTCATGGTAGGACTCTTCGGCCGCTCTTCGTTGGGACTCGCCTATAGCATCGTGCTCACCGACGCCGTGATCGCCCCGGCCTTCCCCAGCAATACCGCGCGCGGCGGCGTCCTGTTTCCCGTCGTGCTTTCGGTCTCGGAAGGAGCCGGTTCGCGACCACAAGATCCTGTAGGCCGGCGGCTCGGCGGTTATCTGATGTTTTGCACGATGGCAAGCCTGGCCGTTTCATCGGCACTCTGGATGACAGCGACATCGGCAAATCCCATTGGCATCCAGGTTGTGCGCGACGTCGGGGTGCAAATCGGCTTCGGGAAGTGGTTCATGGTCGCCTCGGTACCGGCGCTGACCGCGATCCTGGCACTCCCCTGGCTCATCGCCCACCTGTTTCCACCAGGCATGGGCGAGACGCCGGAGGCTCCCGTGGCGGCCCGTAAAGCCCTTGCGGAATTGGGGCCGCTGTCGCGCGAAGAGTGGATAACGGCGGGGGCCTTTGTCTTGATGGTGTCCGGCTGGATTTTCGCCGATACGTTGAAGCTCAACGTAACCAGCATCGCCTTTGCGGGTCTGGGCGTCTTGCTGATGACTCAAGTGCTCACCCTGGACGATATCGCCACCATGGGCGACACGCTGACTACATTTCTATGGCTCGCCGTCTTGTTTGCCTTAAGCGGCCAACTGAACGAGCTCGGTTTCATGGGCTATGTAGGCCAGGTACTGGCCACGTACATGGGCGGTCTGTCGTGGCCGTTGTTGTATGTGGGCCTGGTCGTGATCTATGTAGCAATCCATTACATGTTCGTGAGTCAATCGTCGCAAGTGCTTGCGCTACTCGGGGTGTTTCTGGACGTCGGCATCCGCGGCGGTGTCCCTGCTCCTTTGATGGCTTTCGCACTCCTCTTCGCCAGCAGCTATTTCTCCGTAATCACGCCCCAGGGAGGAAGTCAGAATGTCATCTTCGTTGGCAGCGGCTATCTCACCCAACGCGAGCTGTACCGGCTTGGATTGTTGACGACATTCTTCTTTCTGGCGGTGTTCCTGGCAATCGGAACCGCGTGGATCCTCCTGGTGACCAAGTAATCATCTGCGGGCTGAGAGCTGATCCCTTCCCATCAAGTAAATTTCTTCTGGGTAGTGGGCAAGCGTCCGCCGTCCACGGCTTCGTTCAAGTCCGTTTCTGGAGAACTCAATCCCAAAACATTTCTTCGGCTACTCGACCGGGACCAGTTGAAAGAGCGAAGCACCGGAGTTATGCTATTTTTCAAGACGAAGACATTGCCAGCCAGATTCGCCTCAGCAGACATCTCACTGTCCGCCAACGGCCTGAGCCGGTGTGATGGAGGTCACCTGGTACTGCGACGCGAATCACAGGAACCTGTGAGCGTTTGGGAGCTAAATGAGACAGGTAAGCAGCAGTACGGAAGGCGATGCCAAGGCTGGAGGGGAGCACTATGTGCCTGGCTATTCCTGGACAGATTCTTGAAGTCATGGGATCAGCCGAGTCCCGCTCGGCGCGGGTGAACTTTGGCGGCATCGTTCGCCAAGTTCATCTGCTCTTTGTTCCCGAAGCCCAAGTGGGCGACTTCGTCTTGGTGCATGTCGGATTTGCCATCAGTGTGGTGGATGCTCAAGAGGCCCAACGGACGTACGAGGTGTTGCAGGCGCTGGAACTGTTGGACGATGAACCAAAGCCCGCCCCGTCGGAGATACAGTGAAATACATCGATGAGTATCGCGATCCGGAAATTGCCCGCGCTCTGGTGGCGAAGATCTCGAAACGTGTCACGAAGCCCTGGGTCTTGATGGAAATTTGCGGTGGGCAGACGCACACCATCATGCGCTATGGGCTGGACGAACTGCTTCCTCCTCAGTTGGAGCTGGTGCACGGCCCCGGCTGTCCGGTTTGCGTTACGCCGCTGGAGATGATTGACAAGGCCATCGCGCTGGCCTCCCGGTCGGATGTCATCCTGGTTTCCTACGGCGACATGCTGCGCGTTCCGGGATCGAAGTCCGATTTATTCCGCGCGAAGGCCGCAGGCGGTGATGTGCGCGTGGTGTATTCACCGACGGAGGCGGTGAAGATCGCGCAGGCGAACCCGGAGCGTAATGTAGTCTTCTTTGCCGTCGGATTCGAGACCACTGCGCCCGCCAACGGCGCGGCCGTATGGCAGGCGAAGGAACTGGGACTGACCAATTTCTCCGTGCTGGTTTCCCACGTCCTCGTGCCGCCGGCCATTCGCTTGCTACTGAATCAGCCCGCCAATAGGGTGCAAGGGTTTATTGCGCCCGGCCACGTGTGTGCGGTCATGGGTTACAAAGAGTATGAAGAGCTGGTAGAGGAATTCCGCGTGCCCATTGTGGTCGGAGGATTTGAGCCGCTGGACCTCCTGGAAGCCGTGCTGATGCTCGTCGAGCAACTGGAAGCCGGCCAGGCGAAGCTGGAAAACCAGTATGTGCGCTCGGTGGCCCGGGACGGCAATACGCAGGCGCAGACGGTCATGAAGACCGTATTCGAGGTCTGTGATCGTAAGTGGCGTGGCATTGGTCCAATCGCTGCCAGCGGTTTCCGACTGCGGCCCGAGCTCGCCACGTACGATGCCGAGCGGGTATTTGGCATGGAGGAAGGAGGTGCTGAGGAGTCGAGTGAGTGTATCAGCGCTCTGGTGCTGCAAGGGCAGAAGAAGCCAACGGATTGCACAGCGTTTGGCACGCGCTGCACGCCGGAGAATCCTTTGGGCGCCCCCATGGTTTCCGCCGAGGGCGCGTGTGCCGCCTATTATCGCTACCGGCGGCACACCGTGGCTTGTCCGGAGATGGCATGTCCGAAGTGAAAGAGTTCCAATTGTCATGCCCGGTGCCTCTGACTTCGCATGATCATGTCCTGCTGGGCCACGGCAGTGGAGGGAAGCTATCGGCTGAATTGGTGCAGCAAATCTTTCTGCCGGAGTTTTCCAACCCCGCGCTGGCACGCCTCGATGATCAGGCGATTCTTAGCGTCAATGGCTGCCGGATCGCGTTCACGACGGACTCCTTCGTCGTCAAGCCGTTGTTTTTCCCTGGCGGCGATATTGGTTCGCTGGCCGTACACGGAACGATCAATGACCTCGCAGTTGGCGGAGCACAGCCTCTGTTTCTGAGCGTGGCGTTCATTCTTGAGGAAGGTCTGCCGTTTGATGTTCTGCGGCGCGTTGTCCGGTCGATGAAGCAGGCTGCCGACACGGCCGGAGTGCAGGTAGTCACGGGGGACACGAAGGTCGTGGAGAAGGGGAGCTGCGACAACCTCTTCATCAACACCACAGGTATAGGCCTGGTGCCGGGTGGCGTCGAGATGTCCGCCGACCGCGCCCGGCCCGGCGACAAGGTCCTCCTCAGTGGGCCGATTGGCGAGCATGGAATTGCCATCCTGGCGCAGCGCGAAGGACTGCAGTTCGAGAGCAGCATCGAGAGCGACAGCGCGGCCCTGCACACGCTGGTCGCCGCCATGCTGATGGTGACACACGAAATCCGCTGCATGCGCGATCCCACGCGCGGCGGGCTCTCCAGCACGCTCAACGAAATTGCCGCTCAGTCGCGTGTCGGTATCGAGTTGGACGAACGCACCATTGACGTGCGGGAGGACGTCAAAGGCGCCTGCGAACTGCTCGGTCTGGACCCGCTCTACGTCGCCAACGAAGGGAAGCTGGTTGCCATCGTAAAACCGGAAGCGGCGGACAATGTGCTCACGGCGATGCAGAGTCATCCGCTTGGCCGGCAGGCGCAAATCATTGGCAGGGTCACGCCAGATGATACAGGCGTGGTTACGATGCGAACAGTGCTCGGGACTTCGCGCATTGTGGACATGCTGGCCGGCGACCAACTGCCGCGAATTTGCTGATTTGTCGCTGCCTGCTGGCGGCTAGGACTCTGCCAGCTCGCGCAGCACCATCTCCCCAATCTCCGGCACACGGGCTGCGATCTCAAGCGACAAGTCCATGCCAATCCCCTGGAGAGACGCGATGGAGACGGCAAACAAAACCAAATCCACGGAACTTTCCAAGAGATAGAAGGTATCGAGCAGGTCCTTGAGACCAATGTCATGGGCCGTTAGCGTTCGGGGATATTCAGCGGAAAAGTGTGGCGTCAGGCGACGGACTGTGCCAGGCGGATTGTCGTCGAGGGTCGCGTCAATGAGGATGATCTTGCGGGCGCGCTGCATGGGCTCCAGCAGCACGAAGCTCCCGGTGCCGCCGTCCAGAAGCTCCACACCTTCGGGAGGGCCCAACTTTTCCAGGTGACGCACGACGTGGACGCCGACGCCCTCGTCACCCATCAGCACATTCCCAATGCCGAGCACTAGTACGTTGCCGGCACCCTCGGTCATGGCCGGCGGCGCACAAACTTCCAGCCGCCTACCATCGAAGAGGTAGTGCCTCGCCCCTCAATGTAGTCGTGGTAGAAGACGAGGTAAACGTGCACGATGGCGAACAGGATGAAGAACCACATCATGGCGTGGTGCCACTGGCGGACGCGGAACTCGCCACCCATGAGCGGCACAACCCAGCGGAACATCTGCGGCAGCCACGCGTGGCTCATGCTGGAATATAGCGCGAATCCGGTGAACGACTGGAAGAGAAACGCCAGGAACGACAGAAAGTAGATAAATCCGGCCAGCGAGTTGTGCCCCAGCGAAATGTCGCCACGCAGCTTTGTCTGCAATATGTCCACCTTCAACACTTCGCCCATTTCCTCAACCTGGACGCGCTTGAAAGGCACGAAGTTTGTCCAGCGCGCATAGGCGTTACCCACGAAGCCCCAATAAATACGCACCAGGAACATAAAGAAGAAAACGAAGGCGGTCACGAAGTGAGTGAATCGCACGGTGCCAAACCAGTACTGCTGGTACGCCTCGGAGGCGTAAAAGATTGATTGGGGATTCCCGATCATGTATCCGGTGATGATCAGCACCGCTACGCAGAGCGCATTCAGCCAGTGATAGAACCTGACCGGCAGCTCCCAGACGTAAACTCTCTGATAAGTCGCGACTGACGCATTGTTCATGTTCCCGTCCTCAATAGAACTTGACTTGGTGAACGTGCTTGCCCTCTGGATCGTAGACGTGGACTGCACAGGCAATGCACGGGTCGAAGGAGTGGACCGTGCGCAGGATTTCCAACGGCTGCTGCGGATTAGCCAGGGGTGTGCCGATCAGCGAGGCTTCGTAGGCGGAACGCTGCCCTCTCGCGTCGCGTGGCGATCCATTCCAGGTGCTGGGCACAACGAGCTGATAATTGTCGATCTTCCCGTCCTGGATTTTGATCCAGTGCGCCAGAGCCCCACGCGGCGCCTCACTGAGCCCCACGCCCTGCGCCGTTGCAGGCCAAGTGGATGGGTCCCAGCGAGCGCCATTAAAGGTTGACACCTCGCCGATCTTCACCTGCGCCACCAGCTCATCGTAGAAGCCCTTCATCCAATGCACGACCAGGCGGGTCTCCAGTCCACGCGCGGCAGTTCGGCCGAGAGTCGAATACAGAGCGGTAACCGGCACCCCCAACCGGCCCAGCGCTTCGTTGACCACATCCTTCACCTCCGTGTTGCCTTTAGCATAGGAGACGAGCAAGCGCGCCAGCGGGCCGACTTCCATTGGGTGGTCTTTCCAGCGTGGCGTTTTCAACCAGGAGTACTTGCCCTCGACATTAAGCTGCTCGTAGGGAGGTTTTGGTCCCGTATAGTTGAATTCGGTTTCGCCATCGAAGGGATGCAGGCCGTTTCCGTCCCCGCCGGCGTATGAGTACCAGGAATGTGCGATGTATTCCTTGATCTCCTGGGCGTCGCGGCCATTGACGGGATAGACCTCGTTCAAGTTGCGGTCGAGGATTGCTCCGCGGGCAAACTTGAAGTACTCCGGCTGGTTATAGCCACGAGTGGGCAGATCACCGTAGGCAAGGTAGTTCTTCAGTCCGCCGCCGATGGCCGCCCAATCCTTGTAGAAGCCGGCAATGGCCATCAGATCGGGGATGTACACCTGCTCCACAAAGGCTATGGCGTTGTTGATCAGGCTGCCGACGTAGTTCAGGCGCTCAGTATTGATAGCATTGACTTCGTCGGGATTGATGGAGCACGGCACGCCGCCCACGAGATAGTTGGGATGGGGATTTTTGCCGCCGAAGATAGTATGAATTTTGACAATTTCCTTCTGCCAGTCGAGTGCTTCCAGGTAGTGTGTCACCGCCAGCAGGTTCACCTCCGGCGGCAGCTTGTAGGATGGATTTCCCCAGTAGCCATTGGCAAAGATGCCAAGCTGGCCGGTTTGCACGAAGGCCTTCAGCTTGGCTTGGATGGCAGCGAAGTACTTGGGCGAACTCTTCGGCCAAGCTGAGATCGACGTGGCGATCTGCGCAGTCTTGTCCGGATCGGCGGAAAGTGCGCTTACCACATCCACCCAATCCAGCGCGTGCAGATGATAGAAGTGCACGACATGGTCCTGAACGTACTGAGTACAGAACATCAGGTTGCGGATCAGTTCCGCGTTCTTGGGAACGGAGATGCCCAGAGCGTCTTCCACGGTACGGACGCTGGCCAGCGCATGCACGGTTGTGCAGACACCGCAGGCGCGCTCGGTGAAGGCCCAGGCATCGCGAGGATCGCGGCCTTTCAGGATCTTCTCGAAGCCGCGTACCATGGTGCCGGAACTATAGGCATCAGTAATCGTACCGTTTTCTACGACGGCCTCAATCCGCAAATGCCCTTCGATGCGTGTAATAGGATCAACCACCATCCTTGCCATGCGATCACCTCACTGCGGCGTAGCCGTCGTTTAATTCGGTCCCGCCGAATCTTCCTTGATCTTGCTGTCGTCACGGGTTCCCTGATGTTCTTCCTCAATCAATCTGCGCTTGCGGATGTTGGTAGTGACCGCGTGTGCTCCCACACCGATCAACGCGCCGACGCCCAGAACTGTGCCGATCGTGTCCGCCGTGCTCTCGATGCCGAAGCCGGGGAAGGAGGCCAGGTGACGATAGAACGGCTCGTTGTCCCAGAATCCGGCTTCGCTACAGCCGATGCAGCCGTGCCCTGATTGAATGGGGTAGCTGAGATTGCCGTTCCACCGGGTCACCGAGCAAGCGTTGTAGGTCACCGGTCCGCGGCAGCCCATCTTGTAAAGGCAATAGCCCTTGCGCGCCTTCTCGTCATCCCAGGCTTCCACGAAGAGCCCGGCGTCGTAGTAGGGCCGGCGGTAGCATGTGTCATGCACACGCCGCCCATAAAATTCTTTCGGCCTGCCCAAAAGGTCCAGCTCTGGTCCGCGTCCTAGAACGAGAATGTGCGTAACTACCGCGGTCATCACGTCGGCAATCGGCGGACAGCCGGGTACGTTGATGACCGGTTTGCTGATGAGCTTGTGGATCGGAGTTGCACCGGTAGGATTCGGGTTCGCGCCCTGAATGCAGCCGTTCGAGGCGCAACTGCCCCAGGCAATCACTGCTGCCGCATCCTTCGCCGTTTCCTGCAGGATGTCCTCTGCGGTTTTGCCTGCGATGCAGCAGTAAACACCGTCGCTGTTAACGGGGACGGACCCTTCGACCAGCAGAATGTACTTGCCGGCATAGTTCTTCACCGTGTCGGTCAGGCACTTCTCCGCCTGGAAACCGGCCGCCGCCTGCAGCGTCTCGGTGTAATCGAGCGAGAGCATATCAAGCACCACGTCGGCCACGATGGGATGCGACGACCTGATGAATGATTCGCTGCAGCAGGTGCATTCCTGGAAGTGCAGCCAAACCACGGGAGGCCGCGGTTTCTTCTCGAACGCCTGCGCAACGGCATCAATGTCCGAGCTTGCGAGTCCGGCCACCATCGCCGCATAGCTGCAGAACTGAAGGAACTCGCGGCGCGAGTAACCTTTCGACTCCATGGTCTCCCAGACGGAACGTGAAGAAAACTTCATAAGGGCCTCGCTTGTGGGCGCGATATTTTATGGGCCTGAATGATTAGAACGAGGACTTCCGAGCGGATTCGAGTTCGCACGCAGCCTCGCCACATCTTCATGCTGCCTCACCAAACTACGCATCTGCCGGGCGCGTACTCTCTCAGATACTGCTCGAGCAAGCTCTGGGTGTCTTTAATATCAGAGCTGCTCACGCAAGTCTGTGACACCGGTCATAGGTCGATGTGACGCGCACTTGGGGCTATCTCCGGGAAGTGCCATCTATTTGTTCCAGGAGTAGACGGACGGCGCACTCTGCCGAGGTGATAAGCAGTTTCCCTCCAAGTCGCGACTTCACTTCACTCCCCATCGCTTCTTGCTGGCTACACGATCGCTCAGTCCGGCGCACCAGTGGCTCAATTCTCACGAGCGAACCGGAACTTACCGAAGCAAGGGGTCGAGCGTGCAATTGATTTGCTTTTTCAGCAAGCCGGAGTTGACCCAACAGTTGTCGACAGCTGGCTTCTGAGAATTGCTCTGTAAGTTGAACGTCTCCAAGAGCAGAGGTCGTTCACTCTTGGCCTGTTCCACACGCAGCTGCTGCATAAGCATTTCCTTCGCGGACTTTCCCGCATCGTAGTCGATTGTCGCGCCGAGGTTCATGCGCCCCGGGATGCGTCCCTTGGTGGTCTTACGAAGCTGGCGCTCGTCTAGTATTGCCGTTGGCCGCAGCCTTCTATATGCCGATCGCAATGTCTTCCGCCCACGTGAGGGCTCTCCAGTCCCACCAGAGCCGAAAGCAGTGTAATCAAGCAAAATTGAGCCCAGACGGAGCGCGGTGGTCTAGGTGAGGAAGGCATAACGCGCGCGAGTCGAGAAGGCGGCTCAAATGGGCCCGGCTCTGTTCATCCGTAAGCGCCGCTCACTTCAGGCCGAACAACGAGGCCGTTCCACACCCTTTTCTCCACGTCCTGACGTAGTGCAGCACCTGCTCGGCCCGGTCCGGCGGAGGAGCGAGAGCGTCAGACATGGGACGCGTCTCCGCTAGCTTAGGACGACGCCAAAGGCATCGGATCAGTGCCTATCCTCAGCCCTGGACTTTTCGTCCTCGATGGCCAGGTCTTCGGCGATGTCGTCGTCTTTGTCTTGCAGTTGAGCCAGCAGGCCCTCGTCGGTAAGGTCCAAAGGGTGCGAATTCTTCCAATCTTCATGCACGATCTTGTGCAGGCGGTCCACGATATCGTCATCGTGCACTTCAATGGCAAGCTCACGGCGGCTGTCGAAACTACCCGGCGCGAGGTTGATGGAGCCGATAATAGCGCGCACATCATCGGCGAAGAGTAGCTTGGCATGCAGCTTGAGGCCTTTCAGCTTGTGCACCTTGACACCGACGTCGTCCAGAATTCGCAGGCCGCCGACGCCTTCCACCAGCTTCTCCTTCTTCAGGTGGTGCGGCGGACGAGCCAACTCGTGAACCTCACGCCAGGATCGTTATGGAGGGAGTTGTGCGCCGCTCATCTGGTGGCCCCTGAAGGCGCGCCATCCCGCGTCTCTACTAAACGTGCAACAGGAATTCTGGATTGTCCGGGAGGTTGCAGTCAAACTCCATCGGCTTGAAGTCGGAGTCAAACTTTAGGATAACGTTCTCGGTGCGGCTGGCGATATAAAAGTGGCCTGAGTCCGCGAATGCCATGCCACATCCGTTCTTCACCTTCACTCCTTTAATCTGGGAGAGCGTGAAATCACCCGGAGGGTTGGGCAGTTTCGCGGTCAGCACTTCGTTGCCACCGCTGACGTACAAGCTGCCCTTCCACACCAGCAGATGGACGGGCGATTCCACGCCATTGCTCTGACCCAGGAATTTTCCGTTCTTGTCATAGACCTTGATTCGGCAGGCGGGTTGGTCGGCGACATAGAGGGCGTTATTCGCCCACGCCACGCCCCGAACGGAATGCTTCTTCTCGCCTTCGCCGGAATACTCCAGCCCGGCTGGAGGCGGCACCGGCGTGGTGGTTGAACCTAAGTCACCCACGCTGGAGGCTACAAAAGTTCCGGGGTAGAACTTGCCGTTCGCCGGCAGCGCTGGAGCTTGCGGCGCGGGCGTTGCGGTCTTGCCGTCAGCAGAAATCTTCAGGCGGGTGACAATGTTGGTGTCCTGGCTCGAGAGGTAGCAATGGCCCGCCCCATCGAATGCCATGTCGAAAGGATGCACAACGCCTTTGCAGGTTTTCTTCGACGCAAACGTGCCAACGAATTTGTAATGCGTGCCCGATCCTTGGTAGCAAAGCACACTGTTCTGTTCTTTATTGGCATTGACTACGTACAGGTGCTTGCCAACCATGTAAATGCCGCGAAGTTCATTAAGTAATATCTCTTCGCTGTGGTCCAGGACGCTGGAAGTGACTCTCTTGCCGTCATTGTCGTGGGCGTGCACGTTGTTCTTGTGGGGGTCGCTTTGGGGTTTGCCTCCATGAAGAGTAACGAAGAGCATAAGGTCCTCCCGGAAGAACTCACAGTACCAGATTCCAAAACCGATTTTGCAACGATTCTATCCCGGCGGCAACTGTCAGCGATTCACCGAGGTGCCACTAAGGTGGCACGCTCACCGCGATACATCTTGACAGTTCCCGACCGGCGGGATATCGTCCGCAGCAACGGACACATAGTGGTTCTCACTGGCACAAAGGAGGAATCCCATGAGTCTCTCTCTGTCTGTGTTTGCTTCTGCTCTGAAAGCTGTTTCGGTCACTCGCAGCGCCATGGCGCGGCTGCTGCTCTGCTTGCCACTTGCTTTGACCTCCTCTCTCGCTGGCATCAGTTGGGGACAAGCTGCGGACACTCAAGCTGCCGACACTAAGGACTCCGACAAGAAAGTAGCCAAAGAATTTTACACTCCTCAGCAACGCTTAGACGCCATGAAGGCGGCTGCCCTGTACAAGGCAAAAGCGGTGGCGGACGCTAACATCATGGAGGGCCGCAAACAAGACCCGAAGCAGTTTCAGTTCCACTTCAACGACAAAGTAATCTGCGACTTCGCTACCCCAGGCAAAGATATGGGCGGAAAGACCCCGAAGTTCGCGTGCAAGATCACGAGTGTCGAGAGCACCGATGGTAAGGTCCAGACCTTGACCGCAGACATGGACGACTCGGAGCCCCTCAAAATCAAGTTTGGGGCCAATGATAACGAAGTCTACGCCGAGCTCCCCTCCACACGCCTGATGTGGGCGTTGGGCTACTATGCCGACTCGTGGTTCCCGGTCCGTGTCGAGTGCCACAATTGTCCTGAGAACCCGGTCTCCGGTTCCGGCCCGGCGGCAACGCGGACGTATGACCCGGCCACTATAGTGCGAAAGTATCCAGGCCACAAAATGTATGAGGTCGGTAAGCCTGAGCAAGGCTGGAGTTGGGACGAACTCAGTGCCGACAACGGCCGTCCCCTCTATGAAAAGGATGGCTTGAGATTGCTGGCCGCTTTCATCAAGCACAGTGACAACAAGCCCCCGCAGCAGCGATTGGTATGCGACAAAGTGCACGTGGACCAGAAGACCCAGCCCTTTACCACCACCTGCGATAACTCCATCATGCTGGTCCAGGACGTCGGCGCCTCGTTCGGAGGCGGAGGGTTGTTCACCGACAACACGGGAGCAAAAATGAACCTCCATGTCTGGTCCAGCACCCCGCTGTGGAACAAGGTAGGGACCGAAGGAGCGCCCAAGCAATGTCAAGCTCAGTTGCATAACAGCCTGACCGCACATGGTGGCCTCAAGAATCCGAACATCAGTGAGGATGGGAGACGTTTCCTTGCCGGGCTGATGTGCCAGCTCACCGACGAGCAGATCAAAGACCTCTTCGTACTCTCGCGCGCGGCCCAGATGCCCCAGTATCACGGCAAGGACGGCAGCTTCAAAGCTGGCGTAACGGCAGATTCCGTCGTCCAGCAGTGGGTGGATGCGTTCAAACAGAAGCGGGAAGATTTGGCCAAGGGCCGCTGCGAGTGGAAGGAAAAACCTGCGGACCTTACCGTTATCGACAATCCGATGGGCCTCGCCACCGTACCCAACCACTGCACAGCCAAGCCCTTCTGAGAAGGGCGTGCCGTTCCGGACCCGGCCTGCGTACGAGGAGAGGATCTGATTCCGGCGCAGAACCGGCTACCTTGGGCCGCGAGGGGAAGTTGCTATGAGCTCAGAATAGCCTCCCAATTTGGAAGAAGAACTTGTGATGTCCCGTGTCGCCGTAGGCGTAGGCCGCTTCCACTGGTCCGAAAATTGTCTTGACGATCAAGCCCACTGCACCGTCGGTCGGGAAGCCCGAGGCCTTGTTCACCATGGTGTGAGGCGGGCCGTAAACCTGCGCGGCCTCATAGACCCCCAGGAAATAGACGCCACCACCCAGCAGCGGCGGCAGCTTCGCCAATTGCCGCAGATATCCCAACTGAAACAGGAAATATTTGTCCATCAGCAGCTCATTGATACCGTACGACACTAGACGCTGAGAACCACCTAAAGAAAACTGGGGCAGACCGATGTCGTAATAGTTGAACGTTGTTCCGGCATATCCGTTCAGGAAAACTGAGGTCGGTGCGTTCAGCCGGAAGAAATTCTGCGAGCCGATTTCCCCCACTGGATACTGCTTGGGTGCTTCCGGGCTGGCGTTGTACCACCTAAAATCGGCCAGCAGGCTGTTCCCCGCGCGAGGAATCACGGGATCGTCCAGGGTATCCAGCTTGTACTGGATTTTGGTGTCGCCGTAGCCGCCGGAGAAAGTGATCAGCTCGTTCGGGTTTCCGATTTGCTGCGTGAAGCGTTTCCACCCGCCTTCGTAGCCGACGCGCAATTCGCCAATATTGTGGAACTGGTAGCCTACATCGAGGCCTCCGCCAAGGTCGGTCTCCCGGAAGATGGAAAGCAGTTTGTTTTCGTTGTAGAGGTAAAACGGTTCGTTATTCACCGATCCTCGGGGCGCAATGAACCAGTGGGTCTCCGGCGTGAAGGGATGGTAATACTCCGACGTCGCCCCGTACTTGGAGAACAGAATGAAGTCATTGCGCCATTCCGAGCGGAAGCCTCCAATATCAAACCAAGTTATTCTCGCTCCCAGGTTGAACGTAACGTTCTTCAAACTTGACCCGTCGATGAGGATCAAGGGCAGAACGACCGGTGGGCCAACCTCAGTCTTCTCGGTTTTTATCAGGAGGCCCTGCTTCCCATCGCGCTCTACTAATTGGTAGTTCAGCACCGCATAGCGTCCCGTTCCCTTCAGGCGCATGATATCGTGCTCCAACTCGTCAAAGTTGATGGGCTTGCCCGCCAAGCCGGCCATTCGCTCTTCCACCCGCTGCGAAAGATTCTCATTCACGCCCTCGACCGCGACAAACGTCGGGACGGGATTGCTGCGGACCCGGGATTGCCGATCGGCCATATACTGCTTCCACGTGGCGTCATCCACTGCATACTTCAAAAGCACCTTGGCCTTGGCGGCGGCAGCGTCGTACCCGATCTTGATGATCTCGTCGGCCTTGTTAAAATCCAGGGCGCCGTACTTCTGCAACGGAACCGAAACCAGGATGTCGGCTTTTTCCATGCTCAAGAGTTCGTTGGCGTTGATCATGACCGCGATCGAATCGCCCAGGACTGAAAACGAGGACAGATTGGCGTTGGCAGGTATCGGCGCTTCCGCCAGGTGAATCCCAACGGTCAGGTCCGCGCCCATCTCTGCCGCTACTTCGACCGGAATGTTCTGCAGCAATCCACCATCGGCGTAGATGGCATCTTTGGTGCGCACGGGAGTGAAGATTCCGGGCAGAGACATGGTGGACCGGAGGGCCAGGGACAACGACCCACTGCGAAAAACCTTGGGCCTGCCGCTGACCAGGTCGGTGGCTACGCAGGCGAACGGAGTCGGGAGATCGTCGAAACTCTTGACCTCGGAGTACGGTAGCGCCACCTTGTCGAGAACGAGCACAACCTGCTGTCCGGAGTTGAGGCCTGCGGGAAACTCCAGGCCTTTGTGCAATCCAAACTGGAGGCTGTTGGGATAATCGTGGGCATCTTCCTTGCGCCGGAACGAGAGATCGTCAAACGGCGTCAGCGGCGACAGCACCTCGTCCCAGTTGATCCCGTTCACGATCTGGCGCATCTCTGCGGCATTGTGTCCGGTGGCGTACACTCCGCCCACCAGACCGCCCATGCTGGTGCCGGCGACGTAGTCTATGGGGATGTGATGTTCCTCCATCCAGGTAATGACACCTACATGGGCAAGCCCAAGCGCTCCGCCGCCCTGTAGCACCAGACCGATTTTCTGCCTCTTTTCTGTCCCAGCCGGTGAAGGGGTTTGGGCGAGGCCAAGGGTTGCGGTGATACACACGAGGATAAGTGCCAGGAAACTTCTCAGTTGATATGTCATACCGCGACAAGCCCCTTTCAGGATCAATGTGAGATCAGCCTACACCGAAGAGCACCAGACTCATCGTGATTTCAGTTCTTCTGACACGGTTACTCTTCAGAACCCGACCCGGCCCACTCGGATTTGCGCGGACCAATCGGGAGAGTTGTCCGCCGCCTTGCCCGCGTCATTGATGTGCTCCCGCTCCTTCAGCTCCGGGAACGGCAGTCCGCCGGTGACCAGGCGCCCCCGGTTGTACAGCAGCTCATCCAGCGTGCCGTTCAGCAGGAGCTGGTAGTTCCAGGGCTGGGGATTCTTCACGTCCGCAGCGATCTTGGTATCAACCGTCGTGGTGCAGTTTCGGGTCAGCGCGTTATACCACTCCGGTTGATCGCGCAACTGATTCACATAATCTGCATAGACAAGGAATACCTTGCGCGCCTCGTCTGGCGTCACGGTTGTCCGATACATGAACACTTCCTCGTGCTTGCGGAAGTTGGTGCGCAAGCGAATGACGTCACGCTCGTCGGCGGTAA
>Ga0335077_10002273_pt1 | contig 22893 bp, 21 predicted proteins | sample Lox_Sample_31_FD_207151 | JGI IMG/M metagenome (GOLD analysis project Ga0335077, IMG submission 207151) | Soil microbial communities from Loxahatchee National Wildlife Refuge, Florida, United States - Lox_Sample_3.1 | ecosystem: Environmental > Terrestrial > Soil > Wetlands | place: USA...
CAAGCAGGCTGACGAAATAGCCGCTCCAGCCCGAGGCGACCGTCGCGGCGCCAAACGCGTATTCGAGGATGAGGTCCCAGCCGATGATCCAGGCGAAGATTTCTCCGAGCGTGGCGTAGCCGTAGGTGTAGGCCGAGCCAGCGATCGGTATGAGCGAGGCAAACTCCGCGTAGCACAGGCCCGCGAACGCGCAGATGATCCCGGAAAGCACGAAGGAGAGGACGATGGCCGGACCCGCGCTCTGCGCCGCGGCGTGGCCCGTCAGCACAAAAATTCCGGCGCCGATGATCGCTCCGATGCCGAGCGTGATCAGGTTGATCGGCCCGAGCGTGCGGCGCAGCGAGGCTTCGCCGACATCCTCCGCTTCCGCCATAATCCGGTTCAACGGCTTCGTGGCAAACAGTTGACTGCCCATTCAGGCATTTCCTCCCAAGAATGAAGCCGCTAACTCCACAGGCAGCCTGCCGTTACGTCCGGGCAGGCGACTTCCCTGCCCATTTCCAAAGCAGGTACACCGGCAGACCAAGCACGACGATGATCAGACCGGGCCAAGTGTACTGTGGTTTATACCGCAAGAGCTGGATTTCTAAGAAGGCAGCCATGAGGAGATAAAGCGCCGGAAGAAACGGGTATCCGAAGCAACGATAGGGACGCTCCATCCCGGGACGTCTGAACCGGAGAACGAAGAGACCGAGGAGCGTCAGGATATAGAAGAGCAGCTGAGCGAAAATGAGGAAATCGAGCAACTGCCCGTACGTGCCTGAAAGGCACAGCGCCGAGGCCCACACGCATTGCGCCACGAGCGCGACGGCGGGCACGTGATTGCGATTCACGGTGCCCACGGACCGGAAGAAAAGGCTATCTTTCGCCATCGCGTAGTAAATGCGGGCGCCGGAAAGGATCAAGCCGTTATTGCAGCCAAAGGTAGAAACGAGAATCGCGAGCGCCATCAAAATCGCGCCTATGGGACCGAAAATGACTTCGGCGAGGGCGGTGGCCACACGACCTTCGGAGGCAAACTCGATTCCACGCGCGAGCGCGGTGGCGCCGTGCGCATCGCCCGAAAGCGGCAGGACCCGCAGATACGCGACGTTTGCAAGCGTGTAGAGCAGGATCACAATGCCCGTCCCCATCGCCAGGGAGAGCGGCAGATTTCGGTGTGGGTTTTTCACCTCGGCAGCCGTGAACGTGACGCTGTTCCACGCGTCCATGGCGAAGAGCGATCCGACCATCGCGACGCCGACCAGGGTGAGGGTGCCGATCATCCACGTGGGGCTATCCGGCGGATACGGATGCATCACAGACCATCCGGCATTGCGCCAGAAGCCGGTGAAATTGCCGCTGCGGGCGACGGCGGTCGAGAACAGAAAGCCGAGCACGACAAGGCCGGCAAGCGAAGCGGTTTTTGCCACGGTGAAAACGTTCTGCACGATCTTCCCCAGGCGCAAACCTCGCGTGTTGACCCACGTGAGAAAGACGACGGAGAGGATCGCCAGCAGATTCTGCCGGTTCAGGCCGACGTTGTACGGGCCAAGCTCGCCGAACCACAGCTTCCAGGGTCCGAGCGTGGCGATCTTCCAAATCCAGTGCGATGCCGAAATCGCCGGCGCGAGCACGCCGGTGAACTTCGCGAATGCGATGGCCACCGCCGCGATGGTCGCGGTCTGAATGACGAGGAGCATCGTCCAGCCATACAAAAATCCCCACACTTCTCCGAGCGATTCGCGCAAATAGACGTACTGGCCGCCCGCGTGAGGCATTGCGGCCGCAAGCTCGCCGAAGCTCAGCGCGCCGATCAGGGTCATGAGGCCCGAAGCGAGCCAGACAACCAGCAGCAAACCGGGGCTTCGTACCTGATGCGAAATATCGGCGGAGACGATGAAAATTCCCGAGCCGATCATCGATCCAACGACGATCATCGTCGAATCGAAGAGGCCGAGACCCTTCACCAGCTCGCCGGAAGTTTCGCGAGCCGCCGATCCGGTGGTTTGCGATTGCGTGGGCATATTCGAGCCTTCAGGTACGCGCTGGGAATCCTCGCGCCGCGATAGCGAGATATTCGCGCGCACGAGCCGCCGGATCATCGGCGGACAGAATGTCTCCGATCACGGCCACGGAGTCCGCCCCGGCGCGAAACACCTCTTCCGCGCGGTCGAGCGTGATGCCGCCGATAGCGACCAGCGGTTTGTCCGTAATCCTGCGCGCGTCGCGCAAGAGACCGGTTCCGACCACTGGATCGGGATTCTCTTTTGTAGCCGTCGGGAAGACAGGCCCCACGGCAATATAATCCGCCGAAGTGCGGGCGGCTTCCCGCAATTGCTCGAGATTGTGTGTCGAAACGCCCACCCAGAGCGGCAAACGGCAAATCCTGCGCGCATCCTCCACCGGCAGGTCTTCCTGGCCGACATGAACGCCGCCTGCTCCGACGATCGCGGCGATATCAGGGCGATCGTTGACGATCACGCGCACGCCGCGGGGGAATAGCGCCGCCGTCAAGTTTTTCGCATTCATGTAGAGCTGGCGGGCACTCGACGTCTTGTCGCGAAGCTGGATCAAGCGCACTCCCGCCACAGCTAAACTTTCCGCCAGCGGGACCAGCGGCGCGCTCGTCAAGGAAGGATCGAGGATCGGGTAGAGTGCCGGAAACAATCTTCATCTCCCATCAGCAAAGCGGGAGCCAGAATACTACTTCCCGCGCGACGCGGTGAGATGGTCGAGGAAATGCGTGTCGAATTTTCCGGCGATGAAATCCGGCTCGACGAGAATCCGCTTGTGCAGCGGGATTGTGGTCTTGATGCCCTCGACGACGAATCCGTCGAGCGCGCCGTGCATACGCGCGATGGCCTCGGCGCGGTCGCGCCCGTGAGCCACCAGCTTGGCGACCAGAGAGTCGTAGAAGGGCGGAACGACGGCGTCGGCATATAGAGCGGTATCGACGCGAATCCCGGGTCCGCCCGGAACACGAAATGCGGTGATCCTCCCGGGCGACGGCACGAAAGTTTCCGGATCCTCGGCGTTGATACGGCATTCGATGGCGTGTCCGTGGCGCTCAAACGTCCCGACGGCATCCTCCAGGCGTTCGCCCGCGGCGATGCGGATTTGCGCTTTCACAAGGTCTACCTGAGTGACCATCTCCGTCACCGGATGCTCCACCTGAATCCGAGCGTTCATTTCAATGAAATAGAGTTTCCCGGAAGCGTCGCGCAGGAACTCGACCGTGCCGGCGTTTGAATAACCGACTTTGCGCAGCGCGTCGACGACCTGCTTTCCGATCCGCTCGCGCGTCTCCGCGTCCACGACCGGAGAAGGAGATTCCTCGAGAACCTTCTGGTGGCGGCGCTGGAGGGAACATTCGCGCTCGCCGAGATGGATCACGTTGCCGTGCTTGTCGCCGAGCACCTGGAACTCGATGTGCCGCGGGCGCTCGATCAACTTTTCCATGTACACATTGGGGCTGCCGAAGGCCTGCTCGGCTTCGGCTCGAGCGGTGTGAAAGGCGGGAAGAAGCTCGCGTTTGGTGCGCACCATTCGCATGCCGCGCCCCCCGCCGCCTTCGGCCGCCTTGATCATCAGCGGGAGGCCAATTTCAGCCGCAACGTCTCTTGCCGCGTCTTCATCCGGCACCACGCCATCGCTGCCGGGAATCACGGGAAGCCCTGCGGCGGCCATCTCCGCGCGCGCGCGATCTTTTTCGCCCATCATGCGAATCATGGCCGGGGACGGCCCGATAAAGGTGATGTGCGAAGCTTCGCAAACCTCGGCGAAATTGGCGTTCTCGGAGAGGAATCCATAGCCGGGGTGGATCGCATCCACATTCGCAATTTCCGCGGCGCTGATCACCTGCGGGATGTTCAGGTAGCTCTCGCTGCTGCGGGGAGGGCCGATGCAGATGGCTTCATCGGCGAAGCGGACGTGCAGGGCGTTGCGATCCGCCTCCGAATAGACCGCCACGGTGGGGATGCCAAGCTCTTTGCAGGCGGCCAAAACGCGCAGAGCGATTTCGCCGCGGTTCGCGATCAGTATTTTCCGGAACATAGTTATGGAGCACGAGCCGCATGCAGCGCGGACGGCCGGGATTTCCGTTCCTACGGGATGGCGGCGAGCCTACTTCTTCCCTTGCGGACGAATGCCGAAGAGCGCCTCGCCGTATTCGACAGGCTTGGCGTTTTCCGCGAAAATCCGCACGACTTCGCCCGCGACGTCCGATTCGATCTCATTCATCAATTTCATCGCCTCGATGATGCAGAGCACCTGTCCCGCGGCTACTTTCGCCCCTACCGTCACAAAAGGATCGGCGTTGGGGCTCGGGGCGGTGTAGAACGTGCCCACAATCGGAGACTTGATGACGTGGACGTCGCTGGGCGCCGCCTCCGCAGCGTGCTCTCGGCCTCCCCCAGCCGCTGACGGTACGGGTGGGTGGGCCACGGGCGCGGCGAGCTCGGCGGGGCGTGCTGGAGCGGCTCCGCCGGCGTGCGCGAAAGCTCTCTTCAGACGGATATGAACCCCGGCGCGCTCGTACTCAAACTCCTCGAGCCCATGCTGCTGCATGAACGCCAGGAGGCGCTCGACTTCCGCGAGGTCCACCCCGCGAACCTCAGTACCTGCGCCGGCCGCCGACTTGGATTTTTTCGCCATTTAGAGTTCGAGAAATTCACGAGGGGCGGTCGTGAGATCGACTGCGCCCTTCGCAGTTACAACCACGTCGTCTTCGATCCGGATACCGCCGAGGCCTTCGATATAGACGCCCGGCTCCACCGTCAGAACCATGCCTTCCTGAAGAATCGTCGCCTCGCTCCTGCCGATTCGTGGCATTTCGTGAACTTCGAGGCCAAGCCCGTGACCTGTGCTATGCGTGAAGTAGCGGTCCAGATGCGCTCGCTTCAAAACCTGCCGTGCGGCTCGATCCACTTCGCCCGCGGCAACCCCCGGCCGGATGGCGGCTTTTGCTGCCTGCTGAGCCTCCAAGACCGCCCCGTACAGGCCCCGGACTCTATCCGTCGCTCGACCAAGAAAGACGGTTCGGGTCATGTCACTGCAGTAGCCGCGAAGTATAGCACCCTGGTCGAGGACGACCAACTCCCTTTTCCTTAGTAGCTTGGAGGTGGGTCGCCCGTGCGCCCATGCCGATCGCGGCCCGGAGGCGACGATGGTCTCGAACGACTGGCCTTCGCCGCCCAACTGCTTGATGCCGGACTCAATCCTGGAGGCCAGGGCAAGTTCGCTCACTCCGGGCCTGATGGAATCCAGCGTCCGACGAAAGACCTGACTGATGACATCGGCAGCTTCGCGCATTCGGGCGAGCTCTTGGGAGTCCTTCACCGAGCGCAGCTTTTCCACCACGCTGCCGTCGCCGACCCACCGAACCCGGCCCCCGACAGCAGCATCGAGAGCCGTCTTCTGAGCTACCGTCACGCTCGTCGCCGAATATCCCACCCTTGCGCGCCCGCGGAGACTCCGCAACCTCTCCCCCACCGCGCGAAGAAGCCCGTGCTTGGCGATGTGGATACGAGCGACGGAGACCTCTTCCTTCGCCTGGAACGTGTAACGGCTGTCCGTGAACAGAGTGGCGGTTGATCCCTCAACCAGCAGCAAGCCTGTGCTTCCGGAAAAGCCGCAGAGGTATCGGATATTCGGGAGATGGGAAACTAGAAGCGCGTCCGCGCGGAGGGCCGAAAACGAAGACCGGAGCCGGCCCAGTCTTGCCACGGGCCCGCTCCGGTCCGATTTCTGCTGTGCCGATTCTGCCGCCACGTCAGGAAGCCGGTTACCCCGGCTCCATTGTATCCATTAGCTCGGCAAAATCCGAGGCGTCAGGAAGAACAAGAGCTCCTGAGACGACGAGTTGACCGTCGTATGCTTGAACAGATTCCCAAGTAGCGGCACGCTTCCGACGAACGGCACCTGGTCGATTGAGGTCCGCTGCGAGGTTACGATGATCCCGCCGATCACCACGGTCGCGCCGTCGTCGACCGTGACCTTGGTCTGCGCGGACTGGGTATCGATAGCCGGAATACCCTGAACGCGCGGGATGGCCTGGTCGATCTGATCGTTTTGCACGGTCACGTCCATGTAAACCGTGCCTTCGGCCGTGATTTGCGGCGTCACATCGAGCTCGAGAACTGCGTCCACGAACTGGACCGACACCGTATTGTTGACGATCGTCTGAACCGGGATCTTGGTTCCTTGTTTGACGGTAGCCTTCTCGTTGTTCTGGGTGATCACCTTCGGCTTCGAGAGCAACTTCCCGACGCCCCTGTTCTCGGCTGCGGTAATGATGAAGTCGAGCGCGAAGTTCTTCGACGAGAACAGATACGAAATGCCGCTTGTGGGCGAGCCAACGCCCAAGTTCGTGACGAGCGGCATCGAGCTTCCCGTCGTCGAGCTGCTACCGGAATTCACGATCAGCGGAGGAGTAGCGGTGGGTGGACGAGTGATCGGGCTGGTGCCGACTCCGCTAGCGCCGCCCACGATGTTGGTCCGGCTCGGGTTCGCGCCCGAAAATGCAAACTGCGTGCCGATTTCACGCGAGAACGCACGGTTGGCCGCAACCACACGCGCTTCGATTTCCACCTGCTGCGACTTCCGGTCGAGCTGGCGGAGCAGGTTGTCCATAACCGGCATCGTACTCGGGATGTCGCGGATAATCAGGGTGTTCGAGCGATCGTCGGCGATGATGTCTCCGCGCGAAGAAAGGAACTTCTTCAGCGTTCCGGCCATGTCGGTCGCTTTCGCATAGCTCAGGACGCGCGTCGTGGTAACCACGTCGGCGGCCTCGGCCTGCGCCTTGGCGAGATCGCGATTCTGCTCGGCTTCCTTCTTCAAGGTCTCCTTGGTGGCGAGTCGCAGAACGTTCCCGTCGAGCTGCTTATCGAGACCGTTGTTCTTCAGGACGATGTCGAGCGCCTGATCCCACGGCACATCGTCCAGCACGATCGTCAGATTGCCCTTCACTCCGGGGTCAACGACGACGTTCAGCCCACTGATCTCATGAATCAGCCGGAAGAAGTCGCGCAAATCGACGTCCTTCAAGTTCACCGAGATTGGTTCGCCCGTGTACCTACCGGTAGAGGGAGCGGGCGCCGCGGCCTGAGCGCGTGAAGGAGGTGCCGGAGCCGCTGCGGGTTCGGCGGCGGGCGCCGAGGGAGCAGAGGTTTCCGACGATGCTGTCGCGCCAGAAGACGCAAGCGCAGCACGCGTAGCGCCAACAGTTTCCGGTCCCTGAGCTTCCGGAGCGGCAGGCGTTGCAAAAGCTGATGCCGTCTGCGTCAACGCGGCGGGCAAGGCGGTCGGCGGAGCCGGAATTACGGCCGGCGTCACCGCAGCGGTTTCTTCCGTCGAAGCCGCAGGAGCCGCAGCAGTCGCCTTGATCGTCAACACGCTCGCCGAGTCTCCCGTCGGTGAGGATGCCGTCCCGGCGGAGGCCTTGGTTGCAAACGAGACTGTAACGGTGCTGCCCTCTGCCTTTATGTTGTATACGGCTGGCTGGCGCAGGTCGATCACGACACGAGAAACCTGCGGCGTGAACTGCGCCAGACGGATCTCCCGAACCGGATCGAGATTGCTCGCAATATGCTTCTCTGAGGTCGTCAGATGCGAGCCGGAGAAATCCAAAACCAGGCGGTCCGGATTCTGGAGGTGAAGTGAATGATAGGTCAGAGGGCCCGAGCCGGAAATGCTGACCTCGGTCGCATCGCCGTTCTGTGCAAGGTGCACCTGGCGAATCGCTTCGAACGGCGGGGCAGTAACCTTGGAATCGGTCCAATTCGCCGATGCGGGAACCAGAGCCGGGCTGCTCGTAGCGGGCTTCAAAGCCTTCCCCGACGTGCGCGACACAAGCAGTGTGAGATCCTCAGAGCCCTTCCTCTCCAGCCTCGGCTCGACGCCCTGTGTCAGAAGAACCTCCACGCGCACCACAGGCTTTTCGCCCGTCGAATACGACAGCACGCGATAACTCTTCACCAAGTCGGATGCCACCACTCGTGCGCCAGCCGGATCTGCCGCCGACACGCCGCTCAGGTCCAGCACAAAGAGGCTTTCGCTCGGGCGATACGTGGTGTATTCAAACGGGCCGCTCGCTTCGGCTTCCAGGCGAACGCCGCCGTCCTGCACCACCGCCTTCACGTGCACCACCGGGGTTTCACTCGCCCGGAGTGCTCCACCAGACAGAATAAAGCCGGCCGCGATTAGTGCGCCCAGCCCCCACGCCCTCGGCATCATCCTCATTGCTGCTCTCCTGCGCTCGCGTAGATTCGCTTCGTCACCACTCGCTCGACAGGCTTTCCAAAAGCGTCTTTCGAGTTTTCTCGAAACGTGACCCCGTCTAATCCAATCTTTTCGACATCACCATCGTAGAGGCGATCGCCTTCCCGGATGAAGTACACGCTCTCCTCGGGGTTTGAGACTACGGCGATCATCCCGTTCCCGGACCGGACCGCGCCGTCCACCCGCACCGTCGAGATCACGAGACCGGCTTTTCCGGGCGGCAGATGCTGGCCCGCGTTTTCCTTCTTGTCGTTGATCAGAGGCACGAACGGATCGCGCTTATTGGCAACCTCCGTCTTGTCCGACTCAGGTGCTTCCGCCGCAGCCGCCGGTGCGGCCGCTACCGCCGGGGCCGGTGTCGGTGCCGCAGCCTTCGCGGCAGCCTTTGCCGGAGCCTTGGCCGGAACTTTGGCCGGGGCCTTCGCCGCCTTGGCTACCTTCGGAGCAGCGGCGCTGGGAGCCGCGGGCTTCTTAGGCGCCGGTGTTGCGGGCTTGGCCTTCGGAGGAGCAGGTTTCTGGGCGGGCGCGGCCTGCGCCCAAACGCCGGAGGCGAGGCACAGCGAAATCGCCAGAACCGCCAACAGGTTTGCTCTTGTCTTTGCCAGTTTCATCGTCGTCGCCCTACCGTTTTGCAGGCGTGCCAGCGGCCGCCGGAGGCGGCTGCTGCGTCGCTGGACTCGTAAAGAAAGTCGTGACCGTGAAGGCCCCGGACACCGAGGTCCCCGCCGCCATATGGAATTTCTGCCCGGTGCTCGTGCCGATGGAGGTCAATTTCAGGTCACCTACATTGATGATTCGCGAAAGCCTTCCCAGTCGAGAGAAGAAGTCGAGAACTGCGTAATACGGCCCGTCCGCCTCGACAGCGAACGGCATCTCGAAGTAGTACGGCTTCTGCGCGATGGGGTTCGCGGTCAACGCCCGAATCGCCACGCCCGACGTCACCGCGGAACGCTGCACCATCAGAATGAACTGATCGGTCTCCTTGTCCTCGGGAACGATCGTCTGCAATGTCGCGAGCTGCTTCTGAAGTGCATCCATCTCGGATTGCAATTCCGCGCGGCGCTGCTTGTAGACGCGGAGGCCCTGGACTTCCGTATCGAGGGGTTTCAACTCAGCCTGTGCGCTCTCAAGCTCGGTGCGAACGCTGTTGAGCGGCGAGCCCGGTATGTAGAAACCCGCAAGCACCAGCACGATTGCCAATCCAACATAGAAGAGGGCCTGGAGCGGCCAGGGCCAATCTCGGAAGGCGGTTGCCATGGCTTAGCTCCTTCCTTTCGCCGCGGTTTGCGGCGGCTGTTGCGCTCCGACAGCCTGGGTCGACGGCTGACCGGTCGACTGCGGAGCGATACCCACGGTCATGGTGAAACCGTAGGTCTCGACTCCCGGCTGGAGGTCGTTCTCTTTGGCGGTCTTGATTTCAACCTGGTCGAAGTATCCGGAACGCTTGAGTTCGGTGATGAAATTCGCCACGGCGGCGATCGAACCGGCCTCGCCCTGGAACTCGATCGCGTCGCCCTTGCGGTCCATCGACGTCAGCCACAGGGCGTCGATCCGGACCACAGTGTTGGCGACCATCTGCAGCAAGTCCTGCGCTCCCGTGCGATTTCTCTGGAGTGTCTCGATCACGTCAATGCGCTGCTGGAGCACGGCCTTCTGGCTTTCGAAGCGATCCACGTCCTGCTTGATCTGTTGCAAGCTGGCCTTCTCGGCGCGCAGAGCCGCGATGCGCTTGTTGGTGTCGTCCAGCTGGCGCTTCTGCTGGTAATAGGTGATGCCCAGAATCACGATCGCAAGTCCGACCGCCACACAGGCGAACAGAATCTGCACGGTCGCCTCGAGCGGTACGGCTTGCTTGGCGGCCTTCGGACGAGCCTGGCCGAGTAAGTTGATGCGGATCATGGCGTGTCGAAGCTCCTCAGCGCCAGGCCCACGGCGATCGCCAGGCGCGGCGCCAACTCGCGAAGCTGGTTTTCGTCGTGACGCCCTGGATTGATTGCAATCTTTCGGAACGGATAGAGCTCTTCGACGGGCATCGCGAACTCTTCCTTGAGAAGGTCCAGAAGGCCGGGGACGCGCGCCGTCCCGCCGGCGACCACGATCCGGCGGATGTTCTCCCCGCTGGCCGTGGCGCGGAAGAAGTCGAACGTCTTTTGAATCTCGAGGATCAGAATGTCGGAAACCGATCGCAGGATCGCGGTGCGCTGTTCTTCGCTGACTCCGGCAAGCGTTCCGCCCATCTTCAGCTTTTCGGCGTCCTCGAAGCTCAGGTCGAGTTCCTTCTGAAGCGCGTCCGTGTACTGGTTGCCGCCGACCGAAACGTCGCGCGTGAAGAGCGGCGTCCACCCGCGGATGATGTTGATGTTCATCACGCTCGCGCCGATATTCAGCAGAGCCACAACCTGCGAAGGATCGGGTTCGTAATTCACTTCGAAACAGTTCTGCAAAGCGAAAGCGTCGATGTCCACGACGACCGGCGTCTTCCCCGCCTGCGCGAGCACGTTGGTGTGGTTCAGGATCTTGTCCTTCTTCACGGCGACGAGCAGCACGTCCATCTGATTTTCGGTGGCTTCCAGGAGCTGATGGCTCAGGTTCACGTCGGCGATGTCGAACGGGATATGCTGGCTGGCTTCCGCCTGAATCCGGTCGTACAACTCCTCCTCGGTCATCAGAGGCATGCTGACTCGCTTGACGATCACGGAGTGGCCGGAAACCGACGTGGCAACGTCTTTCGTCTTGATCTTCTGGTTGTCGAAGATGGAGATAATCTTCTCGGCGACCGAAGGGGCGTCCATGATGGCGCCATCCACAACGGTGTCTTGAGAAAGAGGCTCCAGGCCAAAGCTCACAAGTTCGTAGCCATCCTTTGCTTTTTTCAGCTCGACGGCCTTCACGGAACTCGAGCCGATGTCCAGACCGATTAACGATTTCGTCTTACCCAGATTGAACATCGCGCGGCCCCTCGCTCCTCACTCCGCCCCGCTTCGCAGGGAGGATCCCGCATGGCTTTCCGGTTTCGCCGTTTCTTTGTGAAAACCCCGCTTGCCCTTCGTTTCCGCTTCGCCCCAACCCCATGAGGCGCTTTAAGTCCAGCGCGGAGCGATGGTACTGATACGCCCGGTACGCGCTGCCCTTGAACCGTTTATTACACCCACGCCAAAGACTGTCAACCCACATGTTGCTCGCGTGTGCTTTTGGTAAAACCCGGCCGGAGGGACAGGAGAGGCGAAACTACGGCCAAACTGCGGCAGAGCTAAGGGGGGAGGCAAGTCGCCGTTTACTTTCTATTTCTCAACGCGCCAAGCTTGAGCTGGGACCAAAGCGCGTCGATGCGGCCCTTCGTCGCCGTGTCCATCTTAATCTCGTCGGGCCAGCGACCCGTGAAACCCTCTTCGAGCCACTTTCGCGTCGCGTCGATTCCCATTTTCGAACCGTAGTCCTGCCGGCGGGCCGCGTGGTCCAGCGTATCGACAGGTCCAAACACAAACTGGATGTCCCGCTCAGGGTCAATTGCGCAGAGGGCCTTCCACACCACCTCGCGCGAATTCTGCACGTCGACATCGTGATCCACAATGACCACAACCTTGGTGAACATGGCCTGCCCGAGCGACCAGATCGCATTCATGGTCTTGCGCGCGTGGCCGGGGTAGCTCTTGCGGATCGACACGATCATCAAGTTCTGAAAAATTCCTTCCGCGGGCATCGCCACATCCACAATCTCCGGATGCGTCATCTTCATCACCGGGAGAAAGACCCGCTCGATCATGTGGCCGATGAAGTAGTCCTCCTGCGGGGGCGGCCCGACGATCGTGGTGAGATATAGAGGTTCCTTCCGGTGCGTGATGCAGGTGATGTGGAAGACGGGATACTGCCCCTCGAGCGAATAGAAACCGGTGTGGTCGCCGAACGGCCCCTCGGTGCGCATCTCTCCGAGCTCCACGTAGCCTTCCAGAATAATCTCGGCATTCGCCGGGACCTCCAGATCGACCGTTTTGCACGCGACCAGCTCGACCGGCTCCCGGCGCAGAAAGCCAGAGAAGAGGAACTCGTCCATGTCCGGCGGGACCGGAAGAATGCCCGCAAGGCACGTCGCCGGATCGGCGCCGATGGCCACGGCCACTTCCAGCTTTCCTCCCTTGTTCTTGGAGCGCGCGCTGCGGAAATGCTCCGCGCCGTGTTTCTGCGTCTGCCAGTGCATCCCGGTGGTGCGCGCGTCGAAGACCTGCATGCGATAGCAGCCGACGTTGCGCTTGCCCGTCTCTGGATTTTTCGTGATCACCATGGGCCAGGTAATGTAACGGCCGCCGTCCTGCGGCCAGCACTGGAGAATCGGGAAATCGAACAGCGAGAAATTCTCGGTGCGAATCACTTCCTGGCACTCGCCGCTGCGCACCGTTTTCGGGAAGACGTTGCCGAGCTCGGCGAGCTTCGGGAGCATCTTCACTTTGTCGAGAAGCCCCTGCGGAGATTGCATATCGAGGATCGACGAGATTCGCCCGGCGATATCGTCCAGGGAATCGACTTCCAAAGCGAGGTTCATGCGCCGCTCGGTACCGACTAGGTTCGTTACCGCCGGAACGCGCGAGCCTTTGGGATGTTCGAAAAGAAGCGCCGGACCGCCGGCCTTTACCGTGCGATCGCTGATCTCCGTGATTTCGAGGATCGGATCGATCTCGGCCGAAATCCGCGCCAGCTCGCCTTCCTTTTCCAGTCTCTTGAGAAAGTCCCTCAGGTCTCGATACGCCACTTCCCCTCCCTGATTTCTTTAAGCCGCCCACTCTAACATGGAGGCTCGCACGCCATGAACTCCCGAATGGCGCCCCACGGGCCGACGCTATCCGGTCGAGATTTCTGGAGTTGGGACACGCGAGGTGGCTCCGCCCTTCAGCTCAGGCGCAGGAAACCAGTCCGCCTTGATCTGCGTCTTCTATAATAGGAAGGAAACAAGAGGCCCAGCCGTGGCAGACTGTGCTCGGTCCAGACTACTTCCCTTGAGAGCGGAGATTCATGCCCCTGCCAGACTCATACGCGAAGCACAAGAAGCTATACCTAATAGGCGCCGTTTGCGTGGTTTTGATTTTGGGCTATTGGATTTACGCCAGGAGACAATCAACCGCACCTAAGTACACCACCGCCACCGTCCGCCGGGGCGACATCACTTCGGCCGTGCAGGCCACTGGAACGATCAACGCGCTGACAACCGTGCCGGTCGGCTCCTACGTTTCAGGCACCGTGCAATACATATTCGCGGACTTCAATACGCGCGTGAAGAGCGGTCAGGTGTTGGCTCAGCTTGATCCGGCGATCTATGAAGCGCAGGTTACGCAGGCGCGCGGCAACCTCGAAAACGCCGAGGCCAATCTAGTCACGCTCGCGGCAAACGTCCAGGTCGATCAAGCGAATCTTGCGAAGGCTCAAGCCAATGCAACGTATGAGCAGGCGACCGCCAAACGCTCGCAGGATCTCTTTGCAGCAGGAGTCGTCTCGACCGATTCGAACGACCTGACGCAATCTACGCTCGGTCAATCGCAAGCAGACGTACAAGCCGCACAAGCAGCGCTTGAACAGGCAAAGGCTACGCTCGCACAAGCTCGCGCACAGGTCACTTCGATGCAGGGCGGGTTGAAGGGCGCCGAGACGAGTCTGAAATACACGACGATCATTTCACCGATCGACGGCACCGTGGTGGCCCGGAACATCGATGTGGGTCAATCCGTGGCGGCGGCGCTGCAAGCGCCCAATGTTTTCACCGTCGCCCAGGATTTGACGCGCATGCTCGTGTATGCGGCCACGGATGAGTCCGACACAGGAAACATCAAAGTCGGCGCTCAGGTAACGTTTGCGGTGGACGCCTTCCCGACCGAGCAGTTCCACGGTCGAGTTAGCACCGTGCGCCTGAACCCAACGACGATTCAGAACGTGGTCACGTACAATACCGTCATCGATTTCAGCAATCCGGACGAGAAGCTTCTGCCGGGAGAAACGGCGTACGTCACGATTCCCACCGGACACGCGAGCAACGCGATCCAGATTCCTAACCCGGCGCTCACGTTCAAACCGAGTACGCCAAAGCCACAGCTACAGGAAATCTACAAGCAGTACAACATTTCGCGCGAGGCCTCGACCACCCACCTCGGCGGATGGCAAGTAGTGTGGAAATTGGCATCGAACAAGAAGGATCTGATCCCCGTGGCCGTGCAGTGCGGAATAACCGACTACAACAACACGCAACTGCTCCAGGGCGACCTCCATGAAGGGGATGTGCTGGTCGTTGCGCAGCAAGCGGCAGGAGCAACGACTACCGGCGGAGGCCAGCAGCGGCCGCCGGGCTTCGGCGGCGCACCGGGCCCGCGGTGATGGGGATCAAAGGAGCACGACCTGGAGGGAGCACATGAATCCTAGAGAAGTGATTCGCGTGGCTCTGCGCGCTCTCGCGCGAAACAAGCTGCGGACGGTCCTGACCATGCTCGGCATCATCATCGGCGTTGGCGCCGTAATCTGCACGGTCGCGATTGGCCAGGGGGCGGGCGAGCAAGTGCAACAGCAGATTCAGTCTCTCGGCACCAATGTCATCATGGTCTTCACCGGCAGCGTAAATACGGGCGGCGTGCACATGGGCAGCGGCGCGAACAAGACTTTAACCGCCGACGACGCGCAAGCGATCCTTCAACATGTGCCGAACGTTACGGCCATCTCTCCAAACGTTCAGTCAATGGTGCAGGTCGTCAACGGAAATCAGAATTGGCTGACGAGGGCTACTGGCGGTTCGCAGGACCTCAGCCAGATTCGCAATTGGCCGGTCGTCTCGGGGAGTTTCTTTTCGCAGCGCGACGTCGAAATGGCAACGGACGTGTGCGTGATCGGCAAGACGGTGGCCACTCAACTCTTTGGAGATATGGATCCCGTTGGGCAAATGATCCGCGTGCAGAATTTACCATTCCGGGTTCTCGGCGTTCTCCAGGAAAAGGGCCAAAACGCCAACGGCCAGGACCAAGACGACACGATGATCATGCCGTACACCACTGTCCAGAAGAAGATCTCCGGAATCAGCTGGGTGCAGATGATTATGGTTGCCACCAGCTCCCAGGATCAAAATTCCGCCGTGCAAAGCGCGATCTCGGGCCTGCTCCGCCAGCGCCATCACCTGCGGACCGGAGAAGACGACGACTTCATCATCCGCAGCCCCACTGAGATGGCCCAGGCTTCCGAGAACGCCGCGAATACGATGACGCTTTTGCTGGGAGCGGTCGGCGCCGTTTCGCTGGTGGTCGGCGGCATCGGCATCATGAACATCATGCTGGTGTCGGTGACGGAGCGGACGCGCGAGATCGGGGTGCGCATGGCCGTGGGCGCGACGGAAGGAAATGTTCAGTGGCAGTTTCTGAGCGAGGCGCTCGTGCTGAGCGCTCTGGGCGGAATTCTCGGTATTGCCGTCGGCATGGCGGCCTCGGCGATCATTTCCAATTCGCTCGGCTGGCCGACGTTCGTCTCGAAGCTTTCGGTTGTCGTCGCCGTCGTGTTCTCAGCGATCGTCGGCATCGTCTTCGGCTACTATCCCGCGCGCAAAGCATCGCAGCTCGATCCAATTGAGGCGCTTCGACATGAATAACAGCCGTTTCAAGTTTATTGCCATCTTGGTTGCGGTGCTTACCGTGGGCGCTTTCACGCTCAGGGCGCACGCACAAGGGCAGTTTCCGGGGCGCCCGCCGGGAGCCGGCGGTCCCCCTCATGGCAACCGCCCGGGCTTCGTGCCGCCCGCCGGCGCGCCTGCGCCGACCACGGTCGCCGCCCCACCCCACGCGATCGCCTCAAGGGCGGAGATAAAACCCACGACGGGCGAGCAATTCTTTATCGTCGCATCGGTCGACCTGCAAAAATCCCAGCTGCTGCTCAAGCATCCCACCGAGGTGACGCTGGTCCTCATGACCAGCAGCAAGACGCAATTCGCAGACGACGCGGGCAAGCCGCTAAAGCTATCTGACTTTCGCTCGGGCGACACCGTTTGGGTGACCTCATCCGGCGTGGCGGGCGACGCGACGGCCACGCGAATCCGCAAAGGAATCATGAGCGTCGCGGATCTCCACCGCTTTTATCTAGACTATCCCGAAATTAAGTGACGATGCGTCGAGTCTCGTCATCCTGAGGCCGACGTTCTGAGTCGGCCGAAGGATCTCTCTTTCTCCGACGAAGCGAGCATTTCGATCCACGCGGGCTTCTTGCGCACGCCGCGACGCCGGTGCTATTCTGCGGACGAACGAGGCCTGAGCGGGCGTAGTTCAATGGCAGAATAGAAGCTTCCCAAGCTTCGGACGTGGGTTCGATTCCCATCGCCCGCTCCAGAAATCCACTCATGCAATCGCCAGCGGAATGGCTTTCTTCCACTTGCCCTGCGATTTCAGGATCAGCTCGACAACTTCGCGCACCGCGCCTTCCCCGCCCCGCGCCACCGTGATGTAGTGCGCGGCCCGCTTCGCTTCGTAGGTGGCGTCGGCGACGGCAACGGCGAGCCCGGCGCGTTCCAGCAGCGGAAGATCGGGGAGATCGTCTCCCACGTACGCGACCTCCTCGTCCGTGACACCCGCGCGTGTGAGAATCGCTTTGTAGGCTTCGAGCTTCTTCGGCTGCCCTTGCACGACAAACTCCATCTGACCTTCGCGCGCGCGCCGCGCCGTGGCGACCGAATCTCGGCCCGTGATCAGTCCGGTGCGGATGCCCATGAGGCCTGCGAGCTTGATGCCCGCTCCGTCGTGCGCGTTGAACATCTTCATCTCCGCGACGCTGCCATCGGGGAATGATTGCAGGCAGACGTATCGCGGCGTCATCGTGCCGTCCACATCCATCAATAGGACGCGGACTTTCTTCGCGCGCCTGATCGCTTGCGCCGGGAACTTGGTTTCGCGGATTGCCATGCGACGGATTCTACTAGAAAAGCTGAAGGTTCCACAGGTCGTGGAGGTGGACGACGCCCTCCAGGCGCCCCACGTTGTCGACCACCAGCACGGACGTAATCTTCTTCTCTTCCATCAATCGCAGTGCCGCCGCGGCCAGCTCGGTGCGCGGCAGAGTCACCGGCTTTTTTGTCATGCAGTCGATCGCCGCAAGGTCGAGCACGTTCTGCTTGCGACGCTGCATCACGCGCCGCAAGTCGCCGTCGGTGATGACGCCCACGAGCCGCCCGTCGGGCTTGGTCACGGCGGTTAGGCCCAGCCCCTTGCGGCTCATTTCGTAGATCACGTCGGGCATCTTCGTCGTCGGCAGCACGCGCGGGATATCCTCGCCCTTGTGCATCAGAGCATCGATTCGGCGCAGCTTTTTCCCGAGTTTCCCGCCGGGATGCAGCGCGGCAAAATCGTCCTCCTGAAAATCGCGGCGCTCGGCCAGCACAACGGCCAGAGTGTCGCCCATCGCGAGAGCCGCGGCAGTGGAAGCGGTCGGCGCCAGATTGAGCGAGCACGCCTCCTCTTTCACGCTGATGTCGAGCACCACGTCGCTCGCCGAGGCCAGCGGCGATTCCGGTCGCGCCGTCAATGCGATCAGCGGGATGCCGAGCCGTTTCACGGGTTCGATCAATTCGATCAGCTCTTCGGTTTCGCCGCTCGAAGAAATGGCAAGCAGCACGTCGCCCTCCGCAAGCATTCCCAGATCGCCGTGCAAGGCCTCCACGGCATGCAGGAAAAACGAAGGCGTGCCCATGCTCGAAAACGTGGCCGCGATCTTCCGTCCGATCAGGCCGGACTTGCCCATCCCGGTGACCACCACGCGCCCCTTGCGCTTCTCGATCAAGGCGATGGCCTTCTCGAAGTTTTGATCGACGCGGCCGATCAGCCCACTGACGGCCTCGGCCTCGATCCGCAGAACTCGTTGCGCGCTTTCGATTGTTTTCTTGGATGGCGATTCGCGGCTCATATGGAGCCGTCCCATTCGCGGACCAGCGCCGCGAGGCGAAGGATTCGTCCGAGCAACGGACGGAGCCTGTCCAGCACCAGAGCGTTCGTGCCGTCCGAAAGAGCCTTCGCGGGATTATCGTGGATCTCGAGAAACAGGCCGTCGGCGCCCGCGGCCGTTCCCGCGCGCGCCAGCGGCTCGATGAACTCCGGCTGGCCGCCGCTCGACTTCCCTTCTCCGCCGGGCAATTGGACCGAGTGCGTCACGTCGAAGACGACAGGATAGCCGAGCTTCTTCATTATCGGGAAGGATCGCATGTCCACGATGAGGTTCTGATAACCGAACGACGAGCCTCGCTCGGTGAGAATGATCTTTTCATTCCCCGTACTGGCCACTTTTTCGGCGGCGTGCGCGATATCCCACGGCGAAAGAAATTGGCCCTTCTTGATATTGGCCACTCGCCCCGATTTGCCCACCGCGATCAACAGGTCGGTCTGGCGCGAGAGAAACGCGGGAATTTGCAGCACGTCGCAGACCTCGGCTGCCGGTGCGACGTGGGCGACTTCATGCACGTCGGTGAGCAGCGGCAGGCCTGTGCGCTTCTTGATCTTGGCGAGGATTCGGAGGCCTTCCGCGAGCCCCGGACCGCGATAGGAGGAAATGGACGAGCGGTTCGCCTTGTCGTATGACGCCTTGAATATCAGCGGAACGGCCAGGTCGCGCGCAATCTCCGCCAGGCGCTCGGCCATCATCGTGGCGTGGGCTTCGCTTTCGATCACGCACGGCCCGGCGATCAGGAAAAGCGGTGCTTTCGGGCCAAACGCGATGCTTCCAATCGAGAAGCTGACCGAAGTCTTCGTCGGCGCCGATGGCATGGTAAGGACCCTACCCCTTGCCTCTTCGACAGCCTATGCGGGTTTCGCCCTGTTTTCAACCTCGGACTCGAATTGCTCGCTTCCAAAAGCACCTTAAAGTACACATTTTCCTGTAAATGCGGGCATCGGTGAACCTTTCGGCGCCCGGCGGCATCAAATCTTCATGAGCCAAAAGCGCAAAGGAGTCGGACGCCTGGTGCCCACTCGCCCTACGGGTGTCGAATACCGTGTGAAGTACGGAATCCACGTCGTGGGTGAGGCCAAGCAGCACGGCCGGGGCATGCGCCCGACGCGCTGGGCCCGCTGTTCGGTTCAGTCTGCCAGCTCTCACCGCATCCCGGAAGGAACGTACTTCCTCCACGCGGATGAGGGCGGGGTCTTCCAGGTGAAGTCCAGCGGCAAGGTTTGGCAGTACCTCGCCGTCGCGGCGTAAGGCTCAAGCCCTGTGCGCGGGGCAATTCCCTCCTCCGCAATTCCCTCCAGCTTGAGGCGCTCCCCAAGAGGAAACGTGCGTGCGATGCGGAGATCGGTGACGATGGTGCCGGTGCGCATCGCGGCGTTTCGCTTCAGGTTGCCATCGAGCGATCCGGTGAAGCTTCCATCGAGCGGATTGGAATCGATGAAGCACGGGATCTGGAAGAAGCCGGTGCGCGAGAACTTCGAAGCCACGTGAAGTCCTACCTCTGGAACAGCCTCTGAATTCGCATACGTGCGCCGGCTAGCGCCCCACCGTCTCCGCACAGGGCGACGAACCACCGCGCGCGGGCCGTGAACGCCGTCGCCATTCCAGCGGCTACAAAGCCGGAGCAAAATTTTGACAAAGGGTCTATGATTGCGCGCGGTCGCGCCCTGGGGCAGCCCTTTTCCGGAGAAGGAGGAACGATGCGAGTCATCGACGAAAATACGATCACAGATGCGGCGCTCGAGCAGATGTCTTCGACGGCGAATCCACGCCTGAAACAGATCATGGCTTCGCTGGTGCGGCACCTGCACGCGTTCACGCGCGAAGTCGATCTCACGCCGGAGGAATGGCTCGAAGGAATCCGCTTTCTCACGGCCGTGGGGCAGAAATGCACGGCGCACCGGCAGGAGTTCATTCTGCTCTCGGACACGCTCGGAGAAAGCGCTCTCATCAATGCACTTCACGACAAGCGCACCACCGAGAATGCGACGAAATCGAGTCTTCTCGGACCCTTCTACCGACAGGACGCCCCGATGATGAAGCTCGGCGACTCGATCATCTCCAAGTGCGAAGGCACCGAAGTCGTCTTTTACGGGCGCGTGGTCGATGCCGCGGGCCGCGGGATTCCAAATGCGCTGGTGCAAGTTTGGGAGCCGGACGAGACCGGCAACTACGATTTGCAGAAGCACGATCCGTCCGTGATGGACCTGCGCGGGTGCTTTCACGCCGATGCGGAGGGACGCTACTACTTCCGCGGCGTCTGCCCAACCGGATACATGATTCCGATGGACGGCCCCGTGGGCGACATGATCCGCGCGCAGAAGCGCCACGGATTCCGCCCTGCGCACATCCACTTCGTGATCGGCGCGCCCGGCTATCGGGAGCTGGTCACCGCGCTTTACGTGGAGGGAGATGCACACATCGATTCGGACACCGTGTTCGGCGTGAGCGATTCCCTCATCGTTTCGCTCAATAAGAAGGATCCCGCTTCCCCGCTGCCCAATATGCCGAGCATAAACTTCGACTTCCGGCTGGCGGCGGCGAAAGACAAGATGTCGGGCCGCGTCGGGGCGGACCCGTCACAGATTACAAGCAAGGCTCGAACTGGAGCGTAGAGGGAGGCCGCTCGCCGCGCGATCAGTGGCCGGCGGCGCGGCCCTGCAATTCCTGCCGGACGAGTTTCGCGCCGGCCACCATGGCTTTCAGTTTTCCAAAGGCCGAACTTGCTGGCAGGTACTTCATTCCGCAATCCGGAGCCGCGATCAATCGCTCCGGACTCACGTACGGAAGTGCTCGCCGGATTCGCGCCGCCACCACCTCCCCGGTTTCCACTTCGGGAGTCGAAAGATCGATTACCCCGAGGATGATCGTCTTCTGCGGCAGCTTAGCCAGCACCGCGCAATCGAGATTTGCCTGTGCGGTCTCAATCGAGATCTGCTGCACCGGGGAATCCGCCAGCTCTTCAAGAAACGAGTACGCCGCCGGACGCCCCGGAACCATAGCCGCATACCCGAAACAGATATGCAGGGCCGTCGTTCCCTTCACGCCTTCGAGTGCGTGTTTCAGTGCGACGAGGCCGACGCGGCGGGCTTTTTCAGCGTGCGCTTCCATCCAAGGCTCGTCGAGCTGCACGACGTCGGCACCGGCCGCAAACAAGTCCTTGATCTCGGCGTTCACGGCCGCGGCATAGTCGAGCACCATTTCTTCTTCGCTCTTGTAGAAATCGTTCTGCGCCTGCTGGGACATCGTGAACGGGCCGGGCAGCGTGATCTTGATCTTGCGATCGGTATTCGCGCGCAGGAACTTCAAGTCACGGACCTCAACCGGATACTTGCGCCGAATCTTGCCGGTGATACGCGGCACGGACGCCTCATTGCCGGTCCGGCTGACAATTCTTCCGGGATTTTCGAGATCGACGCCCTCCAGCGCCGTCGCGAAGCGATTCGAATAGCTCTCGCGGCGCATCTCGCCGTCCGTGAGGATATCGAGTCCCGCCAATTCCTGCGCGCGGATTGCCAGAATCGTCGCGTCATCCTGCGCCTGCTCCAGAAATTCCGGCGCGACGCGCCACAGCTCCGCGGCGCGCACGCGCGGAGGCATCCGGTGGCCGAGCTTCTGTCGATCGATCAGCCAATCGGGCTGCGGATACGATCCAACCAGTGATGTGGGTAGCAGAGTCATCGAATACCAAAATGTGGTCCGCAAGCGGCCGTTGTCAAGCGGATTCGCCTCACGCGCGGCGGCACAGGACGGACGTGAGCGCGTTCGCAAGGCGCTGCGTGGAAGCGCCCTCGGCATTTTTCGCGCGCCAGGCGACGAATCCGTCCGGCCGCACGAGCACCGCTCCCGAAGGCGCGATTCCGTAGGCACCCGCGAATCCGCTGGACGGGTCGGTCAACCCGCTCGCGCCGATCTGGTGCACATCCAATTCTATGCCTAGTTGTTTGGCGGCTCCGCGCCCGCTCTCGGACCACGCCTTGCCTTCCGGACCCGCCAGCAGCACGAAGTTGCGTCCGAAAAGATCCAGAGTCGAAATCTTCTCGGCCCCACGCCGGAGAAACAAATGCGGGGCGCGCGTGCCGGGCCGGCCTTTCGATTCTCGCGGATTCTCGTGCGTGCGCGTTTCGCCCGCATCCTCGGGAATCACGGCGGCGGAACGATAGACGTAACCGAACTCGATATTCAGGTCGTTCTCGATCGCTTGCATGTGCTCCGAACGGAGATAGGGAGCCGATCGCGTCACATAGCGCGAATACGCCTGCTCGACAGTGAACGCAGCCGCCGGGCGCCGCTCCTGCTCGTATGTTGAAAGCAGTTCCGGTCCGGCACTTCCCTTCAGCACGAACGCCAGCTTCCATGCGAGGTTGTGCGCGTCTTGCACTCCCGTATTCCCGCCAAAGCCTCCGCTGGGAGGCATCACGTGAGCAGCATCTCCCGCCAGAAATATGCGCCCGTGTTGAAAGCGTTCCGCAGTGTCGGCCCTCGCATCCCAGTGCATCACGTTGTCGATCGTCACCGGCACTTCTCCATCGCCCAGTCCCGCCCGCAACAGCTCGAGGCAGCGCTCGTCCGTGAGCCCCTGCGAAACATCGGTAACCGGATTGCCGGGATCGCCTAGCCAGTGCACCGCGAGAAATCCGGAAGTGAAGGGTTTCTCGATGCGAAAGAATCCGCTCAGCACGGGGTTCAAAA
>Ga0335077_10002274_pt1 | contig 22885 bp, 19 predicted proteins | sample Lox_Sample_31_FD_207151 | JGI IMG/M metagenome (GOLD analysis project Ga0335077, IMG submission 207151) | Soil microbial communities from Loxahatchee National Wildlife Refuge, Florida, United States - Lox_Sample_3.1 | ecosystem: Environmental > Terrestrial > Soil > Wetlands | place: USA...
CGAGCAGGTCGACGAGCGCCTGCGCCGACGCCCCCAACGCCGGGGGGGCGCTGCTCGTGGACTCGAGGAGCCAGGGAAGATCGGCGCGAAGGGCGAGGGTGATGGGCGCGTGCCGAGTGGGGGCGGCGCGACGACGTGGCTCCTCGCCGGGGTCGGAGGCGAGAGCCAGCCGTCCCCAGGCTACCTCCCCCGACAGGCAGAGCTGGTCGAGCAACGCCGGCTCGTACCCGGCGACGCGCGCGGGGAAGAGGTCCCGTTCCCAGGCGCCGGCCGCCGCGTGGAATCCCTGCAGCTGCTCGACCACCTCCGCGAGGCCGCGCGCTCCGTGGAGCCGCGCACCCGGCAGCGCATGCTGCCAGCGGAGGTAGAACCGGATGAGATCGGCGGTGGACACCGGCTCGATCTCGCGCCGCAGCCTTCCCAGGGTGAGCCGGTGGATGCGGGCGAGAAGCCCACGCTCGCACCAGTGGGGATCGTCGGCGGAGAAGGGCTCGCCGGCGAGGAAGGCCCCGCGGAGCACGAGCCCCTCGGCCTCGAGCCGGTGGAGGGCGAGGTCGACGACGTCCTGAGGAAGGCCGAGCCGAGCCGACAGGCCCGAGCGCGAGACCGGTCCCAGGCGGGGCATCCAGCCGCGCAGCGCCCGCGCGGCGGCTTCGTCGGCAGTGCCGGGCGGATCCTCGGAGGCGAGAGGCGCGAGGTCCGGCACGAGACCGCGGCCGGCAGAAGGCAGGCCGGCCACGAGCGCGCGAAAGGCGCCCACGCGCTCGGCGGCCACCCACACCTCCCGCCCGGAGAGCTCCCCGCGCGCGGCCCGCCCGCACCCGACGAGCTCCTCCAGCATTCCGCGCCAGCCCTCCCCCTCCGAGGCGGGCAGGAAGTGGAGGTCGAGGAGCAGGTCATGCAGCTCGTCCGGGTTGCGCGCCTCGGGACGGGCCTCCTCCGCCACCAGGCGCAGGGCGTCCGGGTCGAGCGCTCCCAGGCCCTGGGCCTCGGAAGGGGGGAGCGCCCGGCGGAGCGCCACGGCGCGGGCCCGCCGCTCCTCGAGCGGAGCGTCGTCGAGGTACGCCCAGGGGCGGGCCCCCAGGATCTCGTGCGAGAGGGGGGACGGCTCGGCCAGGTCGCGCGCCACGAGCCGCACCTCCCCGCGGCCGACGCGACCGAGGAGACCCTCGAGGCCGTCGAGGTCCATCGCCTCGTGGAGGCAGTCGCGGAGCGCCTCCTTCACGAGCGGGTGGTCGGGGGGCTCGACCGGGCCGCGCTCGTCGGCGTTGTCCTGGCACCCGACCGCGAGGGGAAAGACCGCGGCGAGGAGGTCGTCGGCCCGCATCCGGGCGACGTTGGGGGGCACCCTGCGCCCCCCGAGGACGCGCGGGAGCGCCAGGGCGCGGGTGGCGTCCCAGCGCCAGCGGACGGGGAACATGGGCGACTGCAAGGCGGCCTGGGTGAGCACCTCCTCGACCCGCTCCTCCGAGAGGAAGGAGAAGATCGATTCGAGCGGGAAGCTGTGCTGCGCCCCGAGAGAGAGAAGCACCCCATCGTCGGTGGCCGCGGCCTGGAGCTCGAAGTCGAAGGTCCGGCAGAAGCGCTTCCGCAGGGCGAGCCCGAGGGCGCGGTTCAGGCGGGCGCCGAAGGGAGCGTGCAGGACGAGCTGCATGCCGCCGGCCTCGTCGAAGAATCGCTCCGCCACCAGGGTGTCCTGCGTGGGGAGAGCGCCGAGGACGGCGCGGCCGGCGGCAAGGTAGTCGACCGCCTGCCTCGCCCCTGCCTCCGGCAGGGAGGCCTCGGAGGCGAGCCAGCGGATGGCGCCGTCCCGGTCGGCGAGGCGGGCCTCGAGCTCCTGGCGCAACGCTCCCACCTCGCTCGAGAGCTCCGCGCTTCGCCCGGGCGCCTCGCCGAGCCAGAAGGGCAGTCCCGGCGCCGCCCCGTGCGCGTCCTCCACCCGCACCACCCCCGCCTCGATGCGGCGGATGCGCCAGGAGGTGTTGCCGAGGAGGAAGATGTCGCCGGCGAGGCTTTCCACCGCGAAGTCTTCGTCGAGCATGCCGACCGCGACGCCCTCGGGCTCGGCGATCACCTGGTACTGCGCGCTGTCGGGGATGGCTCCGCCGCCGGTGAGCGCGGCGAGGCGCGCCCCGCGCCGCCCGCGGACGCGGTGGTGCACCTGATCCCGGTGAAGGAGCGCTCCCGCCCGGCCGCGCCGGACGGCCACACCCTCGGACAGCATCGCCACCACGGCGTCGAAGTCGCTGCGCGGGAGGCTCCGGTAGGGCCAGGCCCGGCGCGCCAGCGAGAAGAGCCCATCCTCGTCGAGCCCCTCGGGTCGGCTCGCCGCCTCGGCCGCAATCTGCTGGGAGAGCACGTCGAGCGGGTGAGGCGGCGGGCGGATTCGCTCCAGGCGCCCGGTCCGCAGGCCCCGGACCAGGGCGGCGCACTCGAGGAGTTCGTCCCGGCTCATGGGGAAGAGACGCGCCTTCGGCGTCGCCCCGCGCCAGTGGCCCGAGCGGCCGGCGCGCTGCAGCGCCACGTGCAGGGACCCGGGGGAGGAGAGCTGCGCCACCAGGTCGACGGTGCCGATGTCGATGCCGAGCTCGAGCGATGCGGTCGCCACCACCGCCCTCAGCGCCCCGCTCTTCAGCCGCCGCTCGGCGTCGAGCCGCCGCGCCCGGGAGAGGCTGCCGTGATGCGCGGCGACCAGTCCTTCCCCGATACGTTCCGAGAGCGCGTGCCCCGCCCTCTCGGCGAGCCGCCGGGTGTTCACGAAGACGAGGGTGGTGCGGTGCTGCCGGACGAGCTCCGCCAGGCGATCGTAGGTTTCCGTCCACTGCTCGTTCGAGGCCACCGAGGAAAGCTCGTCCCGCGGTATCTCGATGGCGAGGTCGACGTCGCGACGCCGCCCCACCTCGACGATGGCGCAGTCCGGGCGACCGGCCGCGTCGACGCGCGCCGCCCCCACCAGGAAGCGGGCCATCTCCTCCACCGGGTTCACGGTGGCGGAGAGGCCGATGCGCTGGGGCCGGCGCTCCGCCAAGGCCTCCAGGCGCTCCAGCGAGAGGGAGAGGTGGGCCCCCCGCTTGTCGCGGGCCACGGCGTGGATCTCGTCCACCACCACCTCGCGCACCGTCCGGAGCGCTCGCCGTCCCTTCTCGCTGGTGAGGAGGAGGTAGAGGGACTCGGGGGTGGTGACGAGCACGTGCGGCGGGTGCTTGAGCAGCGACTGCCGTCGCGACGGGGGGGTGTCACCGGTGCGGACCGCCGCCCGGATGGAAGGCGCCGGCAGCCCGGCGTCCAGCGCCGCCTGTCGCAGCGCCGAGAGCGGCTCTTGGAGGTTCTGCTCGATGTCGTTGGAGAGCGCCTTGAGCGGCGACACGTAGAGCATTCGCGTCTCGCCGGGCAGGCCTCCGCCGAGCGAGTCGCGGAGGAGGCCGTCGAGCCCGTGGAGAAAGGCAGCGAACGTCTTCCCCGACCCGGTGGGCGCGCAGAGGAGCACGTCGCGCCCGGCCTGGATCTCGGGCCAGCCCCGCGCCTGCGGCTCGGTGGGAGTGCCGAAGCGCCCCGTGAACCAGCCGGCGACGAGAGGGTGAAAGCCGGGGAGCATCGAGGGCCCTTATAGCGCCTGACCGCCACTCGCGCCCCCACGGCGGCAGGCCCCTCGGGGGCCGTCCCGCTCCGTCGGAGAACCCGTATCATGGCCGCGTGACCGAGGGCCTCCAGGAGAGGATCGAGAGGGACCTCTCCGTTCGGACCGGTGGGCCGGTCGCGGTCCGGGCCATCGAGAGGCTCGCCGGCGGCGCCTGCCAGGAGCTCTTCCGGGTCGACCTCGAGATCTCCTGCGGGGAGCGCGCCGGCGCGCGGCGGATGGTGCTGCGCAGCGACGCGGTGCGCCGGCTCCCCGGCAGCCTCGACCGGAGGGACGAGTACCGGGTGATCGAGCTCGCTCGCGCCGCCGGCGTCCCCACGCCCCCGGCTCGCTGGGTGAGCTCTGGCCTCGTCCGCGAGGGAGCCTGGGCGTACTTCATGGACTGGGTGGACGGCGAGGCCATCGGCCGCCGGGTGGTGAAGCGGCCGGAGCTGGCCGCAGCCCGGGAGCGGCTCCCTCTCCAGCTCGCCTCGGCGCTCGCTCGCGTCCACTCTCTCTCCCCCGGGTCCGCGCCTGGGCTCGCCCTTGCCGGCGCCGAGGGCGAGAAGGCGCCGGCCCGCACGGCGCTCGACTTCCTCGTCGGCGCGCTCGAGCGACTGCCGGAGCCCCGGCCAGCGCTCGAGCTCGTGCTCCGCTGGCTCCTCGACGAGGCCCCGGCGAGGGAGGAGCGGACGCTCGTGCACGGCGACTTCCGCACCGGCAACTTCATGGTCGGGCCGGAGGGCCTTCGCGCAGTCCTCGACTGGGAGTTCGCCCACTTCGGGAACCCCATGGAGGACCTGGCGTGGATGTGCGTCCGCGACTGGCGCTTCGGCGAGCTCGACAAGCCCGCCGGGGGTCTCACCCGGCGGGAGCCTTTCTACGAGGCCTACGAGCGCTCGAGCGGACGGGCGGTGCGGCGGGACGAGGTCCGCTGGTGGGAGGTGTTCGGCAACGCGCGCTGGGCTGCCGGGAGCATCCTCCAGGGGGAGCGCTACCTCTCCGGGGAGGAGACGGACCTGGAGCTGGTGGCCATCGCTCGGCGCGCGGTGGAGATGGAGTTCGAGGCGCTGCGGATCGCGGAGGGCGCCCGACCGTGACGAACCGTCCGGACCCGCCCGCGCTCCTCGAGGCCATCGCCCGCTTCCTCCTGGAGGAGGTCCAGCCCCAGGTCTCCGACCGGCGCGTGTCGTTCCGGCTCCTCATCGCCGCGAGCCTCGCCACCACCGTCGCCGCCGAGCTGCGCTCGGGCGAGGACCGGGCGCTCGGCGAGCTGCGGCGCTGGCAGGATCTCCTGCCCGGGGTCGAATCGGGCGACGCGGGTGGCATGTCCCCCGCGGAGCGCGCCCGCGCCACCCGCGCGCTCGAGGCGGAATTCCTCTCCCGCTTGCGAGCCGGTCGGCTCTCCCGGGACGAGCTGCGCAAGGCGCGAGCACAGGTGCGGGAGTCCCTCGTCGAGTCGCTGCGATGGCTCAACCCGCACTTCGACACCTCGGAGGAGATCGAGTGAACTTCGACCTGGAACCGGGCTTGGCGGATCTGAGGCGGGAGGTGCGGGCGTTCGTGGACGACCGGATCCTCCCGGTGGAGGGGCGCGTGATCTCCGAGGATCAGGCGGGCCGCTGGGAGACGCTGCGCTCCCTGCAGGCCGAGGCCCGGCGCCTGGGACTGTGGACGCCGCACCTGCCGAAGGATCTCGGCGGGCGCGGTCTCGGGATCATGGGCATGTGCGCTCTCTTCCGCGAGATGGGGCGGTCGCCGGTGGGCGCCAAGGTCTTCAACTGCGACGCGCCCAACCAGGGCAACATGGACCTGCTGCTCTCGGCGGCGAGCCCGGCGATCCGCGAGCGCTACCTCGGTCCCCTGTGCCGGGGCGAGGTGACGAGCGGGTTCTCCATGACCGAGCCCGCCCCCGGAGCCGGTGCCGATCCAACGAACCTGCGCACCCGGGCGGAGCCGCGGGGGAATGGGTGGCTCATCGACGGGCACAAGTGGTTCACGAGCGGGGGCGGTCAGGCCGCGTTCCTGGTGGTGATGGCGAGGACGAGCGACGACCCGAGGACCGGGGCGACACTGTTCGTCGTCGACCGGCACGCTCCGGGCGTGGAGCACGTGCGGGACGTCCCGACCATGGGCGTCCCGCTGCTCGATCTGCGGGAGGCGGAATTTCGTTTCCACGGCGTCTCCGTCGGGTCCGACGCCGTCCTCGGCAAGGTCGGAGAGGGCTTCCACCTCGCCCAGCTGCGGCTCGTCCCGGCGCGCCTCACGCACTGCATGCGTTGGCTCGGGCTCGCCGCCCGCACGCTGGAGATGTGCAAGGCCTACGTCGGGTCGCGGGAGAGCTTCGGCAAGATCCTGGCCCGCCACCAGGCCGTCCAGCGGATGCTGGCCGACGGGGTCGCCGCCATCCACGCAGGAAACCTGATGACCTTCCACTGCGCCTGGCTCTTGGCGCAGGGGCGCGCCAAGGAGGCCCGCCCCTACTCTTCCATGGCGAAGAACCACGTGGCGCGCGCACTCTGCCGCGTGCTCGACGATGCCATCCAGATGCACGGCGCCCTGGGCTACAGCGAGGACCTGCCGTTCTCCTCGTGGTACCGCACCGCCCGCGGAGCCCGCATCGGCGACGGCCCCGACGAGATCCACCAGATGGTGGTGGCCCGGGACTTCCTGCTCGGACGGCTCGAGCTTCTCGTGTAGGCGAGAGATACGCGATGACGGACGGAAACATCCTGCGACTACTGAAGCTCAAGATCCCGGTGCTCTGGTTCCTGGGCCCGCGCATCGTGCGCGTCGACCGGGAGGGGGCCGAGATTCGCATCCCGCTCACCTGGCGCACCCGCAATCACCTCCGGGTGATGTACGTGGGCGCGCTCTGCGCCGGGGCGGACCTGGCCGCCGGGATGGGTGCGGCCCGCCACATCTTCGGCGGCGGCGAGCGCATCGACCTGCTCTTCAAGGACCTGCACGCGGAGTTCTTGAAGCGGGCCGACGGCGATGTCCACTTTCGTTCCTCGCAGGGAGCCCAGGTGGCCGAGGCGGTGGCGCTGACCCGGCGGACGGGCGAGCGCGTCACCATCCCGGTGGAGGTCGTGGCCACCGTGCCCGCCAGGTACGGCGAGGAGCCGGTGGCACGCTTCACCATGGGGCTCACGATGAAGCGCCGGTGAGGCTCGCCGCCGGGCGGCGGGAGAGGCCGTCGCCCCGCCGTCTCCCGTGGCCGCGGGGGAGCTTTTCGGTTAGATGCAAGGCATATGCGACTTTCCAGAACCCTCCTCGTCGCCGCCCTGGCGGCGAGCCCGGCCCTCGCCGCCTCCGTTCCCGGGTGGATCTCCGACGACTATGCGGGCGCCCTGGCGGAGGCGAGGGAGCGGCGGCTGCCGCTCTTCGTCGACGCCTGGGCGCCTTGGTGAAAGACCTGCAACTTCATGCGCGCCACGGTCCTCAAGGACCCGGCGCTCGTGAAGCTGGCCGGGCGGTTCGTCCGGCTCGAGATCGACACCGAGAAGCCGGGGAACGCCCCCTTTCTGGAGAGGTTCCCCATCGAGGTGTGGCCCACCTTCCTCGTCGTCGACCCGGCAACGGAGAAGGCGATGCTGAAGTGGCCCGGCACCGCCACGCCCGCGGATCTGGTGAAGCTCCTCGGGGACGGGGAGCGAGCAGTGAAGGGCGGGGCGGGGGAAGGGCCGGAAGCGATCCTGGCTCGCGCGGACCGGGAGAACGCGTCCGGGAACGAGAAGGAGGCCATCCGGCTCTGGCGCCTGGCTCTCGAGCGCGGCGGCCCGCGCTGGGAGCGGAGGCCCCGCGTACTCGAGTCCCTCGCCATGGCGCTGCAGGCGTCCGAGCAGCTGGAGGCCTGCGCCGACCTGGCCCGGAAGGAGGCGCCCGGCATGGCTCGCGGCCAATCTTTCGCCAACGTGGTCTCGGTCGGGCTCTCCTGCGCGCTCTCGGCCGAGGAGGAGGGGTGGGCGCCGCTCGCCCGAGAAAAGCTCCAGCCGCTCGCCCGGGAGGCGGTGAAGCTCCCCGGCGTCCTCGCCGACGATCGGTCGGCCCTCTACCAGGCGCTCTTCGAGACCCGCACCGCAGAGAAGGACGCGGCCGATGCCCGTAAGCTGGGAGAGGAGTGGTGGGCCTTCCTCGTCGCCGAGCGCGCCCGGGGGAGGAGCGGAGCCACGCGCGTCATGCTGGACTCCTGGATCGTGGCAGCGGCGCTGGCGCTCGACGACCCCGGGCGCGCCCTTCCCCTCCTCCTCGCCTCGGAACGGGAGGAGCCCGGGGACTACAACCCGCCCTATCGGGTGGCGGAGCTGTACCTGGAGCTGAAGGACTACGACAAGGCCCTCGCCGCTTCCGACCGCGCGCTCCGGCTCGCCTACGGCCCCCGCAAGCTGCGGGTGCTGGGCCAGCGAGCCACCATTCTGGAGAGGAAGGGCGATCCGGCGGCGGCGCGGCGCGTCCTCGAGGACGCGGTGAGCTACGCGGCGACGCTGCCGGGGGCGCAGCGGAGCCAGGCGACGCTCGATCGGCTCCAGGCGCGGCTTGCGAGGATGGGAGGATCCTGACCATGCCCTCCCCCGCCGAGAAGGGCTTCGGTCAAAGCGACGTGGCGCTCGGGCGCTGGGCCGAGGAGGTCTTCTCGCCCACCGACGAGGTCCTCGACGAGGTGAGGCGCCGCGCCCGCGAGGCCGGGTTGCCGTCCATCCACGTCGGCCCCATGGACGGGCTCCACCTCGAGGTCATCGCCCGGGCGATGGGGGCGCGCCAGGCGGTGGAGATCGGCACCCTGGCCGGCCTGTCGGGGATCTGCCTGCTCCGCGGGATGGGGCCAGAGGGGAGGCTCCACACCTTCGAGAACGAGCCGCGCCACGCGGCGCTCGCAGAGAAGCTTTTCGAGCGCGCCGGGCTCGCGGGCCAGGTGACCATCCACCTTGGCCCGGCGCTGAGGGAGTTGCGCCGGGTGGAGGGGCAGGGCCCGTTCGATCTCGTCTTCATCGACGCCGACAAGGGAGGCTACCCCGCCTACCTGTCTTGGGCCGAGGAGCACCTGCGCGTTGGGGGCGTGGTCCTCGCCGACAACGCCTTCGCCTTCGGCCATGTCCACGAGCCGAGCCACGTCGGCCCCGACGCTGCCGCCGTCGAGCCCCTGCGCCGGTTCTCGGAGCGCCTGGCGCGAGGGGGCCGCTTCCGGGCGACCATGCTCCCCACGGCCGAGGGTCTCGCGATGGGCGTGAAGGTCCGCTGACCTGCCGGTCCCCTCCGTTCGGTAGCCAGTCCCTTAGAACGCCCAGCCCGCTTGGGCGACGAGGGAATGCTCGCCGAAGGGCGCCCACTCGAGGAGCGCGTCGAGCCCGAGGGGCAGCGAGGCCGCTACCCCGAAGGCCACCTGCCAGTGGTTCACGTCGGTCCCGGTGACCGGCCGTCCAGCGATGGTCCACTCCACCGGCCCGCCGAATACCCTCGCGCCCACGTACGGGGCCACCACCCCGAAGAAGGCCTTGCCGGCGCTGGCGGAGAGCCCGAGGTCGAGCGCGGTGAGCGCCTCCTCCGGCTGGCCCGAAGCGGCCGTCCGGACGCCGGACGCCGCCAGGCTCGCCGACACCGCCAGGAACGGCCAGGGGCCTTCCTTGCCGTCGAGCGCGAGCCAGGTCGAGCCGAGCCGAGCGATCCAGCCCGGCTGCATCGCGTAGGAGACGCCGGCGGCGTCGATCCCCCCGCCGGTGACGGCCCCGGCGCCCGCCTGCACGGTGAACCCCGCTCCCAGACGGCGAGTGATGGAGACCGCCACGGAGAGCTGGTGGAAGGGAGCGCTCTCGGCGCCGAAGCGCAGCTCCGAGGCGAGCCAGGCGTAGGAGGCGGCGACGCGCCAGGGCGCCTCCGCCAACTCCCTCGCGCCGCAGTAGTCCTGGGCGATGGCCGTGGGCCCCACGGGCGCCGCGACGCCTCACCCGAAGGCGGAGGCGGGAAGGGCGCACAGGATCGCGGCCAGGGCCAGCTGCGCGACCCTCTTGCGTCCCGCTTCGAGGGAGAGAGGCATCGCCTCCTCCGGCGGAGCCGCCTCCTCGCCCGTCGGCGTGGACCGCCTAGTGGACGAGGATGCCGGCCTTGATGAGGTCGTCCACGATGGACGCCGCCACCGAGGTCGCCGCCTCCTGGGCGGTGTTGAAGTTGAAAGTGCTCGAGTTACCGCTCCAGACGAGCGACTCCGGAGCCGCCTTGGCCGCATAGACGTTGGTCTCGGCGGTGACGTAGGTGTTCTCGGTGTAGTAGCCGGGCGAGTAGACCGCGCCGTACCCGTAGCCGTAGTAGCCGTACCATCCGCCGTAGTAGGGCGCGGGGGGGACGTAGGCCACCGAGGGAGGAACGTACTCGGCCTGGGTCTGCTTGGCGAGGCGCTGGACCACGACCAGGTCGACGTTCGTCTCCTTCACGTAGGCCACCACCCTCTCCTTGTCGAGCTGGCCCGGAGGGAAGACGCCGGCCGAGGTGGCGACCTGGAAGCCCTTGCTCGCGAGGGCCTGGGCAATGGCGTTCTCGAAGGTCACCCGGTACTGCTGGTTGGGGATGATGGCGACCACGAAGATCCGGTTCACGGGGGCCGCCCGGTAGTTCGGATCGCGCCACACCTGGACGAGGTTGGTGGTGGCACAAGAGGAGAGTGCCAGCGCGGCGAGGGCCAGGGAGGTCGTGCGAAGCGGGCGGATCATCGCGGCTCCTTTCGAGAGGCGCAGGAGTCTACACGTTTCGGGATGGTCCGCGAGTCCATAGTTGGGGACGCGCCCTCCGACGCATCCGCGCACGGGCCCTAGGGGATGTGGTAGCGGAGGAGCCTCACTTCCAGTGGCCCGTTCCACAGGCGGTGGGTCCACTGAGGCGCGAGCTCGAGGTGGCGCTCCAGGAGCGGGTTGCCGGAGAGGAGGACCGCGTCCCATCCGGAGAAGCGCCGGAGCGCCCGTCCCAGCCCCTGGTAGAAGCCGCCGAGCTGGAGCGGGCGCGCCCCCAGGCGCTCCCCGTAGGGTGGGTTCGTGCAGACCGTGCCGGCGGAAGCCCTCGGCTCCGCCTCCCTGGCGTCGGCCTCGGAGAAGAAGATGTCTTCCTCCACCCCGGCGGCGCGAGCGTTGCGCCGCGCCGCCTCGAGTGCCTCGGCGGAGCGATCGCTCGCCCAGATGGGCGCCGGGGCCCGCGGCAGCGCGGAGGCGCGCGCCTCCTCCTTCATGCGATCCCAGGCGGACTGCAGCTCGCCCCGGTAGCGAGGCCAGCGCTGGAAGCCGAAGGGGCGCCTCAGGCCCGGGGCCATCCGACGCGAGGCGAGCGCGTGCTCGATGGCGAGCGTTCCGGAGCCGCACATGGGGTCGAGGAAGGGACGATCGCCCGAGACCTCGCCCAGGGCCAGGATGGAGGCGGCGAGCGTCTCCTTGAGCGGCGCCTCGCTCGTCGCGGCCCGGTAGCCACGCCGGTGCAGCGGCTCACCGGCCAGGTCCAGGGACAGCTCGGCATCCCCGCGGGCGAGGTGGAGGACGATGCGGACGTCCGGATCGCGGGTGTCCACGTCCGGCCGCGCCCCCAGCCGGTCGCGAAGCGTGTCGACGACCGCGTCCTTCACCTTGAGCGCGGCGAAGCCCGAATGGGTGATCCCCGGCGAGACGCCAGTCGCATCCACCGAGAGCGTGGTTCGCTCGGTGAGCCAGTCGGTCCAGTCCACCGCGCGAGTGCCTTCGTAGAGCGCGGCGGCGTCGGGAGCGGGGAAGCGGGCCAGCGGCAGCAGGATCCGCATGGCGGTGCGGGCCCAGAGGCAGGCGCGCAGCCCTTCCTCGAGCCGCCCGGCGAAAGTCGCGGCCCCGCGCTCGCCCTTGACCCGCTTCAAGCCGAGGGCCACGAGCTCTCGCCGCAGCGCTCCCTCGGTGCCCCTCGCGCAGGTGGCCACCAGGCGGGTCGGCGGGCCCGCGCTCATCCCTCTCCCGGAGCCGGCCCGACCACCTCGGCGCGCCAGGCGTCCTTGCCCGATCGCTTGGCCTCGTACATGAGGTGGTCGGCGCGCAGGATCATCTCGTCCACCGACGAGGGCGGCGAGAGGAAGGTGACCGCGCCGATGCTGAAGGTCACCGCCTGGCTGGCGGGGGAGTCGCGCAGGCGAGCCCGGAGCCGCTCGGCCAGGGCGATCGCTCCGGGGCCGTCGATCTCCGGGAGGAGCACGCCGAACTCGTCGCCGCCCAGCCGGGCCACCGTGTCGTGCACCCGGACCGCCTCCCGCACCGCGCGTCCCACCGCGGCGAGCGCCTCGTCCCCGCCCACGTGGCCGAGGCGGTCGTTCACCGCCTTGAAGTCGTCGCAGTCGAGGTAGAGCAGGGAGAGCGGACGCCCGTGGCGGCGCGCCCGCTCCGTTTCCAGGGTAGCCGCCTCCACGAACGCCCGCCGGTTGGCGAGCCCGGTCAGGGGGTCGGTCCGCGCGGCGTGCTGCTCGTGCAGCAGCCGCTTCTTGAAGGCGTCGAGCACCGCGGTGAGCACCAGGAAGACCCCCAACTGCTCGGCCGCGTCCCACGCCATCACCGCCCCTGCCAGGCGCTCCCCGCTCAGGAGGGAGGCCTCGAGCGAGCCCAGGGTGGCGAGCAACGAGAGCACCGCTCCGGCCCCGAGCCCGGCGAAGATGGTGCCGAACCCGATGGGCCCGAGATAGAGGAGCGTCAGGTCCACTCCGGGCCCGACGTACACGTCCGCCGCCGCCACGCAGGCGATGAGGCCGACGGCGATGGCGGTGGCGCCTCCCGGGGAGAACCCGTGGAACCACTCCCTCACCTCGCGGCGCAGCTCGTGCACCGCGCTCGGGTGCTCCGGGCGAACCCCCCCGTCCCCGTTCCGTCCCGCAGCCGTGGCCCGGCCCTCCGGCCCCGGCGCTGCCGGGGTTGCCTACACCAGACCGCTCCGGATACCCCGCGTCAAGCGCGACCGCGGGACGCAGCGGGCGGACGAGCCCCCCTCGCTCGTCACGGGCGGGAGGCCGTCTCCGGCAGCGCCACCACCTCGATGCGCCGGTTCCGGGCGCGTCCGCGGGCGGTGAAGTTGGGGAGCAAGGGGGCGTCGCTCCCCCTCCCGGTCCAGGTGAGCCGCTCCCTGGGAATGCCGAGCGCCACGAGACGCTCGGCGACGGCCTGTGCCATGGCCCAGGAAAGGCGGGCGTCCCCGTCCGCCTGGCCGCTCGCGTCCACGAAGCCCTCGATGCGGATGCGCGCCGCCGGCGAGGCGCGCAGCGCGCCGGCGAGGTCCTCGAGTCCGGAGGCCCGGGCGACGCGGGCGCTCCGCCCCTCGAAGGAGACCCCCTCGAGCACGAAGCGCTCCTTCGCGTTGAGTCGCCACGACCACTCCGCTTGACGGGCGGTGGCCGGGGCGGCGGGGGGAGGGGCGGGGGCAGCCGGGGCCTCGGGGCGTGGACGGGCCGCGAGGGCGAGCTCGCGCACCCTGGCGAGCCGCACCCGGTCGAAGCAGCCTGGGAGGGGCGGCCCGCCGACCGGGGAGAGGACCCCCTCGCCGGTCTCGGCGGCGGCTCTGCGGACGGCGGCGAGGGTGGTTTCGCCCGGTCCGCGAGCGACCCGCGCGGTGGCGGCCCGGATGAGCTCGCGCGAGCCTCCGGCCAAGTGGAGCGTGACGGTCAGGGTCGGCTCCTCCCCTCTTCCGCTCCCCTCCACCGAGCCGTACAGGACGCCGTCTGCGCCCAGCAAGTCCGCCAAGTCCATGGCGACGCTCGCGGGCAGGCCCTGCGGAAGGTCCATCGTGGAACCGGCAAAGATCGCGCGCAGATCGCGCTCCGGGATGGCCCTTCCTCTCGAGGCGCCCGCGGAGGCGAAGAGCGCCTCGTCCGCGGCCACGGCCGCATCCGGGACGTCGGAGGCGTTCTCGAGCGGCGCGATGAGGAGGCACCGAACGCGCACCGTCGCCGGCCCCTCCGCCGCGGCCCGGCCGGCAACGAGAGCCGCTGCCAGAGCTGCGGCGGCGAGTCGCATGACTGCTATGCTAGCTCGAAAGTCCGCTCCTCCTCGGCCCCGGAGTCACGAAAGGGCCCCCCCGACCTGCGCCCACAGGTGCCCCATTTCACGTACCCGCCTCCTTTTGGTCACGCGATCGTGACGGAGCTGTGGATTATGGCTACACCGTGCCGAACATCTTGGTCGTGGACGACGAGCGCGACCTCGTCAGCCTGCTCGACTTCAACCTCCGGCAAGCCGGCTTCGAGACCACGCTCGCCCATAATGGCGAGCAGGCGCTGCAAGCGGCGCGGCGCCGCCTCCCGGATCTGACGCTGCTCGACCTGATGCTGCCGGACATCGCCGGCACCGAGGTCTGCCGCCAGTTCAAGTCCGACCCGCGCACCAAGGCGATGCCGGTCATCATGCTCACCGCCAAGGGGGAGGAACTCGACCGGGTGGTGGGCTTCGAGCTCGGTGCCGACGACTATGTGGTGAAGCCCTTCAGCATGCGCGAGCTTGTGCTGAGGGTGAAGGCGGTGCTGCGGCGCGCCGCCCAGAAGGGCGGGGACCGGCCCCGCAGCGAGCTGGGCGCCATCCGCCTCGACGTCGACGCGCACCGCTGCTTCATCCAGGGCGCCGAGATCGAGCTCACCCCGCTCGAGTTCCGGCTGCTCGCCACGCTCATGTCGCGCGCCGGGCGGGTGCAGTCGCGGGAACGCCTCCTCACCGACGTGTGGGAGATGTCGAGCGAGCTCGAGACCCGGACGGTGGACACCCACGTGAAGCGGCTGCGCGAGAAGATGGGGGCCGCCCGCGACCTGCTGGAGACGGTGCGCGGGGTGGGCTACCGCCTCGTCGACCCCGCCGATCAGGAGTAGTCGTTGGCGGTCTTTCGCGATCCCATTGCCGCGGCGATCCGGGAGCTGGAGGCCGAGCTCTCGGGCGGGCCCCGGGCGGATCTCTCGCCCTCGGTGGAGACGCTCGGCGCGCTGCTGCTCGAGCGCGAGGCGCGGCTGCGCGCGCTGGAGAGGGAGCAGCCGGAGCGCGAGCTGCTCGCCGCCGTTCCGGATGCCGCCGGGCTCATCTCGCGCCAGGGCATGGTCCGCTCCGCCAACGCGGCGCTCGAGAGCCTCGCCCCCGGCGGCCGGGCCGTGGGGCTCACGCTCCTCGAGCTCACCCGCAGCGGAGAGCTCTCCGACGCGGCCCGCAGGGCGCTGGAAGGCAACGCCAAGCGGCTGGAGGTGCAGCTCGGCCGCCGCAGCTTCCTCGCCCACCTCGTCCCGCTCGTGCGCGGCGAGGTGCTGGTGCTGCTGCGGGACGTCACCGAGCAGAGGCTCGTCGACTCCACCCGTCGGGACTTCGTGGCGAATGCGAGCCACGAGCTGCGCACCCCGGTGACCGCCATCTCCGGCGCGGCCGAGACGCTCCTTTCCGGGGCGGTGAACGATCCCGTCCGGGCCCGCCACTTCCTCGACATCATCGCCCGCAACGCCGACAGGCTCGCCCATCTCACCCGCGACCTGCTCGACCTGTCCCGGGTGGAGTCGCGCCAATGGGTGATCGCCCTCGAGCCGGTCCCGGTGGGGGCGGCGACCCGGAGTGCCGTCGAGGCGTGCGCCGACGCCGCCTCCCGCAAGAGGATCGAGGTGCGGGTCGAGGTTCCCGAGGAGGCGGCGGTGCGCGCCGACGTCCGGGCCCTCGAGCACGTGCTCCTGAACCTCCTCGACAATGCCGTGAAGTTCACTCCGGATGGCGGGACCGTCACCGTGTCGGCCGAGGTCGCCGCCGACGTCGTCACGCTCTCGGTGGCGGACACGGGTCCCGGAATCGAGCGCCACCACCTTCCCCGCCTCTTCGAGCGCTTCTACCGAGTGGACCCGGGCCGTTCTCGCGACTCGGGTGGGACGGGTCTCGGCCTCGCCATCGTGAAGCACCTCGTCCAGGCGCAGGGAGGCGAGGTCGGCGTCGAGAGCGGGTCCGGGGGGACCCGCTTCTGGGTGAAGCTGGCGCACGCCGCTGGGAACCGGGCCGCCGCTTCCCCGGGCGAGACTGTCACGCATTCGTGACAGAACGCCCCCCGGGGCGCCACCGCCGGGCGGTAAATCCTTCATCGCGTCGCGCCACGCCTTTTATTCCTCATTTCACACGGGCTCTTGGCCGTGGGCGGGGCGAGAGGCGTGCTGGGCGCCCGGCACGCCTTCTTCACGCCTGCGTCACCGGTCCGACACAGGCTCCCGGTAGACGAGGGCGCAGACAAGGCCCCGAAGTCAGAACGAAGAAAGGCGAATCGACATGAAGAAGCTTGCGCTTTGCGCGCTGCTCCTCGCTGGGAGCGCCCGCGCGGCAGTCCTGGTGACCGGAGCAGGAGCGACCTTCCCGTTCCCGCTCTACTCGAAGTGGTTCTCCGACTACAGCAAGCTCTTCCCCGACATCCATTTCAACTACCAGTCGATCGGGTCGGGCGGCGGCATCCAGCAGTTTGCGAACGGCACCGTGGACTTCGGCGCCAGCGACGCCCCCATGACCGCGGAGGAGATCGCCAAGGCCCCCGACGTGGTGCACATCCCCACCGTCCTCGGCGCGGTGGTGGTGACCTACAACGCTCCCTTCAACGGCCTGAAGCTCACTCCGGACCTGCTCGCCGGCATCTACCTCGGCAAGATCACGAAGTGGACGGACCCGGCGCTCGCCAAGGCCAACCCGGGCATCAAGTTTCCCGACCTGCCCATCACCGTGGTTCGCCGCTCCGACGGGTCGGGGACGACCTACGTCTTCACCGACTACCTCGCCAAGGTGTCCCCCGAGTGGAAGGAGAAGGTGGGGACGGCGAAGAGCGTGAGCTGGCCGGCCGGGCTCGGCGGCAAGGGCAACGAGGGTGTCACCGGGCTCATCAAGCAGACCCCGGGAGCCATCGGGTACGTGGAACTCGCCTACGCGAACCAGAACAAGATGCCCCTCACCGCCCTCCAGAACAAGGACGGCTCCTTCGTCACCCCGTCCATCGCGAGCACCTCGGCGGCCGCGGCCGGCGTCCAGCTCCCCGCCGACTACCGGGTGTCGCTCACCAACGCTGCCGGCAGCGACGCCTATCCCATCGCCTCCTTCACCTACCTCCTCGTCCACAAGGACGCGAAGGACCCGGCCAAGGGGGACGCTATCGTGAAGTTCCTGTGGTGGGCGATCCACGAAGGGCAGTCCACCGCGGCGCCGCTCGACTACGCGCCGCTGCCGAAGTCGGTGGTCTCGATGGTGGAGAAGACCGTCCAGGGGCTACACGTACAGGGCAAGCCGGTCTCTCTTGCTTCCTCCAAGTGAAATTGGCGCCGCCGTTCGGCCCGGACCCCTCGCCCACATCCGGCCCTCCCGCGAGGGGGACCGGGTGTGGTCGGCGGGACTCACCCTCTTCGGCGGAAGCATCCTCGTCATCGCCGGCCTGATCCTGGCCGAGCTGAACAGCGTGGCGAGCGTGGCCTGGCGGAAGCTGGGAATCCTCCACTTCCTCTTCGCCAGCGACTGGGATCCGGTCCAGGACAAGTTCGGCGCCTGGCCCTTCATCTACGGCACGCTGGTGACGAGCGCCATCGCCATCCTGGTGGCGGTGCCGGTCTCGGTGGGGCTCGCCCTGTTCCTGTCGGAGATGGGCCCGAAGGCGCTGCGCCGCCCGGTGGCCTTCGCCATCGAGGTGCTGGCGGCCATCCCGAGCGTGATCTTCGGCCTGTGGGGACTTTTCGTGATGGTCCCCTGGCTGCGCACCGGAGTGGAGCCGTTGCTGCAGAAGACCCTCGGCTTCCTCCCGTTCTTCCAGGGGCCGACCATCGGCCTCGGGTACCTGGCGGCCGGGCTCATCCTGGCGATCATGATCCTGCCCACCATCGCCTCGGTGACCATCGAGGTGTTGAAGACCGTCCCGCTCCCGCTTAAGGAAGGCGCGCTCGCGCTCGGGGCCACCCGCTGGGAGGCCATCACGATGACGGTGCTGCCGTACGCCCGCCCGGGCATCGTCGGCGCCGCCCTCCTCGGCCTCGGCCGGGCGCTCGGCGAGACCATGGCGGTGACGATGGTGATCGGCAACTCCCCCGAGGTCCACGCCTCCCTCTTCGCCCCCGGCTACTCGCTGCCGGCGGTGATCGCGAACGAGTTCGCGGAGGCGACCGGCGACGTCCACGTGGCCGCCCTCGCCGCGCTCGGGCTCGTGCTCTTCGGCATCACCGTGATCCTCAACGCCCTCGCCCAGGTGCTCATCGGGCTGGTGAGCCGGGGCCCCCGCCGGGGTGCGCGATGACCTCCCTGCGCTGGCGGCGATTCGTGGACGTCTTCTGGACGATGGCGAGCGGCGCCGGAGTGCTCCTCGCCCTGGTGCCGCTCGCCTCCCTGCTCTGGCTCGTCGTCTCCCAGGGAGCCGCCGGGCTCTCCTGGAGCTTCTTCACCAGCCTGCCGGCGCCGGTGGGCGAGCCGGGCGGCGGGGTGGGGAACGGCATCGTCGGCACCATGCTGCTCGTGGCCATCGCCAGCGTCCTGGCGATCCCGGTGGGGATCGGGGCCGGCGTCTTCCTCGCCGAGAAGGGCGACGGGCGAGCGGGAGCGGTGGTTCGCTTCGTCACCGAGGTGCTCTCGGGCGTGCCCTCCATCGTCATCGGCATCGTGGCCTACGGGCTGGTGGTGGCGCGCATGAAGCAGTTCTCGGCGCTCGCCGGCGGGCTCGCGCTGGCGCTGCTCATGGTCCCCACGCTGGCGCGCTCGACGGAGGAGTTCGTGCGGCTCGTGCCCGGGGCGCTCCGGGAGGCCTCGCTGGGACTGGGCGTGGCGAAGTGGAGGACGAGCCTGCTCGTCGTACTGCGCACCGCCGCGGGGGGGATCACCACCGCGGCGCTCCTCGCCGTGGCGCGCGCCGCCGGCGAGACGGCGCCCCTCCTCTTCACCTCACTCAACAACCAGTACTGGAACCTGCGGCCCGACCAGCCGACCGCGTCGCTCACCGTCCAGATCTTCAACTACGCAATCAGCCCCTACGAGGACTGGCACAGCAAGGCCTGGACGGCCGCGCTCGTGCTCCTGCTCGTGGTGGGGGTGCTGAACCTGCTCGCGCGGCTCCTCGCGCGCAACCAGATGGAGAGCGCGAGATGACGCGAGCGCAAGAGGTGACGACGGCGGTCGACCCCCGGGGCGCGAAGCCCGAGGAGCGGGGCGCCTCGGCGGCGCCCACCCTGGTCGAGCCGCCCAAGCCGTCGGTCGCTCCCCCGGTGCAGAAGACCGGTGCCCGGGGGACCGAAGGCAAGGAGGAGCCGAAGCTCCGGGTGAGCGACCTGAACGCCTGGTACGGCAAGACGCTGGCGTTGAAGAGCGTGAACCTGGTCGTTCCCCCCCGCAGCGTGATGGCCGCCATCGGCCCCTCCGGCTGCGGCAAGTCGACCTTTCTCCGCTGCCTGAACCGGATGCACGAGCTCATCCCCGGCGCCCGCGCCGAAGGAACCCTGCTGCTCGACGGCGAGGACCTCCTCAGCCGCCAGGTGGACCCGGTGGTGCTGCGCCGCCGGGTGGGGATGGTCTTCCAGCGGCCCAACCCCTTCCCGACCATGTCGGTGCGCGAGAACGTGGCTGCCGGCCTGAAGCTCAACGGCGTTCACGGCCGCCACAGCGAGATCGTGGAGCGCACCCTCCGGCAGGCGGCGCTCTGGGACGAGGTGAAGGACAGGCTGGACGAGAGCGCGCTCGGGCTGTCGGGTGGTCAACAGCAGCGCCTGTGCATCGCGCGCGCCCTGGCGGTCGAGCCCGAGGTGCTCCTCATGGACGAGCCGGCGAGCGCCCTCGACCCCATCGCCACCGCCAAGGTCGAGGACCTCATCCACGAGCTCAAAGAGCAGTACACTATCGTCATCGTGACGCACAACATGCAGCAGGCAGCCCGCGTGTCGGATCAGACGGCGTTCTTCTACATGGGCGAGCTCGTCGAGGTGGGCCCGACCGAGAAGATCTTCACCAATCCCGACAAAGCACAGACCAACGACTACGTCACCGGAAAGTTCGGGTAAGCATGGGCCCCGAGGCACATACCGACAAGGTCTTCGACGTCGAGCTGTTGGCGCTCCGCGACAAGCTGCTCGACATGGGTGGCAAGGTCGAGGCGGCGATCGCCGGGAGCGTGCGCTCCCTCATCGAGCGCGACAGCTCCCTGGCAGAGAAGGTGAAGCTCCAGGACCGGGAGATCAACCGCCTCGAGGTGGAGATCGACGACATGTGCCGGCGGCTCCTGGCGCTGCGGCAGCCGGCGGCGAGCGATCTGCGCTTCATCACCACGGCGCTCAAGATCGTGGTGGATCTCGAGCGCATGGGCGATTTGGCGGTCAACATCGCCGACCGAGCGATCCAGCTCAACCAGTCGCCGCCCGTCAAGCCCTTCCACGACCTCGTCACCCTGGCGGACCTCTCCGAGGCGCAGCTGAAGAAGGCGCTCGATGCATTCGTGGAGAAGGACGTGACCAAGGCGGAGGAGGTCATCCAGGGAGACGACCTCCTCGATGCCCTCTACCAGAAGCTGTTCAACGAGCTGCTCACCTACATGATGGAGGACTCGCGCGTCATCCGGCGCGCCACCAACGTCATGTTCGCGGCGAAGCAGCTCGAGCGCTTCGGCGACCACGCCATCAACCTGGCGGAGATGGTGGTCTACATGGTGCGCGGAACCGACGTGCGCCATCCGCACAGCCGCGACATCCAGCAGGGGTAGGAGCATCCGCCCTGCGGAAGCCAGGCCGGCGTCCCGGGCGAAGAGCGCAGATCAGTGGACCGGGGCCCGCGGGACGTCGGGGACGACGAGTACCGGGCAGTGCGCCCGGCGCGCCACCTTGTCGGCCACCGAGCCACGGACAAGGCGGGACAGCAACGGGCGCGGAGCGCTGCCCATGACGATGAGGTCGATCCCGCACTGCTGCGCGAACCCGACGATCTGATCGGCCGGCGAACCGGAAAGCCACGCCGACGCGACGTGGCCGGGCGCGAGCTCCTCCGCCTCCCGCAGCCAGGAGGCGAACCGCTCCCTCTTCTTCCGAGCGCTGCGCGCCGCCGAGGGCGGGGCGAAGACCGGAGACGGGGCGGAAGCCGCCCCGAAGACGCAGAGCACGGTGAGATGGGACCGGTGCTCCTCCGCCAGGGCGGCCGCCCGCCGCATCGCCGCGCGCGACGCGGCGGAGAAGTCGACCGGGCAACAGATCCGTCGCCACGCGGACAGCGCCGTCACCTCCAGGCGGTCATTCCACCCGCCCACAACCCGGATCTATCGGCGCGCCGAGGCGAATCCGGCTCCGGAACGTGCCAATCCGGTGTCGGCCGCCCGCGGGATGGAGGCGCCCGATCCCGGCAGGGGCAGGTCGACACAAGCGCCGGTCCCGCCACGGGAAACCCCCGCGGGACGGCAGGACGGTGGCGCCTCAGGCCGACCGGCGCAGAGCGGAGCGGTGGTCGTCCGCGCGCTGCGCGTTGATCGCCCCGCCCCATTGGACCTTCTCCGTCCCCCCGGGGAGGAGGTCGAACGCGTTCACGTCGTCGGCGATCTGCGCTCGGAGCTCGGCCAGGACCGCCCGCTTGGCGTGGGAGTCCGTCACCGGGAAGAAGAGCTCGTAGCGCCGGTCGAAGTTCCGCGGCATGGCGTCGAGGCTGCCGGCGTACACGAGCCAGCGGCCGCCGGCGCTGAAGGCCGCGACGCGCGCGTGCTCGAGGAAGCGCCCGACGAGGCTGCGGGCATGCACTCCGGGCCCCACCTCCGTCAGCGTGGTGCGGATGATGAGGTCCACCCGCGCCCCGGCGCGGGACGCGGCGGTCAGCGCGGCGAGCACCTTCGGATCCGTCATGTGGTTGAACTTCATGATGATGTGCCCGCCCCCGTGGGTCTCGCCGCGGATCCGCTCCACGAGAAGGCTGCGGATGGCGGCGCCGGTGCGCATGTGCCTGAGCCGCGGGACCTTCTCGGCCTCGAGCGCGTCGAAGAACGCCTTCGCGTCCCTCGTCAGGCTGCGGTCGGCGGTGAAGAGCGAGAAGTCCGTGTAGAGACGGGCGTTGCGGGTGTTGTAGTTCCCGGTCCCGACGTGGAGGTATTCGCGCTTCCCCCTCCTCACCCAGACGGCCTTGGCGTGCACCTTCCGCACCGGCAGCGGGAGGACGCGGACTCCCGAGTTCTGGAAGCGAAGGCCCCACTCCAGATTCTGGAGCTCGTCGAAACGGGCCCGCGCCTCGAGCAGCACCGCCACGTCCTTGCCCGCCCGCGCCGCGGCGATGAGCGAGTGCGCCAGGACGTTGTCGTCGCCGACCCGGTAGAGCGTGGCTCGCATCGACGTCACCTCGGCGTCCTCCGCGGCCGCGCGGGCGAAGTCCTCCACCGCCTCGTAGCTCTGGTAGGGGTGGTAGAGCATCACGTCGCCCCGGTCGATGCGACGGAACGGGTCCTTCCAGAACTTCGGGACGCGCCAGGGCTGGAGCGCCGGGTACTTGTAGCGGGCCGGGCCCCGGTCGACGATGTCGTTGACCAGCCGGAGGTCGAGAGGAGGCTGGATGCGGAAGACCTCGTCCGCCTCCAGGCCGAGGGCGAGCCGGATCGACTCGCTCCAGTGGGCGGGGAAGGTGTCCTCGACTTCCAGGTGGCTCACCCGGCCGTCGAGGCGCGTCTCCAGTGCGGCGGGCAGGTCCTCCCAATCGAGGCCGAGCTGGTCGATGGCCGCGAGCCTCACCACCCGGAGCTCGTGGAGCTCGGGCTCCCGGCTCTCGAGGAACAGGTCGCCGCGGAGGCGCAGGAGCTCCCCGAGCCGGACGTAGGTCCCCTCCCGTCCCGGGATCTCCAGGAGCCGGGGAACGCCCTCGGGAAGCCGGACCAGGTGCTCGAGCACGCCCACGCCGGTGGCGAAGTAGAGCGCCTGGTTCCGGATCTCGCGCACGGCCTCGGCCCGGATGACGTCGGTGCGCGGCGCCACCTCCTCGGCGAGGTAGGCGCCGAAGTAATCGAGCTCCTCCCGGGCCAGGCTCGACACCGGAACCACCCGGATGCCCAGGTCCTCGAGCGCCGGAAGGAGAGAGCGGTAGGCCTCGTTGGCGAGCGCGGTCTGGGCGCGCGCCTCGCCCAGGAGCGCGTGGTAGATCTCCTTCCCGCGCTCCTCCAGGAACGGCCGCGAGATGCGGGCCGCGAAGAACTCGTCCAGGTTCGAGGCCCAGATGGCGAGGAAGCGCAGCCGCTCCAGGATGGGGAAGTCCGCCCGTCCCGTCTGGGCCAGAACCCGGCGGTTGAAATGGAGCCAGGACAACTCCTGGCTGGTCGACAAGAGCTTCGTGC
>Ga0335077_10002275_pt1 | contig 22879 bp, 16 predicted proteins | sample Lox_Sample_31_FD_207151 | JGI IMG/M metagenome (GOLD analysis project Ga0335077, IMG submission 207151) | Soil microbial communities from Loxahatchee National Wildlife Refuge, Florida, United States - Lox_Sample_3.1 | ecosystem: Environmental > Terrestrial > Soil > Wetlands | place: USA...
GAGCGGCAGCTTCCGGTCCTCGCTTCGGGCCCCTTCCGCTACACGACCTACGCCGCGAGCTATCTGGATGCCGCCAAGAAGCACGCCCACAAGCCGCTCAAGGAGGCCGTCATCTCGGCTTCGGCGCTCTCGCTTCTCTATCCGCAGTCGGGGATCCCGGGCTATTCGCGCGAGGCGTTTCTCGACGATCTCGTGAACGAGGCGGCGAAGGACATTCGTCAGTGTCTCGACCGGGGCGCGCCGGTCCAGATCGATTTCACGGAGGGACGCCTCGCGGTCAAGCTCGATCCCTCCAAGGGACTTCTGAATTCCTTCGTCGATCTGAACAATCGCGTGCTCGAGAAGTTCTCTGCCGCCGACCGGAAGAGGATCGGCGTTCACACGTGTCCCGGCGGCGACAAGGACTCGACGCACAGCGCCGAGGTCGACTACGCGGAGCTTCTCCCCGCGCTCTTCCGGATGAACGTCGGGAACTTCTACGTGCAGCTCGCGAGCGAGAAGGACCGGCCGCGCGTTCTCGCCATCCTCGGCAAGCACGGGACCGGTGACCGGCGCATCTTCGTCGGCGTGGTCGACCCGATCGATCCGCGGATCGAGTCGGCAGACGAGGTGCGCGATCGCATCCTCGAAGCCGCGAAGTTCATCCCGCCGGGAAACCTCGGCTCGACCGACGACTGCGGCTTCTCGCCGTTCGGCGACGACACGTCCACCTCGCGGGACACGGCGTTCGCGAAGATCAGGGCGCGCGTCAAGGGAAACGAAATGGCGTCGAAGAGACTGGGGGTCTGACGCCCGGCGAAGAACCTCGAGCGGCGGGAGCCTCGCCCTCCCGCCGCCCGGAAGCCGACCTACTTGAGGACGCTCGAGAGCAGGCCGCCGACGGCCGGGCCCGCGGCCTTTCCGATGTAGTTCGAGATGAGCGGCGTGACTTGCGACGCGACCGTGGGGCTGATTCCGAGCTTCGAATACGCCGCGTTCAAGCCGTTCACGTCTCCGATGGGCCCGGTCACCGCGCCGAGATCCTTCGCTTTCTGGACGTAGCCGGCCGCGCCGGGAACGGCGCTGGCGACCTGCGAGTAGTCCGAGGAGGGCAGCTTCTCCTGCGCCAGAGAGAGGACCGAGCCCACCGCGCCGGACGCCTGATCGCTCGTCAACCCGAGGTTCGAGCCGAGAAGGCCCGTCAGCCCGCCGGCAGCGGCCGTGGCGGCTCCCGCGGCGGCGGACATGGTCCCGGTCTCCGCCGCGTGAGTCGTCCCGGCCGTCGCGCTGGAAGGAGTGGATGACGCCGTGGTCGAGGCCGGAGGGGGCGTGTTGGCAGCCGTCGTCGTACCGGAGCTTCCCGACGACGTCGACGGCGTCGAGCTCGAGCAGGCCGCGGCGAGCGCGAGCGCCGCCGCGACAGAAACGAAAACACCGAGTCGATTCGAGTGCTTCATGAGGACCTCCTGTTCCTTACGCCGACATCCTCCCGGGCGAGGGGGAGGTTTCCCTATCCTAGCGCCGGCTGCTGGACGCCGCGCCCCCGCCGCCGCCGTCGAGATACAGGAGGTAGTCGCTCGAAAGCGGCTTCTTTCCGAGCTGCCGCAGGAGGGTCGCGACCTGGCCCCGGTGATACGTGCCGTGGTTGACGAGATGGACCATGGCCTCGCCGAGCGCGTACACAAAGGTCTGGCCGGCAAAGTTGACGTAGGTGATCTTCGCCGCGAGCCGCTCGGGCGTGAGCCCCGAGAGGATGGCCGTCTGCCCCTCCTCGACCGCCGTCAGCCGGCCGCGCAGGTCCTGCACGGACGTGAAATCCGATGGAAGCGCGCGCGGCGAACGGCCATGCCAGCGCTCGAGCCAGACCCATTCGGCGCCCACGAGATGCATGAGCGTGCCGAGCACCGAGGTGAAGCTCCCACCGACGGAACGCGAGAGCTCCTCGGCCGTGAGCGCCGCCGTGCCCTCGAACGCGCGGGCGTTCGCCCACCGGTTGTAGGCGAAGAGCCGCGCGACCTCGTCGGGCGAATTGCCGACCGTGCTCATTTCTTCTTTTCTTTCATCGCCTTCTCCATCTCGGCCGCGAACTTCTCGTAGTCGGCGCTCGTGACGTCGAAGGAGCCAAACATGTAATTGGTGTTGGCGAAGTCCCACTTCTTCGCATCGTCGTAGGCCTGCTTCTCCGTGATCCCCTGGCTCCACTCTTTGTGGATGGGCTCGGCCAACGGAGGATTGGAGATCTTCGGAGTGCCACCGAGACCTCCCGGAAGAAGATGTGCGGAGAAGCTGCCGTACTGCCCGAGCGTGACGCGGTGCGTCTGCCCCTCCTTCGTCCGCGTGATCGGCACATAGCGGATTTTCTTGCGCTCGGGAGGGATCGGTGGGAAGACCTGGCCGGCAATCTTCTCGAGCGCCGCCCGCTGGCTCGCGTTCGCCTTCGCGTCGAGGTACAGATACTCGAAGTTCCAGTCGCCCACGGACTCGGTCATCGACTTGCCTTCGGGGCTTTCGGCGAATCCCGCGATGGCCAGGCCGTCGAGCGGGACTCCACCGTAGCTGCCCTTCTCGATGAAGAGGACCTGCACGCCGGAACAGGCCATCTGCGTCGGGTGCGAACCCCACCAGCACGGGCAGGCGGCGTCGCAGGAGCACGATTCTTCGAGCTCTCCGTTCATGTGCCATGAGGATTTCGCCCCCTCCTCCGCGAACGCCGCCGCGGCGAGAGCGAACGAGGCCAGCAGAACCGTCAACCGTCGCGTGTTTCTCATGACGACCTCCTCCGAAAGAATCCTCTCTCCTTACAGTCCCTCCACCGTCAATTTCGTGTCTGCGTCCTTCCACGCGGTCTCGAACTGCGACTGCACCCATGCGGCGTCCGCCGTCCTGCCCTGCGCCTTCAGGCTCTCCGCGAGCCCGAACAGCGAGCGCGGGTTGCGCGGATGGCGATCGAGGTCGGCGCGGAAGACCTTCTCGGCTTCGGCCGGCTGGCCGTCCGCGAGCAGCGCCGCGCCGAGCGACTCGCGCATCGGCTGCTGCCACGAGGCCGGCTCGTCGTAGCTGAGCCGGTCTTCCGCGGCGACGGCCTTCGTCCACGCCGCGATCGCCGCCTTCCGATCCTTTCGCGCCTCCGCGATCCGCGCGTCGAGGTCTGCCGCCGCCACCGCGAGCACGTCGTGCACCGTGTTGAGCGCGCCGAAGTGCCGGTCCGCCGGGATCGCCTGGACCGCGGCGTCGAGCTCCGCCGCGCTCTTGCCGGCTGCCTTCGCGTCTCCGGATTCCGCGGCCGCCACGCCCCGGCCCCAGAGCCAGAAGGCCCGCGTCGTCGGCAGGTTCGCGCCGGGGTCGGGCATCGCGCGCAGGTCGTCCCACTTGCGAAAACGCACCGCCACGACGACCGGCTGCACGAGAAACCCCTCGAGCATCGGATCGAGCGAGACGACGGGGAGCACGTCGGAGTAGAGGAGGTCCGCCGCTTTCTTCGCCTCAACGTGGCGACCGGCCATCGCCGCCGCGGCCGACTGAAAGTGGACGTTGTGGTTGTAGTACATGATCGGGTAGAGACCCGAGGCGCCCGTGTCGCGAATGTAGGCGCGGTCCACGTCCGCGGCGGCCGCATTCGCCTTCTCCGCTCCCACGTAGTCGCCGGTGCGCATCTCGATGTGCGCCGGCATGTGCACCAGATGACCCGCCATGGGCACGAGCGTCTTCAGGCGCTCGGCCGACGGGAGCGCGCGCTCGGGATTCGGCGACGCCTCGACCGCGTGGATGTAATAGTGGTTCGCGCCGGGGTGCATCGGGTCGCGCTTCAAGACGGACTCGAGCGTCGCGAGGATCTCGACGGTGCCCTCTTCCGGCGTTCCGTCCGGCCGCCAGAGCTTCCAGGGACGCAGATTCATTCCCGATTCCGCGTACAACGTCGCCGCGTCGAGGTCGTCCGGGTACTTTTCCGACAGCGCCTTCATCGCCGCGTGGTAGTCGCGCAGGAGCCGCTCCTTGTCGGCGGCGGGGTCGGCCGAATACCGCTTCGAGAGGGCTTCGACGTACGCCCGCTCATTCGCCGGGCCGGAGGCCGAGAGCGCCAGCGCCTTCTCCACTTCCTCGCGCGCCTTCTTCAGACGCTCCTCGGCCGGCTGAGGATCGTTGTAGTTCATCCCGAGCGCGAGCGCCATTCCCCAATGCGGCATCGCGGCCTTCGGATCGAGCTCCGCCGCGCGCTCGAAGAAGCGGATCGCCTCCTCGTGATTGAAACCGAAGAGGAGCACGACGCCCTGGTCGAAAAACTTCTGCGCCTCCGGGCTCGTCGTCGCGATCGGATGCCTGTGAGAGCCCAGGTTGGCGAAAAGGGCAACCGGCCTGGCGGGCGGGGCCGCTGGCGCGCCGTGATCGTGCTGCGCCAGGACTGCGACCGCGAACAGAAACAGGGCGGGCGAAACGAGCAGAAGCAGACGCCTCATCGCGATTTCCTCCGTGTTCGGGACGGCGGAATTCTACCGTCCGCTCCGCGCCGGCGGCCGCGGCCCCGCTGCTAGAATCCGCCCCCTCGGAAGGAGAAGGCATGAAGCGAACGACGGAACTCGCGGCCGGACTCGCGGCCATATTCTGGGCCCTGTCTCCGGCGGGGAGCGCCGCTCCCGCTTCGAATCCCCCCATGGCCAAGAAAGAGACGAAGACCACCGACATCCACGGCGACAAGCTCCAGGACGACTACTTCTGGTTGCGCGAGAAATCGAATCCCGAGGTGCGGGCGTACCTCGAGGCGGAGAACGCCTACGCCGACGACTTCATGAAGAGCACCGAGGGCTTCCAGAAAGAGCTCTACGACGAGATGCTCGCCCGGATCAAGGAGACCGACCTCTCGGTCCCTTACCGCTCGAACGGCTACTTCTATTACACGCGGACGGAGAAGGGGAAGCAGTACAACATTTTCTGCCGCAAGAAGGCCTCGGTCGACGCGCCCGAGGAAGTCTTTCTCGACCTCAACGCGATGGCCGCCGGCGAGCGGTTCATGTCCGTCGGCGACTGGGACGTCTCCGACGACAACCGCCTCATCGCGTACACGACCGACAACACCGGATTCCGCGACTACACGATGCACGTCAAGGATCTCTCCACAGGAAAGGTGCTTCCTGAATCCGTCGAGAAAGTCTCGACGGTCGCATGGAGCGCCGACGGCAAGACGCTCTTCTACTGCAAGGACGACGGAGCCAAGCGGCCGTACCGTCTCTATCGCCACACGATGGGCTCTCCCACGTCTTCCGACGTCCTCGTCTACGAGGAGAAGGACGAGATGTTCCGGCTCTCCCTGCGGCGCTCGCGGGACCGGAAGCTCCTGCTCCTCGCCTCGAGCTCCCACACCGCCGACGAGTGGCGGACGCTTTCCGCCTCGCAGCCGGCGAGCGAATGGAAGGTCGTCCTGCCGCGCGAGAAGGAGCACGAGTACGAGGTCGAGCCCTGGGGCGACACGCTCTTCCTCCGCACGAACAGCGGCGGATGCCGCAACTTCCGGGTCGTGAAGGCGCCGCTTTCCGACCCGCGCCGGGAGAACTGGAAAGAAGTCGTGCCGTGCCGCGAGAACGTGATGGTCGCGGGCATCGACCTCCACCGAGACTTCATGCTGCTGTCGGAGCGCGAAGACGGCCTGCCCCAGATCCGGATCACGATGCTCGCCACGGGCGAGTCGCACCGGATCCAGTTCCCGGAGCCGGTCTACGCCGCATTCGCGCAGAACAACTTCGAGTTCGACACGAAGACGATTCGCTACGGCTATCAGTCGATGACGATCCCGCCCTCCGTCTACGACTACGACATCGCGTCGAAGAAGAGCACGCTTCGGAAGCGGACCGAGGTCCTCGGCGGCTACGATCCGAACCAGTACCAGTCCGAGCGCCGGTACGCGACCGCATCCGACGGCACGAGGATCCCGATGTCGCTCGTGTACCGCAAAGGCGCGCTGGACAAGGGTCCCGCGCCGACACTGCTCTACGGGTACGGCTCCTACGGAGCCCCCAACTTCGCCACCTTCAGCTCGAACCGCGTCAGCCTGCTCGACCGCGGCATGATCTATGCGATCGGGCACATCCGCGGCGGCGGCGAGCTCGGCAAGAAGTGGCACGATCAGGGAAAGATGATGTCGAAGAGGAACACCTTCACCGACTTCATCGCCTGCGCCGAGGGCCTGATCGCCGACAAGTACACGACGAAGGACAAGCTCGTCATCGAGGGCGGCAGCGCCGGCGGGCTCCTCATGGGCGCGGTCGTCAACATGCGGCCGGACCTCTTCCGTGCGGTCGTCAATCACGTGCCCTTCGTGGACGTCATCAACACGATGCTCGACGAGTCGCTGCCGCTCACCGTCGGCGAGTTCGAGGAATGGGGGAATCCCAAGATCCCCGAGCAGTACGCCTACATGAAGAGCTACAGCCCGTACGACAACGTCGCCGCGAAGGACTACCCGACGATGCTCGTCAAGACGTCCTTCGACGACAGCCAGGTCATGTACTGGGAGCCAGCGAAGTACGTCGCGAAGCTGCGGGCCACGAAGACGGACAAGAACCCGCTCATCTTCAAGATCAACATGGCGGGGGGGCACGGCGGCTCCTCGGGACGCTACGACCGGATCAAGGAGCAGGCGTTCGACTACGCCTTCATCCTGTCGATGGTCGGGATCAACTCGTAAGAACAGCTGCTGAAGAATGGCGCGTCGCGTTACGAGCGCCGAGGGGACTTTCGGCTTCCCCTGCGGAAGACGGACGGCGGCGGGGAGTTTCGGCCGGGACGGCTCGAAGGAGGTCGGAGCGAGAACTCTCGGCCGCGGTTCGCGAAGCGAACGCCCGCGGCCGACAGTCGCCCTCGGGCGAAGGCTTCGCGCGCTCGTCATCGCCGCGTCGGTCCTGGCGGCGTCGAGCGCGCCCGCGGCCGAAGAGTCCCTGCCGCTCGAGAAGATCAAGCTGCCGCCGGGCTTCCGGATCGCGATTTACGCGCGCGTCCCGCACGCGCGCTCCATGGCTCTCGCGCCGGGAGGCACGCTCTTCGTCGGGACGCGCGAGCACGAGGTTTATGCCGTGCGCCGCGCCACGGCCGACCACGGCGGCGAGGTCGTAACGCTCGCGAAAAGCCTCGACACGCCCAACGGCGTCGCCATCCGCGACGGCGCGCTCTACGTCGCCGAGATCTCCCGCATCCTCCGGTACGACGACATCGAGTCGCGTCTCGACAACCCCGGGCGGCCGGCCGTCGTGCGCGACGATTTTCCGAAGGACGCGCACCACGGCTGGAAGTTCATCGCGTTCGGCCCGGACGGCTGGCTCTACGTCCCCGTCGGAGCGCCCTGCAACATCTGCGAGTCGAAGGATCCGGTCTACGCCGCGATCCACCGGATGAAGGCGGACGGATCCGCGCGCGAGCTCTACGCCTCCGGCGTCCGCAACACCGTCGGCTTCGACTGGCATCCCGAGACGCACGCGCTCTGGTTCACGGACAACGGCCGCGACTGGCTGGGCGACAACCGGCCGCCCGACGAGCTCGACACGGCGCCGCGCCCGGGAATGCACTTCGGCTATCCGTACTGCCACGGCGGCGACATCCCCGATCCGGAATACGGATCCAAGCGCCCGTGCAAGGATTTCACGCCGCCGGCGATCAACCTCGGGCCGCACGTCGCGGCGCTCGGAATGCGGTTCTACACGGGCGCGATGTTCCCGCCCGACTACCGCAACCAGATCTTCATTGCCGAGCACGGGTCCTGGAACCGGAGCACGAAGATCGGCTACCGCGTCTCTCTCGTCCGGCTCGAGGGAGGACGCGCCGTGAAGTACGAAACGTTTGCCGAAGGCTGGCTTTCCGGGCGCTCTGCCTGGGGGCGCCCCGTGGACGTCCTCGTGGCGCCTGACGGAGCCCTCCTCGTGTCCGACGACGCGGCGGGCGCGATCTACCGGATCAGCTATTCCCGGTGAGTGCCCGGCGGCCCGGAATCACCGCATGGCCGGGCGCGTTGTAACGCGAGTTTTCGGGGCCCGCGGCCCGGCCCGCGAGGCCCCCGACGGAGGATTCGCATGAGCGGGATTCGAAGACCGACCCCGAGAATTTTCTTGGCCGCCGCGGCGCTGGCGCTCGCGGCGCGGCTTTCCGCGGAGCCCGCCAAGCCGGCGCCGAAGCCCGCGGCCGCCCCGGCGGCCCCCCTGCGCGTCACATCGGTCGAGGGCATCACGGAATACACGCTCGGCAACGGCCTCCACGTCCTCCTCTTCCCCGACCCGACGAAGGCGACCGTGACGGTCAACATCACGTACCTCGTCGGCTCGCGCAACGAGAACTACGGCGAGACCGGTATGGCGCACCTGCTCGAGCACCTGATGTTCAAGGGCACGCCGAAGCATCCGAACATCCCGCAGGACCTCGCCTCCCACGGCGGCCGCGCCAACGGCTCGACCTGGTACGACCGGACCAACTATTACGAAACGTTTCCCGCGAGCGAAGAGAATCTGAACTGGGCGCTCGAGCTCGAGGCCGACCGGATGGTCCATTCCTTCATCGCGAAGAAGGACCTCGACAGCGAGATGACCGTCGTGCGCAACGAGCTCGAGGAGGGCGAGAACGATCCCGAGAGCGTCTTGAGCCAGCGCGTCCTCTCGACGGCGTATCTCTGGCACAACTACGGCAAGGACACGATCGGCGCGCGCGCGGACCTCGAGAACGTCCCGATCGCGCGGCTGCAGGCCTTCTGGCGGAACTATTACCAGCCGGACAACGCGTACCTGCTCGTGGCCGGCCGGTTCGACGAAGAGAAGACGCTCGCGCGGATCAATCGCATCTTCGGCGCCGTGCCGCGGCCCTCGCGCGTGATCCAGAAGACATATACGGCCGAGCCGACCCAGGACGGCGAGCGCTCGGTCACGCTGCGGCGCGTCGGCGAGGTGCAGGCGCTCGCGGTGGCGTACCACGTTCCTTCCGGACCGCATCCGGATTCCGCCGCGGTGGATCTGCTCGGCCAGGTCATGGCGGACACACCGTCCGGCCGTCTCTACAAGGCGCTTGTCGAAACGAAGAAAGCGACGTCGGTCGGCGACTTCTTCCTCTTTCTCCACGACCCGGGCTTCCTGATGTTCCAGGCGCAGGTGCCGAAGGACGCGTCCCTCGAGGACGCGGAGAAGACGATGCTCGCGACGATCGATGCCGTCGCGACGAGCCCGGTCACCAAGGAGGAAGTCGAGCGCGCGCGCACCGAGATCCTCAAGAACATCGACCTCACGCTCAACTCGGCCGACCGCGTGGGTCTCGAGCTCTCCGAGTGGATCGGCGCCGGCGACTGGCGGCTCTTTTTTCTCAATCGCGACCGCGTGAAGAAGCTGACCGCCGAGGACGTGCAGCGCGTCGCGGCGACGTACCTGAAGCCGTCCAACCGCACGGTCGGCCTCTTCATCCCCACCGCGCAGCCCGACCGCTCCGACGTGCCCGCCTCGCCGGACGTCGCCGCGATCCTCAAGGACTACAAGGGCGAGGCCGCGGTGGCGCAGGGCGAGGCCTTCGATCCCTCGCCGGCCAACATCGAGTCGCGCACCTCGCGCACGAAGCTCGACAGCGGCCTCCCCGTGGCGCTCCTTCCCAAGAAGACGCGCGGCGCGACGGTCGTCGCCTCGCTCACGCTGCGGTTCGGCGACGAGAAGAGCCTCGTCGGAAAGGCCGCGGCCGCCGATCTCGCCGCCGACATGCTGCTCCGCGGCACGGCCAAGCACACGCGCCAGCAGCTGAAGGACGAGTTCGACCGCCTCAAGGCTCGTGTCGCGTTCTCCGGCGGACCGACGCAGGTCTCTGTGTCGGTCGAGACGATCCGCGAGAACCTGCCGGCCGTCCTCGCGCTCGTGGCGGAGGCGCTCCGCCAGCCCGCGTGGCCGGCCAACGAGTTCGAGCAGCTGAAGCAGGAAAACTACACCGCGATCGAGCAGCAGAAGAGCGAGCCCGACTCCATCGGGTCGACGGCCTTCAACCGGCACATGAACCCGTATCCAAAGGGAGACGTGCGCTACGTCGAGACTCCCGACGAGGCGCTCGCGAGCTACCGGCAGGCGACGCTCGACGACGCGAAGAACTTCTACGCGGACTACTACGGCGCGTCCGCCGGCGAGCTCGCGGTCGTCGGCGACTTCGACCCGAAGGAGACGCTCGCGCTCGCGAACAGGCTCCTCGGCGACTGGAAGAGCCCGCGAAGCTTCGAGCGCGTGGCGCGCCCGTTCCAGGAGATCGCCGCGGATCATCAGACCCTGCAGACTCCGGACAAGGCGAACGCCTTCTTCGTGGCGGGCGAGAATCTCGAGATCCGCGACGACGATCCGGACTACCCGGCCCTCGTCCTCGGCAACTACATCCTCGGCGGCGGCTTCCTGAACTCGCGCCTCGCGACGCGGATTCGCCAGAAGGAGGGCCTCTCCTATGGCGTCGGCTCGACGTTCACGGCGTCGCCGCTCGACAAGTCCGGCAGTCTCGTCGCGTACGCGATCTACGCCCCGCAGAACGCGGCCAAGCTCGAGCAGGCCTTCCACGAAGAGGTGGACCGCGTCCTGAAGGACGGGTTCACCGCCGCCGAAGTGGCCGAGGCGAAGAAGGGACTCCTTCAGTCGCGGCAGGTCAGCCGCGCCCAGGACGGCGTGCTCGCGCGGACGCTCGCCCTCGACCTCTATCTCGGACGCACGCTCGCGTGGGACGCGGAGATCGAGAAGAAGCTCGCGGCCCTGACGCCCGAGGAGATCGGCGCGGCGATGCGAAAGCGGCTCGACCCGTCCCGCTTCACCGTCGTGAAGGCGGGAGATTTCGCGAAGGCCGCGGAGGCGCCCGGAAAGTAGACGCCTTACGGCGCCGGACAGGGGGCGCCGGCCGCGACCCAGGTCTTGAACTTCGCGACGAACTCGTCGTGCGAGATCGGCACGGCGGCGCGCCCGGCGCCCGGGCTCCAGCCCCAGAGAACGATCGGGTCGTTACTGACGTGGCGGACGAGCGCATCGAGGCTCATGCCGCCATTCTCGTCTTCGTCCTTCAGGCGCCGGCACAGATCCCCGCTCGAGAGCCCGATGAAGACCATCTTTCTCTCGGGCGGCGGCAGGTGCCAGCTCGGGGCTCCCGGAGGCATGTGCGGTCCCCAGCTCGCGGGCGGGTTGGCCGCGCCGTGGCAGGTCGTGCACGGCAGGCCCGGCGCTCCCTCGCCCTCCGGGCCGCGGCGCACCTCTTGCGCGTGAATCTGCCCGTCGTCGAACTGCAGCGGGGCGTCCCCGGGAATGTGGCAGTTCTGGCAGCGGGGATGCTGAAGCACCGCCCGCACGGTTTCGAAGGCCGCCAGCCCCTCCGACTCCGGGGCACGGCCCGGCGCGAGCGCGAGCGAGAAGGTCGCGGCGATCGCGAGCGCGACGAAGGAAGAGCGAAGGTTCGTCATGGGCGTCGTCCTCTCACGCCAGCTGGAACGGGAGGCGGCGCAGCCGTTTGCCCGTCACCGCGAAGATCGCATTGGCGACGGCCGGAGCGATCGGCGGGACCCCCGGCTCTCCGGCGCCGCCCGACTTTTCCGTGCTCGGGACGATGTGCACCTCGACGGACGGCGCCTCCCGCATCCGCATCATCGGATAGTCGTGGAAATTCGATTGCTCGAGGCGCCCGTCGCGGAACGTGAGCTCCCCGTGGAGCGCCGCCGTCAGGCCGTAAATGATTCCTCCCTCCATTTGCGCCGCCACACCTGCGGGATTTATGCAGATGCCGCAGTCGACGGCGCAGATCACGCGATGGACGCGAATTCGATCTCCGGCGACCGACACCTCGGCGACCTCGGCCACCCAGCTGCCGAAGGACTCGTGCAACGCGATGCCCTGGAAGCGGCCCGCCGGAAGCGGACGTCCCCAGCCCGCTTTCTCGGCCGCGAGATTCAGGACTCCCAGGTGCCGCGGATGGTCCTTGAGCATCCGCCGCCGGTAGTCCAGCGGATCCTGGCCGGCGGCGTGCGCCAGCTCGTCGACCATGCTTTCCGCGGCGAAAGCCGTGTGGACGTTCCCCACCGAACGCCACCAGAGCACCGTGATCGGGGTCTTCGGTGAATGCAGCCCCAGGCGGTGATTCGGCGTCCCCTTGAGGTAGGGGGAATCCGCGGCGCCTTCCACCGAGGTCCCGTCCACGCCGTCCTTGATCATCATGGGCGCGAAGAACGTCCCCTCCATGATGGATTGGCCGACGACCGTCTGCTGCCAGGCAACCGGCGAGCCCTCGGCATCCACGCCGACTCTCAATCGTTGCAGCCACATGGGGCGGTAGTAACCGCCACGCATGTCGTCCTCCCGGGTCCAGACGACCTTCACCGGGGCGCCGGCGGCCTTCGCCACATGCACGGCCTCGGCCACGACCTGACTCGTCGGCGTGGCGCGCCGGCCGAAGCCGCCGCCGAGAAACGGCGTGTGGATTTCGACCTGCTCGAGCTTCAGGCCGGCGATCTCGGCCGCGATCTTCTGGTCCATCGTCTGAAACTGCGTGCCGGCCCAGATCTCGCACTTCCCCTCGGAGAGCCTCACGGTGCAGTTCTGCGGCTCCATCGTGGCGTGCGCGAGAAAGGGAACCTCGTACTCGGCCTCGAGCGTGCGCGCCGCCGACCGAAACCCCGCTTCGAGATCGCCGGCCGCCGCGGCCTGGGCCCCCGGCGTCTGTGCGAGCGCCCGGTATTCGGCGCGCATCTTGTCGGTCGAGAGGTCGCGCCCCGGTCCGAGGTCCCATTCGATCTCGAGCGCGTCGCGGCCGAGCTTGGCCGAATAGAAGCGATCGGCGACGACCGCGACGCCGGACGGCACCTGCACGACCGCGCGAACTCCATCCACCGCTTTCGCCTTGTCGGCGCGGAAGCTCTTGACTCTCGCGCCGAAGACCGGCGCGCGCGCGACGAGCGCGGTCAGGAGTCCCGGAAGCTGGACGTCGAGGCCGAATTCGGCGCGGCCGGCGGCCTTGTCCGCGGCGTCGAGCCGGCGCGTGGGCTTGCCGAGGATCGTCCAGTCCTTCGGGTCCTTGAGCCGCACGGCCGCCGGCGGCGTGCGCTTCTGGGCCGCCGCCGCCAGCTGTCCGAACGAAGCCTTCCGGCCGCCGCAGACGACGTGGCCCTTCTCGGCATGGCACGACGAGGGATCGACCTTCCACTGCGCCGCCGCGGCGGCGATCAGCATCTCGCGCGCGATCGCCCCCACCTGGCGGTAGCGGTCGTATTCCGACCAGGTGGACGTGGACCCGCCCGTCATCTGCATCCCGTAGGAAGTGTGGAAGTATGCCGGCGCCGCGGGCGCGTGCTCGACGCGAATCGTCGACCAGTCGCACCCGAGCTCCTCGGCGACGAGCATAGGCAGCGTCGTCCAGACGCCCTGCCCCATCTCGGAGTGCGCCAGCAGCACCGTCACGCGGTCGTCTGCCCCGATGCGCAGAAAAGCATTGGCATCGGGCGGAGGCTTCGGCACGCCCGCGGCCGTCTGCGCGCGCAGCAACGCCGAACGCGGCGCCATCGTGAAGCCGATCACGAGTCCCGCCGAAGTCTTCAGGAACTTCCGGCGATCGAGGCCCCGGACCGCGCTCATGATCTCTTCTCGTTCTTTTCGGCCGGCACGGCCGCCCGATGGATCGCGGCCCGGATGCGCTGGTACGTGCCACAGCGGCAGATGTTGCCGGACATCGCCGCGTCGATGTCCTCGTCGGTCGGCCGCGGACGGGCCTTCAGGAGCGCCGCCGCGGCCATCACCTGTCCCGGCTGGCAATAGCCGCACTGCGGGACGTCCTCCGCGACCCAGGCTCCCTCGACCACGCGCCAGGGGCCATCGGCAAGCCCCTCGATCGTCGTGATCGCTTTCCCCGCAACGGAGGAGACCGGCGCCACGCAGGACCGGCGAGCCTGGCCGTCCACGTGTACGGTGCACGCACCGCACAGGGCCATCCCGCAGCCGTACTTCGTGCCGGTCAGGCCGAGGTCTTCCCGCAGGACCCATAGGAGCGGCGTGTCGGGCCGGACGTTCAGCACGTGCCGTTTCCCGTTGACGAGGAGCTCGATCATCCGATCCTCCCGTTACCGATGCTCATACGCTTCGCCGCGACGCTTGTCGAGTCCCCCGAGGCGGCGGCGGCGCCCAGCGTAGGATACGAACAGGACGCCCCGAAGCCGTGGCCCGCAGGATCATGACGATTTCGCGTTTCGTGCTCGCAACCCCGTTCGCGATGGCGCTGTCCGCGTCGGGAGCCGCGCAGGCGCCCGATCCGCCGCCGACTCACGCGGCAAGCGAGAACGTCCGGGTGACACTCGTGCAGATTCCCGCGACCGTCCTGGACGGCAAGGGCCGTTTCGTTCCGGATCTCACCGCCGCGGACTTCGAGGTGCGCGAGGACGGGAAGCCGATCGCGCTCGATTCCGTGGACGTCCTCATCTATCCCGCCCGAATTCTCGAGGCCGCCGACATCGCCGCGGCCGACCCCGCTCCGGAGCTCTCGAGCGCCGCCGGCGTGCGGAAGTACATGCTCGTCTTCGATCACACGTTCGCGACCCAGGCTGAGATCCAGCGCGCGATGGCCGCCGCCGCGCGATTCGTGCGCGGCCAGATGGGTGCGCTCGACGCGGCGGCGATCGTCGTGATGTCGGCCGGCGGCGGCGTTTCGCTGCTCCAGAAATTCACGCCGGACCGAGCGCGCCTCGTCGAAATCCTCGAGCGCGGAGCGTCGAGCGACGGCTGGGACCGCACGACGCCCCCGTCGGAGAACGCCAGTGCGTCGGTTCCTCAGGACGTCCGAACGAGCCTCGCCCAGGACCACGCGCGCTACCGCCGCCAGCTCGCCGCGCGCCTGATCAGCAATCTCGGAAGGCTCGCGGAGGGCATGGAGATCGTGCCGGGGCGAAAGCATCTCGTCCTCTTTTCCCACGGTTTCGAGCCGGAGCTCCTGTCGGGGTCCACGCAGATGCCGACCGGCCCGCGCGACCTGAAGACCGACCCCTGGGGCGACACCGATACTTTCGGCGACACGAGCCTCCGCGCCGAGCTCGATTCCATGGCCAAGCGGTGCCGGCAGCACGACACCGTGATTTACGCGATCGACGTCGGAGGCGTCGCGGCGGACATCGCGCAGAGCCTCGACAAACGGGTCGGGCCGTTCGGGCGGACGCGCGAGTCGCTCGCCGCGATCGCGCGCAGCACGGGCGGCAGGCTCCTGATGGATTCGAACGACTACACGCCGCTGCTCGAGCAGTTGATGCAGGAGACCCGGGGTATGTATCTGCTGAACTTCGCGCCGCGGTCGCCCGGAACGCCGGGCCGGTACCACGCCTTGAAGGTCAAGGTCGCGCGGCGCGGCGCCGACGTCTTCGCGCGGACGGGCTACTTCGAGCCGACGCCGCGGTAGCGAAGAGGGGGCCCTCACCCCGACCCTCTCCCGTCGCCGGGAGAGGGGGAAGGCGTCACTTCACCTCGTTCTTGAACACCGCTCCGTCCTTCATGACGAACCCCACGTGCTCGAGGACCTTCACGTCCTGGAGCGGGTCGCCGGACACTGCGACGACGTCGGCGTAAGCGCCGGGAGCGATCACTCCCGCCTCTCCGGCCATTCCCAGAAGCTCCGCGGCTTTCGACGTCGCCGACTGGATGGCGCCCATCGGCGTCATGCCGAACTCGACGAGGCGCGGGAACTCGGCGGCGATGGGGTCGCTCCACGAAAATCCGCCGACGTCGGTTCCGAACGCGATCTTCACGCCGGCCTGCACCGCCTTCCGGAGGGAGGGACCGTGCACCGCGGCGCGCTTGCGGTCGAGCGTGCCCTGCGGCGTGCCTTCGGGCGCCCAGTGGTCGTAATAGACGTTCATCGTCGGCACGAGCCACGTGCCCTGCCGCACCATCTGCGCGACCGCGGCGTCGTCGAGCTCCAGCCCGTGCTCGATCGAATCGCAGCCGCCGTCGAGGCCGCGGTGGAGCCCCAGGCCGTTGTACGCGTGGCACGCGACCTTCTTTCCCCAGCCGTGCGCCTCGTCCACGATCGCCTTGATCTCCTCGACGGTGAAGGTCGGCTGCGAGACGAGGTTCCCCATTTTGTCCACCCAGGAGCGGTGCGTCACGTAGAGCTTGATCCAGTCCGCGCCGTGGTCGAGCTGCTCGCGCGCGGCCTTGCGCGCCTCGACGGGACCATCCACGATCTGCGCGCCCTTCGGCACGACGACTTCCGGCGCGTAGCCCTCGAGCGGATAACCGCCGGTCGTCGAGATCGCGCGTGTCACGACGAACATGCGCGGCCCCGGGATGTAGCCGCCCTCGATCGCCTGCTTGATGCCGACGTCGCCGTAGCCCGCGCCCTCGGTCTCGACGTCGCGGATCGTCGTGAATCCCTGCTCGAGCGCGCGCCGCGCGGCGATGCTCGCGCGGACCGCCCGGAAGGCGATGCCCTGCTTGAGCAGCTGCGCGTCATAGCCGCCCTCCGCCGGATCCTCGCCCTGGAGAAAGATGTGCGTGTGGCAGTCGATGAGCCCCGGAAGCACGGTCGCCCGCGAGAGATCCACGACGCGCGCGCCGTCCGGGATCCGCGTGGAAGCCGCGTCGCCGACGGCCTCGATCCGATGGCCGCGGATCACGATCACCTGATCGCGACGCGGCGACGGGGATTTCCCGTCGATCAAAACGCCGGCGCGGATCGCCGTGACCTCCTCCGCGCCGGACGGCGCCGCCGCGAGCAGGGACACGCCGAGCAGGATCGCCAGAGGACGTATCATCGGGAGACCTCCTTCATGCTTCGCTCTTTCCGAGTCGACTGGAGAAGACCCGGAAAGCCTAACGGAAAGCGGCCGACCGCGGCCCCGGCGGCGATGGAGCCCCGCATGCCGCTCGTCCGGCCCTTCCGCGCTGCAAAATCACGAAACCTGGCGTGCCCCGGGAACGTAGACTCCGCGAGGAGAAAAAACCCATGAAGAGGGCTTCCTTCTGCGCCGCAGCGGCGATCGCCGGATTGCTCTTCACCCGCTGGGCCGTGGCCGACGCCGTTCCCGACGGCTTCTATCGCTACCCATCGATCGGAGGCGGCGTCATCGTCTTCGCCTCGGAGGGCGATCTCTGGCGTGTGCCGGCGGCCGGCGGGGTTGCCGAGCGCATGACCGCACACGAGGGCGACGAGAAGTTCCCGCGGATCTCCTCCGACGGCAAGCTCGTCGCCTTTACGGCCCAGTACGACGGCAACGACGAGGTGTACGTGATGCCGACGTCCGGCGGCGAGCCGCGGCGGCTGACTTTCCACCCGATGCCGGACCAGACGATCGGCTGGACGCCCGACGGGAAGATCCTCTTCCGCAGCCGCCGCGACCACCCGCACGCGGACTTCCGCGTCTACACCGTCGATCCCGCCGGCGGAATCCCGAAGATGATCCCGCTCGAGCCCGCCGCGTGGCTTGCCTTCGAGCCCGGCGGATCGCGGCTCGCCCTCCAGAAGATGGGCCTCGAGTTCCACAACTGGAAACGCTACAAGGGCGGCGAGGCCGAGAAGATCTACGTCGGCACGCTCTCGCCCCTCGCGTTCGACCGGGGCACCTCCTACGACGGCAAGAGCGCCTTCCCGATGTGGTCCACGGACGGCCGCATCTACTTCGTGACGGACCGCTGGGGACGCCCGAACCTCGCCTCGATGAAGCCGGACGGCTCCGACGTGAAACGGCTCACGAACTTCACCGACTACGACGTGCGCTGGCCGTCGATGGGCGACGGCAAGATCGTCTATCAGCACGCCGCCGACCTCTGGCTCTACGACATCGCGACCGGCAAGAACGCGCTCGTGCCGGTGCAGCTGCCGAGCGATCGGATCCAGGTGCGCGAGCGCTTCGTGGACCCGAAGGCGAACATCGGCAGCTTCTCGATTTCCAAGGACGGCGAGCGCATCGCAATCGAGACGCGCGGCGACCTCTTCGTCACGCGCACGAAGAAGAAGGGCCTCATCCGGCGCCTGACCGAGTCGAGCCTCGTGCGGACCAAGAATCCGGTCTTCTCGCCCGACGGCAAGTGGGTGGCCGCCTGGTCCGAGGTGGAAGGCGAGGAGCAGCTCCTCCTCTTTTCGTCCGACAACAGCGCGCCGTCGCGGCAGCTGGGCAAGGTGGATCCGGGCTGGCATTTCAGCCCCGTCTTCTCTCCGGACGGCAAGAAGCTCGCATGGTCCGACATGACGCTTCGCCTCGCGGTGACCGACGTCGCGACCGGCGCGACGACGCCCGTGGACACGACGGACTGGGAGACGACGCAGTACGCGTGGTCGCCCGACAGCCGGTATCTCGCTTACTCGGCCCCGCTGACCAACGAGTTCACGCAGGTCCGCGTCTGGGACGGCCAGACCAAGACGGTGCACCCGATCTCCGACCCGATGGTGAACTCCTCCTCCGCCGCCTGGGACCCCAAGGGCAAGTTTCTCTATTACCTCTCCGACCGTTTCGTGAACCCCTACCTCGACCGCTGGGAGGCCCGCTTCATCGTGAACCAGGCGACGCTGCCGGTCGTCGTCGCTCTGCAGGCCGACACGACGCTGCCGTTCGCGGCGCGCGGCGACAGCGATCCGAAGGACGAGAAGAAGGACGAGCCGAAGGACGAGAAGAAAGACGAGAAGAAGGCCGCCGAGGACGCGAAGGACAAAGGCAAAGCGAAGCCCGACGCCGCGAAGGACGCCGACAAGGTCTCGCCGGTTCGCATCGACTTCGACGGGATCGCCGGCCGCATCGTGGAGGTCCCCGTGGCGCCCGGAAACTACGACGGGCTCTCGTCGAGTTCCGGCCGGCTCCACTGGGTCTCCTTCGAGAACCGCGGCATGCAGCCGCCCGACGACGACGACGGCGGCGCTCCGCGCGGCGGGACGCTGCAGACTTACGACCTCGAGAAGGAGAAGCTCTCGACCCTCTCGCCGGGCGTCATCGGATACGACCTCTCGGGCGACGGCAAGGTCCTCGTCTTCCAGACGAAGGAAGGCTTCACGCGAATCGCGGCCGACGCGACCAGCCTCCCCAAGCCCGAGCCCGGCGAGGCCGACGACTCCAAGATCGATCTCTCGGGCTGGTCGCTCAAGGTCAACCCGCGCGAGGAGTGGAAGCAGATGCTGCGCGAGGCGTGGCGACTGCAGCGCGACTTCTTCTACGACCCCGCGATGCACGGCGTCGACTGGCCGGGCGTGTGGAAGCAGTACGGAGCGCTCGCCGACCGCATGGCGACGCGCGACGACCTCGAGGACATGCTGGGCGAAATGCTGGGCGAGCTGTCGGTCGGCCACGCCTACCACTTCGGCGGCGACGTCCGGCGCGGCAAATCGGTTGGCATCGGCCTGCTCGCGGCGGATCTCGATCCGGATCCGGCGACCGGGTTCTGGCAGATCCGGAAGATCTACCGCGGCGACTATCCGGATCCCGAGTGGAGCTCGCCGCTCGCGCGCGCGGACCTGCGCGTCAAGCCGGGCCAGTGGCTCGTCGCAATCGACGGCGTGCCGCTCCAGAAGGATCAGGACTACCTGGCGCGGCTCGCGAATCGCGCCGGGCAGGAGGTCGAGCTGTCGATCAACGACGCGCCGAGGCTCGAAGGCGCGCGCCGCATCGTCGTCAAGCCGGTCGCGGCGGACACGCGCATCCGTTATGCCGACTGGATCCGCGAGACGCGCGCGTACGTGGACAAGGCCTCCAACGGACAGATCGGCTATCTCCACCTCTACGACATGGGCGGCCTCGGGCTGAAGCAGTTCTCCCGCGACTTCCCGCCGCAGTGGAACAAGCGCGGCCTCATCGTCGACGACCGCTGGAACCACGGCGGGTTCGTGGCGCCCATGATCCTCGCGCACCTCGACCGAAAAATGCTCGCGGTCGGATCGTCGCGGCGCGGGCTCCTCACGACGACGCCCGACCGCGCCTTCCACGGCTACATGGTCTGCCTCATCAACCGGCAGGGAGGCAGCGACTGCGAGACCCTCGCGCAGGGGTTCAAGGACTTCGGGCTCGGGCCCGTCGTCGGCACGCGCACGTGGGGAGGCTGGGTCGGAATCCGCGGTGACAAGACGTTCCGCGACGGCGGCCTGACGACGCAGCCCGAGGGCGGGGGCTGGGACCCGAAGGGCAGGGTGTGGCTCATCGAGGGGCACGGCGTGGATCCGGATGTCGTGCTCGATCTGCCGCCCGACGGCTTTCTGTCCGGCAAGGACGCGCAGATCGACTACGCGATCAAGGACCTTCTTGCGAAGATCGCGAAGGACCCGAAGGACCTGGCGCCGAAACCGGCGATCCTCGCGCGGCCGCTCGTTCCGGTGCCATAGACGTTCCGGGGCGCGGAAGCTTCGTTCCGCGACCCCGGATCAGGGCCGGCTCCGCAGCGACTCCACGGGCTCGACGCGCGAGGCCCGCCACGCCGGAACGTAGCTCGCCGCCGCCGCCGCGAGACCGAGCGTGACGACCGCCGCCCCGAGCGTCGCCGGATCTTCCCTCGAAGTCTCGAAGAGGAGAGAAGAGAGGAAGCCGGAATGCCCCCCTATGGGAAAGGAATGGAGATACGTCGCACCGCGGAATTTGGTTTCGATGCGAGCGTGCACGGCGCTCGCCGCCCCCGCGAACCCCCCCCAACCTCATGCCGCTCACCGCGGGCTCCCGCCTCGGTCCGTACGAGATCCTCGCGCCTCTCGGTGCGGCCGGATGGGAGAGGTCTATCGGGCGCGGGATCCGCGCCTCGGCCGGGACGTCGCGATTAAGGTTCTACCGGCCGCGGTCGCGAAGGATCCGGACGCATTGGCTCGTTTCGAGCGGGAGGCAAAGGCGGTCGGGGGGCTCACGCACCCGAACATCCTCGCGATCCACGACTTCGGCAACGATGACGGCGTCGCGTACGCCGTCACGGAGCTCCTCGAAGGACAGACGCTCGGGCAGCTGCTCGACCCGGGGCCGCCCGCGCCGCGCAAGATCGTGGGGATCGCGCGCGAGATCGCGGAAGGCCTCGCCGCCGCTCGCGCGAAGGGAATCGTTCACCGCGATCGATGGCCGGTACTGCTGGGCAGACGGCCCCGACGTGTTCCGCACCGCGGACCGTTCCTTCTTCGTGACGCAGCAAGCCGGGACCCCGCTGCGGATCTTTCGCGTCGACCCCGTCAGCGGGGCCCGACAGCACTGGAAGGACCTCGTGCCGGCCGACAGGGCCGGACTCTCCCACGTTCGCTGGGCGTTTCTGTCGGCGGACGCGTCGGCATACGCCTACCAGTACCGGCGCTGGTTCTCGGAGCTCTACGTGGTCGAGGGGCTCAAGTGACGCTGGCCGCCACGCGGCTCGACCGCCCGGCCGCCGTCAACTTCGGAGTGGTCATGCGCGCGATGCGCGATGTGGATATTGCGAACCGCCGCTCGGAAGGCGAGGCTACCGCCCGGCCGCCGCACATCGAATTCGAAGGAGCCGTATGAACCGATGGATGATCGCCGCCCTGGTCCTCGGACCCAACCTCGTCGTCCCGCAGACGCCCGCTCCTCCGACGACGCTGAAGTCGATCCTCCTCGAACAGCTGAAATACACGCACGACGTCCAGGACTGGTTCGTTCCCGCCAGGCAGGCCGTCGCGGGCCTGACCGCGGAGCAGGCGTTCTGGAAGCCGCGAAATGGAGACCACTCGGTCGCGGAGCTCGTCAGCCATCTGATCTTCTGGGACAAGCAGCAGCTCGCGACCCTCAAGGGCGAAAAGGCACCCGCGTACAGCGGCAAGAACGACGACACGTTCCAGATGGTCGACAAGGGAAATTGGGACGTCTCGGTGCGCGAGCTCGACGCCGTGATGACCGGTTGGGAGAAAGCGGTTGCGGCGGCCGACGACGCGACGCTGCAGAAGTTCGCCTCGACGATCGCGCACATCAGCGCGCACAACGCGTATCACACGGGGCAGATCCTCTACATCCGGAAACAGCAGGGCTCCTGGGACGCGGCCAAGGGCGTGCACTAGCGATTCGATCAGGGCGCTCGCGGGCCGACGCTGCCGGCACATTAGAATCCCCGGCAACGTGACGATCGCCGCGGGCTCGCGCCTCGGCCCCTACGAGATCCTCGCCCCCATCGGGGCGGGAGGCATGGGAGAGGTCTATCGCGCGAAAGACCCGCGCCTCGGCCGCGACGTCGCGATCAAGGTTCTGCCGGCGTCGTTTTCCGCCGACCCCGATCGCTTGCGCCGCTTCGAGCAGGAGGCCCGCGCCGCCGGGATCCTGAACCACCCCAACATCACCGCCGTCTACGACATCGGATCGAACGCAAGCGACGGCGCTCCGTACGTCGTCTCGGAGCTCCTCGAAGGAGAGACGCTGCGCTCCGCGCTCGCCGGCGGCCGCCTCTCCCCGCGCCGCGCCACCGACTACGCGCTGCAGATCGCGCACGGCCTCGCGGCGGCGCACGAGAAGGGGATCGTGCACCGGGACCTGAAACCCGAAAACCTCTTCGTCACGAAGGACGGCCGCGTCAAGATCCTGGACTTCGGACTCGCCAAGCTGACGCACACGGAAGAGGGCTCGCAGGCGACGAACCTCCCGACGGCAACGGCCGGCACCGAGCCCGGTGTCGTCCTCGGCACGCTCGGCTACATGGCGCCCGAGCAGGTCCGCGGAAAACCGGCCGACGCTCGGAGCGACCTCTTCTCCTTCGGAGCGATCCTCTACGAGATGCTCGCGGGCAAGCGGGCCTTCCACGGCGATTCGGCCGCCGACACGATGTCCGCGATCCTCCGCGAGGATCCGCCGGATCTCTCCGCCACGAACCAGGCGGTCTCTCCCGGCCTCGAGCGGATCGTGCGCCACTGCCTCGAGAAGAGCCCCGAGCAGCGATTCCACTCCGCGCACGACGTCGCCTTTGCGCTCGAGGCGCTGACCGGAATCTCCCAGCCCAGCGCGGCGGGCGCCGTCGGCGTGCTG
>Ga0335077_10002276_pt1 | contig 22878 bp, 23 predicted proteins | sample Lox_Sample_31_FD_207151 | JGI IMG/M metagenome (GOLD analysis project Ga0335077, IMG submission 207151) | Soil microbial communities from Loxahatchee National Wildlife Refuge, Florida, United States - Lox_Sample_3.1 | ecosystem: Environmental > Terrestrial > Soil > Wetlands | place: USA...
CGGCAAACCAGCCGCCGGATTCTTCCTTGACTTTCCAGGCTTGCGTCCAGGACACCGGGTTGCCGATGCGTATGGCGGTCGCCACGGTTTCCGGGTTTTTCACAGGGGCTCCGCGCAGAAACGGCGCCGCACCTGCTGCCTGGTAACCCAGCATGATGGGTCGCCTCGTGGCCAATCTTTTTTTGTGGTAAGCGCATTGGCCGCCGCAAAAAAGGCACGCCTGAGTGTTGTCACATACCGCTTCGCAATATCCGATCCAGTGCGCGGTAATGTTGCCTGCGTTTCCCACGGGCAACGCGTGGTAATCCGGTGCGTCACCCAGTTCTTCGATGATTTCAAATGCAGCAGTTTTTTGCCCCTGCAATCGATAAGGATTGGTGGAGTTCACCAGCGTCACCGGCAGTTTTTGCGCGATTTCGCGCACCAGCTTCATGCCGTCATCGAAATTACCCTTGATCTGTATAACTTTGGAACCGTGCATCATGGCCTGGGAAAGTTTGCCCAAGGCGATCTTTCCTTGGGGAATCACTACGAAGCACGCGAGTCCCGCACGCGCCGCATAAGCCGCGGCGGCGGCTGAAGTGTTGCCGGTGGAAGCGCAGATAATCGCTTTGGCTCCGGTCTCGACGGCTTTGCTTACCGCCATTGTCATGCCGCGATCCTTGAAGGATGCTGTGGGATTCAGGCCTTCGAACTTGGCGTAGAGCTGAACTTTTCTTTTAATCAAGTGCGGAATTTTTTTGAGCTCGATGAGTCGCGTGTCCCCCTCGCCCAATGAAATTACCGGCGTGTTTTCATCAACCGGCAGACGCTCGCGGTAGCGTTCGATGACTCCGTTGTAATGACTGGACATGCCTAGAACCTTTTTTCACCGCGGAGGACGCCGAGAGTGCGGAACAAGAGGAATCAGATTGCTTCTGTTTTTCCTCGGCGTCTTATGCGGCTTAAATTTAATTCCTATTCAACTGTTCGAGACGAATACGCACGACCTTGCCGGAAATAGTGGAGAGCCTCTCGATTTTTTTGATCGCGGCTTCGATATGCTTCTCCATAGTTTCGTGAGTGAGCATAATGATGTCCACCTGCTGTTCGCCTTCGCTCGGCTCTTTTTGCACCATTGCATCTATCGATATTCCGGAGTCGGCGAGAATGCGCGTGATATCGGCGAGCACTCCCGGTCTATCGAATGCGCGCAGGCGCAGATAATAAGAGGTCTGCACTTCGGACATCGGCAGGATGGGCGTATCGCTGAGCGCATCCGGCTGAAACGCAAGGTGGGGCACACGGTGCTTGCGGTCCGCAGTATGCATGCGGGTCACATCTACCAGGTCTGCGACCACGGCGGATGCGGTAGGTTCGGCGCCGGCTCCTGCGCCGTAGTATAGGGTGGCGCCTACCGCATCGCCTTTAACCAGCACAGCGTTCATCACGCCTTCGACATTGGCGATCAGGCGTCGCGCCGGAATCAGCGTCGGATGCACGCGCAGCTCGATTCCCTTCGGCGTGCGCTTGGTGATGCCCAGCAACTTGATTCGGTAACCCATTTCCTCGGCGTAGCGAATATCCTCGCGCGTAAGCTTTGAGATGCCTTCGGTATATGCCTTCTCGAATTGCATCGGGATACCAAAGCTGATCGCCGCCAGAATGGTGAGCTTGTGCGCGGCGTCTATGCCTTCAATGTCGAAGGTCGGGTCGGCTTCGGCATAACCGAGGGCCTGCGCTTGCTTGAGAGCCTCGGCAAAACTTGCCCCGGTATTGCGCATTTCCGAGAGAATATAATTGCTGGTGCCGTTGATAATGCCGGCAATCCATTCCACGCGGTTTGCAGTCAGGCCTTCGCGCAGCGCCTTGATAATCGGAATCCCGCCTGCCACTGCCGCTTCAAACGCGACCATCACGCCGTGTCTGTGCGCGGCGGCGAAGATTTCGTTGCCGTGCTTGGCCAGGAGCGCCTTGTTAGCGGTTACCACGTGCTTGCCGTTTTGAATCGCTTTCAGAATATACTGCTTCGCCACGGTGGTGCCGCCGATGAGTTCCACGACGATATCAATGTCGGGATGATTCACCACTTGCAGCGCGTCCGCAGTCACGATGGCATTTTTCCCTGCAAGTTTGCGCGCCTTTTTCAAATCCTTGTCGGCAATCATTTTAAGTACGATGGCGCGTCCGGCGCGCCTTGTGATTTCCTCTTGATTGCGCCGCAGTACCGTGAAAGTGCCCCCGCCTACCGTGCCGATTCCGAGCAAGCCTACGTTTATCGGTTTCACGCGAGGCCGTCCTTGCGGAACATGTCCTTGATGCCGCGCAGCGCCTGCCGGGTTCGCGCTTCATTTTCGATAAGGGAAAAGCGTACATGGTCATCGCCGTATTCGCCGAATCCAATCCCGGGCGAAACCGCGATCTTGGCGTCAACCAAAAGCTTCTTGGAAAACTCCAGCGAGCCCATGGTACGGTATGCGTAGGGGGTCTGCGCCCAAACGAACATCGTGGCTTTAGGCGATTGCACATTCCAGTTGATCGCTTGCAACCCCTTGCACAGCACGTTGCGCCGGCTCTGGTATATGTGGCGGATTTCCTCTACGCAATCTTGTGGTCCTTCCAGCGCCAATATGGAAGCCACCTGAATAGGTGTGAACGTGCCGTAATCGTGATAGCTCTTCAGGCGCGCCAGCGCCGCAACCAGTTTTTTGCAGCCTACCATGAAGCCGACCCGCCAACCCGGCATGTTATAGCTCTTCGATAAAGTAAAAAATTCCGCCGCGAGATCGCGCGCGCCCGGCACCTGCATGATGGACGGTGCGGTGTAGCCGTCAAACACGAGGTCGGCATACGCGAAATCATGCGCAACGTAAATGCCGTATTCATTGGCAAGTGCGATGATCTTCTCGAAAAACGGAAGTTCCACGCATTGCGTCGTCGGATTGCTGGGAAAGTTGATGACCAAAAGCTTCGGCTTGGGATACGAATCCTTGAGCGCTCTTTCCAGTTCTTCAAAAAAATCCACGCCGGGCGTCAAGCGCACGTGACGTATGTCGGCGCCGGCAATCACCGGCCCGTAAATATGGATCGGATAGCTTGGATTGGGAACCAGCACGATATCGCCGGCGTCCAGAATAGCCAGCGCGAGATGCGAAATGCCTTCCTTCGAGCCGATCGTGACGATGGCCTCGGTATCGGGATCGAATTCCACGTTAAAGCGCGACTTGTACCAGTTGCATATCGCGCGCCGCAGCCGCAGGATGCCCCGGGAAACGGAATAGCGGTGGGTGTCCGGGCGCTGTACGGTTTCAATTAGCTTGTCGACGATGTGCTTTGGAGTGGCGCCATCGGGATTGCCCATGCTGAAATCGATGATGTCTTCGCCGCGTTTCCGGGCTGCCGCCTTAAGTTCGCTGGTGATATTGAAGACATAAGGGGGGAGACGCTTTATGCGCGGGAATTCCTGCATGATTTTGTGACGAAAGTCGAATCTGCCGTTGCACAAAAAAGGTATAATTCTATCCGACCCGTCACCCTGCCGCAAATGCAGTTGCGATGATCTGAGGACATGAAATTACATATAGCACCCGCAACGAACGACAACCGCTTCACCGGATACGGCCACGGCTATGTGATGGTAAACAAGGTGCGACATGAGAAAAACATAATCGTTATGTCGGAACGCTTGCTGCAATGGGATGTCGCTGCATTTGACGCACTGAGCGCGAAAGACTTCGAGTTTCTCGCGAATCTTGCGCCTGAAATCGTGCTGTTAGGCACCGGTTCAAAATTGCGCTTCCCGCATCCGGCATTGTCGCAGTCGCTTGCGAATGCCGGAATCGGTCTAGAGGTCATGGATACACAGGCTGCGTGCCGCACCTTTAACATTCTAATTGCGGAAGGACGGAAAGTTATCGCTGCTTTGCTGCTCGGGGAATAACGCAGATTATCGCCATCAGCGGGAGAGTCGGCTCGATTATGAAACCACATTTGCTTCAGCACGATCTCAAGGCACAGGCGATCGACCGGGTCATCGCCCAGGTCGGCAGTATTATTCTCGGTAAAGACCGGCAGATCCGACTTGCGCTTGCTTGCATGCTGGCGCGCGGTCACCTGCTTATTGAAGATTTGCCGGGAGTGGGCAAAACAACTCTGGCGCACGCTTTGGCGCGTTCGCTGGGACTGGAATTTCACCGTATCCAATTTACGAGCGATATGTTGCCTGCGGACATTTTGGGCGTCTCAATTTATGATCGCTCCATTGCGTCCTTTAAATTTCACCCCGGCCCGGTGTTCGCGCAGGTCGTACTTGCTGACGAAATCAACCGCGCCACGCCGAAAACGCAAAGCGCGCTTCTTGAGGCAATGGAAGAACATCAAGTCACCACAGAAGGCGAAACGCGCCCCCTGCCCCGGCCCTTTTTTGTCATTGCCACGCAGAATCCCTCCCAGTTTGTCGGCACGTTTCCGCTTCCCGAATCACAGCTCGACCGCTTCCTGATGCGCATCAGGTTGGGCTACCCGGACAATGGCGCAGAACGCGCGCTGCTCAAAGGCGGCGAGCGGCGCGATATGGTATCCCATCTTGCGCCGTGCATGAACGCTGCGGAGCTATTGGAAATTCAGCAAAAAGTACGTCTGGTGCATGCCTCCGATGCGCTGATGGATTATCTGCAAGCGCTGATTCAACGAACGCGGCAATCACCTCATTACGTAAACGGTCTGAGTCCGCGTGCCGGGCTCGCGCTCCTGCACTCCGCCCGAGCCTGGGCGCTGGTGCATGGCCGGAATCAAGTATTGCCGGAAGACGTGCAGGCCATATTGCCCAGCGTAGTCGGGCACCGCTTGCAACCGGCGGGCGATCATGCGCAAAGCAAGGACCCAGCCGAGAACCTCATTAGCTCGGTAGCGATTCCCTAAAGCTTGTTGGCGCGGGAACGGACCCGATGCGGCGCGCCCTCCAAAATTTTCTGAATAGGTGGCTTTTCAAGCTCAACGGGCCTGAAGCCGGCCCCATCGTGCTCACGCAGCGCCGGGTCTTCATCCTCCCCACGCGCCAAGGTTTGCTGTTTGGAATTCTGCTGCTGCTGTTGTTGATTGGCTCGATCAATTACAGCCTGGGTTTGGGTTATGTTCTTACTTTCCTGCTCGCGGCGATGGGCAACATTTCCATGCTGCATGCTTTCCGCAACCTGGCGGGAATGCAGGTGCGCCCGGGCAAAGCTGATCCGGTATTTGCGGGCGAGTGGGCGCGCTTTGCGGTGTGCCTGGATAATCGCCGCGTTCTGGCCCGCTACGCAATTGCCGTAACCCGCGGCAAGCAGGCTCCTGTTTTCTGCGATGTTCTGCAAAACGCAGCGGCAATTGCCGAAGTCGGCGTGCCGGCACCGCGGCGCGGTTGGCTTAGGCCGGGACGCATTACGCTGTTTACGCGTTTTCCACTCGGGCTGTTTCGCGCTTGGTCTTACGTCGAGCTGGACGCGCATTGTCTCGTCTACCCGCGCCCGGACGCCGCAACGTTGCCGCCGGTAAAGCCGCATTCTCACAGCGGCGCCGGGGTTGAATCGGGACGTGGAAATGATGATTTCACCGGTCTGCGCCCGCATCAACCCAGCGATTCGCCGCGGCATATTGCGTGGAAAGCGGCTGCGCGCGATTACGGATTGCTGACTAAGCAATTCGTGGGACGCGCGGACATGGAGCTTTGGCTGGACTGGAACGATCTGCCTTCAACCCTGGATGATGAAGCCAAGTTGTCCCGCCTTTGCCGCTGGGTGCTGGACGCAGAAACAGCGGGAATTAGCTACGGGTTGCGTCTGCCCGGTAAGGAATTGCCTTTGGCTTACGGCGAGCAGCACCGCCAGAGCTGCCTTGAAGCTCTGGCTTTATTCGGGCTGCCAGAGACAGAACATGGAAAAACAAATTAGCTTTCGCAACATCGTTTGGATTTCGCTTGCGCTTGCGATGGTCGTTGCGCCGCACGTGGAGCGGCTGCCGGCCTGGATACTGATATTCGCCGGCGTGCTGGGACTCTGGCGCTTGCATATTGCGCAGCGGGGGTTGTCCCTGTTGCCCAAGTGGCTGCTGTTCCTGCTGCTTGGCACCGGCATTGCCGGGATTTATTTAAGTTACGGCGCGATTTTTGGGCGCGACGCAGGCGTGGCGTTACTGGTTTTGCTGATCGGCATGAAACTGATGGAGACGAACAGCGTGCGTGATGCGGTCATGGTCATGTTTCTCGGTTATTTTCTGGTCATCACCAATTTTCTCTATTCTCAAACCATCCTTGCTGGTCTGTATATGCTGCTGGTGGTGCTTGTACTTACCGCAACATGGATCGGCTGCAACCACCCATCCGACAGCTATCCTGTAAAAACAAGGTTCCGAATCGCGGGCGTGCTGCTCATGCAATCTGTACCGTTGATGGTGGCGCTGTTCCTGCTCTTCCCTCGCGTGCAGGGCCCGCTTTGGGGATTGCCGCAGGACGCGTATTCCGGAATTACGGGGCTCAGCGACACCATGTCGCCGGGTTCTCTGAGCACGTTGACGCAGTCTGATGCGGTCGCATTCCGAGTTAAATTCGACAATCCTGCACCCAGAATTTCCTCGCTGTACTGGCGCGGCCCTGTGCTGTGGCGCTTCGACGGCCGAACCTGGTATGTCGGAGGACATTCTGCTCTCCGCGCACCGGAATTGCGCGATCTCGGTAAACCGTTGCGCTACACGGTCACGCTTGAGCCGCATAACAAGAACTGGTTGTTCGCACTGGATATGCCCGGCACTGCTCCCCCGCGCTCAAGGATTACACCGGATTTTCAAATACTCTCAAATTTCCCGGTGCGCAACCGCATGCGCTATGAAATGGCGTCCTATCTGAAATACCGGACCGGTACCGATGAAAACCCTGCTGAATTGCGACGCGGATTACAGCTTCCGCGGAACTCCAATCCGCGCGCGCGGGAATTGGCGCAATCATGGCGCCGCAACGCCGGTGATGATCTGGCAATCGTCAACCAGGCGCTGAATTTTTATCGAAAAGAAAAGTTTTATTACACGATGTTGCCGCCGCTGCTTGGCGAAAATCCGGTAGATGAATTCCTGTTTGACACCCGGCGCGGTTTTTGTGAACACTATGCCTCGAGCTTTGCATTTTTAATGCGCGCTGCAGGAATTCCCGCGCGCGTTGTGACCGGTTATCAGGGTGGCGAGTATAACTCCATCGATGATTATTTCATCGTGCGCCAAGCCGACGCCCATGCCTGGGTCGAGGTTTGGCTGAAGGAACGCGGCTGGGTGCGGGTCGACCCGACTGCAGCGGTATCGCCGTTGCGCGTGGAAGCCGGGATCGCAGCCGCAGTACCCGCAACCGACCCTCTCCCGCTTTTAGTACGGGAGGATTACCCGTGGCTGCGCCAAGCGCGCTTCATCTGGGATGCAATGGCAAATAACTGGAACCAGTGGGTGTTAGGTTATACGCAGCAACGCCAGATGCAATTTATGACTCGACTTGGCATGAGCGAAGCCACTTGGCAGAACATGGCCATCGCGCTCGTCGCTGCGTCAGGATTGATCATGCTGGGATTGGCCGGGATGATATTGTGGCGCTTGAAAAACGCGCCGCGCGACCCGGTACAAATTGCCTACCACAAATTCTGCGGTAAGCTGGCGAAACACGGATTGGCACGCAGCCCCGCCGAAGGTCCGTGGGACTATGCGCGGCGCTTGGCGCAAGCCAAGCCCCAGCGGGCGGAGCCGATACGCAGCATCAGCGAATTGTATATTGCCATGCGTTACGGCACGTTGACCGGCAAATCCGCGCTAAAGCGTCTGTCGCGGTTGGTAAGCGAGTTTGAACCCTGAGCGGGCCAGTGGAACGTTTGATCCGAGCACTGCGGACGCGAAATTAGCAGCGCCTAAAGCGCTAATACAAAATCTCCTTGGACACGCCCTTGCGCTTCAAGATTTTGCGCAGGCTGTGCAATGCTTCGATCTGGATTTGGCGCACCCGCTCGCGCGTCAAGTTCATGTACTCAGCGAGCTGTTCCAGGGTGCTGATTTCACAGCCGTTCAAACCGTAACGACGTTCAATCACACGCCGCTGCTTGTCGTTCAACTGATTAAGCCATTCCTGCACATAAGTTTCCAGTTCGGTATGCTCAAGCCGCGAGTCGGGTGCAGGCGTGCGCTCATCCGGAATGGATTCGCCAACCGAGAGCATGGGATCGATCTCCAGCGGCGCGTCAAGCGATGCCATGCGGTCGTTATAGGCCAGCACCCGCCGCAACTCTTCCACCGGTAGCCCGAGCAGATGCGCTACGTCGTCGGTGGTCGGTTCCTTGTCGCAATGCGTCTCCAGGTGGCGCAATGCGCGCAATACAATATTGAGTTCCTTGATGACATGGACAGGCAGGCGGATGGTGCGCGACTGATTCATGATGGCGCGCTCGATGTTTTGCCGGATCCACCAGGTCGCATAAGTGGAGAAGCGAAAACCGCGTTCTGGATCGAATTTCTCCAATGCGTGGATCAAGCCCAGATTGCCTTCCTCGATCAAATCAAGCAGCGCCATACCGCGGTGTGCGTAGTGCTTGGCGATGCTGACCACCAGCCTTAAATTGTGCTTGATCATTTTCTGCCGCGCCTCGAAGTCACCTTGCTTGGTGAGGCGGGCATAACGCAACTCCTCGTGGGCACTCAACAACTCATTTTGGCCGATTTCATTGAGGTAAATCTGCGTTACATCTGAAAGTACATCGGCGGTGAAACGGTCTACCTCCGCTACAGGTTCCTCGGCCTGTAGCGGCAGGCCCTCCTCCGGCGGCTCGTCCTCCATCAAATAATTGTTCATGATGTCTTATTAGTGGCCGGCAAATATTTCAGCGGGTCAACCGGCTTGCCCAAGCGCCGGATTTCGAAATGCAGTTTGACCTGATCGGCATCGCTATCTCCCATTTCCCCGATTTTCTGGCCTTTTACCACGGATTGCCCTTCTTTTACCAGAATTTCGCTGTTGTGAGCATAGGCGCTGAGATAGGTATCGTTATGCTTGATGATAATCAGCTTACCGTAACCGCGTAGGCCGCTGCCGCTGTATACCACTTTGCCGGGCGCGCTGGCGAAAACCGGCTGGCCGAGCTTGCCTGCGATGTCCACGCCTTTCAGATTAGCGGTCTCGCTGAAACCGGAAACGATTTTCCCGGTCGCAGGCCATCCCCAATCAATTTCCCCGGTTGCCGGCCCGGGCTTTTTATTGTCCGTTTTGGTTTCCGCTTTAATTTCAGTTTTGCTTTCGGTTTTGCTTTCGGTTTTGTTTTCCGGTTTAGTTTCCGGCAACAGCGCGGCTGTGGTTTGCGTTGCTTCTAGCTTTTGCACTTGCGCCAGTGCCTGATCGGAATACGGAAGTTTCACCGCCTTGGGCTCGGTTTTCAGCATCCCTGGCAGAGGCAGCGGTTTGCCTTCCACAGTTTCGACCGGTGTGCCCTCGACTCCCGGCGCGGTCATGAGCGGGGCGGTAATCACCGCATTCGGAGGTGGTGTGAGCCGCAATTGCTGGCCTACACTGATTGCGGTGGGATCGCCGATGTTGTTCCATTGCTCGAGCTCCTTATAATCAAGGTCCTGCGCCAGGGCAATGCTGTACACGGTATCGCCTTTTTGCACGGTATAAAACTCGCCATGCGCCACGGATTTCTTCGGCGCCATGGTCTCCGTTGCCGGCTTCGCTGCCTGCACGGCTCCAGGCGATTTTTCGACCACCAGGGCCGCAGGCTGGGTGGCGCAACCGCCCACCAGGAGATTAGCTGCCAAAAACAGTACGCCCGCGTAAAAAGATGATGTTGTGGTCTTCATCACTCCATTCCAGAGCGCATTGGAACAAACTTCACGGTTTCCAAAACCGATTCAATGTAACTCTCCGTATTGCGCTCGACAAGCCGCAAGTGCTGTTCGTGAGCGCCCATAGGCAACACCATTCTACCACCAACCACAAGCTGCTCTAGCAGCGCTGCGGGCACATGAGTCGCCGCAGCGGCCACGATAATCGAGTCGAATGGCGCAGCATCTGGAAAACCTGCAAAGCCGTCTGCCCTTCTTACGCGCACGTTGTTGACGTCCAGCTCGCGCAGCCGAACTCGCGCCTTCACGGCAAGCGGAACCACCCGTTCCACCGTATACACTTCGTGCGCAAGACGCGACAGTACGGCAGCCTGATAACCGCATCCGGTGCCAATTTCGAGTGCGCGTCCGATTCTCTTGCCGCCGCGTAGCACCTCCAGCATGCGCGCCACAATGTACGGACTGGAAATAGTTTGGCCATAGCCCAGCGGCAGCGCTACATCTTCATAAGCGCGGCTTGCCAGGGCTTCCTCTACAAAAACGTGGCGCGGCACCTCGGCCATTGCGGTCAGCACCACTTCGTCGCGAATGCCCTGGCTGCGCAGGCGCTCTATCATGCGTGCACGCGTGCGCTGTGATGTCATACCGATTCCGGAATAGCGCGCCTTCATCCTAAAGATCCGCAAGCCATTTGCTTAGACTTTCCAATTGTGAAAATTGAGTGAGATCGATTTGCAATGGTGTAATGGAAACCTTATGGTGCAAAACCGCATGGAAATCGGTGCCGTCGCCCGCGTCTTGCACACCACCAGCTGCACCGACCCAGTAAACCGTGTCACCGCGTGGAGTGTGGGTCTTCACAACCGGCTCGGCCTTATGACGCCTCCCCAAGCGGGTGACCTCAAATCCCTTAAGCTCGGCATAGGTCACATCCGGAACGTTGACATTCAGCAGGAGCGGTTGCACATGGGTATATTTCTGCAAACGCTCGATAATTCTCGTTGTGACCTGCGCCGCGGTCGCATAATTGTCACCAGCGCTCGCCGCCAGCGACACGGCGAGAGAAGGAATGCCGAGTAAAAAACCTTCGGTCGCTGCAGCAACGGTTCCGGAATAAATCGTGTCATCGCCCATGTTGGCGCCGTCATTGATTCCCGAGATAACAATATCAGGCAGCCGGTCGAGCATGCCCGTCACCGCCAGATGCACGCAATCGGTGGGTGTGCCGTTAACGTAATAGAATCCGTTGTGCGATTTGCGCAGGTTTAACGGTCTGTCCAGCGTGAGCGAATTACTCGCACCGCTGTTGTCACGCTCCGGCGCTACCACAGTAATTTCTGCGATGCGCGACAGGCTTTCGGCAAGCACCGCCAGCCCCGGCGAGAAATAGCCGTCATCGTTACTGAGCAGGATACGCATTTCGGAAGGATAAGCCAGGGTGGCGCAATGCAGGCAAGTCGCTGGGCAATAAGCAGTCGGCCCAAAGAAAAAAGCTCAATGTTTCGATTTCTGACCCCCGTTTTCCAATCGCTAAATGCTAAACGGGAAAGGGCGGCGAGATTCGAACTCGCGACCACTAACACCCGCAAAGCATCCTAACATCGCACCTGATTGTTAATCAATATGTTGCAATGGTCGCCGTTTGTTGGTGAACGCGCATCGGCCAGCGGCGCATTCCAAAAATATCAAAGGCCGCAAAGCAAAAAAACGTTAATCGCCTGCGGACTCAAAAAAATGCCCCAGTGAGGGGCGCAAAAGGGGGCAACCTAGAAGGGAGGTAGACGAACCCTACCCGGTTACATTCTGTCACTTAAATATTAAACAAATATTACCGCCATGTAACAGGCAAGCTGGAGAGAATCGCTATAAAATAGCTATACTGGCGGCCGTTAACACCAAGCCGGCACCCATGCATATCTTCTGATTATTGATTATAAGTAATCGCGCCGCAGCTACATCCGCCCCCCGGCAATGCTATAAAGCAGGATGCTCAGGACCACCAAAGTCACGGCGACATACACCCGGTCGCGCTGCATGGCAAATGCAATCATCGAGAAAATAACGCGAGCCACCGGAGTCGCCAGGAGGAGCAACAGGCCAAACTCAATCAACCCAGTGCCGCGCCACTGCAAGCAGTCGCGAAGAATGCCGCTGAAGCTGCGCAAATCCGCGGGCTCCCCGCGAAAAATGCGATAGTGCGGCATCTCGCGGCCATGATGAATTAGATAGACCGCGCCTCCAACCACTACCACAGCAGCCGCAATGATCACACCAACGCGCAGCAGGTTGCCGATCCCCTGCTCGATCTTCTGCTCTGTCCAACCCGTCCGTTGATCACTCATGGTTACAGCCTTCCCGTCAGGCCCTTGTAAATCATCTCAATTCCCAGAACAATGATCGCTACGACGAAGATCCTTCGTAGCGTCCCAATCCCCGTCCTTTCCAGGAGACGCGCGCCGGTGAGCGATCCGATCAACACGCCGAGCATGACGGGCATGGCAAGCCCGGGATCAAGATAGCCGCGGCTAAAGTACACTCCAGCGCTGGCAGCCGCCGTTACACCGATCATAAAGTTACTGGTGGTGGTTGATACCTTGAACGGAAGGCGCATTGCCCAGTCCAGCGCCAAAACTTTGACTGCACCGGACCCGATGCCGAGCAATCCGGAGAGTGAGCCCGCGACGAACATCGTAGCGAATGCCGCCGGCACACGGTGCGCGTGGTAGGCCTGCGCACCCGCGGGCGTAGGATAGGTGCCGTCCAAGTTGAGCCAGGTGGCGATACGGTCGGGGCGATCCGCGCCGGTCGGGCCGTGCAACCTGCGCAGCGACACATACGCGGATGCCAGGAGCACTGCGCCGAAGATCACGGCAATGCTCGAACCCGCGATATAAACCGTGAGCGTCGCGCCGACCACCGCTCCTATAGTGGTGGCTATTTGCAAGAACATGCCGATCCGCAGGTTAATATAACCCTCGCGTACATAGGCCGAGGCGGCGCCGGAAGAGGTCGCAATGACCGAGATCAGCGCCGCGCCGGCAGCGTAGTGAATGTCAACCCCGAGCATCAGGGTCAGCATGGGGATTACCATGATACCGCCCCCGAGCCCCGTCAGGGCACCCAGAAACCCGGCAGCGATCGACCCAAGCCATACCACAGTTGAGAATTCAAGAATGTTCAATGCGACTACCGTTGGCGATTGTGTTAATTGTTTGCAGGCAATAGGGTAGCACACCAGGCTAATCGTCGATCGTCCTCGCCAAATCAGCGACCGTCTCATCGACAAAAATGTCATGCAGTCCTTCCAACTTGATTCGGTTCTTTAGCAGCTATTTTCGCTGCAGGCTCACGTTTGCTTTTCGCCTATTGCGATCGCGGCACTCTAGATCTAAACTGGTCGAGCTCGCGTACTTGTTGAACAATCAGGACGCGAGACCAAGAGTACGGGTGTACGATTGGTCATGCACTGCGTAAGGAGGCGGTAACGGCATGATGAAATTAGTAACGGCGATCATTAAGCCCTTTAAGCTGGATGAGGTGAGGAAATCGTTGACTTCAATCGGGGTGCAGGGGCTCACGGTAACTGACGTGAAGGGCTTTGGACGCCAGAAAGGCCATACGGAACTGTACCGGGGGGCGGAGTACACCGTGGACTTTGTGCCCAAGGTGAAACTTGAGGTAGCGATCGGAGCGGACATGCTGGACCGCGTAGTTGAGGCAATCGAAAAATCTGCGGCTACCGGCAAAATTGGTGACGGCAAGATCTTTGTCTATGATCTCGAACAGGCGGTCAGGGTCCGCACTCGCGAAACCGGTCCAGCTGCGCTCTAGCCTGCTATAAGAAGAGCACGCTACAGCAACTAGCCCGGTACGCGGTACTGCTGTTCGCGCCAAAGGGTGCCGCGCTTGCGGTTGGCGACGGTGCACAGGTTCCCGTGTATACAACTTCTACAGCCGCGCTGACGCGGACGGGGCCCTTTGTAGTCTCCGCGATGCTCCTGAACGCCAGCCTGCTTCTGATTTGAGCCGTTCCCTTTGATTTAGAAACTAATGGCCGGGCCATGGCCATGTCCGGTCCGGATCAATACAGGCCAGGTATTCTACCGTGAGCCTGCTTGGCTTCTCTTTTCGATTTTGCGGCGGCTACTCCTCGTTACGGCATAACAGCAGGTATATGGCACAAATTAGGATGGTCATGATTAGCGCGCCAGTAAGCAGGCTTCCGAAAGTGGCTAGCAGCACATCGTAGCCAAGACGGAACTCAGGGAAATCAGCTTCCATACCGCCTAATACCGATGTCAGGCAAAAAAGCAGCACTGATATGCACAGCCATTTGAACATGTATCTTGGAAGATGGACGCGTTGCTCTCGATTATGACGGTAAGCCATAGTCCGATCCCAAGGACTGCCGCGGGTCGCGTCCATAAACATCCAAAACGGCCACAGATACCGATAGAGATATTCCCACAGGCTCACATCGTTCGTAACATGGGAGCCCGGCTTCAATGCTGAAGTCATAAATGTCATTCGGTAAGACGACACGTAAGTTTCAGCGAGAAACCGCCCATGCTTGATGCGTAGATGACAATTAAGCCGCCAGAGACCCGATCAAAAGAATAGTGCCCGCCGTGCGACACGTCATGCCAATCAATACTATTATCTGTAAATGTGGCGGGAAATGAATTTGCCGTGTTGTTTTCAAAGTCTATCGGCATGTCCCAAGTGGCACCACTAACCGGATTTGTGCAACGCAGGACTGCTTCTGAGGCATCTGCATGCGCGTCCGAGCACAACAGCAATAGCCGGGCTAAGAATGCCGCCAAAACATTTGTTACGCGAGCTCCGCGGTAACTGATCATAACGAACGTCTCGCTGCAAATTGCGTTACATTCCGCTGATCCGTTTTATAGCACTTCACCATTCCGGGGGCGTTTACGTCCCCACTAAACTATGGAGAGCCTAAACAACAAAGACTATTGGGAATCGGCGGGCCCAGCGCATTCCCGCCGATTTCCAGAACCATGGTTTAAGGGTAGCTATCCGACAATTAGTGGCGTCCTCTCGTTGTTGTGTGCGACACGGGTAATCTGTTCAAATCGACGGATACGCCTGTTCGCCGTGTACCTCAAAATCGCCCTCTTCCAACTGCTTGTCATTCATACGTAGCGGAACCACCAGAGAAATGAGCTTGAGCAGAATATAGGTGCCAACGGCGTTGAGTACGATGATGAACAGCGCGGCCTCCCCTTGCAGTATCAGTTGCGGGAAATTGCCGTAAAACCAGCCGGTAGCATTGACACCGGGTGCCTTCGCGCCGGTGCCAAGGTAAACAAGCATATCCGGATTAGCCAGAATACCTGTCAAAAGGCCGCCACAAAGGCCCGCCACACCGTGTGTGGAGAACACGCTCAATGTATCGTCTGCTTTGGACATGAACTTTGTCTTCTGAAACTTGTTCATGCTAAACCAGGGAATGATACCGACAACGACGCCGATAATGATTGCGCCCCACCCATTGACATACCCAGCCGCCGGCGTAATTCCAACGAGGCCGGCAATCATGCCATTGATCGCCCCGGTTATCGACGGCTTGCCGTACGCCATTGAGTCCATGACCGTCCATGTCAGCAAAGCGACCGCGGTGCAAAGATTCGTGTTGAAGACGGCGCCCCCTGCGTTGGCGTTTGCGAAGTACGGGTCACCCCCATTAAAGCCATTCCACCCCAACCACAGGATGCCCGCGCCAGCCATAGCGATCAGCAGGTTGTTGGGCGCAAATGTTTCTCTGTCACGCTGTAACCGCGGACCAATCACCGCTGCGGCCACAAAGCCTGAGACGCCGGCAGCAAGGTGGATCACATAGCCGCCCGAGAAGTCGAGTGCCCCCAAGCTAGCGAGCCAGCCGCCGCCCCATAGGCTAAACGCCCCGACGGTGTAGATGCACGTTATCCAAAGAGGGACGAAGATTATCCATGCTTTAAAATTCATGCGCCCGATCAGTGAGCCTCCCAGGATGATGACCGTGATTGCGGCAAAGACGAACTGGAAGAACATCAACGTCGCCATGGGAAAGGTGAGATCCGGCATCCCGGACGCCGCCGCCGGGACACTCGCCTGCCCTAACTCAAAACCCGCCGCGATTGCGGGTCCAGGGTGCCCGAGGAACGGGAACCATTGTGGGCCAAAGGCCATGTTGTAAGCAAAGAGCGCCCACACCACCAGGGTTGCGGCAAAAGCATAAAACGCCATGAACGCACTGTTGATTGCCCATTTCTTTTTGACCAACCCTGCATAGATGAGCATCAGGCCCGGTACGCTCTGTAAGCCTACGAAGGTTGCGGCTGCAAGCTGCCACGCATTGTTGCCTGTATTCAACCACGCTGGAGCTGACACATACTCCCCTGGAGGAGCAGCCGGCGCGGCTGCCGCTGCTGCTGGAGCCGGCGTAGTGGGTTGCGTATCGGCAAACGCGAGTGGTAGGACGGTGAGATTTAAAATGCTGAACAGAAGAAGCAACGTGGAAACTACGAACCGTTTCATGATTTTTTCCTCCTTGCTGGCTATGTTTCCTGAAGCGCGACGCACTCCTCTAGTACAAATGCACGATTCAATTCGTGGTAAGGTCCAGCAAAATTTAGGCCTAGTACGATTCGATTGTTTTACATGGAATTTATTTAATTCGAATGCACCAACATGGATCAATCAGCTACACTTGCGCCCTACGCTAGTGCAGTGGCATTGCTTTGGCCGGGATCAGACAATTTCAAAAACTGGGCGTCAAATTTTTGCTTCTAGATGAATGCAGCTAATAGTTTTTTTATTGGGTTTGGCTTTTGCTATCCACAATGAGCCGCGAAGTGACCAGGCCTAACCGTGCAGAGTGAAGCCAGACTTATCTGAGCGCGAAGCGCGAGTTGCGCAGCGCCAGTTTTGGCTGAAGAGCGAAGACGAAGTCGGCGAACCGGGGTCGCGTTTTTCTTTGGTGGCTTTCTTCTGCGTCGCCAATAGTAAAGTCACCATCCGCTGCGCTGCCTTCGCCATTCGGGTCACAAGACACGGGGCCTTTGAAAACGAATAGTGTGCGCCCATGTTAGAAAATCGGGGCGAACCGCCTAATTTTGGGTGGCCAGATTTCGCGAAACCCAGTCGATCAATTCGCTGATGAGACTATCGCTGGCGTCAACCAAACCTTTGACTGCGCCTTCGGCATTTGGGCTTGGGGCCTCACGCCTGAGGAGAAAGCTCCGCTGCGCAATGAGCTTACGATCAGGGAGCCGAATCACGCTTGCGCGCAGCCCGATTGCCACGTAGCTGCATTTCTCCGAGTAAAACACCTGAGTGAATTCCTGTAACTCCATGCGGACCAGATAATCCGCCTGCGCGCCGTCGCGGCTGTCAAGCACTCCTTTTTCATTGGCCGCGGCAATGCGCTGCCTGAGTCGTTGACTGAGCAACGCTGCTGGCGCGGCGACCCAGCGGCTGTCTGCGTAGGCATGATGACGGGTTTTATTGTCGTAATCCAAACGATAAGTAATATCCGGAGAATCGAGCCACGACGGTGCCGCAATATTGGGAATGAGCAGGGTGGCATTGATGCATTTTGAATTTTCATGGATAGGCAGCGGGCCCAAATCATAGACCGCGGCGGGCCCTCGAGACTGCGGCGCGGATATACAGCCGGCGAGAAACGCCGATAACGCCAGGACCCCAGCCAATCTCCTCACTGATTTCTACCTTCGGGTGAGAAACCCTTCTCTCCGGGACCGGGTTCAGGCACGGCTGCCCCGAACACGAGACTTTGCGGCCGTTCGCGGATATCCGCCAGCAGCCCATTTAGAGTGCGCGAAGTGTTAGAAAGGTTTCCAATCAAATCCGATAATTTCGGCAGGGTATCGTCAATCAATGCATCGCCCACCGCCTTGCCCTTTGAGCCGATTTCTTCTGCATTTTGGGCCACCACATCGAGAGCATTCAGGTGTGCCTGAGTTTGCGTCGACAGTCGGTCCAGATTGAGCAAAAATTCATCCGCGTCAGTAAGCACCTGGTTGGTTTTACTGGAAAGCGCCGGCAGCGTCCTTAAGGTCGGTTCCAGCTCGCTCGCGATCGATGCAATACGGGCGGAGGCGGTATCAAGGTTAGCAAGCGTGCGCCGCAAATGCGCCTGTGTTTCATCATTGAGAAGCGCATTTACCCGCGTGGCGGTCTCGTTCGCCGCGACAATCAGGTCCTGGCCTTCGGTGCTTAGTTTGTCAAGAACCGAAGGGCGCATTTCAATTCGAGCCGGATGCTCGAAATCGGTATTCAGGGGCTCGCGCCGCAGACCCTTGTCGTCAAGCTGAACGTAGGAAAGCCCGGTAACGCCTTGGGGAGCGAGCTGCGCATAAGTTCCCTTAGTAATGGGAGCGGTGTGGTCGACAAGTATGCGGATTAAAATGTTCTGTGAATTGCTCGGATCGAAGCCTATCGTATCAACTTTGCCCACCGTCACACCGCGAAAACGAACCGGTGCCTGTGGATTGAGACCCGAGACCGATGATCTGGAAACGACCAAGTAGGCATTCACCGGGACCGTAGAAATCCCCTTAAACCAGAATATCGCGGCGGCAAGCGCAGCACAAAGCACAAGCACAAAGATACCCGCCGCCAGGGCATACGCGCGATTTTCCATTGTTGCGCCTCCTTTAAGTAACAAGAGTTCTCACAGCGCAGCGACTTAAGCGCTCAGGCGAGCGTTTTCCATCCCGGTAAGTGCACAGCGCCCCCGCTCACCCAGAAAGAAACTCCGAATAAAGGGATCATCCAGCTTTATAAGTTCCTTGAGTGGAGCAACGGCGACCAGACGTTGGTCCGTCAATACAGCAACTCTGTCGCTGAGTTCGACGACCGAATTCAGGTCGTGAGTCGCCATTACTACGGTCAGGTGAAGTTGACTGCGCAGCATCTTAATCAATTTCACAAAACTTTCGCTGCGTTCGGGATCCAATCCCGCCGTCGGTTCATCCAGAAACAGCAATTCAGGATCGAGGGCGATTGCACGGGCCAGCGCGACGCGTTTTACCATGCCGCCTGAAAGTTCAGCGGGGAATTTCTCAGCATCGGCCGCAGCGATTTCAACCAGGTCCAGTTTTACCATAACCAGACTATTGATGACGGCTTCGTCCAGCAGCCCGAGTTCACGAAGGGGCAAGGCGACGTTGTCATAAACAGTAAGCGCAGTGAACAGCGCGCCGTCCTGAAACAACACACCACAGCGGTTATGCATTTGCCGCATAGCGTCCGGACCGCATGACCGCAACGCTTGACAGAACAGGCAGACTGTCCCACGGGCCGGTTTTTCCAATCCGAGCATTTGCCTCAGCAATGTGGTCTTGCCGCTGCCCGATCCGCCCACCAGCGCAAGCACTTCGCCGCGGTGGACGCATAGATTAATGTCGCGGTGTATCACGGTCTCGCCGAAGCGGGTCCATAATCCTTCCACCTCGATAACACATTCTTCGTTCATCATCGGAGCCCCACGTGGGAGAACAGGACTGCGAATATAGAATCTGTGACGATGACAATCGTAATCGATGTAACCACTGAGGTGGTGGTGCCGATGGCCAAGCTGGACGTGTCACGGTGAATTCTTAGACCGAACTGGCAGGCGATGATTCCGATCAGAAGACCGAACACCACAGCCTTACTGAACCCCAGCCAGAGATTGGCGATGGGCACAACATCCGGCAAGCGCGTTAGAAAGAACCGGTAACTGATATCCAGCTCGAACCCGGCTGAAACCATGCCGCCAAGCAGCGCGGCCGCATCGGTCCAGAGAACAAGTAAAGGCAAAGACACAGCAAGCGCAACCACTTTGGGCAAAATCAGTCGCGTGGTGTGTGAAATGCCCATGACAGACAGTGCATCCAATTCCTGTGTAATCTTCATAACACCCAGCTGAGCAGTCATCGCGGAACCGGAGCGGCCTGCCACCAGAATTGCACAAAGCACCGGACCCAGTTCCCGAATAATGCTGATGCCCAGAATATTAATAATGTAAACGCCGGCTCCAAATATCCGCAGTTGTTCCGCCGACAAATAACCGATTACTACCCCGATGAGAAATCCCAACAATGCGGTAATCGGCAACGCTTGCGCACCGGCCCGGTAAATGTTCGTCGAGATTTCCCGCCAGGGTGCGCGCGATGGACGCGCCAATAAATAGGCCGCGTCGAGTGCGAGTTGGCCGAAAAGCTGAACCGCAGCATAGAGGTAACTGAGAAAGGCAAGGACGGATTCTCCTATGGTCACGACAGGCACAGTCCAGTCATATCGTGCGCCGGGTGACACGTGTTCACCCGTAGAGCCAAGGCCAACAAAAAGCGCATCATGCTCGGGCCGCAAGCTGAGATTTTTCACTCGACGCTCACCCCAGGCCTGCCAGAGCAAAGCTGCGCCCACAGTGTCCAGAGAATCGACGCCCTTCAAATCCCAGTGCAAGCCCTGATTGGCAGCGTAGGTTACGAGCTGGGAGCGAAGCAAATTAATCTGCTTCCCCAAAGCCGCCAAATTCCATGCGCCGGTAAGTTCAACCCGTCCTTCTCTATCCGGAATAGCTACGTAGCGAAGCGACGGGGAGGTAATCATGATGACGGGTAGTAAAGGCGGCGAGCCCTAACGAAATTGTAACCCGAGTTGCCACGGTGAAAGAACGACGTCTTGGGCTTCAAGGCCGTCGGACCAGCGTGATGATTATTGATCGAGCGCCGAATGTTTTGTATCCCTGGCTGTGTCCGCACAGTAAAAATAGCCCGCGAAGTCCACAAACGAGCCATTGATATTGCTGGTTGGGACGGTGCGATTCGAACTCACGGCCACTGGCACCCTGTCTGGAACATAGCATCGGGGAATATTGTCAATCAATGCCTTGCAACGCTCGCCAATTCGAAAATTAGTACAAAAGTGTCCCAAAAACCGTCAGATGAAGTGGTATAGAAATTCGCGACTGGTCATTTCGCATGGATTTTCCGGAAATGTTCTCCGTTCACGGTTTTCATCGTGGCGAAGTCCGCCTTATCCAGGTCGAATTTGCAGCCCGCCTCGCGCAGCACTCTGTGCGGGGCCATCGAGGATGCGTCCGGATAGTAGTAGAGCCTCATGTGGTTTGTGTCTTTCAACGAATTAATGAAAGCAAGCCGGATTTGACGTCAACATCGGAATGAAGAGCCGCCGCCGCCGGCACTGTCTGGAGTGCCTTTGCAGGGTTTCGCGAGCCAGATGACCGGAATCAAAAGCAGAAACAGAATGGCCGATGCGTAGAAAATGTCGATTGCCGAAAGCAGGAATGCCTGCTGATCGATCACGCGATTCACCATGGCATGGCTTTGCCCGGTATTCAGGCCCAAGGCCTGAAGGTTTGCAAACGACTGCGTGGAAACCGGGCTGTAGGTCGTAATGTACTCGACAAGGTGCGAGTGATGGAGTTTCGCGCGGTCATCCCACAGGGTGGTCACAATCGACGTGCCAAATGAGCCTGCCAACACGCGCGCGAAATTGCTCAAACCGGTCGCTGCGGCAATCTGATCCGGGGGCACGCCTGCAAGGGAAATCGTGATCAGCGGAATAAAAAAAATAGCGACCGCCACGCCTTGCACGATGGTCGGCATCAGTATCGTGTAGAGGTCGGCCTGGGTGTTAAAGTGCGAACGCATGAACATCATTACGGCGAACACCACGAAGGACGCGGTTGCAAAAATGCGCGCGTCGACGCGATCGATAGTTTTGCCGACCACAGGCGACAGCACGACGGCAAACAGCGCAACCGGCGCCAGTGTCACGCCGGCAAGCGTCGCGGTGTAGCCCATGTATTTCTGCAGCCACAGGGGAAGCAGCACGATATTACCGAAGAAAGTGCCGTAGCCGAGCGAAACCGCGAGCGTGCCGGTCCAAAAATTGCGCACCTTGAACAGCCGCAGGTGCACGATAGGATGCTGTTCGGTGAGTTCCCATACCAGAAACAGCGCAAAGCCTACGATGGTCGTGATAGCGAGCGCTGTGATGAACGTCGAATTAAACCAGTCGAGGTCCTTGCCCTTGTCGAGCATGACCTGCAGCGCGCCCACCCAGATTATGAGCAGCCCCAGCCCGACGGTGTCGATCGGAAGCTTGCGCGTGGCCGTCTCGCGCTTGCTGTAAATGACCCACGTCACCGCCGCAGCGGCGATGCCGATGGGCACGTTGATGTAGAAAATCCACGGCCAAGAATAATCATCCGTGATCCAGCCGCCAAGCAGCGGCCCTACCCCCGGCGCCACCAGCGTGGTGATGGACCACATTGCAAGGGCAGTGCCCGCTTTTTGCTTGGGATAACTCGAGAGCAGCAACGACTGGGATAGCGGGATCATCGGTCCCGCCACCGCGCCCTGAATCACCCGGAAAAAAATCAGCAACCCCATCGAAGGCGCGAAACCGCATAAAAAAGAGGCAATCACAAACAGCACCACCGACGCCGTGAAAAGACGTACCTGCCCATAACGCTGCGAAAGCCAACCGGTGAGCGGCAGCGAGATTGCGTTGGCCACGGCGAACGAGGTAATGATCCAGGTGCCTTGCTCCGCCGAAACTCCGAGGTCGCCTGCAATCGTGGGCAGCGATACGTTGGCGATCGAGGTGTCGAGCACATTCATGAAAGTCGCGAGCGCCAGCGCGAGGCTGCCCAATACAAGCGCGCCGCCCTGAAGCGGCGCAGCAACAGCCGTGGCCGGTCTTGCGGCTGGAACGTCAGCGGTACTCGATGCGGCGGCCATAACTGCGTTCTCGCGAAATGGTATTAAAACCCTTCGGGCGCTGTGGGGCGTGGCTTCGCGCCATCAACTCCCACCAGGCGACTCCGATTCCCGCCGCTCCCGTGATCGATGTCGCGGGCGGATCGTGCCGTTTCGCCTTCGTTAGCTCCGATAATCGATTTTGCGCGCGCATCGGCGCCGGCATCCTGCGACTGGAATACGTCGGTCGCATAACTCGGCGTGTTCTGGGCAAGTTGCGGCAGGCGCGCGCCTGTGCGATTGTGCGTGTCGACATTCACCAGCA
>Ga0335077_10002277_pt1 | contig 22877 bp, 22 predicted proteins | sample Lox_Sample_31_FD_207151 | JGI IMG/M metagenome (GOLD analysis project Ga0335077, IMG submission 207151) | Soil microbial communities from Loxahatchee National Wildlife Refuge, Florida, United States - Lox_Sample_3.1 | ecosystem: Environmental > Terrestrial > Soil > Wetlands | place: USA...
TTCGAGGCCGCCGGTCCCGTCCGGGCGGAGTTTCTACGCGGCAAAGCTTCCTATGAGGCTGCTCTGTTTGCGCCCGCCGAGGAGAGCTTCCTCGAAGTGCTCCGGCTCGATCCCAGGTTTCCAGGCGTGCATCTCGAATTGGGAAAGGTGTATATCAGCCTGCGCCGCACCGACGACGCGATCCGCGAACTGGAACTGGCTCTCAACGAAAATCCCGGCGACGCAGACGCGAGCTATTTCCTGGGCGCTCTGCTGGTACAAGAGGGCAACTACGCAGGAGGGATTCCCTACCTGGAGCGGGCGAGGAAGGTGAGGCCTGACTTCTGGGCGCCCTACTTCTATCTCGGGAAGGCCAAGCTCCGGTTGGAGTACCCCGCCGAGGCCGTCGTGCTGCTCCAGAGAGCCGTCAAGTTGAGCCCCGACGACGAGGCGACTGCCTACTATCTGCTGGGGCAAGCGCTCGCGGCGTGCGGACGAAAATCCGAAGCTCGCCAGGCGATGAACCGGGTGCGCGAATTGGGAACCAGCGCGCGTGAGTCCATCACGTTCGATGATGGCCGGGTGGCCGGCACCCGTTAAGAGACCGCTCAGGACAGCTCGCCGACAGCGGACAGCACAGCCCGAAACTGACTATCATGAAAGCGTCTATGACGCGGCGGTCGATGCTTGCGCTTCTTGCCGCTCCAACTGCCTTGCGCGCGCAGCGATCGGAAGGCATGGCATCGCGCGGCGTCACGCCAACGCCCCGCGGGAAGCCCTCCGGCCGTCCTTTTTACGCCCATTTCATCGACGTTGCCGAGCAGGCAGGCCTTCGCGCTCCGGTCATTTACGGCTACCCGGACCATTGCGACTACATCCTGGAAACCATGGGTGCGGGCATTGCTTTTCTGGACTACGACAATGACGGCTGGCTCGACATCTTCGTGTTGTCGGGCACCCGCATGGACGCCGCGCCGCCTGGGGCGACGAACCGTCTTTACAAGAACAATCGAGATGGGACTTTCACCGACGTCACCGAAAAGGCTGGTCTGCACCGCCTGGGCTGGGCCTTTGGAGTGACCGTGGGGGATTACGACAACGACGGCTTTGAAGACCTGTTCGTCACCTACTGGGGTCAGAACGTTCTCTACCACAACAACGGAGACGGCACCTTCACCGACGTGACCAAAGAAGCCGGTCTGCTCTTCCCCGAGCGCTGGAGCTCCGGATGCACCTGGGTGGATTACGACCGCGACGGGCGCCTCGACCTCTTTGTCTCCCACTACCTGAAGTTCGACCCCAAGCGCATCCCGAAGACCGGCCAGAATGCGCTCTGCAACTGGAAAGGCGTGCCGGTGAACTGCGGTCCGCGCGGTTTGCCCCCGGAAACGCAGCAGCTGTTTCACAACGAGGGGAATGGCACCTTCAGCGATGTCACCGAAAGTTCCGGCATCGGCAAGATCAAGGGCAGCTACGGTCTGACTTCCGTGGCGGCGGACTTCAACGACGACGGATGGCCGGACATTTACGTGGCCTGCGACTCCACGCCCAGCCTGCTATTCACGAACAATCACGACCGAACCTTTACTGAGGAGGGCCTGGAGACCGGCATCGCCCTCAGTGAGGACGGCGCGGAACAGGCCGGCATGGGTGTTGCCGTGGGTGATTACAATCTTGACGGCCGGCTCGACATTGTGAAGACGCATTTCGCCGAGGACACACCGGTGCTCTACCGCAATGAGGGGAAGGGAAGGTTCAACGATGTCACCATTCGCTCCGGCCTGGGCGTGGAAACCCGATTCGTGTGCTGGGGCGTCGGACTCGAGGACTTCGACAACGACGGCTACCCCGATATTTTCGTCGTCACAGGAAGCGTCTATCCCGAAGCGCAGAGTAAGCTGCCGCAGTTCCCACACCGGACGCCGCGCTTCATTTTTCGCAATTTGGGCGACGGCAAGTTCGAGCAGCTCTTCGAAGAAGCCGGGCCGGCGATCGTCGCGACGCACGCCAGCCGAGGCGTGGCTTTCGGGGACTTCGACAACGACGGAGATGTGGACATTCTGGTCATGAATCAGAACGAGCCGCCGTCCCTGTTGCGCAACGATGTCACGGGCAACAATCACTGGCTCAAAGTGAAGCTGATCGGAACCGCGTCCAACCGCAGTGCGATCGGCGCGCGTGTCACCGCGAAGTACGGCGGCAAGCAGCAGGCCCGCGAGGTGCTGGGCCAGTCAGCTTTTCTCTCGGTGAGCGACCGCCGCCTGCATTTCGGTTTGGGCGCCAACGAAACGGCCGACCTGGAGATCCGCTGGCCGAACGGCGCGCGCGAAAGCGTTCCCAAGGTGGCCGCCGGTCAACTGGTGACGATCAAAGAAGGCGCGGGAATTTTGAACTCGCAGAAGTTTCCGGCAGGGAAGTCGTAATGGCCCAGGTTTCCGTCATTCCGCCAGCCCGCGTTGTGGCCCCGGCCCGGCTCCTGTTCATCGACAACTTGCGGTGGCTCATGATCGTGCTCGTGATTACGATGCACGCCGCGGTGACTTACAGCAACATGGGCCGCTGGTATTACAACGAAAAGGCGCAACTGAGCCTCGCTTCGCGCCTGTTCTTCGTTACCTACCAGGTCTGGCTGCAAGCCTTTTTCATGGGTTTCCTTTTCTTTATTGCCGGGTATTTCGTGCCGCCGGCCTTCGACCGGAAAGGCCCGGCGCGTTTTCTGCGCGACCGCGCTGTCAGGCTAGGAGTCCCGTCGCTGCTATACCTGTTCGGGATCGGACCGGCGATCATTTACTACCTGCTAGGTGTGAAGAAGCCGGGGTATTCGTTCGGGAACTTCTGGGCGCACTACGTGATCGGTCCGTCGATTCGCGAGGGCGGCTCCGGACCGCTGTGGTTTTGCATCGCACTGCTCATTTTCTGTGTCATCTACGCCGGCGTTCGCTTCATCGCGCACGAGTCCGGCGGAAATGCGGAGTGGCTGCCCGGAAACAGGCACGTCGTTCTGTTTATCCTTGCGATCGCCACGGCTACATTCCTGGTCCGCACCGTTCAACCGATCGGGACAGCCATCTGGAACATGCAGCTATGCTTTTTCTCGCAATATGTCCTGCTGTTCATCGCCGGTCTCGATGCCTCGCGGCATGGCTGGCTCGTGCGGATTCCTCATTGCTTCGGGATGCGGTGGCTCGCTCTCTCGCTCGGCGGCGGGGCGGCGGTATGGTTCGCGCTGCTCATGATCGCCACGGGCATGCATTGGCAGACGAAATCGTTCGATGGAGGCTGGCACTGGCAGAGCGCCGTGCTGAGCGCGTGGGAGTCGTTCTTCTGCGTGGGCGTTTGCTTAGGACTGATCGTGCTCTTCCGCGAAGGGTTCAACGCACAGGGACGCTTTGTCCGGTTCCTGTCAAACAACGCTTTTGCCGTTTACGTCTTTCATCCGCCGCTGCTGATTGCAGCGTCGCTTGCGCTACGTGGATTTCAAGCGCCGCCGGTAGCCAAGTTCGCTGTCGTGAGCGCCATTGCAGCCCTGGTCACATTCAGCGTAGCCCCGGCACTTCGCAGCGTGCCGCTCCTGAAGCGCGTTCTGTAGGAACCGGTCTTCTCCAAGCGATAATAATACGGTGAAAGTTCTCGTGATCGACGTTGGTGGCACGCACGTGAAGCTGCTCGCCACGGGCAGAAAGAAGCGTGTCGAATTTTCCTCCGGACCGGAGATGACCCCGGCAAAAATGGTTCGGGACGTGAAGCAGGCCACGGCGGACTGGGATTACTCCGCCGTGTCCATCGGCTATCCGGGGCCGGTCATCCACAACCGCCCCGTCGCCGAGCCGCATAACCTGGGCCGCGGCTGGGTGGGATTCGATTTCCAGAAGGCATTCGGCCACCGCGTCAGGGTTATCAACGACGCCGCCATGCAAGCGCTTGGAAGCTACGAGGGCGGTCGCATGCTGTTCCTCGGGCTGGGCACGGGCCTGGGTTCCGCGATGATCGTGGACAACTGTCTCGAGCCGATGGAGCTGGCCCATCTGCCCTACAAGAACGGGCGCACTTACGAGGATTATGTCGGCCTGCGCGGGCTCAAACGCCTGGGAAAGAAAAAGTGGCGGCGCCATGTGATGGACGTAGTCGAACGGCTCAAAACCGCGCTCGAAGCCGACTACGTGGTTCTCGGCGGGGGCAATGCCAAGCTGTTGAAGAAGCTCCCGCCCGGCGTCCGGCTGGGCGATAACAACAACGCGTTCCGCGGCGGCTTCCGCCTGTGGAAGAAACATTCCCGGGGATCTCACGCGTAATGTCCGAGCAGCCGTCTGATTTCGACGACCCTGCCGCTCTACTGACCGAGCGCTTCGGCGCCGGTCTGCCGCCCTCGATCGTGTCGGTGCCCGGCCGCGTCAACCTCATTGGCGAGCACGTCGATTATCACGGCCTGCCCGTGCTTCCGATGGCCATACAGCGCCGTGTCCGCATTGCCTTCCGCCCGCGAGACGACCGGCGCATCCGCGCCGTCAGCGCGCCCTACGGGGAGCGGGAATTCGAGTGGCTGAAGCATCTGGAGCCCAGCGCTTCCGGAGACTGGGAGAACTACATAAAAGCCGCCGCCCAAGCAGTTGGTATGCGCTGGAGCCCGGCCCGCGGCATCGATGCTGCCGTGGGCTCCGATCTGCCGCCCGCCGCCGGACTGTCCTCTTCCTCGGCAGTGCTCACCGGCTTCACGCTGGCCCTGCTTCAAGCCAACGGTGTGCACGCATCATTTGAGGAGCTGATGGAGGTTCTGCCGGAAGGCGAATACTTTGTCGGAACGCGCGGTGGAGCGATGGACCATGCGGCTGTGCTTGGGTCGAGATCCGGATGTGCGCTATTGGTTCACTTCACTCCGCTCTCTGCTTGCCCCGTGCCGATCCCCAAAGACTGGGCCTTCCTGGTCGCGCACAGCCTGACCACGGCGGAGAAATCGGGCGAAGTCCGTGCCGAGTACAACGCGCGGCGGACGGCAGGATCGCGCGCGCTCGAGCGCCTCGGCTTCCCGTCCTACGCCGCCGCCATTACCGGCTCAACGTTCGATCGCCTGAAGACGCTTGCCGCTGAGCGGCTCGAGGGGGCCGAGTTTCGGTCTTTCCTGCACGTCGCCGGTGAGGCGCTTCGCACGACGGAGGGAGTCGCCGCGTTGCGCAATGCCGACGCCTCCGCGTTCGGCCGGGTCCTGAACGAATCGCACGACAGCCTGCGCGACCTGCTGCGCGTCAGCTCACCGGCGCTCGATGCCCTCGTGGAAGCGGCCCGCGAGGCTGGCGCAATCGGAGCGCGTCTGACGGGCGCGGGATTCGGCGGCTGCGCCATTGTCTTCTGCTATGCATCCGACCGGGAACGAATCGCTAGCGAACTTGTGGAACGCTACTATTCCCGCCGCACCGGATTCGACCCGAACACCCATCTCATCGCCGCCGAGCCATCCGCGGGAGCGCTGTACGAGTGAATCATGAAACCGCCTGCTTCGCGCGCGGCTCAGAATCCGCCCGGCGGACGGTGTTGCCTCTCTTGAAAATAGCTGTAACTGCCCGATTCGCAAACCCGTACGTCGCGAAACCGGGACTGGCTTCTGCGTCCCCAACGCATCGAATCCCAACCTTGCCGACCCGCCCTCCGTGGACGCAGTTGCCTGTCCCGGCTTCGCCCCTTGCAGAATATTCCTAGCTCGTGCCTCTGCCGAATTTTCATGCTCGCAGCTATCGCGCCTCGCCGACATGACGCTCAACCGTTCCCTCTTCGCCATGTCGGTATAGCGTTGGCCGTCCGCTCATCTCCACAATCGCTTGACGACGCCGATGAGGACGGAGCCGCTCACCACAAACACCACGCCCAGCCCCACCGCGTAACCCGTCCGCCCGTACAGGAAGTTCCCGACAGTGAACAGGCTCGACCAGATGACGGAGACGCCGGCCACCCATCCGAGCATGGCCAGCGGGATGTTGTCCTGCTGTGCGAATGCGGCGGCTTCTTCAGCGGAGATTCCAGCCTCTTCCCGAACGCGGGTCCAGCCCGGGCCGAAAGGATGCACCTTGTGATAAAAGCTGATCAGTTTCGCTCGATCCGTCTGCGGGCCTACGAAAGCTGTGATCACCCAGCAGACCGTCGTCACCGCAACAGTAAGCAAGAGCTCCCTGTGCGTGCCCAGAATGATGCCGTTCTTCCGCGCTGCAAACAGGGCCACCGCGACGCCGAATGAGCTGCACATCGCGACAATTTCGCACCATGCCGTGATCCGCCACCAATACCAGCGCAGCAGGTACAACAGGCCCGTGCCTGCGCCCACTTGCAGGATGATGTTGAAGCTGTCCTGCGCGGTCTCGAGCACGAACACCAGCGCGGAGGAAAGCACGAACAGGATGATGGTTGCCACGCGTCCCGCCGCGACGTAGTGCTTCTCGGTCTCTTGCGGCTTGAGGAAGCGGCGGTAAAAGTCGTGAACCAGATAGGATGCGCCCCAGTTGAGGTGAGTCAGAATGGTCGAGGAGTTCGCGGCGACCAGTCCACCCACCATGAGGCCGATAAAACCCGCCGGAAGAAACCTCAGCATCGCCGGGAACGCGCTATCGTGGCCGAGGAGAGAGGGATCGACGTTCGGAAACGCTTTCGAGATATCGGAGAGTTGCGGGTAGACGATCAATGATGCGAGGCCAACCAGGATCCACGGCCACGGCCGCAGGACGTAGTGAGCGACGTTAAAGAAAAGCGTTCCGCCCAGCGCATCGCGTTCCGACTTCGACGCCAGCATGCGCTGCGCGATGTAGCTGCCGCCGCCCGGTTCCGCGCCGGGATACCAGACCGCCCACCATTGCACGGTAAGCGGGACGATGAACACCGCCACCGCGAGGTCCCAATTGCTGGTGAAGTCGGGCAGCATGTTGAGGTAATTCAGCCCGCCTGGGCCTTTGAGGTGCGAGAGCTTCTCCACCAGCCCGCTGAGCCCGCCGACTTGAGGCAGTTCGACCGCGAAATAAGCCGCCGCGATCACCGCCGTCATCTTGATGAAAAACTGCACCATGTCGATGACCAGTACGCCCCACAATCCGTAGTTTGCCGCGAAGACGACGTTCAGCAACCCGACGGCTGCCAGCGTCTGCCAGCGGCTGAAGCCGAACAAGATATTTGCGATCTTGCAGGCGGCCAGATTCACCGTCGCCATGATCATCATGTTGAACAGCAGCCCCAGGTACACGGCGCGAAAACCACGCACGGCTCCGGCAGCCTTGCCGGAATAGCGAACCTCGTAAAACTCCAGGTCCGTCAGCACGCCGGAGCGCCGCCAGAGGCGCGCATAAAAGAACACCGTCGCGACACCCGTCAGCGTGAACGCCCACCACTGCCAGTTGCCCGCCACGCCTTGCGTGCGAACGAAGTTGGCAACCAGGTTGGGAGTGTCGCTTGAAAACGTGGTCGCCACCATCGAAATTCCGGCTAGCCACCACGGCACGGAGCGTCCCGAGGCAAAGAACTCCGATGTGTTTTTGCCGGAACGTTTGCCGAAAGCCAGCGCGGGCAGGAAGCAAACCAGTACCGAAGCGATCGCGATGATCCAGTCGATGGCGTGTAGTGTCATGTGTCTGCGAGAATAAGCCGTTTCGCATGTCCCTGGCAACTTGAGATAAACAGGGAAGAGGGCCGGATTCCCAAAAAGCCTGGCGTCTGGCGCCTGTTTTACAATCGTGACGATGTCACTTGTAGTGGTTGGGTCGGTTGCGTATGACGGTCTGGAGACTCCGCACGGCAAAGTGGATCGCATTCTGGGCGGTGCCGCCACGTACATCGCACTGGCCGCCAGTTTCTTCACACGCGTGAAGATTGTGGCCGTGGTGGGCGACGACTTCAGCAGGGACGATACCGCGCTGCTGTTGGGCCGCGGCATTGATCTGGAAGGACTGGAACACGTGCCGGGCAAGACCTTTTTTTGGTCCGGCGTTTACTCGGCGGATATGAACGACCGCACTACGCTGGTGACGGAACTCAACGTCTTCGCGGATTTCAACCCCAAGCTGCCGGATTCTTACCGCTCAGAGCCCTACCTCCTGTTGGGCAATATTCAGCCGGCGTTGCAGCGCAGCGTGCGGGCGCAGATGAATGGACTCCGTTTCGTCGGCGGCGACACCATGAATTACTGGATTCGTGACTATCGCGACGAGCTGTTGGCTACCATTGGCCAGTGGGACTTTCTGCTGATCAACGACAGCGAAGCCCGCATGCTTTCCGGTGTTTACAACCTTCGGCACGCCGCCGAAAAAATTCTCGCCATGGGACCCAAGACGCTGGTCATCAAGCGCGGCGAATACGGAGCCATCCTGTTCCAAGGCAACCAGCATTTCCTTGTGCCGGGCTTTCTGCTGGAAGATGTGTTCGATCCTACTGGCGCGGGCGACTGCTTCGCCGGAGGGTTCATGGGCTATCTGGCGCAGCAAGGCGTCCAGCCAGAGGCCGGGGAGATCGACCACCAACTGCTGCGCCGCGCCGTGATTTATGGTTCGGTCATGGGCAGTTTCTGCTGCGAGATGTTCGGCCCAGACCGCTTCCGCACACTGACACGCGCGGATATCGATGACCGCTATCGCGAATTCAAAGCCTTCACACACTTCTGAAAGGAACGTTCGGCAGCCGGGAAGGGCAGCGCTGGCGGTGGTAGTGGCTGCTGTATCGCTGCTGTGCGCCTGCGCCGTCTGGCTCTCGTGGCGGCACGGCTGGACGCTCTATTACGGCGACGCCGAAGCGCACCTGAACATCGCGCGGCGTGTCCTCGATTCCCGCACGCCCGGTTATGAGCAGCTCGGCACCGCCTGGCTGCCCCTGCTACACATCCTGATGCTGCCGCTGGTGAGAAATGCTGCGCTCTGGCAGACGGGCCTCGCGGGTGCGATCCCGCCCGCCATAGGTTTTGCCGCGGGCGTAACGTTTTTCTTCGCCGCGGTTCGGCGTGTTTTTGCGAGTACGGCCGCGGGCGCGGTGGCGGCGGCACTCTGCGCGCTGAACCCGAACGCGCTGTACCTGGCGTCGATTCCGATGACCGAAGCAGTCTTCTTCACTTCGCTGGCGGCACTGCTCTATTTCACCGTTCGTTTCCGCGATACGCAGTCCTTCGGAAGCGTCATTGGGGCGGGTATTGCGAGCTTCGTGGGTACATTGACGCGCTACGATGCCTGGTTTCTGGTTCCATTTGCGGCGCTGTATTTCCTGGTCGCCGCCCGCCACCGGAGATGCCAGACGGCGTTCGTCTACGGCATCCTTGCTTCGGCAGGACCTTTGCTCTGGCTCGCTTACAATGCCTGGGTCTTCGACAATGCTTGGGAATTCTATTCCGGGCCGGCATCCGCCAAAGCCATCCAGGGAGGGCTGCCTTATCCCGGCCGCGGAGATTGGAAGCTGGCGCTGACTTATTTTGGCTGGGCCGTGCGCGCGTGCACCGGAGCGCCGCTATTCTTCATCGCAGCCGCAGGCGTGGCGGCCGCGCTGTGGAAACGGGCCTTTTGGCCGGTCTTGCTGCTCGCGCTTCCCGGAGCGTTTTACGTCTGGAGCATCCACTCGTCGGGCACACCTGTCTTTCTGCCCAACCTGTGGCCGCACGGCTATTACAACACGCGGTACGGCCTGGCGTTGCTGCCGCTCGCGGCGTTTTCGGGCGCAGCCATTGTGGCTTTGTTCGCGGGGAACCGCTCCGTCTCCGTCGCGGCTCGGAAACGGCTTACTGAGCCGCGCGCGTTAGCAAGCGGTTGGTCCGCTGTGGCCATCCTCATTGCCGCCACCTCTCCGTGGCTGCTTAGTCCCTATCCCGAGGCCTGGATCACCTGGAAAGAATCGCAACACAACTCCGTCGCCCGCCGCGCATGGACGCACAAAGCAGCCGATTTTCTGCGGGCCCGCTACCATCCCGGCGAGGGTATCTTCACCTCGTTCGGCGATTACACCGGCGTCTTCCGCGAAGCCGGCATTCCCTTGCGCGCCACGCTCACCGGCGACAACGGCTTGCCCTGGCAAGCCGCCTGCTTGCGGCCCGACCTCTGCCTGTGGGAACAATGGGCGTTGGTCCAGGGCGGCGACCCGGTGCAGACGGCGATCAACCGCGCGCGCCGCCGCGGCCCCAACTATGAGCTGGCCAGGCAGATTATCGTGAAAGGCGCGCCGGTCATCGAGATGTACGAGCGCAGCATGGCGCCCTTGAGCGTTTTGCACCCAACCAATGACGATTCCATTCCTCAAAGCACACGGCGCCAAGAATGACTTCTTGCTGACGGCGTCTGCTGACGTCCCAGCGGGAGTTCCGCCCGCCGATCTCGCGCGCGCTATCTGCGACCGCCACACCGGGATCGGCGCTGACGGCTGGCTGCATGTCGCCGTGCCGGCACAGGATGCCGATGGTGAAATCCGCCTGTTCAATGCCGATGGCAGCGAGGCCGAGATCTCGGGCAACGGCACAAGGTGCGCCGCTGCATTCCTCATCTATCGTGGCGCGGTTGCGTCCAGTCACGTTCGCATCCGCACCGGCGCCGGCGTCAAGCATCTGCTCTTGCTCCAACGCCACGGGCTTCGTTTCAATTTCGAGATGAACATGGGCGCACCCGAAATTCGCGCACGAAACTTCGCGCTCCCGCTGGCCGGCGGTGCCCGTGACGTCACGCTTGTCTGGGTAGGTAATCCGCAGTGCGCTGTGCCGGTGGAAAACTTCGATTTCGACTGGCGGCGGCTGGGCGCCGAGATCGAAGCCCACCCCCATTTTCCCGATCACACCAATGTCTCCTTTTTTCGCGCGATCGATGAGCACTCGCTCGACGTCCGCTTCTATGAGAGGGGCGCCGGTGAAACCATGAGTTCTGGCACAGGCTCGACCGGCGCCGTGGCCGCGGCCATGGCGCGCGGTATCGTCCGAACTCCGGTGACCGTAATTACTCCCGCCGGGCCATTGGAACTGCGCGCAAACCCCTCTACTCAGGAGATTTCCTTAATCGGGCCCGCCGAGATCGTGGGGGAAGGCTTTTTCCACTATGAGAGAATAGACGTAAATGGGGCTTGCACCCGCTAAATTACAGCCTGTCGCGAAGGTCCTCGGCGAGAAGGTTCGCGCACGCGAGGCCAGGGTAGGAATCGTGGGCCTGGGTTACGTCGGCTTGCCGTTGGCCGTCGAATTCGCCAAGGCAGGCTTCTCCGTAACCGGAATCGACCTGAGCGACTCCAAGACCGCGCAGATCAACGCCGGTGAATCGTATGTCGGCGACGTGCCCGGCGCCACGCTTGCTCCGCTGGTCCGCGATGGAAAACTGAAGGCCACCGCGGATTTTTCCGTCACCCGCGATCTCGACACCGTGAACATCTGCGTGCCCACGCCGCTGCGCAAAACCAAGGACCCGGACATGAGCTTCATCGTGTCCGCTTGCGGCGAGGTCGCAAAATATCTTCATCCCGGAATGCTCATCATTCTGGAATCCACCACCTATCCGGGTACTACCGACGAACTCGTGCTGCCCATGTTGGAGCAGGGTGGCCTGAAGGTCGGTCAGGATTTCTTTCTATGCTTCTCGCCCGAGCGCGTCGACCCGGGCAACCCGAAATACAACACCTCCAACATTCCGAAAGTCGTCGGCGGCGCCACGCCCGCATGTTCCGAGATGGGCCGGCTGTTTTACTCGCAGGCGCTCCAGCACGTCGTGGCGGTGAGTTCGACGCAAGTCGCCGAGATGGTCAAGCTGCTCGAGAACACGTTCCGCATGATCAATATCGGGCTGGTGAATGAGATCGCGCTGATGTGCGACCGCATGGGCATCAATGTCTGGGAAGTGATCGAAGCCGCGGCGACCAAGCCATTCGGCTTCATGCCCTTCTATCCGGGGCCGGGTCTGGGCGGGCACTGCATTCCCGTCGATCCCTTCTATCTTTCCTGGAAGACCAAGCAGGCGGGCATCGAGGCGCGATTTATCGAACTGGCCGGCTACATCAACGGGCAGATGCCGCACTTCGTGGTGGACAAGATTCAAAACGCGCTCAACGATCACGCCAAGCCGCTCAAAGGCTCCCACATTCACATTCTGGGCGTGGCGTACAAGAAGGATATCGACGATGTCCGCGAATCGCCCGCGCTGGATATCATGCTGCTGCTGAAACGCCGCGGCGCTCGGCTCACCTATTCTGATCCTTACGTGCCTTCATTAGAGCTCGATGGAGAGCGGCTGGTCTCCCAGGATCCGAATGCCGAAGCCGACTGCACCGTCATCGTCACTAACCATTCCGCTTTTCCGTATGACAGGATCGCCGAGCAGGCCAGGCTGATCGTCGACACCCGCAACGCACTCAAAGGAATCGTGTCCGAGAAGATCGTGCGCTTGTAAGCGCGCTATCGTTCTATCCTGCGATAAAATCACGTGCTATGAAAGCATTCGCCGGATTGTTGTTTGTAACTGCGGTGGTGCTCGGCCAGCCGAAGCCGCCTGTGCAGGAGTTTGAAACCTCTGCCGGGACCGTGAAGATCACGCCCATCCAGCATGCCAGCCTCGTGATGGAGGGCGGCGGGAAAGTGATCCACCTCGATGCGCAGAGCAGCGGCAATCACGACGGACTGCCACCCGCGGACCTGATCCTGATCACCGACATTCACGGCGACCACATGGACCCCAAGATTCTTCCCAAAATCTCGAAACCCGGCACCATGATCCTGGCGCCCGCCGCGGTGGCCGAAACCATCAAGACCGCCACGATCATCCGCAACGGCGAAACCAGGCACTGGGGCGACTGGACCATCGAAGCGATCCCCATGTATAACCTGAAGCGCGGCCCCTCGCCGGGGAAACTGTTTCACGACAAGGGCCGCGGCAACGGCTACGTGATCACCTACGGCGGCAAGCGCTTCTATTTTTCCGGCGACACCGAGGGCATCCCGGAGATGCGTGCGCTGAAGAACATCGACGTGGCGTTTGTCTGCATGAACCTGCCCTACACTATGCCGCCGGACGAAGCAGCCGACGCCGTGCGCGCCTTTCATCCGAAAATCGTTTACCCGTACCACTACCGCGGCTCGGATTTGAGCGTGTTCGAAAAAGCGCTGGCCGGCAGCGGGATCGAAGTTCGCATTCTCGACTGGTATTTCAAGAGCTGACCGCTCACTTCCACCCCACCGACCATTCCACACCGCCCACAATGGCCCGGCCCGGCATCACAACGCCGTAGACTTCCTCGTAGTGTGTGTCCGTGATGTTGGTGAGTTGCACAAAAGGCCGCAGCGCATATTCGCCCCACGCAGCATAGATGTCCCACAGCGCGTAGGGATCGCTACCGCGGCGGTTGAGCGCTCCGATCCGGGTGCGGGCCAGCAGGTGATGGGAAAAACTTCCGCGCCATTCCGCGACCGCTGACTGCGAAGGATAGTTGAACACGTATCGCGACATCAGGTCGACGAACTCCGCCTGCGCCCCGTGGATGGCGGTGTAGCGGAGCGCGAGGGTCTGCGCCACCGAGAGCCGCGTGTCGAGTGACGCTTCGACGCCGGTGAATTGCAGCCGGTCCACGTTTGTCGCCCGCCATATGTCCGTCGCGGACGCGCGCACATAATCAATGCCGTCCCGTTCCCGGCGCTGGAAAATCGCAACATCGGCGCGCAGGCGGGCGCCCGGAGTCCATTGCGCGCCTGCTTCATAACTCCACGCGCGCTCGGGCCGCAGGTTGGGGCTCCCGAGGTTCGCCGGGTCGTGATAGTAAAGATCGGTATAAGTGGGGAGACGGAAGGCGTGGCTGGCGCTGGCGCGTAGCTTCAGATGCTCGTTAATCCACACGCCCCCGCTGACCGATGGCGAACTTTCCACCGACAGCGCTCCGTAGACGTTCTCCCGGATGCCCGCGGCGAAAGAAAAACGCTTCAGCGCGCGCACGTCGAGCGAGACGTAACCGGCCCCATAGTCGCGCTGATGGTTGCCCAGGTTGTTGCTCACGATCGCATCGCGATAGAACTCGCCGCCGTAGTGGAGCCGGATATTCTGGTGAAGTGTGTCGCTGCGGCGCAGCGTGGCCACGTAACTTTCTACGGCGTGGTGGTTGGTGTAGATCTCCGGTTGATCGCGGAACAGCACGAACAGGTCGCTGTGGCGGCGGAAGGCAAATGAGGCTTCGGTGTCCGGACCGATCGCCTGGCGCAGCGAACCGAACCAGGTCTTGGTGTCCTCCCAGGAGGGGAAGTCGCCGTAGAACTGGTCAGCGCCGAACGGGCGGTCATCATAGGCCAGCGTCACGTCGCTCGCGCCGAGCGAGGAGAGCCAGTGCGTCGAGGAATCCATGGCCAGGTTGCGGTAGTCGCGGTCGGGCCGGAAACCGCTCGAAAAATCCCGCGAAAACGCGATCTGCTCGGCGAAATTGGAGTGAACCAGCGAAAGCGAGCCGCGCTCCTGGTTAACGCCGAAATTTCCCGCCGCCGTCCGCAGGCGAAATTCCGAGGATTCCGGCGGATCGGTAATCACGTTGATGACGCCGCCCACCGCATCCGACCCGTACATCGTGGATCCCGATCCGCGCAGCACTTCCACGCGTGCGATCCCTTCCGGCGGCAGCGGCACGTCCATGTTGTGGTGGCCGGATTGCGCGTCGTTCACGCGGATACCGTTCAACAGCACCAGAGTCTGGCCGAAACTGGCGCCGCGGATGGATACGTCGGATTGCACGCCGTTGGGCGCGCGCTCGCCCAGATCGAGCGACGGATCGAGCCGCAAGGCATCCATCCAGCTATTCAACAGCAGCGTGTCGGCGCGCAGTGGCAGCACCGTGACCGACCGGTCCAGTTCATCCAAGGTCAGCGGTTCCCAGGTGCCGGTCACCACAATGGAATCGGACCGCGCAGCGAACTGCGCCAGGGCAGGGAACGACACAACTAGCGCGCCAATCAGGATGAACAGAAAGCGCACGGCGGGCTAAGGCTGCGCAGCGTGGTTTTTCGCGTCGAGGGGCTCTTGCAGGATAAACACTTTTTCGCCGGGGCGGACTAGTTTGAGACGCTCTCGAATTTCCAGCTCTTGCGCCGATTCGTCCTCGCGCAGGCGCTCGATGCGCGCACGGCGGAACTCGATGTCCCGGTGCAGTTCGGCGTTCTGTTTTTCCAGCGCGCGAACGTCGGCCCGTCTCTGCATTAATGCCGGGATGCCATCACGCAATGTAACCAATGCATAGCTGGCCGCCACCAAAACCGCGACCATATAACTGATTTTTGTCACCCTGGATCTCATTTAAGCGCCCGAAAAATAAATAGTACCATCGGATAAAGCTTCTGCTGCATAAAAATCAAATATGACGGACAAAATTGTCGTGCTCAGCACAGCGGCGAGCGCCGAGGAGGCCGAGAAGCTCGCCCGCGGTCTGGTGGAAGCGCGCGTGGCGGCCTGCGTGAACGTAGTTCCGGGCATGCGCAGCTTCTATCGCTGGAAGGGAGCCATCGAAGACGCTGCCGAGTGGCTGCTCGTCATTAAATCCTCCCGCGCGAGATTCGAAGCGTTGCGAGCGATGCTGGAGAAGCTCCATTCTTACGAAGTTCCGGAAGTAATCGCGATCTCCGTGATCGACGGCGCGGAGAATTATCTGAACTGGATGGACGGCGAGCTTGGCGCGTGATCTGGCTTTAATCCTGGATATGGACGGCGTCATCCTCCATTCCAATCCGCTGCATCGCAAAGCTTGGGAAGCGTACAGCCGGCGCTTTGGAATCGAGGTCGATGAGGCCATGCACCAGCGGATGTACGGCCGCCGCAACGACGACATCGTGCGCGATTTTTTCGGCCCGCACCTGACTCCCGATCAGGTTCGCGAACACGGGGCGGCCAAGGAACGCCTCTACCGCGAAATGATGGGCCCGGTGATCAACCAGTCGCTGGTTCCGGGCGTCCGTGAATTTCTCGCGCGGCATCGCGATTTGCCCGTCGCCATGGCGACGAGTGCCGAGCCTGAGAACGTCGAGTTTCTCCTCGATTCCGCGCGGCTTCGCACGTACTTCCGCGCCGTGGTGGATGGACATCAGGTTCGTCACCCGAAACCGCATCCCGAGATTTATCTGAAGGCGGCAGAGATGCTTGGCGCTGCTCCCCGCGATTGCGTAGCTTTTGAAGACTCTTTTGCGGGCGTCCAGTCCACGCGGTCGGCCGGGATGGCGGTGGTCGGTCTCACGACGACGCACGATGAGCTGCCCGAGGTCGACCTGGAGATCCCCGATTTCAACAGCCCGGAACTGGAGCCTTGGCTCGCGAGCAGATAAAGGGAAAGGGTGCTTCGGGCGCTGGCATTGCTGCTGGTCTAGTGCGCGATGTTGGGCGCCTGGCTGGCCGCGGGCCTGTTCATGACCATCGCGCCGCGGCGATTCGGCAATCTGGTAAACGAGAGTTTTAGCCTTTTTCCCGTGGTGGGCGCGCATGACTGGGGCAAAAAGCTATTCGTCAGGCTGGTTGGGCTGGGCCTGCTGGCCTTCGCTGCACGCTTCATTTGGGGTATTGGGCAAATTTAGTTCATCGGACCTCGTACCGCGTGCAGAGGAGCTTCCGGGCAATCTGGGATAAAATTAGTAACACATGTTGCGACCGTTTCTGATTGTTTTCGTTTCCGCCATGCTCCTGCTGGGGCAGAAGTACACCGGACCCCAGCCGGAAAAGGCTGATCTTCCCTATTTGATCCATGCGGATGACCTGGTTCCAACCGAGGCGACAGAGGCCAAGGAGGAGACGCGAAAAGACGAGACCCTGTTCGTGATTGAAGGAGCCAGCTCGTCGGTGGCCACTCCCCTGGCAAGTCCCGCTTTCTTGATACGCGCCGACCAACTCGCTCCCGACAAGCTGGAAATTTACAAGCTGGAGTCGAAAAACGGACGGCGTGAAATTCTCTTTACCCGCAAAAAGAAGCAGATGGCGAAGCCCATCCGCTGCACGGTCAACCGCGTGGGCGAGGACCTCTTTAGGCTCGAAGTGGACGAAAGCCTCGGAAAGGGAGAGTATTCGATCACCCCCAGCGGATCGAACCAGGTGTTTTGTTTCCGGGTGTATTAAGGACGATGCTCAAGAAGACCTAAGAACCGCTCCCTCCGGTCGCGGCTCGGAAACGCAACCGCTTGCTTGTAGGTATTTGCCGAGCCGTGACCGAAGGGAGCGGAAGGTGCGTCCCGACTTTTCAGCATCCTACTAAAAGCCCCACCCCCCGGTTTTGTGTTATCCTAGATACCGTATCAAAACGAGATAAAGAGAAGACAAGGAGCAGCAAGCTCTAGAATGGCATTGGCGACAGAAGCAAAGCGACAGATTCTTGCCAAGAATCAAATCCACAAGTCAGATACGGGATCTCCCGAAGTCCAGATAGCTTTCCTGAGCGGGCGAATCGCCCAGCTTACGGAGCATTTCCAGGCGCATAAGAAAGACCACGCCTCGCGTAGAGGTTTGTTGATGATGGTTGCCAAGCGCCGCCGGCTGCTGACGTATCTGAAGAACATCAGCCCGGAGCGTTACAAAAACGTTCTGACCAAGCTCGCCATCCGTCATTAGAGCTGCTTGTTGAGGGGCGAACTGGGTTTCGCCTCGATATCGATCACGCCTTCCCCGCAAGTCCTCTCAACTCAATCTCCAACTTGATACCCGGCCGAGGTTTGACACCCGGCCCTGGAGACATGTGAGATGCATACATTCGAAGTAGATTTAGACGGAAAAAAGATTACGCTGGAGACCGGGAAGATTGCCCGGCAGGCGAACGGTGCGGTAGTTGTCCGCTCCGGAGATTCCGCCGTTCTGGTGACGGCTTGCTCGGCTGAAGAAGCCAAACCCGGCGCCGGGTTTTTCCCGCTCACGGTGGATTACCGTGAGTATACTTATGCCGCCGGAAAAATTCCTGGCGGTTTCATCAAACGCGAAGGCCGGCCCTCGGAGAAAGAAATTCTGACCAGCCGCCTGATTGACCGGCCGGTCCGGCCGCTTTTCCCCGAAGGTTATTTAAACGAGACGCAGATTATTGCCATGGTGCTCTCTGCCGACCCCGAACAAGACCCGGCATCGCTCGCCGTGGTGGGCGCCGGCGCGGCCCTGGCGATTTCGGACATTCCCTTCGCTCATATTCTGGGCGGCGTGCGGGTGGGCCTGGTGAACGGGCGCTGTGTGCCCAATCCCTCCTATTCGGAAGCCCGCGAATCCAAGCTCAATATCATGGTTGCCGGCAGCGAAGAGGGAATCGTGATGGTGGAGGCGGGAGCGCAGCAGGTCTCCGAAGAGGAAGTCGTCCAGGCCATTGAATACGGCCACGAGTGCTGCCGCAAAATCGGCGCGGTCATCCGGCAGATGGTCAAGGTGGCCGGGAAGCCGAAAAGGACGTTCACGCCGCCCGCTATCGATCAGCAGCTCTACAACCAGATTGAGAAAAAGGTTCGCAAAGAACTAACGGACGCACTCAACACGGAGAAGTATCCCAAGTTAGAGAGCTACGCGAAGGTCGCCGAGATCAAGAACCAGCTTGTCACCTCCCTGCCCGAAGAGCAGCAGGAAGAAGCAGGCAAGCTCTATGACGTGCTCAAGGAAAGGATCTTCCGCGACCAGATGATCAACGACCGCCGGCGTCCCGATGGCCGCGCGTTCGACGAGATCCGGGCGATCACCATCGAGACCAGCGCCCTCGCGCGCACCCACGGCTCCGCCATCTTCACTCGCGGGGAAACGCAGGCCCTGGTCACTGTAACCCTCGGCACCAAAGAAGACGAGCAGCGCATTGAACTGCTGGAGCCCGGTGAGGCGTCCAAACGGTTCATGCTGCATTACAATTTCCCGCCGTTCAGCGTGGGCGAGGTCGGCTTCATGCGCGGACCCGGCCGGCGCGAAATCGGTCACGGTGCTCTGGCGGAGCGCGCCCTTTCCCCCCTCATTCCCGAAGAAACCGTATTTCCCTACACCCTGCGCGTGGTGAGCGACATTCTCGAATCCAACGGATCCAGCTCCATGGCCACGGTGTGCGGCGCCAGCCTGGCGCTGATGGATGCGGGCGTTCCGCTTGGAGCGGCGGTGGGCGGGGTCGCTATGGGTTTGGTGAAGGAGGGCGACGAGTATGCCGTCCTCACCGACATAGCCGGCGCCGAAGATCATTACGGCGACATGGATTTCAAAGTGGCGGGCACGCGAGACGGTATTACCGCGCTGCAGATGGATATCAAGGTGCCCAACATCAGCGCCGCCATCATGCGTGAAGCTCTCGACCAGGCGCGCCGCGGGCGTCTGTTCATTCTGGACAAGATGCAAGAAGCCCTGGCTGCGCCGCGCGCCTCGCTCTCGGTCTATGCCCCGCGCATTTACACCATGAACATCGCGCAGGACAAGATCCGCGACGTCATCGGGCCCGGCGGCAAAGTCATCCGCGGCATCATCGAGCAGACCGGCGTCAAGATCGACGTGTCGGACGACGGGACCATCCGCATCGCCTCCGCCGACGAGGCGTCGGCCAACAAGGCCATTCGCATCATCTCCGACATCACGGCCGTGGCTGAGGTGGGAAAAACCTATCTGGGCAAAGTCGTTCGCCTGGTGGATTTCGGCGCGTTCGTCGAGATCTTCCCGGGAACCGATGGCTTGCTGCACATCAGCGAGGTCGCCGAAAATCGCATCAAAGATGTGCGCGACGAGCTGAAGGAGGGCGACCAGGTTCTGGTCAAGGTCCTTGCAATGGAAGGGAACAAGATCAAGCTGAGCCGCAAGGCCGTGCTGCGCGAGCAGCGCGAAAAGCTGAAAACCGTCAAGAAGTAATCTAGTTCTTCTCCGCGCAGTTGCGTCTTTGCGGTAAATCCGAAAGGTACCGGAACATGGCTGTGAGCGCCTGACCACGGTGGCTCACGGCCATTTTTTCTTCCACTGAAACCTCGCCGAACGACATCTGATACGGCGCATAATAGAAGAGGGGATCGTAGCCGAATCCCTCCCTGCCGCGGGGTTCGTCCAGAATTTCTCCCTCCACCACCCCTCGAAACGTCCGGATCAACTCGCCACGATTGGCTAGCGCAATCACGCACACGAACCGCCCGCGGCGGTCTTCGCGGCCGCGCATGTTTCCCAGGAGCAGCGCGTTGTTCTGCGCGTCGGTCGCGCCGGGGCCGGCATAGCGCGCCGAAACCACGCCCGGAGCTTTTCCCAGCGCATCCACCTCCAGGCCGGAATCATCCGCGAAGAGCAGTCCAGGCGCATGACGCCCGTAATAGGTCGCCTTCAGAACAGCGTTCTCTTTGAATGTGCGGCCGGTCTCTTCGCACGGCGGAAGCGCCTCCAGTCCTGGCAGTTCCACCACTTCAATTCCGAATCGCTGCCCCGCCAGCCGGAATTCCCGCAGCTTGCCGCGATTGCCAGTCGCGCAATAGACCGTCACCGCCCCTGGACCGCCCGCTTCTGGATGTCGATCAACTCGCGGATGCCACGGCGCGCCAGTTCGATGAGTTCGCTGAGTTGCGCGTCATCGAACGGGCAATGCTCGGCGGTTGCCTGCACTTCGATGAACTTGCCGGAGCCGGTCATGACGATGTTCATGTCCACGTCAGCGTGGGAGTCCTCTTCGTAATCCAGGTCGATCATGGGTTCGCCGCCCACGATTCCCACGCTGGTGGCGGCCACCGCATCCACAATGGGCGATTTCTTCAGAGCGCCGAACTTCACGAACTGATCGAGCGCCATGGACAGCGCCACGAAGGCGCCGGTGATGGATGCCGTGCGCGTACCCCCGTCCGCCTGAATCACATCGCAATCCACCATCACCGAACGCTCGCCCAGCGCATCCAGATCGACCACGGCGCGCAGCGAGCGGCCAATCAGCCTCTGGATTTCGTGCGTGCGGCCCGATGGTCTCCCCTTGCTGACTTCACGTGGCGTGCGTTTCACCGTGGCCCGCGGAAGCATAGCGTACTCCGCCGTCACCCATCCCTTGCCGGAGCCGCGCAGGAATTGCGGCACGCTCTCTTCAATCGACGCGGCGCACAGCACGCGCGTGTTGCCGGCGGTGATCAGCGCTGAGCCTTCCGCCGTCTTCAGGTATCCGGGTTCGATTTCCACCGGGCGCATTTGATCGGGGCGCCGGTTATCCGTTCGCATATTTGAGCACCAGGAACATCACGATACCGACCAGCGCCATCACCGAGAACACCAGAATCAGGCAGGGGATGCCGCCTTGCACTGGCGGCGTCTTGGCCTTCTTGGGCCTGACCGGTTTGAATTTCGCCATAGAGCGGCCCGCGAGCGCAGGCCATTAAGGATGGTAGCAGGTACAATCGGAATTTCCCATGATGTTAAGCCGCTACTGGACCGCCTTCGCGCTACTGCTCGCGGCTTGCGCCCAAAAGACGCAGCCTCCGGTTTTTCCTCCAACCGTCGCCGGCGCGTGGCAGTGCAAGGGTGCGCAGAATTACCCCGCTGCGAGTGCGCCCGAACTCATTCGCAGGGTCGGTACGCGCGGCTGGTGGCGCGCCACATATCAAGGGCCGGGATCAGCTACCGTCGAGTTGTACGAGCTGACGTCGGATGCCGGCGGGCTGCAAATGGTCCAGGACTGGCGGCCGGTGGCCGACACGGTCGTCTGGTACACGCGGCGTTACTTCATTGTCGTCAAATGGAGCGGCGCCGACCGCAGCGGCGTCAGCGCCTTCGTGCGTGCGCTAGAGACGCAATTCGGCGAAGAGAAGTAAATCAGCGCGCCCGCCAGTTGACCGGCTTCAGTTCGCCCACAATCACCAGATACGACGCCGCGCCCACCACCAGGGCGATGCATACGGCGACAAACGCCAGCAGAAACTGCCCGGTCACATCCACAATGCGTCCCGTGAGCCAGGGTCCCACGATACCCGCGAGATTGCCGAACATGTTCTGCCAGCCGGTCCAGCGGCCTGCGGCTTGCGGTCCCGCCAAAGTCTGCGTGATGGCCCATAAGTTCGAAGTGAACAGGCCGTAGCACAGGCTCGTGACGATCAGCAGAGCCATCGAAATCGTCGGATCGCGGACCATGGCGGCTGGAAGAATCAACGTGCTGAGCAGCATTCCGCCGCACATGAAGCTTTTGCGGACGCGTGTCGGGCTCCCGCCGCGCGCGATGAGATGGTCTGAGACCCATCCGCTGGCGGTTGTCGACAGGGCGATACCCCAGAACGGCACGGATCCCAGAACAGCCATCATGTTTGCGGAGAAGTGCCGCTCTATAACGAGATACGACGGCAGCCAGAACACCAGAAAATACCAGGCATAATTGACGCAGAACAGCCCGAGAAACGTTCCCCACGCATCGCGGCGCCCGAGGATTTCGAGGGTGCTGGGACCATCCCCGTCGCGCAGCGGTTTCATGGAAGCAGGTTGCGGCCCCCAGATCGCCCACGGAAGCAGCCACAACAGTCCTCCAAATCCCAACAGAAGGAACAAGGCCCGCCACCCGAAATGGCCCACCACCAGGCCGCCAATCAGCACTCCGACGGCCGGACCGACCTTGCACCCGGCATCGATCAGCCCGTTGGCAGTACCGCGCTGCCGCTCGGGAAAACTCGATGCCAGGATTCGCGAGTACGACGGATAGGCGACCGATTCACCCATCCCGAGTAACAGGCGAAGCAGGAAGAGGGCGGCGAAGGTGCTCACCAGGCCGGTGAATAACGTCGCCAGCGACCAGACCAGAAATCCCAGGCCTAAAATCCAGCGCACGTCATAACGGTCCACCAGCCACCCCGCTACGAGCTGAAATGCTGCGTAAGTGAAGAAGAAGGTGGAGAAGAGCAGGCCAAGCTGGGTCTTGTTGAGACGTAGTTCGCTCGACAGAAACGGCGCGGCCACGGAAAGCGTTCCGCGATCGATGTAGTTCACCGCGATCGAGATCACCAGCAGCCCGAGAACCACCCACTGGATGCGCGTCAATCGGGTTTCCACCGC
>Ga0335077_10002278_pt1 | contig 22867 bp, 16 predicted proteins | sample Lox_Sample_31_FD_207151 | JGI IMG/M metagenome (GOLD analysis project Ga0335077, IMG submission 207151) | Soil microbial communities from Loxahatchee National Wildlife Refuge, Florida, United States - Lox_Sample_3.1 | ecosystem: Environmental > Terrestrial > Soil > Wetlands | place: USA...
AAGTAATTCGTTTGCGAGTTGAGGTATGTGTTCCCGTGTTTGGTGTTTACGCTGTTGGAAAGGTTCACGGAGATCGTTCGCCCCCTCGTTTCGAATTTGTGCCGGTATGTGAGAGCATCCGTGAGCGTGTAACCGTCGGTCTGCGCCTGTGTGTTCGTGAGCGTCTGATCGAGGAGAGTTGCGAGATCAGTGGTCTTTCCCGTCAGGCCGCTGGTCGAATTTGTCGTTTGATAGCTCAGTTTCGGATTGAAGATCAGGGCATTGGAGGTGTCGACATTGTATTCCATCCGAAGGTTAAGCCGGTGATTGTAATTCTTTGCATCGCTTGCATTATTCTCGGCGTAGAGATCGTTGGTGTTGGTGTCAAGATAGTACTGCCGGTTAACGAGCTGATTGTTGCCGTTGTCGGAGATGTTGAGAAAGTAGCTTCCGGTGACATTCACCTTTTGTCCCCAGAGGTCGCTGTAATTGAGCCCGAAGGAGTTCGTCTTGCTGATACCGTTCTGTTGACCGACGATAAAGTCACTCAGGGTTCCCTGCAGCGGTGAGAACCCGCCACCACCCCCGCCGCCCCTGGGTCCGCCGCCAAAACCGCCGCCGCCGCCTCTCCCTCCGCCTCCTCGGAATCCTCCCCCGCCGAACCCGTTGCCCAGCCGTGGAGTCGATCCCAGAGCACCGAGCAGATCCTCGGTGGAAAAATTCTGCTGGTTGACGTTGTTGCTCAGTCCAATGACGGAAATGCGCGTACTGTTATCGAAAAAATTTGTATTGCCGCCCGCTTCATATTTCCCTTCATCCCCATACCCGCCGTAGAGCTTTCCGAACTGACCGTTTCTCCGGTCGGTCCGCGTAACAATGTTCATGGTCTTGATCGACTGCCCGTCGTCAAATCCGGTAAGCTCTGCCTGATCGCTCAGCTTGTCGTACACCTGGATCTTATCGATCACATCTGCCGGGAGATTCCGGAGGGCAATGAACGGATCATCCCCGAAGAACGGTCTTCCGTCAACGAGGACCTGTTGGATATTTTCTCCCTGCGCCTTCACTGTGGTCTTGTCCATCGTGACGCCGGGAAGCTTCGTGATCAGATCTTCTGCGCTTGCATCCGGATTCGACTTGAACGCCCCCGCGTTGAATTGGACGGTATCTTTCTTCTGTTCGACCGGTGTGACCTTTCCGAAAATATCCACGCCGCTCAGTTCAACCGGCTTCTGCATGAGAAAAATCGTTCCAAGGTCTTGTACACTTTTCTGGACAAGTACCGTCTTCCGGTAATCGCGATATCCAACCAGTGATACTTTCAGGATATACGACTGTTGATACAATCCGTCCAGCGTGAATTTCCCCGCAACATCGCTCGTGGCATAAATTTTCACAGCCGTGTCTTTCGTACTCGTCGCGGTAATATTCGCCGCAGGAAGCAGCACCCGGCTGGAGGTGTCCTGAATTATCCCCGTGAGCTGAAAGTGCTGGCCAAACGCGAGCATAGGTGCCGCGATAAGAAGAATCAATATGATCAGTCTGCTCTGCACAAAATTCGAGATTTCAATGCTTGATATTAGACCTGAATATAGGAAAAACGTTTAAGATTCGAATATCTTCATGCCCGGTGAGGACACGTCTGCAGACAGAAGGAAGTTTTTCGGAATGTTGAAGTTAACCCCGAATCGTTGTTCCATTTTGAATCCACCATCGTTCTCGTTACCTTCTCATCCGAAGAGATTTTCTTGATGCAGGTTTGTTACTGGAATCCCCGCATACCAGTTTCTGTATGATAGGATTGAATCAGCTATGATGAAGAGGTTTCTATACCATTGTGCGTCACTCTGTTTTCTCGTGAGCTGGTTACTCGTGTTTCTGAATCAGGCATGCGCTCAGCACACCACCGCAGATTCCGTGAGAGATGAATTTCTTCACGCGTGGAATGGATACAGGAACTATGCATGGGGACACGACGAGCTGAAACCTCTCACGAACCAAGCGCATGACTGGTATCCCGTTTCTCTCTGCATGACCCCGGTCGACGCATATGATGCCTTGGTGATCATGAATCTGAAAGCAGAAGCAGCAGAGGCAAAGAAACTCATTCTGGACAGTCTCTCGTTCGACAGGAACTTTGAAGTTCAGAGTTTCGAGGTGACTATCCGTCTTCTCGGTGGACTGCTCTCCGCATATGAACTCGATGGAGATCAGAAATTTCTTGCCCTTGCCGAAGACCTCGGAAAACGGCTGCTGCCGGTCTTCAACTCATCGACCGGCATGCCGTATCGTTACGTGAATCTCCAGACCGGGAAGATCCGCGATTCCATCAACAATCCCGCAGAAATCGGCACGTCGGTTCTCGAGTTCGGAACACTCAGCAAATTGACAGGCAATCCCCTCTATTATAATAAGGCGAAGAATGCCGTCGTACAGTTGTTCCGGAAACGATCACACCTCGGGCTTGTCGGAACGTGGATCAATGTCGAAACCGGCACATGGGTAGATTCGACAAGTCATATCGGCGGCGCCATCGATTCGTATTACGAATACCTGATGAAAGCGTGGCTTCTCTTTGGCGATCAGGACTTCAAGAATATGTGGGATGAAAGCATCCCTGCTGTCAACAGGTATGTCGCGGATTCGAGCCGGGGCATGTTGTGGTATGGCCAGGTCAATATGGAATCCGGGGGGCGGATTGGAACAACATTCGGGTCGCTGGAAGCGTTCTTCCCGGCTCTGCTGTGTCTTTCGGATGAAGTCCCGAGGGCTGCCGCGCTCGAAACTTCCTGCTTCGCCATGTGGAATCTGGAAGGGATTGAACCTGAAGAACTCGACTATACCACGATGCATGTGAACGATCAGCGATATTTTCTGAGGCCCGAGATTATCGAATCCGCATATTACCTGTACCACTTCACGGGAGATGCAAAATATCGTCAGATGGGAGAAACCTTCTTTCACTCTATCGTGAGCCGCTGCAGAACGGAATCAGGGTATGCCTATCTCCTCGATGTTTCAAAGATGCAGAAGGGAGACGCTATGCAGAGTTTTTTTCTGGCTGAAACACTGAAGTACTTATATCTCCTCTTCGCTCCCCCTGAAGCGTTACCGTTCGATAAGTATGTCTTTAATACAGAGGCACACCCGCTGCAACGTCCCGTCAGATAGTAACGAGTTGATTCTGCGCCATTCAGGAATCCTGAATGGCGAAATCGTGCTACTCCCAGTCGTTCCATAATCCCCACCTTCCTTTCTCAGTGAGATTGGAGAATGTACGCCATCTTTGGTATATTTGATTCCAGCAGGTTCATTTCTGTTGAATACCGAGAGCATGGCATCCGAGTTGGAATCGAACGGGGAGAATGACCCGAAAGGGTTCAAGCTTATCTTCCGCACGCTTCGTTACCGCAATTACCGTTTGTTCTTCGGCGGACAACTGATTTCGCTGATCGGCACGTGGATGCAGACGGTAGCACTGACATGGCTTGTGTACCGGATCACCAATTCTGTTTTTCTCCTGGGCATCGTCGGATTTGCCGGACAACTTCCGGCACTTGTCTTCAGTCCCTTTGCAGGCGTCATCGCGGATAAGCTGAACAAGCACCGCATCGTCGTTATCACGCAGATTCTTTCCATGGTTCAGGCGACCATCCTTGCGATTCTGACTCTGACGAGGGGTATTGCCGTCTGGCATATTATTGTCCTGAGTGTTTTTCTCGGGCTTATCAATGCCTTCGACATGCCGACACGCCAATCATTCCTCCTCGAAATGATCGAGAACAAGGAAGATCTCGGAAATGCGATCGCAATTAACTCGTCGATGTTTAACGGTGCGAGACTTATCGGTCCATCGATCGCGGGAATAATCATCGCAGCAATCGGGGAGGGGCTCTGTTTTCTTCTCAACGCAGTAAGTTATATCGCCGTCATCCTCGCACTCCTTGCCATGAAGATTCCGGCGCGCAGTGCAATACAGCCCGCTGAACAGGGAGTCATGGAAGGATTTGCAGAAGGATTTCGGTACATCTCCGGCTTTTCACCCATCCGGAACATTCTCCTTTTGCTGGCGCTCGTCAGTCTTCTCGGAATGCCCTATGCGGTGCTTATGCCCGTCTTCGCACGGGACGTCCTGCACGGCGGTCCCAACACACTCGGCTTCTTGATGGGAGCAACGGGAGTCGGTGCGCTGTCGGGCGCACTGATGCTCGCCTCGCGCAGAAGCGTCAAGGGCCTGGCAAAATGGATTCCCATTGCCGCTGCGATTTTCGGTGTCGGATTAATCGGTTTTTCGTTCTCGCGTTCACTGCTACTCTCCCTTATCCTCCTTCTCATTGCCGGATTCGGGATGATGGTGCAAATGGCATCCAGCAATACCATCCTGCAGACGGTTGTCGAAGATGATAAGCGGGGAAGGGTTATGAGCTTCTACACGGTATCATTTATCGGAATGGCGCCGTTCGGCAGCTTGCTGGCGGGAAGTGTAGCGACCGCTATCGGAGCCCCGTATACAGTCCTCGGAAGCGGTGTCGTTTGCATTCTCGGAGGGGCGCTCTTTGCGAACCAACTTCCGGCATTACAGGAGAAAATCCGGCCGATCTATGTCAAGCTTGGAATATCTCCGGTCGTCTCGTCCGGCATTCAGGCAGCCAGCCGTCTCACCGGCAACCCTGAGGAATAATTTCTTCTTTCCAATGAACTTTCCCATCGAGTCGGTTCTCCCCGATCTTTGTTCGACTCTCAAAGCGCACAAGAGTGTCGTTCTGTCTGCTGAACCGGGTGCCGGCAAGACAACCCGTGTTCCCCCGGCTCTTCTCGGAGAATCATGGCTTGCGGGGAAGAAGATCGTGCTACTTGAACCTCGCCGGCTTGCCGCTCAACGAGCGGCGTCATACATGGCACAACAACTCGGTGAGAAGGTCGGCGGGACTGTGGGATATCGCATTCGCGGCGATCAGAAGATCGGGAGCCAAACGCGGCTTGAAGTCGTGACGGAGGGGATCCTGACCCGCATCATTCAGGATGATCCCGCACTTACGGATATCGGTCTTGTGATATTTGATGAATTTCACGAACGGAGCATACATGCCGATCTCGGTCTTGCCTTGTGCCTGAATGTGCAGGAAGAGCTGCGTCCGGATCTCCGGATTCTCGTGATGTCGGCAACCCTGAACGGACTTGCAATTTCGCAGTTGCTCGGAACTGCGCCGGTCATCCGTCATGAGGGAAAGCCCTTTGGCGTAGTAATCAGGTACCTTGAAAAGAAAGATGATCGCCCGCTTGAGGATATCGCGGCCTCGGCAGTTGCACGAGCGATCAGGAATGATGAGGGAGATGTTCTTGTCTTTCTTCCCGGGCAGAGGGAGATTCGGAGGGTTGGAGAACTTCTCCGGGCGGCCGACCTCGGCCGCGGCACGAATGTCCGGATGCTCTACGGCGATGCACCTCCTGAAGATCAGCGCGCGGCTCTTGATCCTTCGGCGTCTGGCATCCGAAAAGTCATTCTCTCGACGAACATTGCAGAAACCAGTCTCACGATCGACGGTGTTCGCGTTGTGATCGATTCGGGGCTTGTACGCGTTTCCCGGTTTGATCCGCGGAAGGGAATGGCCGGGCTCGTGACGGTGCCAGTTTCGAAGGCGAGTGCCGATCAACGCTGCGGACGTGCAGGGAGACAGGCGTCGGGTGTCTGCTACCGGCTCTGGACGGAAGCACAACATCTGGAACGCCTGGAATTTTCACCGCCCGAAATCCTCTCGGCCGATCTTGCACCACTCGCTCTGGAACTTGCACGCTGGGGTACGCCGAATGGAGAAGGCTTGCATTTCCTTGATCCGCCACCGGAAGCACAGCTTGCCAGAGCACGCGGGCTCCTGACGAATCTCGAAGCTCTGGATGAAAAGGGAACTTTGACGGCTCATGGTCGTGCCATGGCTGATTTCCCGGTACATCCGCGCTTCGCACATATGATTCTCCGTGCAAAGGAGATGAACCTTGCATCCGATGCTTGTGATGTCGCTGCTCTGCTCGAGGAGCGCGATATCGCAACCAAGGAGAGCGACATCGACCTGCATCACCGCTGGGAAATTCTCCGCGGCGGCAGGATCAGGGATAGTTTCGCCCTCTCACGCATCCGGGCGCAGGCGGAACGCTTGCGGAAGATCGTGGGAGCGTCACCGCATCGCGAGAGTGTGCATCGGCTTGGAGTACTCCTCGCCCTTGCGTACCCGGAACGCATTGCCAAGCGCCGCAGTGACGAGGGCGATCGGTATCAGCTTGCCAATGGGGTGGGAGGAATCCTGCCGAAGAAAAGCGCTCTCTCGAAAGCGCAATACCTCGCAGTCGGGGAGGTTGATGGCGAAGGTCGTGAAGTGAGGATTTATCTTGCCGAGCCGATTGAAGAATCAGATTTGCGATCGATCTTTGCATCCGGAATTCGTGTCGAGGATGAGCTGCATTGGGACGAGCGTGAAGAAGCAGTGGTCGGTGGCAGAGTTGAACGATACGGCGAATTGCGGCTGCGGGATATACGCCTGCGTCCGGATGCAGAATCCGTGCGAAAGGTCATGATTGAAGGAATCCGGCGGATGGGATTGTCGGCTCTGCCGTGGTCAAAAGGAGCAGAAGCGTTTCGCGAGCGAAGCGAGTGGCTGCGAATGCAGGGTGTGGTTGGAGCTTCCTGGCCGAACCTCAGTGACGACGCACTGTTGACCGGAATCGATGAATGGCTCGGACTCTCTCTCGAAGGTATCAGCAAACGGGAGCACTTGGGGAGATTGGATATTCACGAAATCCTGCGCGGGCTCTTCTCTCATCGCCAGATACTTGAATTGGATCGGATGGCTCCGACACATCTTGTTGTTGCTACCGGATCAAGGGTTTCCGTGGAGTATCATCCTGGATCAGCGCCTGTTCTGGCAGTACGGCTCCAGGAAATGTTCGGTGAACGTTCAACTCCTACCGTTGCCGGAGGCAGAGTCCGAGTTGTTCTCCATCTTCTTTCTCCTGCACGGAGACCTCTTGCGGTCACGCAGGATCTTGAGAGTTTCTGGAAGAACGCGTATCCGGAAGTTCGCAAAGACATGCGCGGAAAATATCCGAAGCACCACTGGCCGGAAGATCCGCTTGCTGCGACTCCGACAAAGAGGACCAAGCCAAAGGTAAGATGAATGCGACTTCTTTGAAATTATTACGGTTTGCAGTATATTCTGCTGTCATAATAAGGAATCCGAGTGGATAAATTCATCATTCACGGCGGGAAAAAACTCTCCGGCCGCGTCGTCATCAGCGGATCAAAGAATGCGGCACTGGCACTCATGCCGGCGACACTTCTTGCGAGCGGAAAGTACCGCTTCACCAATATTCCCGAGTTGCGTGATGTCACGACGATGGGGAAGCTTCTCCAGATGATGGGCGTCGACATCGAAAAAGGGCATCACTCGCTGGAACTCAACACCTTTCGCGTCAATAAATTCGAAGCGCCGTACGAGCAGGTCAAGAAGATGCGCGCGTCGATTTACGTCCTCGGGCCGCTGATTGCCCGGTATGGACATGCCAAAGTGTCTCTGCCCGGCGGTTGTGCGTGGGGTCCGCGGCCGGTGAATCTCCATATCGAAGGCGTCCGCAAGCTCGGGGCACACATCGAGATTGATGCCGGATATATCGTGGCCAAGGCAAAGCGGCTCAAAGGCGCTAAGATTCATTTTGATGTTTCCAGCGTCGGTGCAACCGGAAACGTCCTCATGGCAGCGGTGCTCGCGAAGGGGACGACGATCATCAACAATGCCGCCATGGAACCGGAGATCATCGCACTCGAGCAGTTCCTCATGAAAATGGGAGCCCGGATCGACGGTGTCGGCTCGAACCGTCTTGAGATCGAAGGCGTCGACCAGCTCCACCCTGTCGATGAAGCGATGATCCCCGACCGGATTGAAGCAGGGACATTCCTTGTTGCAGCAGTCCTGACCGGCGGTAATGTCACGATAGAAAACTGCAAACCTGCGCACCTGGCTGCAATTCTCTCAAAACTTGAAGGGGCGGGTGCATCGATCCAGGTCGGCGACAACTGGGTAACGATTAAGTCGCCAAGACACCTCAAACCTGTCGACGTGACAACGGAGGTCTATCCCGGATTTCCGACGGACATGCAGGCACAATGGCTGTCACTGATGTCTGTTGCTCACGGCTCCTCGACCATCACCGACTCGATTTATTTCGATCGCTTCAAACATGTTCCCGAGCTCATCCGTCTTGGGGCGGATATCGTCTTAGACAGGAATTCCGCAATCGTCCGGGGAGTGAAAAAGCTCACCGGAGCGAAAGTCATGTCGACCGATCTGCGCGCATCGGCAAGCCTCGTTCTCGCCGGACTTGTCGCAGAAGGCACGACGGAAGTTCTGCGTGTCTACCACCTCGACAGGGGCTACGAAGCGATCGAAAAGAAACTGGCTTCGCTCGGAGCGAAGATCAAACGATCTTCGGGACAGGAATATTAACCCGGTCTCGTCGGGCGATCGGCGCATCTCTTCTTTATGGTCACCGATAATGGCTTTCAGGCTGTGCAGTTCCGTTCCTCTCAATCAGATCATCCCATTGTTTCGTGTGCGTAGTGTCCGGTAACAACGACATACACGAACCAGATACTGCCGCATCGCTCCATCCCTCCAACAATTTCCGCATTCGCTGGAAGCATATCGTAATCGTCCTTGCAGCGGTCACGTGTGTCTATGCTCAGACCCTGCGGTTCGGGTTTGTGAATTATGATGACGACGAACTTGTCTACCGGAACGGTGCGTTTCTCTCGGAATGGTCAAACGTTGGGACTGCTTTCGCAACGGACGCGTTCGTTGGCGCAGGAGGCGGAAGCGTTTACTACCGCCCGCTGCTCATGATGAGCTATATTGTGGATTACCATCTCTGGCACCTGAATGCGGGAGGATATCATTTTACCAATCTCCTTCTCCACGCGCTCACTTCACTGGAAGTCTATTTCCTTGCTCTTCTCCTTGTGAACGCGGAAATGCTTGCGCTGCTTGCCGGTCTTCTCTTCGCACTTCATCCCGTTCAGACTGAATCTGTTGCCTGGATCGCGGGACGAAACGATGTACTCCTCGGTTTACTCCTTGTAGCAATGATGATCTGCTTTACTGCATCGCTTACCTTGACGCAGCGGGGGACGGCCTTTCGCCGTCTGGCAGGGTTCTTCTTCGTTCTCGCACTACTTACCAAGGAGTCCGCTGCATTTTATGTCTTACTTCTTCCGCTCCTTGAATTCATCACACATCCGCAGAGGTTCCGGAAATCCGGATTGGTGCGCACGCTGAAGAACTACTGGCCCTTCGCATTTATTCTCGCCGGATATCTGCTGTTGCGGGTGGGGATATTTGGAACGGTGATCGGAGCGGAACGCCTGTATGGTCACCGGTCGATGCTCGAGCGTCTGGAAAACGTCCCTGCAATTTTCGTGCAGCAGTGGGAAATGATGCTCGCGCCATTTCAACTGAGCGTCGCCCATCCGCTCGATGGTCTGGTTTGGTCACGCACCCCGTGGAATGTTGCCGCTCTTGTCATTTTCGCAATCATTCTTCTCTCGACATATTGGATGTGGAAATACGACCGCGTCGGATGGCTTGGAGTGATGTGGATTCTGATCGGTTTGGTTCCTCTCCTCGGCATCATCCCGGTGGCAATTCCGGTCTTCGAACACCGCCTGTATGTGCCGATGGCGGGATTTGCGCTGCTGCTCGCTGCTCTCGGGAAAAAACTCCGGATCCGTCTGACTGATAACACGATGTACGCGGGTATCATCTCCATTGGAATCATTCTTGCGGTGGTCTCGTTTACAAGGTTGCCGGTGTGGCGGAATGGGGTAGCACTCTTTTCGGATGCCGTCGAAAAATGTCCCTCATATAGCCCATCGTATTTCAGTCTCGCCGGCGCGTATTATGAAGCCGGTGCGTATGTCGAGACAGAGAACTGGATCGGGCGCTATCTCACTCTCGTTCCCGGTGACATCCGGGCGTATTCACTCTTGCGTGATGCTTATTTCATAGGAGGGCAATTTGAGCAAGCTGAAACAACAGCGCAGGCGATGACCCGTCTTGAGCCGCAAAACCCGGGGCGATTCCTGGAAGCCGGAATGATCGCCGAACACCTGGGGAAGTTTGAGACAGCCGTCTCCGAGTACCATTCTGCTTTGCGTCTCGACAGCAATGTCACCGAGGCATACGTCCGGCTTGGGAAAGTTTCTGAAGCTCTCCACCAGCCGGGAGATGCAATTTCCTCCTACCGGACTGCGCTCGAAAAGAATCCGGTCGATACGGTTGCAAATGCAGCGCTGGCAAATCTTTACGAGGCAAGTGGCAGAAATTCTGAGGCCATTGAACTCCTCGAACAGTGTCTTCATAACGGGAGCAATTCCCGTGAGATTGTCGCACTCCTGAAAAACCTTTATCTCAGGACAGGCGATCTTCTGAAAGCCGATCAACTATCGAAGCGCTATCCATGACTGCACCGTACCCGGCCCGGCGCTCCGGCTTCATTGCAGGTACCGTCCTTCTCATCGCCTCGATCGCGCTTTCCAGAGTTCCCCTCTTCAATTATTTGGGTTATGAATTTTCAGCCGCGGTGGCGCTTCTCCTGCCGCTGGTCCTTTGGTATCCGCTTTCGAGGATATTCCGGAAGTGGGAAACCGCGGGAGAATTCTCGCACAAGTCGATCGTGCGCCTCAATCGTGAGGTGCAACTACGTGCGCTGGTGCTGCTGTTGATTCCCTTTCTCGTTGCAACATGTACCATGTTTTTTTTCCGCAACTGCGCGTATGGTGAGGGGATTCTCTATTTCATGCTGCTTCCGGGAGTGACGTCTGTCTGGTGTACTGGTCTCATACTTTTCTGCTGTGCAGTGTTTAACCGGCCATTCCGGGCGTACCTCTTCATCATATTCCTCGTGATGCTCTATCCGCTTATCCTTGGGTATGCTGCTCCCGAGATTTTTTCCTACAATTTCATTTACGGATACTTCCCCGGATTCTCCTATGATGAGGTCATACGGATTTCTCCGACGCTGATCTTGTTTCGCGGCATCACGCTCGCGATGGCACTCTTGTTCATCATCCTGGCCTATGTCATTTCCGGGGAACCACGATCACGAAAAGGCATCGTCTCTTCTTTGAAGACGCTCTTTGCCGTTCGCGGGGCAATCCCCCCCCGAATGATTGCGCTTGTTCTCTTGTTGGGATTGATGGGGGTTTGGTCCTTCAGAGTTCCGCTCGGCTTGGAAACATCCGATGATTCGATCCGGAAAACTCTTTCTTCTTCTGTTCGCACCGAGCATTTCATGATATGTTATGCTCCGGAATCTTTTTCGTCGTCGGAGATCCAGTGGGTAGCAGCACTTCATGAATTTCGATATTCTCAGATTGCCTCAGCATTGCGGATCAATACTCCCGTGATGATTACATCATTTCTCTATCCGAGCGCGGAGGCAAAACGGATCGCGATCGGAACAGCCACGACGAATATTGCCAAGCCGTGGAGGAAGGAAATTCACCTCGATGCGGGTTCATGGGAGGAATCTCTCGAACATGAACTGGTGCATGTGCTTGCGGGGGAGTTCGGTATGCCGCTGATCCGGGCACATTATCACATCGGCCTGGTTGAAGGTCTCGCTGTCGCCGTTACCGGGCAGTTTGGCAACCGGACACTCCACGAATATGCCGCTGCTCTGAAAAAATTCCAGGTCATCCGTGACCCCGGCAATCTTCTCTCGCCGATCGGGTTCGCGACACATTATTCGTCCGTGAGCTACGTGCTCATGGGCTCATTTTGCAGGTACCTCCTCGATCGTTATGGAATATCCCGGTTCAAGGAGCTTTACGGTGGGCGGGCCGCTGAGCATGTGTACGGAAGATCCTCGGAACAACTGGTGAACGAATGGCAATCGTTTTTGGATCGGATTGATGTTCCGGATTCATGGCGTTCGCACATCGATTATTTCTTCAAACGGCCATCCATATTTGCCGCGGAGTGCGTCCGTACGGTCGCACTCCTGAATGACGACGGTGAGCGGAAGCTGGAATCGCGCGATTTTGAGCGTGCGAACGGATATTTCAAGAAAGCCCTCGCGACGAGCTGGAACGCCTCATCCTACGGAGGCCTGATCCGTTCGGCGTACATGTCGCATCACTTTGATGAAGTCGCGAGCCTCGGCGACGCGGTCTTTCAGGACAGCAGCCGCCGTCAGAGCTTTCTCGGATATCTGCTGCTCTACGGAGATGCACTGTGGGAGACGGGAGACCCCTCGCGTGCCCGTGGAGTCTATGACCAGGCGAGAGAATTTGATCTTTCTCGTCCATTCAATGAAGCACTCGCGGTCCGGCTGGCCTGCCTGGATGATTCAGTGCTCCGCGGTGCATTCCCGCACTTCCTGACAGCTGCAGAAAACGATTCCACCGGATGGAGGTTTATCGATTCCCTTTCGCGGGTTCATCATTCAGAGCTTGTCAAACTTCTCGAAGCACGATTGGATGTGCGCCGCGGAAAATATGCGGAGGTCGTCGATCTGCTGCAGGAGGGACGTGTGCATTTTTCCAGCCCCGACCTTAACAGCGCAGTCGACATGGTAGTGGGAAAAGCCGACTTCCGGCTTCACCGCTATCAGAATGCCCGCGCATCATTCTGGAAGTCGCTGAATTTTGTCGGCACCGGTGCGGCCCTCGAAGAAGTCAATGATTGGATCGATCGGTGCTCGTGGTTTGAGCGATTCGGGGACCGGTATTTCTCCCATTCCCAGTGATGCTGCGATGAGCGAAAATTCCCGTACCATACTCATACTTGTCGCAGTTACAATCGTCTGTCTGTTGCCGTTCGCCGGCAAGGCGGTTCACATTGACGACCCGCTGTTCATTTGGACAGCAAAACAGATTCTGCAGCATCCGTTGGATCCCTACGGCTTCAGGGCGAACTGGTATGGTGCGGATCGTCCCATGTATGCGATTACAAAAAATCCGCCCGGAGCATCCTATATTCTCGCTCTTGCGGGTGTAGTCGCCGGCTGGGGTGAGGGATCTCTGCATGCGTTCATGCTCATCCCCGCGATCGCTTGTGTAGCGGGGACGTATCTTCTGGCAAAGCGCTTCACACAGCGACCCCTTGAAGCCGCGCTCGTCGCACTGTTCTCGCCCGTCTTTCTCGTATCCGCCACAACGCTGATGTGCGATGTGCTGATGCTCTGCTGCTGGATCTGGGCGCTGTTGATGTGGATGAGCGGAATCGATCGCCGGTCATGGATACTGCTGATGTGTTCTGCAATGCTCGTGGCAATCTGCGCTGTAGTGAAATATTTCGGCGTCGCGGTTATTCCGCTTCTTGCAGTATGGACCATCTCGGAAAAGAAACGGTTTGACCGTTCCCTCTTCTGGCTCGCAGTACCGGTTGCTTTCCTCTGCCTCTACCAATGGTGGACCGCTGCACACTACGGACGCGGGTTGCTCATCGATGCCGCATCGTACGCATCAACAGCCAGGAACGATAACGGCCTGACAGTTCTGCAGCACACCGTCGTCGGGCTTGCATTTACCGGCGGCTGTTTTGCCGCGCCGCTCTTTTATAGTACGCGCCTCTGGAATGCCCGGTCATTGAAGTTCGCCGCAATCGGCCTGCTCGTTCTCGCGGTACTGTGGATTATCGAAATGCTGGTGACCGGCAGCTATCCTGTTCTCGTATCGGAAGTGTCACCATCGTATATCGTGCAATTTATTGTGTGGACCGCAGTCGGATTGATACTCGTCCTCATGGTTCTATTCGATCTCAACGTCCATCGTGACCGGGAATCCGTTTTCCTTGCATCATGGATTCTTGGTACATTGGTCTTTGCGGTTGTCCTCAACTGGACGGTGAACGGCCGGACGCTTCTTCCGCTCATTCCTGCCACCGCTATTCTGATGATGCGCAGATGTACAGACTGCGCGAAGGAGGGAGACGATCGGTCACTCCTGAAGAGATACTTGCCGTTAGGTCTTCTGGCCGTCTTGTCGCTTCTTGTGACCTATGCCGACTATGCCCTCGCAAACGGAATTCGCCGTGATGTTGAAACGATATGGTCTCATCCACGGTCTCAGAGTTCGTCAATCTGGTATGAAGGGCACTGGGGTTTTCAATATTATATGGATCAAGCAGGGGGAAAAGCGCTCGATATTGAACACCCCCAATTTTCTCAGGGTGACATTGTGATCGTTCCGGTCAATAATAGTTTTCTTTACCAGCTCCCCGAACCATATTTTCCGATTCAGGACTCTCTGGTTGGTGCACCGCCATTCCCTGTGGCAACCATGAATGCGTTCGCACGCGCGGGGTTCTATTCGGATTTTGACGGTCAGCTGCCGTTCGTGTTCGGACGCATCCCCCCCGAAAAATATGAAGTGCATATTGTTGTCCAGGGAAATTCGTCAAAATGAAAGAATTGATTCTTCATCCTGAGTTTTCTATCATTCTGAGATGAAACCGGTTGAACGCATTCTCCTGTCGCGGATGAAATACATCGGCGACGTAGTGCTCACCACACCCGTCATCCGGGCGACGAGAGAAGCATTCCCACGGGCACACATTGCTTATCTTGCTGAAAAGAACGCTGTCTCTCTCCTCGAGCATAACCCATTCCTGAATGAGATTATTCCCTACGACTTTTCCCGGCGGGATGTGATTGAACAGCCGCGCATGATGCTGAAGCTCCGACGTATGAAGTTTGACGCCGTTGTCGACTTCTTCTCGAATCCGCGGACCGCCATGCTGATGTATGCATCCGGTGCACCGATACGGATCGGCAAAAGCGTGAAGGGCCGCGGCAGAGTATATACCCATCAGATCGCAGACGATGGAAAGGAAAAGACTGCCATCGAGTTTCATTATGCGTATGTCGATCCGCTTGGGGTGAAACCGACACATTTCAAACCCGAAATCTATCTTACAGATGATGAGCGGCGCGAGGCAAAAATCTTCCTCCGCTGGCAGGATGTTGCAGGGGATAAACCGGTTGTGGGGCTGCATCCCGGCGCGACGTGGCCCGCAAAAATGTGGGAGTGGGAAAGGTTTGCCGATCTTGCAGACTTGCTGATTGCTAAACTCGGGTGTCAGGTCCTGATCACGCAGGGCCCCGGCGACAGGGAACTGGTCGAAAAGATATCGCGAAAGTCTGTCGGATCGATTACGATCCTCCCGGTACTACCGCTTCGACAGCTTGCAGCAATCCTTTCACAGTGTTCCGCATACGTTGCCAACGACAACGGTACCATGCATATTGCCGCTGCTGTCGGGACACAGACCATCGGGATTTTCGGCCCGGGGGAGGAACAAATCTGGTTTCCCTATACCTCACGGGAGTTGTACCCTTCCCAGCATCATCGCGCTCTCCGCAAAGATGTCCCGTGCCATCCGTGCCATCTCGACTACTGCAATCGGGCCGGCGATGGCTACATGGAATGCATGAAACGGCTGACGGTGGAGGAGGTCTTTCAGGCGGTCCGGGACATCCTGCAGTAGCGCCGAGGTCTGCAGTTTTCCCTTTCATGTTACGTATCGCTGAGCATCGCCATTGCATTTCGCCGCCATTTTGGCGATATTAGAAAATTCTTATCAGCTCCACTTCATTCTTTCATTTGACGATACTATTCAATTCCCATGGAGAAAAGCATGTTGACGATTACTGATGTGTATGCACGCGAAATTCTTGATTCGCGGGGCAACCCCACGATCGAGGTTGATGTCGAACTCGAATCCGGCGTGAAAGGACGCGCAGCAGTTCCCAGCGGCGCCTCGACCGGCGAGCATGAGGCGGTCGAGCTCCGCGACGGCGACAAGATGCGTTATAACGGCAAGGGCGTGCTCAATGCCGTCGAAAATGTGAACGACAAAATTGCCGATGAAGTCATTGGATTCGAGGCGAGCGATCAGGTTGGCATCGACCGGCTGATGATCGAGCTCGATGGAACGCCGAATAAAGGCAAGCTCGGCGCAAATGCCATCCTCGGTGTATCCATGGCGGTGTCGAGGGCGGCGGCGGCTGCACTCGAAGTGCCGCTCTACAAATATCTCGGCGGCCCTAACGCGAAAATCCTTCCCGTCCCGATGATGAACATCCTCAACGGCGGAAAGCATGCGGATAATAATGTGGATCTCCAGGAATTTATGATCGTTCCCGTCGATGCGGAGAACTTTGCGGAAGCACTCCGCATGGGGGCGGAAGTGTTTCATTCGCTCAAAGGCGTCCTCACCAAGAAGGGGCACAATACCGGGGTTGGGGATGAAGGCGGATTTGCCCCAAATCTGAAATCGAACGAGGAAGCAATCGAGGTCATTCTTGAGGCCATTCAGAAAGCAAATTTGAAACCGGGAAAAGACGTGTATCTCGCCCTCGACCCGGCTTCGAGTGAATTTTTTGAGAAAGGAAAATACGTCTTCAAGAAATCGGATAAATCGGCAAAGACCCCCGAACAGATGGTGAAGTTTTATGAAAAGTGGGTGAAGCAATACCCGATACTGTCTATCGAAGACGGGATGGCGGAAAATGACTGGGAGGGATGGAAGCTGATCACCGAGGCACTGGGCGGAAAGATCCAGCTCGTGGGTGATGATGTCTTTGTCACGAACACCGAAATTCTGAGCAAGGGGATCGAAAAGGGTATCGCCAATTCGATTCTCATCAAGGTAAATCAGATTGGCACTCTGACGGAAACATTTGACTGCATCGAGATGGCAAAACGGGCAGGGTACACGACGGTCATCAGTCACCGGTCGGGTGAGACCGAAGACCCGTTCATTGCCGATCTCGCGGTCGCGACAAATGCCGGTCAGATCAAAACCGGTTCGGCAAGCCGCACCGATCGGATTGCAAAGTACAATCAGCTTATACGGATCGAGGAAGAGCTGAGCGCCACGGGGATTTACCTCGGCCTCGGTGCATTCTGAATCAGCAGACGCTGAAATGAGAGGGTTTGGAAGAACATCCGGGCTGACGAGGGATCGCTGATGCGGGAGGGTGGTTCTTCAAGACAGGTTCCTGATCCGCCGCTTCGTTTGCGGGGCGTCGAGTTCCGGCTCATCCTGCTTGCGAGTCTTCCGTTTCTTCTGTTTCTTGCAATTCCGCTTATCGCAGTTCTCGCCCGGGTGTCTCCCTCCCAGCTTCTTCGCTCGCTGTTCGAGGAGCATGTTGCCGATGCAATAACTCTGAGCATCTCCACAACCCTCATTGCAACGGGTCTGACCATGGTGTTCGGTACGCCGGTAGCCTACCTGCTGGCACGCTACACCTTTTGGGGCCGGTCGCTTGTCGATACGCTCATCGATCTCCCTATTGTTCTCCCTCCAGCGGTGGCGGGCGTTGCACTCCTGATGGCATTCGGCCGCCAGGGGATCTTCGGTCCGTTCCTTCAAAGCATCGGCTTGACCATTCCGTTTACGCGCACAGCCGTCGTCTTTGCGCAGCTCTTTGTTGCCTCCCCGTTTTATGTGAAGTCGGCAGTTCAGGGATTCATGAGGGTTGACCGGGAACTGGAACAATCCGCCGCGATGGATGGTGCTTCGGCGTTCCGGATTTTCCGGGATATCACGCTCCCGCTTTCCCTTCCCTCACTCACGAGCGGGCTTGTCATGACGTGGGCACGCGCGTTGGGTGAATTCGGCGGAACGATCATCTTCGCCGGGAATTATCCGGGCAGAACCCAGACCATGCCGCTGGCAATCTATCTCGGATTCGAAATTGATTTTTCCGTTGCGGTGACACTTGCCGTGGTGCTTCTTAGTATTTCATTTGCGATCATCTTTCTCCTCCGGAAGGTTCTCCACGACCGCATGTTTGTTGTTTGAGCATTCCATTTTGGAGTTCGGTGAAAAATTCCTATTATTTGAATCATCCAATTACGCATTTCCATGAAGTACTCAAATCGTAAGAAAAAAATGCCGCGCAGAAAGTCGTCTGCGGGGAATCTGCGGACCGGTTCTGTTCAGCACGATATTCTCTTCGGGACGGACGGCTGGCGCGGCAAAATCGCAGAAGATTATACGTTCGAAAACGTTCGCAGGTGTACTCAGGGATTTGCCCGGTATCTCAGAAGCGAGTACACTTCCGCGCAGCTTGAGCGCGGGGTCGTGGTCGGGGGCGACCGCAGATTCAATTCGGAACATTTTGCAGCTGCGGCTGCGGAGGTTCTCGCGGGGAACGGTATCCCTGTGCACTTCTGCGGAGGCGGCGTGCCCACACCTGTCATTTCCTTCAGCGTGAAATCACGGAAAGCGATTGGAGCGATCAACATCACCGCAAGCCATAATCCTCCCGGCGACAACGGGTACAAGGTACGCGATGAGAACGGCGGTGCCATTGCGCCGGAAGGGCTGAAAAAAATCGAGCGCCTCATTCCGAAAGGCCTGACGGGAATCAAACGGCTGAGCTTCTCCGAGGCAAAATCGTCGGGCCGTATTATGGAATTCACCGCAGATGATCAGTATATATCACAAATCAGGAAACTCGTCGACCTTGAACCGATCCGGAGCGCCGGATTGAAAATTCTGGTCGACCCGATGTGGGGAAATGGTGCGGGATGGTTTCAGCGCCTCCTTGGCGGCGGCCCGACAGAAATCGTGGAAATTCACAGTGATCGAAATCCCACCTTTCCCGAGATGCACCGGCCCGAACCGATACATCCCAATATCGATGCCGGGTTGAAAAAAGGAATAGAGTACGGCTCCGATGTCATTCTCATTACTGATGGAGATGCCGATCGGTGCGGGATTGCAGATGAAAACGGACAATTCCTGGATCAACTCAGGGTTTACGGGCTTCTTGCACTCTATCTCCTGGAGGTGCGCGGCCAGCGCGGTGCGATCGTGAAAACTCTTTCCACAACGTCCATGCTGGATGCACTCGGAAAACTGTACGATGTTCCGGTTTACGAAACGGGTGTCGGATTCAAATATGTCGCACCGAAAATGCTCGAAACCAACGCGCTTATCGGCGGTGAAGAAAGCGGGGGTTACGCATTCCGGGGTCACGTTCCGGAACGTGACGGGATCCTCGCAAATCTCTTCTTCCTCGATTTCATAGTGAAGACGGGAATGAAACCGTCACAGTTGCTCAGGAAATTGTTTGAAAAAGTCGGCGAGCATTACTACGACCGGATCGATCTGATCCTCGAACCGGGACGAAAGGAAATCCTCCTCAGAAATCTGAAATCACGTACCCCGGCGGAAATTGCCGGACAGCAGGTTGTGAATACGAACCTCCTCGACGGATTCAAGTTCACCATCCGGGATGGCAGCTGGCTTCTCATCCGGTTCTCGGGAACGGAACCTCTCGTCCGGATTTACTCGGAAGCAGGAAGTCCCGAACTCCTGCGCAGGATTCTTGAAGAAGGCAGAAAATTGGTACAGTAGTCGTTCCCGGTTTTACAGAGTTCCGATTATCATATGTTTATCATCGCATCGTTCATCATCATTCACGAAAGGAGTCGTTCATGCCGGTTCGCACAGCACAAGCAGTCTGGGAAGGGGATTTGAAGGGCGGAAAAGGGAGGATGAAGTTTTCCGCGTTCGACGGAGCATACTCGTTCAGCTCCCGGTTTGAAAACGGAACGGGGACAAATCCGGAAGAGCTCCTCGCCGCGGCACATGCGGGATGCTTCTCAATGGCATTCTCTGCAGCCCTGGCGAAGGCAGGATTCGTGCCGACGCGTGTTCAGACGACGGCAAAGGCGTCGCTGGAGAAAGTCGGTGAGGGATTCAAGATCACAACCATCGAGCTCGTCACGGAAGGAGCCGTTCCGCGGATCGACAATGCGAAATTTCAGGAGATCGCCGAGGGTGCAAAGAAAAACTGCCCGGTTTCTCAGGCGCTCGCCGGCGTTGCCATCAAACTCCACGCAACACTCGTCTCATAATAAGTCCGCACTATGCTCATCAGGCGGGTGAATGACCTTCACCCGCCGTTCATTGTATCCATCACTCATCAGGAGATGAATCGTGAAGCCCGCGTTCTTGTTGACGATTTCGAATACCTTCATGACTTTTGCATGGTACGGGCATCTCAAGTACAAGGAGGTTGCCCTCTGGAAGGTCGTGCTGATCAGCTGGGGGATTGCATTCTTTGAATACTGCTTCCAGGTGCCGGCAAACCGGATCGGCAGTGCCACGTTTTCCGCTGCACAATTGAAGATCATGCAGGAAGTTATCACGCTCGTGGTTTTTGCACTTTTTTCCGTTTTCTACCTGCGTGAATCGATGAAGTGGAATTACATCGTTGCGTTCCTCTTCGTGCTCGGTGCAGTCTACTTTGCCTTCAAACAGTGGTGAATCCATCTTCCCCGTCCTTGAGATTCGTTCTCGCGTTTGGTATATTATGATACAAACGATCGAACATCCAACTTTTATCCGGAATTTTATATGATCCACATTGCTGAACGCATGAAGCGCCTCGGAACGGAGAGCGCGTTTGAAGTCCTTGCACGCGCCAAAGCACTGGAGGCACAAGGGAAAGAAATTATCCATCTTGAAATTGGTGAGCCCGACTTTGATACGCCGGCGAATATCCGTGCCGCGGCCAAGAAGGCGCTTGATGAGGGGTTCACACACTACGGACCTTCCGCCGGTCTTCCGCAGGCGCGAAAAACCGTTGCCGAGTATGTTGCGAAGACGCGCCGTATCCCCGTGAATGCGGACCAGGTGGTCATCACGCCGGGCGCAAAACCGATCATGTTCTTTGTGATACTTGCCTGCGTCGATGAGGGAGATGAGGTAATCTACCCCAACCCGGGCTTTCCGATCTATGAATCGGCGATTGAGTTTGTGGGCGCGAAAGCCGTTCCGATCCAGCTAAAGGAAGAAAATGAGTTTCGGATCGACATCGGCGATCTGAAGAAGCTGATCACAAAAAAGACGCGGCTTCTGATTCTGAATTCACCGCAGAATCCGACGGGTGGCGTGTTGACGGAAAGCGACGTGCGCGCCATTGCAGATCTTGCACGCGAACATGATCTCATTGTCCTGTCGGATGAAGTTTACGATCAGATCATGTACGACGGGATGAAGCCGTTGAGCATTGCGTCGGTTCCCGGTATGCAGGAGCGAACGGTGATTCTGGACGGATTTTCCAAAACGTATGCCATGACGGGGTGGCGGTTAGGTTTCGGTGTGATGCCGGATGCCCTCGCAGCATCGGTGACGCGGTTGCAGATCAACAGTACATCCTGCACGGCGAGTTTTTCGCAGATTGCCGGCATCGAGGCGCTGACCGGTCCCCGCGGAGATGTGGAACGGATGGTAAAAGAGTTCGAGCGGCGGCGCGACCTGATCGTCAAGGGTCTCAATGCGATTGAAGGGATCCGGTGCCACAAGCCGCACGGGGCGTTTTATGTTTTTCCGAATATTTCGGGAACCGGGTTTTCGTCGAAAGAGCTCGCGGATGTTCTCATGAATGAGGCAGGGGTGGCGTGTCTCTCCGGCACTGCATTTGGGAAGTTTGGCGAGGGGTTTTTGCGGTTATCATATGCCAATTCGCTGCCGAATCTTGAAAAGGCGGTCGACCGGATTGCAAAAACGCTCAAGAAACAGCACGCGTACGCCGGCTAGGAATCTCCCGGGGTAAAAAAAAGACTTGACAACGAAAAAGAAGTTTTGTATACTTTAGTTAGATAAAGTACCATGCGACGCATTACTAACCGGGACATCGAATCGCTCTATGACGCGATTCTCTCTCTCCAGACCATGGAAGAGGCGAAGCATTTTTTCCGCGATCTTCTCACGCCGACCGAAATCGAGGAATGTGCGGAGCGGTGGAAAGCCGCACGGATGCTGTCGAGGGGAGTTCCGTATACGCGCATTATCGGCGAAACTGGCCTGAGTTCCACCACGGTTGCACGGGTCGCGCGGTGGGTCAAGAAGGGCACCGGCGGATACCGGGTTGCCCTGGGGCGATTGCCCCGCAACGTATCCTGATTTTTTTTTCCTCATACACTTTATTTTACTAAAGTATGCTTGCACGAAACGGTCGCCTGAAAATTGCTGTTCAGCGGGAAGGGAGAATTGCCGACGATTCCGTGGCCCTGCTGAAACACGCCGGACTCGATTTCGATTTCCGGTCACGCGCACTCTTTTCACCCTGCAGAAACTTCTCCCTCGATATTCTCGCCGTGCGCGACGATGATATCCCCGAGTTCGTCCAGGATGGAGTGAGCCACCTCGGCGTCGTCGGCGAAAACCTCGTGCGCGAACGCGGCGCACAGGTCTCCATCGTCGAACACCTCGGCTTTGGGAAATGCCGCCTCGTCATCTGTGTCCCGAAAGGAAGCCCTATTACCGAGCTCTGCCACCTCTCCGGTAAACGGATCGCCACCTCGTATCCTGTGAGCGTCCGCCGGTTTCTGGCAGAACACCAGATGACGGCGGAAGTCATCGAAATCAGCGGATCGGTGGAAATTGCTCCCACCCTCGACGTAGCAGATGCAACGTGCGATATCGTCTCTACCGGCAGTACGGCACGGACGAACGGGCTGGAAATCCTTCATACGGTCATGGAATCCGAAGCCGTGCTCATCGCTGCCACGACCGCGCTCGAGTCACCTGCGACGATGCATGAGATCAACAACCTCCTTCGCCGGATTCGAAGTCAGTTGAAGGCGCGCGGTAAACGCTATGTCATGATGAATGCGCCCGCGGCTGCAGTCGAGAAAATTACATCACTTACTCCCGGTATGAAGAGTCCCACAATCATGCCGCTGGCGACTTCCGGTATGGTGGCAATTCATTCTGTTGTTGGAGAAGACGTCTTCTGGGAAGTCATGGATCAGCTCAAGCGCGCCGGAGCGACGGATATCGTCGTTCTTCCGATTGAAAAATTCATTCCCTGA
>Ga0335077_10002279_pt1 | contig 22860 bp, 20 predicted proteins | sample Lox_Sample_31_FD_207151 | JGI IMG/M metagenome (GOLD analysis project Ga0335077, IMG submission 207151) | Soil microbial communities from Loxahatchee National Wildlife Refuge, Florida, United States - Lox_Sample_3.1 | ecosystem: Environmental > Terrestrial > Soil > Wetlands | place: USA...
CGGCCATCGCGTAGCGAATCACATGTTCGGTATAGCGCTCGATTTCATCGGCGGGGACGGCCCCGTCGAATCCCAGCAGCCGCGACACGGCAGGCTGCGCCACGAAGAACCAGGCCACCTGGGCAATCGTGGAGATCGCCGCGAACTGGGGCGCGAGATCGGCCCGGAGCTCTCCCCTGTCCTGCCCGCGACGGATCACCTCACACAGGCGCTGGAACAGGCCCGCGGCGATCTCGCGGATAAGGGGAAGGGCGTGCGCCGCCTCGTGGTCGGCCAGTTCCCGCGCAATGAGCCGCGGGAGGTACGGGGTTTGGCGCATCAGTGTCGCGTAGGCCCGGATGGCCTGAGCGATCGCCTCCGGTGCCGGCGCGTCTGGACGCAGCTTCTGGGCAACCTCCCGTGCGGCTGTCGCCAGGCGACGCTCGAGGACGGCGTGGTACAGCTGCGCCTTGTCGGGGAAGTAGTAGTAGAGCAGGGCCGGGTTGACCGCGGCCTGATGGCCGATGGCCTTGATCGTGGTAGCGGCGAACCCCTGCCGAGCAAACAGGGCTTCGGCGGCGTCGAGGATCTGGGCCTGGGCATCAGCCATGGCAACTAATTAATTGTTCAATTAAACACGGTCAAGGAGGTCCCCCACCTAGCTTTGCCACCCACGACGGCGTCGAGGCCCCTAGAGACCTCCTGATGGGAGACTGCAGACATGCCACGTGTTGCCACTGTCTTGCTCGCGCTACTGATCCCCGCTGGCGTGCTGTCCCCCTCTCGGGTACCGGCCCACCCGGTCAGAGCCGGACTGCGGCTGATCGTGACTCCCCACGACAACACCGCTCGCTACCGGGTCCGGGAACAGCTGGCGCGACTCAACTTCCCCAGTGATGCGATCGGGTCGACCAGCGGAGTCTCCGGCTCGATTACGCTCGCCGATGACGGGAGCGTGGTTCCCGCGGAATCGAAGATCACCGTCGACATCAGCGCCTTGAAAAGCGATCGCGACCGTCGGGACATGTATGTGAGCCGACGGACCCTCGAGACCGATCGATTCCCCGCGGTGGAGCTCGTGCCCACCGCGCTCCACGGCCTCCCCTGGCCCCTTCCTGGATCGGGCCAGTTCGAGTTTCAGCTGGACGGCAACCTCACCGTCCATGGGACGACCCATGCGACCAGCTGGAAGGTGGTCGCGGAGGCCACGGACAGCGGCTTCACTGGCACCGCCACCACCGGGTTCACGTTCGCGGACTTCGGCCTCGACAAGCCCCAGGTGATGATCGTGTTGAGCGTGGATGATTCGATCCACCTCGAGTACGTCTTCCACCTGCGGCGGGGATGACGGTTCAGCGGCGAAGCGCGGAGAGGAGCGCGGTGAGCATCCAGAGTGCGATCAGGATCGCGCCCATGAGCGCGGCTGCCACCCCGGCCACCAGCCCCGCGAACAGCCATCGGCTCCGGCGCCGAGTCCGGTGGGGCTCGGCCAGCCAGCGCTCGAGCAGGGCGAAGTTTCGGAGATTGCTGCGGAAGGCGACGTCGAAAAGATCACCGAGCAGGGGAATGGACCCGACCACGACTCCCACCGCAAGGTTGAGCAGCAGCCGGGCCAGGACCACGGGTGGCGCTCCGAGGCGCCAGCCGGCATAGAGGCCATACGCGCCGATAGCCCCGGCGAGGGCATCTCCCAGTCCGGGGACGATGCCGAGGATCGCGTCCCATCCGAATCGAAACGGGGTGTACGGCAGGCGCCAACGGGCGTCCAGGGCGCGCGCGATGCGGCCAAAGCGGGCGAGCTGCCGGCTTCCGGGCGGGCCACACCCGGTCACGGCTTGAACCGCTCTGCTCCTGGAGCCGGGTGCCAGGGGAGGTTCGGCTCGAAGTGCTGCCAGAGCAGCGCCGAGACCTTGCGGATGAGGGTCCAGCCCTCGTTCGATGGGTCCCAGCTGGTGTCCGCCTGCTCCTTTGTGATGACGGCGAACACATAGTCGCCGTGCGGAGCGTTCACCAAGGCGACTTCGGAGCGTGAGTGATCCACCGCTCCCACTTTCGAGGCTACCTGCACCCACGGGGGAATCTGCGAAAGCGCCTCTCCGGTCCAATAGCTCCGCGTCAGGTGGCGGTACATCTCCTGGCTCGCGGCCGGGCTCACCGCCTTCTCCTCCCGAATCAGCATCAGAAGGTCGGCGATCTCTCGTGGGGTCGTCTGGCCCCAGCCGTACCTGGCCCGGTTCTCCTCTCGGCCCGGTGTTCGGCTATTGACGCGGGTGGAGTCGAAGCCATGGGCCTGAAGCCACTGGTTGACCGTTGTCCCCGTTCCGGCCAGCGCCTGGAGCCACAGGCTCGCCGTGTTGTCGCTCATCGTGATGCTCAGCAGGGTAAGCCAGCTGAGCGGAATCTCCGTGGAGTCCTTCACCGCGCCCAGAATGTCATCGCTGCCGTAACGCAGGGAGTCCCGATAGAGCAACTGCTGGTGGAAGTCGAGGTCGCCGCGGGTCATGGCGTCGAAAGTCGCCACCATGATCGGGACCTTGATCATGCTGGCGGTGGGGAAGACAGAGTCCGCATCGACTTCCGCCGTGCGGCCGCTTCCGAGGTGGCGGGCGTAGACACCGACGCGTCCGTGGAACCCCGAAACCAGGCTGTCGAGCGCGCGCTGGAGGGCGTGGTCCGGGCGCGGGCTGTGTTGAGCCGCGAGGAGGGCGGGCCCGAGCTGCAGCAGCCCGGCGAGGAGGAGCCAGGGTCGGATGGCTCTACTCTCCGATCCGGCCCGGGTCCTTGCCGGTGATCTTGATCAGGGCTCGCCGAGCTGCCGCGGCGACGTCGTCGCTCATGTCGTCAAGCGTGTTGTTGAGAGCGGGGGCGGCCTCCGCCGCCGCCGGCCCCATCTGCTCCAGCGCCACGCACACCCGAAAGCGGACGGAAGCATTGGAGTCGCTCAACGCCTCGATCAGCGCGGGTACGGCGGCCTTCCCGTCGGGGCCCAGCGTGCCAATCGTGTAGGCGGCGAAGTTCCGGGTCTGCGGCGAGGGTGCCTTGAGGTCGGCGATCCAGGCCGACAGCGGGCGACCATCAAGCACCGGCTCCTTCTGCTGCTTCTCTTGGGCGCCGGCCTGGCCGGCGAGCAGCGCGAGTCCCAGAAGAGCAGCGGGCAAGGTGCGCATGATCGACTTTCTCCAACACTTCGGGTGCGGTCTGTGCGGGCGCCTCAACTTAGCCCGCCGATCCGGCCAACGCACCATCTGGCCGGGCCGCGAACTCAATTGGGTTCCGGGGTCGCAAGGAAGGGCTCGAACTCGACATCCACCGTGTACCCATCCGGAGCGAACAGGGCGGTGAGCAGGCGCCGCGCGCTTTCCTCCGCGTGCTGGCGCACCTCGAGCTCGCGCGCCGCGCTCTCCAGTCGTGCGCGGGCAAGTTGGAAGATGGTGTCCCGATCCGCGGGTTGAAACGGGTTCCACAGACCGCGGCTCTCGTCGTAGGTCTTGAGGTCCATGACGTCCACGCCGAGCAGCTGGGCGTGTGGGACGTGAATGATGATGTGATGGGCTTGGGGGTCGATCTCGATGCCGCGACTCTTGGACAGGTCGATTCCAACCAGCGCCTTGCCGGTGACCACCACCAGCGAGCGCTTGGTGCTGCCCAGCCGGGTGTTCTCATAGGTCACCACGTCCCGGAGGGTCGTTTCACTGGTGACCAGCTTGGACACGGCCTCGATCCGTGAAATGACCACGCCCTGCGTGATCCTGGTCTCTCCCGGGCCGGCCACGAGGTGCAGCGCCCGGCCCGCCGTGTGGGCGATGGCCAGCAGGACGAGACAGAGCAGCAGAACGAGCGCGAGCCCCAGCAGGGTGGCACGCGACGGGCCTCGACTCAACTCGGCCCTCCCTTGGGCTCCGGGGCACGGGCCAGAGCGGCGATCCGCCACTCGCCGTGCCGCTCCGCCCAGGTGAAGGAGTCAACCTCCCTCCCGGTCCGCGTTCCGGTCGAATCCACGAATCGCACCTCGACGTGCGACCAGACCTGGGCCAGGTTCCCGATGATCCGAACGTCCTCGGTGATCAATCGAGCCTCATACTGTGGTTCGCCCTCGGGGCGCTCCCCGATGTGCCGGAGGAAGTCCTCCACCGGGGTGATCTCGGCAACGGCTGCGGACTCCCCCGGGATGGTCGTGACCGTGGCCCGAGGCCAGAAGAGGGCCGCAAGGCCCGACCAATCCTGTGCGCTCAGGTCGCGATAGTACTGCTGGACCGCGACCCGTACCGGCGCCTCGTCCTCCGCGTCGCTCGGAGGTGTGGCCCGGCGCACGGTACATCCGAGCGCGAGAAGCGTGGCGAGCAGGAGCCATCGCATGCGGCGGCATTCCTTTGAGTCGGGGCGTGCTGCACGCGAAAGGTACGATGCGCCCCCGCTTCAGGTCGAGTCAGGAGTGTCTGGCGCCGGTCGAGCCCAGCGTCGAGAGCAGCGAGTCGAGGCGTTCCCGCCGAGCCGATCCTCGGCGTGGCAGGCGCTCCCTTCCGGGCTGGCCGGCCACCTCGGCCAGGAGCAGGTCCCCGTCGGCCGTCACCAGGAGATACTCCGGCGGCGCCTGCCCCAGCCGCAGGGTGACACCCCGGACCCCGCTCAAGTCCCGCACCAGTACCTCACCCCGGTCCCAGCGCCCCTCAAGGGGACGATACACCGCGATCGCGAGTGGGGCGCCCCCCGTGGGGAGAGCGAGGAACGAGGGCACTAGCAGCTCCTCCATGTCCTGGTCGGCAATGCCCCAGATCGAGTCTGGGGGTGCCAAGGTAGTATCCCGTCCGCCCAGGTGGCTCACCGCTAGTCCGGACGACCCCATCACCGCGCTCACGGCGCGCACCCCGCCGGCCGAATCGGTCCACAGTGCTCGATACTCCGCTGGCCGGTCGTGGGCAAATCGCAGCCGAGCCGTGCCGACCGTGCCGTCGTTGCGACACAGGCTGGACGCAACCGAATCGTCTCCGTGAGCCACGGTATGAAGCAGCTCGGGCACGTCGGCAATCGTGAGCGTGGTGTCCGCGCCGGGGAGGGGCCGGCCCCGGAGGTGCGCGTCGGCGGCGACGATCCACTGCTCGCTCTCAACCGACCGCAACCCGGCAGGCATCGTGTCCGGGCGGATCCCCGGGCCGGCCGGGCCACCGGTCCCCGTCAGGTCCATCTGCCGGCGGCGGGCCAGCAGGATGCCGTGGTCGGTATCGAGGAGGGCGGTTTCGCTGAACGGCCCCGTCACTTCGATCCAGGAGTAGGTACCGGCCGCGGAGTCGGCCCACCAGCCGTCGCGGTAGGCGGCCGTGCCGGTCGCCTGGATCTGCACGGCGCGCCGGCCCAGGGTGTCGACCCAGCGGTCGACGCGATAGGTGCGGCCGATCACGAGCCAGTGCGATCCACCCGGCCCCGTGGCCGTGTGATCGAGACTGTCCCGCCAGGTGGTCCAGGGCGCCAGGACTCCTCCGGGAAGGCGGGGAAGCAGATCCGCCCGGCTCTCGAGCCCGGGCTCGCCGCCGTTGATGGACCGCACTGCACCCGTCGCCATGATCCGGAACGTGTCGTGCACGACCTGACGGTACACGTCGAGTGAGAGTGAAGTCAGATAGACGGTCAGGTCGCCGTCTTGGTCCCGGCGCCAGCGTTGGGCCTCGATGGTTCGCTGGTAGAGCGGAGTGGGGGCGCTCACGGTGTCACCCGCACGCACCAGATACATGCGAGACCGGTTCGAAACCGCGTAGAAGATCGTGTCGGCTGGGGCGAGATACCGGCTCGGCGCCTGGGCCGCCAGTGTGGTCGGGCCGGGCATGATGCCGGCGAGGATCGCCAGTCGGTGAAGTCGCCTCACAACTCCTTCAGGTAGTGGACCGTCTCCGGCTCGTAGCCCAGGCCTTCGTAGAAGCGGCATGCGCCGGTGTTGCGCTCGAAGACGTTGAGGGTGATCCGGCGGTAACCCTGGCTCCGCGCCCAATCTTCCGCGGCGAGCATGAGACGTTGGCCGACGCCGCGTCTGCGGGCTCCGCCGGCGACCGCGATGACCTCTACGTGCGCGTGGCGCTCGCGCGTGAAGTAGTCGTCACGCGTCGAGGTGAAGATGTACCCCCAGGGCTCGCCACCCTCCTCCGCCACCAGCAGACTCTGGTCGCCCCGCGGCACCTCGAGGGCCCGGCCCAGGATCTCGTGGTCGGCGCTGGCGATTTCCGCGGCCGTCCGCCAGCGCGGTACCGGGAACGCGCCCAGTTCCTCGGTGAGCCGGAGCACGAAGGGCCGATCCCCGGGCACGGCCTGGCGGACGATCATCCGATGCCCTGCCGGACGGCCCGGACAATGCGGTCGCTGAACAGATCGACCTCCTCCAGCGTGGTGTAGACGTTCGGTGTGACCCGCAGTCCGTTGAACTCGGGGTGGATGATCGGCGTGGTGACGATTCGGTGGTGGTCGAGCAGCCAGGAGGCCAGCTGGCCCGGGTCCATCCCCTCGACGTGCACCAGGCCGATGCCGCCGGCGTAGGGTGTGTCGAGCGGGGTGAGGATCCGGAACCGGTCGCTCTCCTGCGGCAGGCGCCGGGCCCAGCGATCCCTGAGGTAGCGCAGGCGCGCCAGCTTGCGGTCGCCGCCGATGGCGTTGTGGAAGGCGAGCGCCACGCTGATGGCGTTGTGGTTCGCGGCCGGGTGGGTGCCGATTTCCTCGTACTTCCGCACGTTCTCGTCCATGCTGGAAGGGGCCGCCATGAGCGGCCACAGCTTCTTCTGCTTTTCCTTGCGTACGTAGAGAAACCCCGTGCCGATGGGGGCGAGGAGCCACTTATGGAGGCTGGTGCCGTAGAAGTCGCAATCGAGCTGATCGCGGGTGAAGGGGAAATGGGCGTACGCGTGGGCCCCATCCACGTACACCTCGATGCCGCGGGGCCGGCCGAACTCGACCAGCTCGCGCACCGGCATGATCTGGCCGGAGAGGTTGGTGATATGGGTAACCTCGATGACACGGGTGCGCGGCGTCACGGCCGCCTTGAACTGGTCGAGGATGTACTCCTGGGAGGGCGGTGGCAACTTGAACGAGATCTGCTTGAGCACGATCCCCTCGCGCCGCACCCGCTGGTCCCAGGTGGTGATCATCCGCCCGTAATTCTGGTTGGTGACGATCACCTCGTCGCCGGCCTTGAGATCAATGCCGAGCGTCATGGTCTCGTTGGCTTCCGAGGCATTGCGCGTAATGGCCATCTCCTCGGGATCGCACCCGAAGCTCCGGGCCAGGTCGCGCCGGACGCTCTCGATGCGGGGCTCGAGGGTCTGCCACATGTTGATCACCGGCAGCTCGTTCGAGAACCGAAGGTCCCGGATCATCTGGTCGAGCACGTGCGTGGGCGCGGGACTGCAGCCCCCGTTGTTGAGGTTGACCATGGTCCGGTCACAATCGAAGGCCCGCTGGATCTCGGCCCAGTAGGCCTCGTCGTCGGCGCCGAGGGGGGTGGACGACGGGCGACGTCCGCGAGTATCGAGGTCAAAGACGCGCCGGAGTGCGTCGGGGCGGAAGCGGGGGAGTGCGGCGATCCCCGCGAGAGCGGTCAGGAAAGCGCGGCGGTCCGTCATCTAAGCCCCTGTGAAGAAATGATTTCCCAATCTACGGGCCGCTCCCACTACCGCCAGACCACACCTTCCTTATACCTTGTGCGGCGCCGAAAGCCCTAGATCTTGCGTTTCAGGACCGGAGTCATGGCCATCATTGCCAGCGAAATGCGTCGCGGGATGTGTCTCCTCTTCGAAGGGGAGCCTTGCCGCGTTCTCGATTTTCACCACCACACGCCAGGTAACCTGCGGGCCATGGTGCAGGCGAAGCTCCGCAAGCTCCGGACGGGGACCCAGTTCGAGCATCGCTTTCGCTCGACCGACACCGTCGAGGTGGCGGACCTCGAGACGCACGAACTGGAGTTTCTCTACGCCGGCGGCGACAGCTACCACTTTATGAACACCGAGAGCTTCGATCAGCTCGAGATGAGCGAGGAGGATCTCGGCGACGCGGCAAAGTGGGTCGCGCCGGGCATGAAGATCATGGCCGAGTTCTTCAATGGCCGACCGATCGGAATCCAGCTGCCGAACGCGATGACGTTCGAGGTGGTCGAGACCAACCCGGTGATGAAGACCGCGACGAAGACCTCCTCGTTCAAGCCCGCCAAGCTCGACAACGGCGTCACGATCAACGTTCCCGAGTTCATTCAGACGGGCGAGCGAGTGCGCGTGAACCCGAGCTCTGGCGAGTACATCGACCGGGCCAAGTAGCCGACTTTGCCCTTTCCGCGCTCGCCGGGGGTCCTTACCTTAGAAAGATCCCTCCCCTACGAGTCGCGTGGCCGAACATTCGACCGCTTCCGCCAGCCAGGAACGTGCGGTCCTGCCGCGCGACGTGGCGGTGTTTCTCCCGCTGTTCGGCATCGCGCTCCACAAGTGCACAACTTACCCCCCCAAGCACCCGCTTCTCGTCTCCGCCATTGACGCCGTCGTGAGCCACCTGCGGGTGGTCCTCGTCAACCGTCCGTTTCTCCTCCTCGGCATCGCCCGGAACCAGCTGCTCGTCGAGGGCCTGGCCACCGACCCGGACAACCCGGTACTGCGGGACCTTGCCGGCAAGTTGCATCGGCACCAACTCGGAGCCCTGAAGATCACGCCGGGCGTGACCGCCGAAGAGTTCGGTGACGTCCTGCAGGTATTGAGCGCGGATGCCAGGACCAACCCGGTCGGGCAATCGCTCCTGGACTACGACACCCGCTGGGAGCACGTGCGGCTCCTCCCGCCGGCCTACGAGCGCCTGGAGCTGGCGGAGGAGCAACGCCTGGGCGAACAGGCCCGCGGGGAAAGCCTCGCAGGCCGGCTGTGGATCGGCCTCGCCGCCGTGGCACTCGCCAAGGAGGGCGCGCCCGAACTGCACAGCGATCCCCGGGCCGTGGCCCGGGCCCTCAACCAGCGGATGCGGGACCCGGATGAGGCCAAGCGTGTCATCGACTACCTGCTCGGGCTATCGCGGGAGCTGCGCCTCTCCGCGGGTGCCGAGGCCGCTGTCCTCAAGGAGCGGCTGGGGCAGTTGCTCAACTACCTGACGCCGGAAACGCTGCGGGACCTGGCGACCCTCGGCGCGGATCTGGCCCAGCGGCGGCGACTCGTCATGGACGCCGCCATGGTGCTGCCTGCCGGGGCGGTGCTGACGCTGCTGCGGGCGGTCTCCGATTCGAGCGCGCAGGCCATTCCGCAGGCCATGGTGCGGCTCCTGAGCAAGCTGGCCTTTCAGGCCGACAAGGGCGCCCAGTCGGTGCGCGAGGAGGCCGATCTGGCCATGCGTGAGGCGGTGCGGCAGCTCGTGGACAAATGGTCGCTGGAGGACCCCAACCCCATGCCGTACACGCGGGTGCTGGAGCGGCTCTCCCGGCACCCGAGCGGGCCGCCCACCAGCAACGACGAGCATCCGGCGGAAGCGCTGCGCCTGGTGCAGATCTCCCTCGAAACCGACACGGTGGGCGACACGGTATGGGGTGCCCTGGACGAACTGGTCCGGGAAGGGCATGCCACCGACGTGCTTCGGATGGTAGAGGACCCGGGCGTCGCCGAGGACATTCAGGAGCACTTCTGGGCGCACCTCGCCACGCCCGCCAATATGCGAATCCTGCTCGACAACGAACCGCGGGACACACCGGTGGTCGAGCTGCTGCTGGACCGCATGGGAATGGCGGCAGCAGAGCCGATGCTCGAGAGTCTGGAAGTGGCGGACAACCGGGCCATGCGCCGGCGGCTCCTTACCCGGCTGGGACGTCTTGGCCCCGCGATCGGCCCGATGCTCATAGAGCGGCTTCCCAACTCACCCTGGTTCGTTCAGCGGAACCTGCTGGCCCTGCTGGGCTCACTGCAGGAGATCCCGGCCGACTTCAGCCCCGCGTCCTACGCCGAGAACGACGACGCCCGGGTGCGACGGGAGGCGATCAAGCTGATGCTGCGCATCCCGGGCCAGCGGGACGATGCGATCCTCGCGGCCCTGGGCGATGACGACGACGGGAATGTCCGCATCGGCCTCAGTGCGGCCCTGGAGGGGTGTCCCACCGCCGCGGTGCCCCGCCTCATGGTCCTGCTCAACGATCGACGTCTTTCCCACGAAATCCGCTCGCTGGCCATTCGGACGCTCGGCTCGATCCGCTCGCCGGCCACCAGGGATTGGCTCGTTGGGCAGGCCCTGACCAAACCCGGCTGGTTCCGGCGACGCAGGCTCGTCTCACGGTCCCCGGAGCTCCTGGCGGTGCTGGGCGCACTCGCGCGCAGCTTCCGGAACGAGCCGAATGCCCAGCTCGTCCTCAGGCTCGCCACCGAGAGCAGCGATCCTGCGATCCGGAAGGCCGCCACCGGACAGGCGGAGGAGCAGTGAGCGACCCACTGCGGTTCCTGACCTCGCTTGGCCAGGCCCTTTCGGCCACCGGCCTTTACCTCCCCGGCCACCCGGCGCGGGAGCGGGCGGTCGACTCGGCCTGGGAGCAGCTGGAGGCGCTCCAGAAGCTGGATCCGGCGCCGACCTTCTCGTTTCTCGAGGACGAGGTCCTCTACCGGCAGCAGGCGCTGCGAGACTTCAAGGCGTGGGACTGGGCTCGCCGGTTGTCCCGGGCGGGGGTGCAGCGGGTGGAGTTCGATCGGGAGGTCTCGCGCGAAGAGCTGTCGGAGTTCCTGGCCGAAGTGCATCGCAAAGTGTCGAGCGGCACTCCGGACGACACCAGTGAAGCCCGCCAGCTGCACCGACCCAGTATCCGGTTTGGGATGGTGAGCATTCGCGGGGCCTCGGCGGACATCGCGGTCGAGGTGGCGGAAAGCACGACGGTTCCGTACACGCTGGACGACGAAATCGAGGCGGTGACCTGGATTCACGCGGAGGTGGAGACATCGGACAGCCTCCCGCTGGCGGAGGCAAACGCGGTGGTGCGCTCCCTGTCGATGGCGATGCACAGCCAGAGCCGGATGCTGATGCCGCTGCTGCAGCTCAAGAGCTACGACCAGTACACCACTACGCACGCCACCAACGTCTCCGTGCTGGCGATGGCGCTCGCGGAGTATATCGGCCTCTCCCCCAAGGATGTGCGGGAATTCGGCGTGGCCGGCCTGCTGCACGATCTGGGAAAGGTCCGCGTTCCGAAGGAGATCCTGGTGAAGCCGGGCGCCTTGTCCGCGCAGGAGGTGGCGGTGCTACGCAAGCATCCGGTGGATGGGGCCCGCCTGATTCTGGCGCGGGAGCGGAACCTGGACCTGGCGGCGACGGTGGCCTACGAGCATCACATCATGATCAACGGCCAGGGGTATCCCCGGTTCCGCTATCAGCGGGAAACGCACTTCGCCAGTCGGCTGGTGCACTTGTGTGACGTGTTCGACGCGCTCTGCACCGCTCGACCATATCGGGACGCGTGGGCGACCGAGATGGCTTTGGCGTACATCGAAGAGCGGGCGGGATCCGATTTCGAGCCGCAGTTGGCCGAGTCCTTCACGGCGATGATGCGTCTGTGGACCCACCAGCGCCTGGCTGTCCCCCTCGGCGGTTCCCCGGCGGCTCCGGTTTCGCTGTGGTCCCCCTCTCCCGCCGCCACCCCCGCCCCCGCGCCGCCCCCGCCCCCGCCCCAGGCGGCGGCGTCACCGCCACCTGCGGCGCCGACCGGTCACGCCGACATGCCTTCCGGCGAGACCCAGGTCGGTGACGTTCAGGGAGGTCAGGGCTCCTGACCATCAGCGGTGCCTTCTCGCACCAGGGTTGGTGCGGAACCCGGCACCCAGTCAACGCGGAACCGGTCTCCGTTTCGAAGCAGAATCTGTCCGCGTCCGGTAACCACGCCATCGTCGTTGAACTGCAGGGCAGGGTCGAGGCCGTACACCTGCACGACAACTCGATAGTTGTGTATGCCGGCACCGAATCGATTGACGGTGAGGGGCTCCATCAGGCGCATGTTCGAGACGGCCCCCAGCCGCTGGCCGTCGATGTATACCTGGGCCTGGCTCCCATACTCCGCGGCGCCCAATTCCGCTGGCACCACCTCGAACTTGATCAGGTCCGGCTCGCCGCTTACCGGCCCCACCTCCACCCCGGTTTCGCCGCGCCCGTACACCTCGGTGCCGCGAGGTGCCGGCATGCACTGGAGAATCCGCGCCGCGCGCTGTGCACCGGTGGGATGTTCGGCATCAAAGCGGAACGGTCCGAGGCGCGAGAAGAAGCGCAGCGCCGCCTCGCTGGCCTCCCGATCCTGCTCGCCCGACTGGCTGGCGGCGAAGCAGTCTGCCTCGAGCTCTTCGGAGCGGAGCACCGAGTCGCGCACGGGGACCGGCAGGTTGAATACGGCTACGCGGCTGTGCTTGTGATAGATGTGCCCGTATTCGTGGGCCAGAAAGAAGCGGGTGAGCAGCGGCCCGTACCGATGCGCCAGCCGCGGGTTGTAGTAGATGACAGGATGGGGCAGGTCCACCGTCGCGACCGCGATGTCCTCGAGGGTGTCGGTCGCGATTTCCTCGATGCCGGGGATCAGATGCAGCTCCTGCGCCCGGACCGGCGGGGCGCCGAGCGCCACGAGGGTGAGGAGCGGGAGATAGAGGCGACCTGCGGCGATCATACCGGCAATCTGGGTCAAGGTGACGACCCCGGCAAGCCGGTCGGCGTCAGTCCATGTTCATTGGGGCATGCATGCCAGGATCTGGCGAGCCCGAAGCGCGCCGGGCGGATGTTCTGCATCCAGCCGCTGGGTGCCGAGATGGGCAAAGAAGCGCACCGCCGCCAGGGACGCGGCCCGATGCGCGGCACCGAGTTCCTCCGCCGCGAGACAGTCGGCCTCCAACTCCTTGGACTGCAGCAGCCGGTCCCGAATTCCCGAGTCGGCACCCAGCGCGCCCGCCCGGGTATGCCGCAGGGTGATGTGCGCACGCTCGTGGGCCATGAAGAAGGTGTCGAGCTCCGGGCTGAACCGCTGCATCAGCGTCGGGTTGAAGTAGATCACCGGCTGAAGCGGGTCGTACACGGCCACCGCGACATCCCGAAGGGATGGATCCGCGACCATCCGGGTAGCCGGGGTCGCCAGAGAGGTGGGCATAGGGTGCCCCGCGCCGATGAGCGCCAGGAAACCCGTGACCGCGACTCTGAGCAACCGTGGCATTTCGCCCCCGCCTGTGTCCTCTCCGCGACGGCCCCCTCAAGGCGAAGAGCCCCCGCGTCGGTCTTGCCGAACGCGGGGGCTCTGTCTGCTGACTGCAGAGCTTCAGCCTCTCCGCGTTTTCCTCGGGATGAGCGCAACCCCCCGGCGGTGAAGCCGGTACTGGAGGGCACCGATTCGCGCTCCCACCCCGCGACGTCGATTCACGCCTGAATCCATCTCCTGAGTTGCAGTGGACCGCTTTCTCTGGTATCGTCGGCGGCGCATTGTTCTTGAGCCGTGCCGGCGGTGCTCCAGATCACATCCCGGTCCTCATGGTACTCCCTCACCCACTCTCTACTTCTAGCATCAGCCGTGCCATTGACCACGAAGGGCCTGGGGTTACGATTCCTGAACACCGTCGGGGGTACCCGGGTTCGCCGCAGACAGGGGCGCGCCCGGGTTGAGAAATACCCTTGGAACCTGATCCGGCTTATACCGGCGAAGGGAGCGCGGACCCACCTGCGCCCCTCCGCCTTCGCCACAGGAAGGGCGTCATGACCACCAGAGAGACCCAAGCCCCGTACCGGGGCGTGTTTCCGGGCTCCACCAAGGTCCTGGTCGAGGGCCCCCATGGAGTCCGTGTTCCGGTCCGGGAGATTGCTCTCTCGGGCGGCGAGCCCCCATTGCAGGTCTACGATTCCACCGGCCCAGAGGCAGCGGACGTTCGGCAGGGGTTGCCGCCGCTTCGATCGCAGTGGATGGCGGGCCGTGCCGTCACGGTGCTCCCGGGTGAGGATCTCGAAAGTGTCCGAATCCCCGCCGCGCTCCACCGCCCGCGACTCCGGGCGGCTGGGCCGGTGACGCAGCTGTACTTCGCCCGCCGAGGCGAGATCACCCCGGAGATGGAGTTCGTGGCGGTGCGGGAAGGGCTCCCGGCGGAGCTGGTCAGGGCCGAGGTGGCGCGGGGCCGCGCGATCATTCCGGCGAACATCAACCATCCCGAGCTCGAGCCGATGATCATCGGCCGCGCCTTCCATGTGAAGATCAACGCCAACATCGGGAACTCGGCGGTCACCAGCAGCATCGAGGAGGAGGTGGAGAAGCTCCGCTGGGCGACGCTCTGGGGCGCCGATACCGTGATGGACCTGTCAACCGGCAAGGACATCCACGCGACCCGGCAGTGGATCCTGCGTAACAGCCCCGTGCCCATCGGCACGGTCCCCATCTATGAGGCGCTGGAGAAGGTCGGAGGCGTGGCGGAGGATCTCACCTGGGAGATCTATCGGGACACGCTGATCGAGCAGGCCGAGCAGGGCGTGGATTACTTCACGGTGCACGCCGGCGTGCTGCTGGAGTACATCCCGCTTACCGCGAACCGGATGACGGGCATCGTGTCCCGGGGCGGGTCGATCGTCGCCAAGTGGTGTCTGGCTCATCACCGGCAGAGCTTCCTGTACACGCGTTTCGCCGAGATCTGCGAGATCATGAAGGCTTACGACGTGTCCTTCTCTCTGGGAGATGGCCTTCGGCCAGGGTCCATCGCGGATGCGAATGACGCGGCGCAGTTCGCCGAGCTCAAGACACAGGGAGAGCTCACGCGGCTGGCGTGGTCTCATGATGTCCAGGTGATGAACGAGGGGCCGGGGCACGTTCCCATGCATCTCATCAAGGAGAACATGGAGAAGCAGCTCCAGTGGTGCGACGAGGCGCCCTTCTATACGCTGGGGCCACTCACGACCGATATCGCGCCGGGGTACGATCACATCACCAGCGCCATCGGGGCGGCGATGATCGGCTGGTTCGGGACCGCGATGCTCTGCTACGTGACCCCCAAGGAGCACCTCGGCCTTCCGGACAAGGACGACGTCAAGGCGGGCGTCATCGCTTACAAGATCGCGGCACACGCCGCGGACCTCGCCAAGGGCCATCCGCGAGCGCGCGTGTGGGACGATGCCCTGTCCAAGGCGAGGTTCGAGTTCCGGTGGGAGGACCAGTTCAACCTGTCACTCGACCCGGTGACGGCCCGGGCCTTCCATGACGAGACCCTGCCGGCGGTTGGCGCCAAGCTGGCCCATTTCTGCTCGATGTGCGGCCCGCGGTTCTGCTCCATGCAGATCACCCAGGACATCAGGAAAGCGGCGGCCGGCATGGCGGCCAAGTCCGCCGAATTCCGGGAACAGGGCGGCGAGCTCTATGTGAAGGTGTGACCGGTTCCTCGCCGGGCCTCGTTACATTCTTCCGTTCTACCGGGCGCGTGAAACGCTGCCCGCTGGCTTCTCCGTGAAAGGACTCCGCATGATGCGCCGACCCCTTCTCACCAGTGCCGTGCTCCTGGTTGCCTGCTCCCCGAAGGAGACTCCCAAGCCCGCGACCGAGGCCGCGCCGCCGCCGGGGCCAGCCGTCGTCTCGGTAACTTCGGGGTTCAGCCACCCGGAATCCGCCCTGTGGGACGCGGACCAGCAGGTCTGGTTCGTCTCCAACATCAACGGCAATCCTTCCGCGAAGGACGGCAATGGGTTTATCGCGCGGCTCACTCGTGGCGGAGCGGTAGATAGCCTGCATTTCGTTCAAGGTGGGCGAGACGGCGTGACCCTGAACGGCCCGAAGGGCCTCGCGATCGTGTGGGATACGCTGTGGGTGGCGGACATCGACGCGGTTCGCGGTTTCGACCGGAAGACCGGGGCGCTGGTTGCCAACGTGAACCTTGGCAAACAGGCCAAGTTCCTCAACGATGTGGCGGCGGGCCCGGATGGAACGGTCTACATCACCGACACCGGAATCCTGTTCGACGACAAGGGCCAGATGGTGCACCCCGGGCCGGACCGGATTTTTGCGCTCAAGGGGCGGAAGGTCTCAGTTGTCGCGGAAGGCGCATGGCTCGGGGGACCCAACGGAATCACCTGGGACTCGGCAGGGGGGCACTTCATCGTGGTGCCTTACACCGGCACGGCGATTCTGGCCTGGAATCCGGGTCAGGCCAAGGTGGACACGCTGGGGAGCGGACCGGGTGGCCAGGACGGTGTCGAGGTGGTAGGTGGCGACATCTTGGTCACCAGTTGGGCCGATTCGTCGGTGTTCGTCCTGGCGGTTGGCGGAAATCGCAGGGTCGCATCGGGCATCAACTCGCCAGCGGACATAGGCGTCGACCGAGCGCGTGGATTGCTAGCCATTCCGCAGCTGCTCGAGGACCGGGTTCAGTTCTGGCGCCTGAAGTAGTCCGGCATCGCGTCTCCGCCGGCCCTCAGGTGGAGGTCGACGGAAGGACCCATGTGAGCCACTCTGGCAGGAGCCGCTTCCAGGTTGGGAGATCGTGGCCACCCTGCACGGTGAGGTGAACCATGTCCCGACCGCGTCGGTAGCCCTTCCGCTCCAGCTCCTCAATCAATTCCTCTGTATCCTGGACCGCGTCGATGACGCCGTCGCCATCCCGGTCGGCGGCTTCGTCCTGGAGGCCGGTCTCGAACCACATTCGCAGCGCTGGCCTCCCCACCGTCTCCCGCACCCGTCGATGCATGATCCGCGAGGCCTGCCGCGCAACGACCGTTCGGTCGTCGTTTCGCCACCAGAACGAACCGGAGAAAACCCCGACCGTGCCGAACTCCTCCGGATGCCGCCAGGCCAGGTCGAACGCCGCCAGCCCGCCTAACGACCACCCCATGATGGCATTGAGTCCGCCGCTCCGGCGGACGCGATAGCGGGCGGCGATGGCGGGCATCAACTCCTCGAGGAGGAAGCGCCCGTAGCGCTCCGCGCGGCCACCCAGGCCCTGGGCGTTGAGTACTCCCGCCGTACCGTAGTCCTGCAGGCGGTCGGTGGCGTGCACGGCGACGACGACTGCCGGCTCCATGCGATTCGCGGCCTGCAGCAGTCTCAGCGTCCCTCGCAGGTCCACGGCCTGCATGTCCTGGCCATCGTTCGCGTAGACCACGCGATACTCCAGGGATCCGGTTTGGTCGTAGTCGAGGGGCAGGTAGATGTCCACGACGCGGTTCTCCTCCAGCTGCCGCGACAGGAACCCGGGGAGGCGTTCCACCCGTACCTCCCGCGCGCTTCGCCTCCCTCGAGCGCGGATCAAGCCCCGCAGCTGTTCCCAGGGCGCCATGGGTCGATCTGCTCCGTTTTGGAATCGCCGTGGGGAAGTATAGCCGGCTCCATCCCCTCTTCCGGGTAGCCTGGCGGTGGCGCAAACTTGGCGCGTGTCCCAAACCGACCCCCCCTTCGAGGCCCTGAGCCGGTTCGAACGGCTCGCGGTCCGGCTCGTGCGCCGGATGAACAGCGGCGCCTGGCAGCGCTTCTGGTTCGTCTTCCAGCGCGAGATCAACGCCCGGTGGATCGGCCTGGTGACCGGCCCCCTGCTCGAGGTTCATGGTCTCGACCGTGTCGAGCGGATCCGGCGGGATCGTCCGGTGCTGCTGGCCGCGAATCATCGCACGTTCTTCGATCTGTACGTGGTGATGAGCGTGCTCTTTCTCCGTCTCCGCGGGTGGCGGGCCATCAACTTCCCGGTGCGGGGTCGGTACTTCTACCAGCGGCCCGGGGGTGTCGCGCTGAACGCGCTGTGCGCCTGGTGGTCGATGTACCCGCCGTTCTTCCACCAGCCCAACAAGCGGCGGTTCGACCAGTGGGCGCTGCAGGAGTTGGCCCGTCTGTGCCGCGACCGTCCAGGGCAGCTGGTTGGGTTCCACCCCGAGGGGACACGCAACAAGGATCCCGATCCCTACAGCTTTCTGGCTGCTCAGCCTGGCATCGGGCGGTTGATCTATGAGGCAGAGCCCCGGGTGCTTCCGGTCTTCGTGGCGGGTCTCACCAACAGCTTCTCGGACGTGGTGCGACGCCGCCTGCGGGGCGGGCGCCGGATCCGGATCTGGTTCGGAGATGAGTTCGATCCCGCGCCATACCTCTCGAAGCCAGATGCCGCGTCCACCTATCGTGCCCTGGCGGATGCCGTCATGGCCGAGGTCCGGTGTCTGGGGGAGGCCGATCGGGCCGAGCAGGCACGACTCGAAGCCGCATCCTTCAGCCGATAGCCCCGGGGAAATCGCGGGCCCCGCCGGCGAAGCCGGGAAACACGGCGCTGATGTCGGGAAGGCCAAGGTGCCGGGTTAGTACTTCGCCGAATAGCGACCGGAAGTCGGTAGTCACTGCGAGATCCCGGCCTTCGAAGCGGGATTGCTCCGCGAGGCCGGGCCATTGTCCGAGCACCCTGCCGCCCTTCACCGTGCCGCCCAGCAGGAGCATGGCGGTGCCGTGCCCGTGGTCGGTTCCGCCACTGCCATTTTCGCGCACCGTCCGGCCGAACTCCGACATGGTCAGCACCGTCACGTCCTGCATCCGCTCACCCAGGTCCGTCGCGAAGGCATCGAGCGCGGCCGCCAGTTCACCCAGCCGGTTGCCGAGCTGGCCCGTGTCAGCGCCCTGATTGACATGGGTGTCCCAGCCGCCCAGGTCGGCGAACGCGATCTCCACTCCGATGTCGGCCTTGATCAGCTGGGCGATCTGACTGAGCGACCGGGCCAGAGGGGCCTTGGGGTAGCTAGCGCCGTGTTCCGGGCGGTAGTCGGCTGGATCGAAACGCGAGAGGATCTTGGCCGCCTCAAATCCCTCCGCCGCGGAGCTGGCAAGGAGGCCAGTCTCCGAGCCGGCATACATCGCCTCGAAGGCGCGCGTCAGACGGTCTCGAACGGCGGGCCCGCCGGCACGAATGCCAAAGCTCTGCAGGTCCCGGATCGCGAGTGTGGGCGCGCTTCCCTCCAGGATGCGAGGCAGCTCGGGGCCGAACGCGACAGCGCGAAAGGGCGTGTTCTCATGCTCCTGACGGTGCTGGCAGTACCGATTGAGCCAACCGTCCGGGGTCGCCTTCACACCGGGCGTCCCCGTCTCCATGTAGTCCTGGGCGTCGAAGTGGCTGCGGGTGCTGTCCGGCGAGCCGACCGCGTGGACGGCGGCAAAGCTGCCGTTGTCCCACCACCGTTTGAGCGGCGCCAGTGCAGGGTGGAGACCGAAATGACCATCGAGATCGATGACCCGCTCGCGCGGTATGGCGATCTGCGGACGCTCGTCGTAGTAACTGCGCTCGCCGTGCGGGACGATCATGCTGAGACCGTCCACCGCTCCGCGCTGAAAGAGACACAGGAGCACGCGGCGGCCGGCGCCGTCCGGGCGCGCCGAGCTCCGGGCGTAGGCCGCGCGGGCGAGAAACAGGGGATCGAGCCCAAAGCTCACCAGAGTGAGACCACCCGCCCGGACGAAGACGCGTCGAGAGATGCTCATTGTCGTTGGAACTCCGGGCTGCCGAGCGCCAGGCCGATCGCAAAGGTCCGGGCCGCTTCGGGGTTGGGGATCTCATTCAACTCGTTCGTGACTGCGGCGCGGGTCCGCGCCGACATCGATCCGGCGAAAAGCTGGTGGTCGATCGCGTCGAGCAGCGCCCCATAGTCCGCTGAGGCTGGAGCAAGGGCATCGAGATCGGGAGCGGAGCCAGCTATCCGCCCCGCGGCAAGGGCCACGCCCGTGTTCATGCGACCCAGGAGCGCCCCGCTGTTGACCCAGTCCTCTTGCCGCTCGGGGTAGCCGGCGGGAGAGGCCTGCTGAAAGAGCGGTTGCCCCAGGCGGGCCACGGCCTGCGCCAGGCCCGGCAGCGTGTCCGGAGTCGCGTCCGTGGCCCGGGCTGCGCTGGCGATGAATTCGAGCGGAGACTTCACTTTGTTGTCCATCGCGCGGGGGGCCCAGAACTCCGGGGAGTGAACGATGGCGCGAAGGACCGCGAGGATGTCCCCATCGCTGGCTTCCCAGGCGTGAACCGCCGCATCGACGCATCCGTCGGGTGGATCGTCCGCCACGAAGCGGGCACACAGCTTCCGGCTGATGTGGTGCAAAGTTGCCGGGTGGCGCGCGAGCATCCGCAACAGCCGCTCTCCCTCATCTTCGCCGTGTCCCGCGGGGAAGCGGACGCCCAGCACCGTCTTGGCCCCGTAATCGTGCGCTCGCTCGCGAAAGACGAACTCGGCGCCGTCCGCCGGCCGAGTCATGCTCCAGCCGGTCAGGATTCTCGCGACCTCCGTGACGTCGTGCTGAGTGTAGCCGCCGTCAACCCCCAGCGTGTGGAGCTCCATCAGCTCCCGCGCGTAGTTCTCGTTCAGGCCGGTGGGGCGGCCGGGCCGAGCCGGCTCCCCTCCCCCGAGCCGGGAATCCTGGGCAGCGACGCTCCGCACGTTGTCGAGGTAGAAGAGCATCGCGGGACTCCGCGCGGTGGCGAGCAGGAGGTCCTCGAACCGGCCCAGGGCATGGGGGCGGATGACGGTCTCGATGTAGGTGGGGAGAAGCGCCCGATCGGCGCCCTTGTTGAAGAAGACGTTGAAGTGGTTGGCCCAGAAGTCGACCATCACCTCCCGGAGCTGGTCGCGGGCCATCACCGCGCGAACTACCGTCAGCTCCTGATACTCGGGAAGCAGCCGGGGCGCGCCGGTGGCTCGCGCGCCCGCTCCGGTCATCTCCGAGTCGGCCTTGGCCTCGCGCCGCTGCCGGCGCAGCTTCTCTTCCGTCTCGAGCATGGCCCGGGCCTGGAACCGCTCCAAATGGAACTTCTCCTCCAGGGCGGGCAAGGCTTGATCGTCGGGACGCGAATCGGAGAGCATGCGATCGGCCGCATGGAGGGCGCCCTCGCGTGCGATCTGCTCGACCTCTCCCGGCCGGGGGCCGAAGGCGAGGCGGTTGAGCAGGTGGCGGGCGGAGTCCGCCGCCGTCGGCTGCTGGGCCGGAAGCGGAGTCGAGAGAACGACGAGGCAGACCAGACTCAGGAATGGCGCACGCATCACTCCGGCTGACGTCCCGCCCGCCAGGATGTTAGGTTCCGCGAAGCCCCCGTTGCGATTCGGTATGGATCCTGCCGCCTTGGGCCTCCTGCTCTCTTCCATCGGCGTCTCCGTGCAGTTGGGCGGAACGGCGCTGCTTCTGGTGCTGTTCTATCTCCTGACCCGTCACGCGGGCGTCCGGACGTACTTCGTGGTCTGGGCGTGGGGCTGGCTGGCGCTGCTGGTAGCTCTGTCCGCCGTGGCGCTCCGCTACCTGATCGTTCCCGCCAATCCGAGCAAGCCGGACGCCGTCGCGTATTCTCTGCACGCCGGGTACTTCTTGGCCAAGCTGCTTCATCTGGAGCTGCTACTGGCGGGCACCTGGCTCTTCTGCCGGGGCGTCAGGCTGCCGGGTCGACCCATTGTGTGGCTGGCGGGAGCGACGCTTCTGGCCGGCTTCGGTGCGCTCGGTGCCGTGGACCTCAATCGAATCATGGTCGTTCAAGAGCCGGTAGCGCTATTGACCTACGCGGCGTGCGGCTACCTCACGGCCTCCATTACCCGTGATCGACGCACGATGGGCACCCGGTTCCTCTCGGGCGCGTCGCTGGCTCTGGCGGCGCTGTGGGGCCTGTATGGGCTCGCCTTCTGGGAGCGGCTCCTGCTGGGCGATGTGGTCACCTTGTGGCTCCGGATCCTGCCCTCGTACAACTCGTACATCGACACGGCCGCCATGGTGCTGCTCGCCTACGGCCAGGTGGTGGTGCTGCTGGAGGACGCGCGCCATGAGACCGACGAGGCCCGGGCAGGACGGCTTCGGGATGTGGCCGCTTCCGAGGCGCGCCTCAAGGCCGTGATCGAAACCGCGACCGACGGGATCATCGCCGCCGACCATGACGGGCTGGTGGTGCTGGCCAACGTGGGTGCGGCCCGGATCTTCGGAATGCGCCGCCGCGACATGGACGGCCGGGTGCTGCTCGAGTTGTTTCCCGAGACGGTGCGCACCGACCTCGAACGGCGCCTGCTCGAGGTCCGTCGGTCCTCGCCCGGGCGCCAGTCGGTTTTCGAGGTTCGCGGCCGCAACGGCTATGGCGACGAGATCCCTCTGGAAGTGGCGGCGAGCGCCTTCTTCGGGCCGCAAGGCGAGCTCGATATCCTGGTGCTCCGGGACGTGAGCGAGCGCCGACGCACCCAGTCCGAGCGCGAGGAGCTGCAGTCCAGGCTGGCGGAATCGCTCCGGATGGAGGCCCTGGGGCGGCTGGTATCTGGAGTGGCGCACGAGCTCAACAATCCGCTCGCCGCCATCCTGACCTACAGCGAGCAGCTGCTGGCCGAGCAGCCGGAGGGCGACCACGCGGGCCCCCTCGCCACGATTCGGGAACAGGCTCGGCGCGCTCGAGCGATCGTCCGCGACCTGCTGAGTTTCGTGCGACGGCGCGAGGAGCGGCGCGAGGCCGCCAACGTCGGTGCCCTCGTGGATCGAACGGTGCGGGCCCTCGCGGCGGATCTCGACCGGCAGGCCGTGCAGCTCACGGTGACGGTGGAGGCAGACCTGCCGCCGATCACCTGCGACCCTCCCGGGCTGGAGCAGGTATTCACCAACCTCCTCGACAACGCGGCCCGCGCCGCTCCGGGTGGGCGAATCACCCTGCGGGTGCATCGGGAGCGCGATGGGCTGGCGATCGAGGTGGAAGACAGTGGGCCCGGAATCCCGCCCCACCTCCTGACCCGCATCTTCGAGCCGTTCTTCACCACGCGCGGGACCGGTGAGGGGACCGGGCTGGGATTGTCGGTCTCTCTCGGCATCGTGCAACAGCACGGAGGAGAGTTGCGCGGCGAGAACCTCACTCCCGGCCCAGGGGCCAGGTTCGTGGCCTGGCTACCCGTGGGCCGGCCGCCTTCCCTGCCGACACGCCGCTCGACGCCCGCGCCCTTCCACGCCCCCGCGATTCC
>Ga0335077_10002281_pt1 | contig 22857 bp, 19 predicted proteins | sample Lox_Sample_31_FD_207151 | JGI IMG/M metagenome (GOLD analysis project Ga0335077, IMG submission 207151) | Soil microbial communities from Loxahatchee National Wildlife Refuge, Florida, United States - Lox_Sample_3.1 | ecosystem: Environmental > Terrestrial > Soil > Wetlands | place: USA...
CGCGACCCGGGCGACCACGTCACTAACGGAGCTACTCGTCTTCGCGATGCCATTTACTTGGCGGGTGGCACAACTCCGGATGCCGAACTTGACGATGCCCAGGTCTTCCGCCACACCGATGATGGCAGGCTGAAAGTCATCAGTGTGGATTTAAAGAAAGCGCTTGATGGCGATCCCAAAGACGATCTTCTACTTGAGCCAAAAGACCGGGTCTTCGTTCATCGCGATTTGAATAAAGTTGACCCGGCCACGGTCACAATTCAAGGAGAAGTTGGCCGCCCCGGAAAGTACCCGCTGGGCGAAGATATGACCGCGGCTGATCTGGTTCGCGTGGCCGGTGGCTTCAAGCGTGGAGCCTACACGGAGACCGCTGACCTCACTCACTATGAGTTAGTCAACGGAACCAACGTTGCCGGCGAAAGCGTAAATGTGCCAATCGCCAAGGCAATGGCGGGCGAACCCGACACCGACGTTCGTCTGCACGATGGAGACGTACTTACCATTAAGCAAGTTACCGGTTGGAAGGATGTGGGGGCAAGTATTGCGGTTAACGGCGAGGTGATTCACCCCGGTACGTACGGCATTCAGGAGGGCGAACGCCTAAGCTCAATTCTCATGCGGGCTGGTGGGTTCCGCAGCGACGCATATCCTTACGGCGTTGTGTTTGAGCGCAAACAGGTTCGCCAGTTAGAAGAAGAGAACCGCGAGCAGCTTATCCGTCAAGTTCGAATCGATGGCGCAAACCTCACGCTCATCCCTGATCAGGATGCCGACCAGAAGATGGCGAAAGAGGCTGCCGTTAATCAGTGGCAGGGTGCGCTACAGAAGTTACAGAATGAGCCGCCTTCGGGAAGGCTCGTCATTCACATCACTACGAACATAAGAAGATGGGCGAATACTCCCGCCGACATTCAGGTTCGGGCCGGCGATGTGGTTTACATTCCCAAGCGGCCGAACTTCGTCATGGTTGAAGGATCGGTCTACAACCCAACTGCAGTTACTTACAAACCCGGCAAAGACGCGGGCTGGTACTTGCGCCAGGCCGGTGGGCCGACCAATACCGCGAATAAAAAAGCAGTCTTCGTGATCCGTGCCGATGGCTCAGTTGCGGGCGGCGCGGGTGGCTTGTTCAGCGGCGGAGTAGAGAAGGCATCGTTGCACCCCGGCGACTTAGTCATGGTTCCTGAGAAAGCCTTCAGCGGCACAACGAAGTGGAAAACCACACTCGAATCTGCGCAGCTCGCTTACGCAGTCGGTATCGCCATTCAGGTTGCCAGAAGTTTCTAGTTAGTTGGGGTGTGATGTACAAGACTGTTCTATTGCTCCTGGCTTTTGGCGGACTTCTTCTGAATACGGTTATGTTGGCGCAAACGACGGCGAGCACTGCAAAACAAACGACGGCAGGTGCGCTTCCAGATGCCCCATCCAGTGTCGAAGCGAGTTCGAGTGAGCATGTAATCGTGAACAACACCTCGAACCTACCTAAGACCAGCGACGAAGATGCCTCCGGCCAATTAGTTCCAGGTGCTGACCCAAACAATCGTCTATTCCTGCCATTTATCAGTCATCTCGCGCAAGATCAGAAACAGTTCTGGATGGCGCCAACCCACTTCCATAAACAAGACCTCGAATGGATTGTGCCTTTTGCCGGAGTAACTGCCGGATTCATGGAAAGCGATAGCTGGTTTTCAAAGCAAATTCCTGTGGGTGAAGTGAATCGCAGTAAGACATTTTCGAACTATGCGACCTATTCTCTTATCGGTGTAGGTGGCGGGTCGTTCCTCCTCGGTGAGATGAAGGGCAACGACCAGATGTCCGAGGCGGGCTTGCTTAGCGGCGAAGCCGCGATCAATGCTACGGCCATCGCGTATCTTTTCAAGAACCTTACCGGACGCGAACGACCGTATCAGGCAAATGGAAGCGGCGAGTTCTTTAAAGGTGGTAGCTCATTTCCGTCCGAGCATTCGGCGATTGCCTGGTCCATCGCGAGCGTGATGGCGCACGAATATCCAAGTACTTTCACCAAAGTTCTCGCCTACGGCTTAGCCACTGGTATAAGTGCGACGCGTGTAACTGGCCAGCAACATTTTCCATCGGATGTAATCGTAGGCGGAGCGCTCGGCTGGTACTTTGGCCGGCAGGTTTTTCGCGCGCACCACGACACCGACTTAGGTGGTGGCTCATGGGGAAGTATCTTGCCTGATGACTCTGGCGAGAAGACTCGCAACCCCGAGAATATGGGATCGCCCGACGTCCCGCTTGATAGCTGGGTTTACCCCGCAATCGAACGCCTGATTGCCATGGGGTACATCAAGTCCGGTTATTTAGGCATCCGCCCCTGGACGCGCTTGGAATGTGCTCGCATGCTCGAAGAGGCCCAGGAAAAGATCGAAGACGATGGCGACCAGGACGGCGAAGCGGTTCGCATCTACAACGGCTTGTCCGACGAATTCTCATTTGAAAATGGCCGCCTGAACGGCGCCGAGAATCTCGGCGCAAGCATCGATTCCGTCTACGTCCGTGGCACTGAAATCGCTGGCCCACCACTGCGCGACGGCTACCACTTCGGCCAAACAATTATTAATGATTACGGCCGGCCGTACGGCCAAGGTTTCAACTCGGTCGACGGCGTGACCGCCCACGCCGAAGCCGGCCCGCTCGCCTTTTATATTCGCGGCGAATATCAACATTCCCCCGCCATCGCTTCGGAACCACCGAATGTACTGCAGGCAGTTGCGAACGCGGACTTCACCTCTCCTGTTTCGGATGGCCGGTTAGAAGTGAATCGCCTTGACTTGCTTGAAGGGGCCGTTTCGTTCACCTTTCACAACACGCGACTTTCGTTTGGCAAACAAAGCCAATGGTTAGGGCCTGGCGAGTCCGGCTCATTACTTATGAGCAATAACGCCGAACCTGTGCTCATGCTGAAACTCGACAGTGTTTCACCATATAGAGTTCCATTGTTATCAAGCCTATTAGGCCCAGTACGCGTTGAATATTTTCTCGGGCAACTAGCAGGGCAACAATTCGAGTTGGACGGAAATCAGTTGCTTGGGCCGGGTGGAATTACGCCTCAGCCATTTCTGGACGGAGGTAAGTTCAGCTTTAAACCAACGCCAAATCTGGAAATGGGAATGGGATTTACTGCGCAGTTTGCCGGTCCAGGGCTCCCGTTCACATTCAGTAATTTCATTCGGACTTTTTACGTCCACACACAAAATACTTCGACAACTACCGGCAATAACCCGGCGAAACGTGCCACTAACGCAGACTTTAGCTATCGCGTGCCCGGAATTCGTAATTGGCTCACCATTTACGGTGATGCGCTGACTGTTGATGAGATTTCGCCAATCGGTTCTACACGAGCCACAGTGAACCCAGGAATTTACGTTCCACAGTTTCCGAAACTGCACAATCTGGAATTCCGCGCCGAAGGGCTTCATGAGCCGCTCACCCAAGAATTTGCTCCAGGATTTGTGTACTACGGCGTACGCCGGTATCGCTCAGGATACACGAATGACGCAAATCTGATGGGCAATTGGATCGGGCGTGCCGGGCGCGGAATGCAGAGTTGGCTAACATATTCACTTTCTCCTCGCTCTCAATTCCAGATCGGGTATCGCCTGCAAGAGGTTTCACATGACTTTCTTCAGGGTGGGCGAGTTGCCGATTACTCTATCGCGGCGGATCTCACGCTTTGCCACCGCTTATCAGTCGATAGTTTTTTGCAATACGAGCAATGGCGCTTTCCACTCCTTACAGTGGAAGGGCAGGCAAACCTAGCCGCTGGAGTTCAGCTCACGTTTCGGCCGATGTTGCGGATTGAACGATAACTCGGGTCGCGCGGTTAAATAATCATGTCTTCCTCTATTGAAATACCAAAAACGTTAATAACAGAAGCCGACAAAACACTCGCAGCGGATTTGCGTGTGGTGCATCCCACCACGGCAAAGCAGTCTGCGGCACAATTTCGTCAGATAATAACGGTGTGTGAAGTTGCGGCTGATTTGTTAGTAATTGCACTTGCAATCAGGGCTGGTTATTTCATCTATAGTGCGGCTGCAGTTGGCAAACACCTTTATTTCCGCCCCAGTCTCATATGGTCGGCCGGCGCGATTTTTTCTGTGGTCATCGTCCTCATGCTCGACCGTGTAGGCGCTTACCGCAGAGGCAATAGCCTACTGCGTGTCCGGGAGACAGAACAGGTTCTGCGAGTCTCCGCGGAAGCAATCGTCGCTGTGTTGATCGTCAGCTTTTTTGCCCATATTCTCATCCCGCGCTGGCTTTTGGTGTTATGCCTGAGTCTCGTACCATTATTTCTTTTCACCGAGAAAACTTTCTTGTATCTGGTTATACACGCCCTTCATTATCGAGGTTACGGTAATGAACGAGTTCTGATCTACGGGGCTGGATGCACAGGACGGCGCGTTTTCTCGGTTTTACGCGCGTCTCCGAAATTGGGGTTAGTGCCCGTGGCAGTTGTGGATGACAATTCCGAGAAAGCCGGGACGACCCTCTTTGAAATGGCTTACGAACGGCGCGGCTCGGCGCGCGTATTGGAAGGTCCGGTAAAGAGAGAGCTCTTGACCGCGCTCGGCATCGACTTGGTTATGATTGCGATACCGACGATTGGGCGCGAACGATTCATCTCAACCGTCGAGGAGGCACTCGCTGCTAATGCACGAGTTTCTTTTGTGCCAAATCATTTGCTTTCGTCAGACTCTTGGCTTGATTATCGTGATATGGATGGCATTCTTCTGGCATCGTTTGGCAAGCCAACGAGCCGTTTCGGCTATCAAATGGTCAAGCGCGTGTTCGATCTGTTCGCATCACTCCTACTGTTTATCATCACGGCTCCGCTGTTTTTGGTCATCGGAATCTTGATCAAATTCGACTCTTCTGGCCCAGTATTCTTTCGTCAGGAGCGCATTGGCAAGCATGGCCAGCCTTTCCTAATGTACAAGTTTCGCAGCATGAGGGTAACCGCCTCGCCCTACGAATACTCCCCGCTGCAATCGAGCGATCCCCGAATCACACGACTCGGCCGATTCCTGCGTCGCACTAGTCTGGACGAACTACCTCAGCTTCTCAATGTATTGCATGGCAACATGTCCTTAGTTGGTCCTCGACCCGAGATGCCGTTCATCGTCTCGCAATATGAGCCAAGACACCGTCATCGCCTGGAAGTAAAGCCCGGATTAACTGGATTATGGCAGCTCAGTGGAGATCGCGCATTCCTCATTCACGAAAACATCGAGTACGACCTTTACTACATTCGCCACCGCAATTTCTTCATGGACCTCGCTATCCTGCTCCACACTTCGATCTTTGCCATGCGTGGGATTTGAAAATCACGATGCAAAAATCCCGGAGTTAATTCGTGAGCGAAGCAGCCGGCACTCTCATTACGGATCTCGACCGCCAGCAGGATCAAAACCGCGGCGGCAATGGTTTCAAGGCTTACGCATACGCGCAGCAAGGCATTTCCGCCATGGTCGCGGCTGAGCTGTTGTGGAAGGAAAGACGATTTCTTGTTCGCTCTACAGTCTACTTCTTAGCCATAGTAGCCATCATTGCTTTTGTTCTGCCCAATCACTATACGGCAGTCACCCGCCTTATGCCGGCTAACTACGGCTCTGGGTCCAGCATGGCACTTGCTTTACCTTCTTTGAGCGAAGACGGTGTTACCGCAGGCGGGGCACTCGGGATGGCGAGCAAACTACTGGGCATAAGTACAAGCGGCGATCTTTTGGCCGGGGTGATCAGGAGTGAAACAGTTGAAAATGGGGTGATTAAGAAATTAGATCTAATGAGCGTTTATTCCGATAAGTATCTGGAAGACTGCAGGAAGCACCTCGAGAGTCATACTTCAGTTGTTATCGATCCTAAGACTGACATCATCAGTATTTCAGTCAGCGATAAAAAGCCGGCGCGTGCCGCTCAAATTGCCAATGCGTACGTAGCTGAATTGAATGCAGCACTGGCAGATATGAATACCTCTTCTGCACACCGAGAACGTGTTTTTCTTGAACAACGCCTGCAGCAAATTCAGCAACAGTCAGAAACGGATGCCAAGGAATTCGCTCTTTTTGCCAGTCAGAATGCAGCTGTGGACATTCCAGACCAGGCGAGATCCATGGTCGCAGCAGGCGCTCAGTTGCAATCGCAGTTGATCGTCGCGCAAGCCGAGCTTAAGGGGCTGGAACAGATCTATTCTGATAATAACGCGCGAGTAAGAGCAGCGAGGGCGCGGGTTGATGAACTTGAGAACCAAGTGAATCGGTTCGGCGGCAAGAACGTGAACCCTACAACCGACGCCTCTCTTGGCGAGGATCAGCTCTACCCATCCGTGCGTCAATTACCCCTTCTGGGAGTGAAATATCTGGATCTGTATCGACGCAGCAAGGTCGATGACGCCGTCTTCGAACTGCTCACCAAAGAGTATGAGGTCGCAAAGATTCAGGAAGCAAGGGAAATTCCAACGGCACAGGTTCTCGACGTGGCACTGGCACCCGAAAAAAAATCTTCTCCTCATCGCTTGTTGATTATGTTATCGAGCATTCTTATTGGATTCATATTGTCTTCGACTTATGTCATTGGTTGCGCAGTATGGGAAAACACGGATGAGGGCGATCGCAGAAAACAGCTGGCCAGCGAAATTTTCTCCACGATCGTCGGGAGAATTGACAGAATCCCATTGCTCGGATCCGGCAAGAGAGGCATTTATCGGATATTCACCATGCGGGGTCACCCGTGAGTTTGCGAGAAAGAGCTATCAAGGGTGGAGCCTTTCTTCTTGTTCGCCAGGCCGTCGGCATCGTTATAAGTGTGCTTGGCGTGCTTTTAGTTACAAGGATAATTGGACCTCGGCAATATGGCTTATTTGGTACCGGGCTGGGAATTGCAACCTTTCTGCTGACTTTGGGCCCTTGGGGTTTGGATGCATACTTGCTCAGGAAGAGTGAAAACCCCAGCGAAAAGGAATTTCACCAGGTTTTCACCATTTTTTTGCTTATCGCGGTAACGCTAGCCAGCGCAACCTTGATGGCGCGGCACATGATTGCGACGCTGGTGAGAATGCCTGAGGAGTCTTCGCTCCTCCTGATACTCGTCCCCGCGGCAATGTTTAATCTATTGGCAGTTCCGGCAATCGTAAAGCTAGACCGAGATCTCAATTTCAAACGCGTGGCGTTCAACGAATTACTGAGTCAGAGCGCTTACTATATAGTCGCTGTACCTCTTGCATTTGCCGGAGCGAAGGCTTGGGCGCCGGCAATGGGTTTCATCGTGCAACAAGCGACCCTGCTCACATCCAGCTATGTGGGTGCCAAGTTTCGTCCGGGGCTGCACTGGGAGCGTCCTTTAATCAAGCAAATGTTCGGATACGGACTAAGCTACTCTAGCTCGGTCTGGGTGTACCAGCTACGAAACCTTGTAAATCCCTTGATTGTCGGGCGCTTCGCTGGGGCAGAGGCGGTGGGATATGTCGCGGTGTGCATTCGTATTGTGCAGATGCTCACTTTCGCTAAAGATGCCACGCAACGCATCGCCATGGCGGCTCTTGCGAAGCTGAATCGTGACCAGATCAGATTGCGCAGCAGCATTACGGAGGGAATGAGATTTCAGGCAGCCGCAGTCGGATTTCCATTGGCTTTTTTCACCCTGCTGGCACCATTTTTGGTACCTCTGGGTTTGGGCCATCATTGGGCTCCTGCTGTCAGAGTCTTTCCTTTTATTGCCTTGGGGTGTCTTTCGAATGCTCTGTTCAACCTGCACACCACGGTTCTCTACATGCTGGGCAGAAATCTTCAGGTTGCCTGGTTTCATATCGTGCACGTATTCCTCTTTGCAGGAAGCGCAGTCGTATTTGTACCGCGAGTTGGTTTTGTCGGATACGGGTGGGCAGAGGTTGTAGCGCTGCTAAGTTACCTGATACTTCATCCCATGGTGTCGCGAGCTGTGGGAGCTCCCTCTTATACCGCACCCGCAATTTGGTACGCGACAACGGTTTGCGTTATCGCTCTTGGCGGCGTTGGATTTCCAATGCTTTATTTCGGCTTCCTAGTTCCATTCGCACCCTTGGCACTACGTAATGAACGGTCCGTCCTAATGAGTTACGCGCGGATATTGTTTTCTGGTGCTAGTGCATAATCTCCACATTTGAAAAAGTTTCAGGCGTCCAGATTTGCACCTTGATCAAGTTCTGAATTCGGAGAATTCAGCCTAGTATTTTGCGAAATAGACCATGTTGGCGGGTATAGCTGTTGAGCAATCAAAACCGGGCAGACTGGAAAAATTTGCTGTCATAGTTCTGCTCCTCGTATCGACTGGTGCATTCATGAACCTGGGACTCGAGGACTCGGCCGGACAGCCCGATCTCGGAGTACGAATTCTTTGGTATTTGTGCTATCTCCTCATGGTAGGGTTGTTCCTTTGGAACTGTAATGAACGAAAGCGAAGGCTGCTTTCTCTTACTCCGCTCCTCGCGATTATTGCCTTTGCCTCGCTTAGCACTTTCTGGTCTCAGGATCCAGCGCAGACGTTGCGCCATTCAGCTGACCTCCTCTTAGCGACATTATTTGGGGTTTATTTTGCAGCTCGATACGAGTTGAAGGAACAACTTAAGCTACTCATGTGGGTCTTCGCGGTTTGTGTTTTCTTCAGTTTTGTATTTGGGTTCTTTGGAATCGGTACTGCGGTTGACGCTGACAAAAACGTCGAAGGTTGGTACGGTATCTTTATTCAAAAGAATAACCTCGGGCGGACCATGGTGTTGAGCGCCCTGGTTTTCTTTTTTGGGGGTGTATCCAACCCGAGAAACCGGACATCAGCTTGGGTCGGGGCACTGGCTTCTCTCGTGTTGATCCTTTTGTCTCGTTCTCTGACATCCATACTGGTTGTGCCAGCGGTTGCGCTCATGGTTCTGTACTTGCGCTGGGCATTGCAAAAGACGCGGTTACAGTTGGTAGCCGGAATTCTTCTTTTGCTAGTTTTTGGAAGCACCGCAAGCTACTACGTAATCACTCATTTGGAGGGAGCCACCAACCTGGTCGGAAGAGATCCGACGCTGACCGGGAGACTCGATATTTGGATCCTATGCGTTGTTATGGCGCTTCGCCAACCCTGGTTGGGTTATGGGTACGAGGCGTTCTGGCTGCCTGACAAGTGGTACGTAGAAAGAGCGTGGAAAATCCTTGGCTGGAATGTGCCAAGTGCCCATAATGGTTTTCTACAACTGTGGCTGGAGCTCGGAATCGTGGGAGGAGGCCTTTTCCTACTAGTGTTCTCCTACTATTTTGCCAAAGCATTGCGTTCGTTGCGTCGTGATTTCCGGCCGGGGGCTGCATGGCCGATTGCATTTCTTTTATTTCTGCTTTTCACAAATCTGACTGAACCAATTTTCCTGGGTTCGAACAGCATCTTCTTTATTCTTTTTGTCACCGCGGCGTGCTGGCTGGTTCAGGGCAATGCATCTGACCGCCCCGCAGCTTCCAGTAATCGAATGGTGATATGACTCACGCCAACGGTGATGAGCGACAGGTCGTGCTGATATACGTTGACGCGGTACCACCTCCCAGGATGCCTTTTGTTATAACCCAGGCAGCGGCCCTCAAAAACGTCGATCCCTATTTCGCGGGAATACGTGCGTATCCAGGTGGCCGGGAAGTACCGAGTGATCGCATCATCGCTGTCAACGAGCGAGACGGATTAATTGGCAAGGTCCGGGAACTTCCATTCAGGAGATTCGGCTGCGCTCCGTTTTTTCGTCGTCGACTGCGGCGGCTTCGCCCTGTTCTACTGCACGCGCATTCCGGGTTTGCAGGGGTCACCGCCTTGGGCTTAGCAAATTGGCTAAGAATTCCGCTCCTGACCACTTTCCACGGGCGAGACGCGACGATTCATGCCAAGACTCTAACCTCGATGACGAACCATGGAAGCCGCACTTACCCGCGTCGTCGATTAGTGCTGGCCGAGAAGGGGGATCTATTCATTGCAGTTTCGCAATTCATGAAGGAGAAAATGATTGAGATAGGGATCCCCGAGCACAAAATCGTGGTTCACTACACTGGGATAGATGTCGAAATTTTTAATCCCGACCGGAGCATTCGGCGGGAGCCGGTCGCTCTGTTTGTCGGCAGACTCGATGAAATGAAAGGCTGCGACTTTGCAATATCCGCTATTGCCGCCGTTCAGTCGCGAATGCCGGATCTCAGATTCGTGATTATTGGCGATGGCTTACTGCGAAATCACCTTGAGCGAATGGCCGCCGGGGAACTGCGACACTTCTCTTTCCTCGGGATTCAGCCTCCCGAAGTTGTACGCCACTGGATGAACCGCGCGAGCATCTTCGTCGCGCCCAGCATCACCGCAAGAGATGGTGAAACCGAGACCTTTGGGATGGTCTTTGCCGAGGCTCAAGCAATGGAGCTCCCTGTAGCCAGCTTCGTTTCAGGGGGGATTCCGGAGGCCGTTGTGCACGGCGAAACTGGCCTGTTAGCCAAGGAGAGAGACTGGAAGGCTGTGGCACACAACATCGAGCTCCTTCTTCGTGAGAAAGAGATGCGGTTGCGCATGGGGCAAGCCGGGCGCCGCAGAGTCAGTTCGTTGTTTGATATTCGAAAACAGACCCTTACTCTCGAGGCGATTTACCAGCAGATGACACAAATGCAATGGAGCAAAGGATCTTACACGGAGCCATACTGGAAGGTGAGCGTTCGCTCTTCCAGAGAGTTCGACTAAGCTAACTCCGCATCTATCTTCGTAACTACACAGCACCTACGAGCGCCCTGCCCCAATGCGGAGCGTAGACCTGCGCCATGCATAATTCTTCGCCATCGACTAAACCAGTCGTTTTAGTTTATGCCGAGCCGCTGCTATCTGGGTCGATGACTTTTATTCGCACTCAGGCGGAGGCATTAGGTCGGTTTTGCCCCTATTACATCAGTCCTCTGCGCCTTAAGAATGGACTGCCACTGCCCAACGAGCGTGTTACAGTTATGCGGCGCGGCGATGGTGCCTGGTCCCGTTTCGCGGTACTACCATTCAAGGCATGGGGCATAGCTCCGCTGTATGTTCGACGCCTGAAGGCTCTGCGGCCGGCATTGCTACACGCCCATTTTGGTCCAGCTGCCCTGCGCGCTTTGCCTTTGTCCCGGGCTCTCAATATTCCGATGATCGTCACTTTTCAAGGCTATGATGCAACCGTTTACGATGACTTTGCTCGCGTTTCTGATCATTACTCTCATCGGGTTTACGTTCGTAAGCGCAAGATGTTGGAATCTGGCGTATCGCTGATAATTGCTGTTTCCAATTTCATTCGTCAGGAGTTACTCCGGCAGGGATTTGCGACGAATAAAATCATTACCCATTATGTTGGTGTAGATACCCGTCTGTTTAGTCCTGATCCGGATATACCTCGGGAAAATATTGTACTGTTTGCCGGACGCCTGGCTGAGAAAAAGGGGTGCGAGTATCTAATCCGGGCCATGGCTAAGGTGGAGTCACGATCCACGGATGCCGAACTGATCATTATCGGCGATGGTCCGCTTCGCGCGGATTTAGAACGATTGGCTGCGCAATATCTTCGTCGTTATCGTTTTCTCGGATTTCAACCGCCTGAAGTCGTTCAACAGTGGATGAATCGAGCCAGAGTCTTTGGCGCTCCCAGCCTTCGTGCGCAGTGCGGTGATGCAGAGGGGTACCCAAATGCATTTGCTGAAGCTCAGGCAATGGCCCTTCCGGTCGTGAGTTTCAGTGCAGACGGAGTGCGCGAAGCTGTCAATCACGGAGTAACCGGTTTTCTTGCGCCGGAGAAAGACAGTGAGGCTTTGGCCGAATATCTGTACCTCTTACTCAGCCAAGCAGATCTTTGCGGGCGAATGGGGAAGGCGGCACGCCAATATGTGTGCGACCACTTCAACCTTCATGTTCAAACCAGAAAGCTTGAGGACGTCTACTCTCGAGTGTTGGAGAGCCACGCTCGAGCACAGCCTGTGCTGGGCGATTATGTAACACGAGAGGTGAGTGTTGCCACATTGGATTCCTAAGGGAGATGGAAAGCTTTTGTACGAGTTCTTGCCAGGCGACACATCTCGGCAAGCACATCCTCTCGAATTGGCCAATAACAGTCTGCACGGCGGCTCAGGCGAAAGTGGTCCCGTGACATTTCTGGATTTAGGGTGTGGCGCTGGAGGGAGCTATTCGGAGCTTTCGCAATGTGGGCGACAAATAAGGTGGGTTGGTTTGGACATTATGGATTCACAAGAAGTCGCCGTGCGAGAACGAAATGGCCTCGCCTTTTGCGCATACGATGGGGTTCACATCCCCCTCGCTAATGAGTCCGTCGACGTTGTTTATTCCAGGCAAGTTTTTGAACACGTCAGATATCCCGAGTCATTAATTCAGGAGGCTTATAGAGTCCTGAAGCCCGGAAGCAGCTTTATCGGTTCGACCTCACATTTGGAGCCGTTTCATTCCCGTAGTTACTGGAACTATACTCCGTATGGTTTTTGCGTCCTGCTACGAGATGCTGGTTTTCGCTCCGTTATAGTACGCCCTGGGATCGATTGTTTAACACTTATTGGCAGACGATATTTAAGTTATTTAAAGCTTACAGGCATTTTGGAACCTTTTTTTCGAAGGGAATCACCGGTTAACATCTTCTTGGAAGCTTTGCTGAAGGTACTTCGCCACCCAACAGAGAGACGGAATGCTCTAAAGTTGCTTTTTGCGGGGCAGTTCTGCTTCTTAGCGTACAAGTGAACGGGATGATGCGGTTCAACTGAGCTATCCGACCGAGGTCGCATGCCAACATCACAAGCTTCAACTGCTCGTTATGAGGATATTTATTCGCATCACGCAGCGTTCGGAATTGAATGGCGGAAAATTGGAGCGCGTGACAAATCGGCGAATATACGCAATGTTTGCGAGTCCGTCCCGCACCGCTCCATTCTTGAGATAGGCTGCGGTGATGGCGCGATCATGCGTGAGCTCCATGGCTTCGGAGAAAAGATCATGGGGCTTGAAATCTCACAGTCTGCGGTAAACCAATGTATTCAGACGGGCCTGAGAGTCGCACTGTTCGACGGCACCCTAGTACCCTATGCGGACAGGTCCGTGGATCTGGCAATCCTCACCCACGTAGTCGAGCACCTCGAAAATCCGCGGGAAATCCTCTATGAAGCTGCCCGCGTAGCAACCTATGTTTTCGTCGAAGTTCCGCTAGAGGATAATCGCAGTTTAACGATGGACTTTGTCCCAAACGAAATCGGCCACATCAACTTTTACTCGATCAAGACGATCCGCCAGCTCCTTCAAACTTGTGGGCTAGAAATTAAAGCTCAAAAAATATCACACTCCAGCCTTGCTGGTTATCGATATCGGCTCGGAAACAAAGGGTACGCAGCGTGGAGCGTGAAGTCAGCCGCTCTCTTATTCCCGCAGCTTGCAACTAAAATCTGGACGTACCACTGCTCGTTAGTTGCGGGGTCTCCAGAATCTAACAACAACTTCGGTGCATCATAGCGGAGTTTACAATCCAGAATTTGGTATTTCCTTTCCCGGCAATTTAATCGTGCAGCGAGAGATATTAGGTCGCGAGCTCGCAACTGACATTATCTTGCTTGATCCCACGCAAATGATGAAGACATGAACTTTCATTCATATGTCCGCAGATGTCTGCGAACGTATCCGCAATGGCGCTTTAATCCACCGCGTCTACAATCACTTCGCCAGGTTCAGCGTTTTGGATCTGACTACGGTGGATATTTTATCGATTCGACACTACTTCCTGCTAACCCGGTTATTTATTCGCTAGGAGTAGGCGAAGACATTTCCTTTGATCTTGATCTTATCCGAAGTTACGGGTGTGCCATACACGCGTTTGACCCTACTCCCAAGGTTCGTTGGTGGGTCGAGTCACAGAAATCACCTGACAATTTTCGTTTTCAGGCAATCGGGATCGCTGACTATGACGGGGAGGCTGATTTTTACCTTCCTCCCCGGCCTGACTTCATTTCCCATTCCATTATTCATGCCAGGCAGTACAGTGAAAGCTCGATCCGAGTTCCCGTCGCAAAGTTGTCTACCATCATGGCCAAGCGGGGCCACACCCGCATAGATCTCTTGAAAATGGACGTGGAAGGAGCCGAGTACGTAATTATTGATGACATCGTGAAGCAAAAGCTCGAGGTGGGGCAGATCGCAGTCGAGTTTCATCATCGCCTCTCCGGTGTTGGCGCAAGCAAAACCAGAAAGGCTATTGCTGATCTGTGCGAATATGGGATGCGCACTTGTTATATTTGTCCACGTTTCGAGGTGTTTACTCTCGTTCGTGAGGTGGGTGACCGGAAATGAAAAGGGTGCTGATAATCGAGGCACAGATCAAGCAATATCGTTTTGTTTTTTATGAACAGCTTAAGGCGGCGCTGCAACGAAGTGACATAGATCTCCAGGTCGGCTACAGCGATCCTACCCCCGTCGAGGCGGCAAAGAGGGACAATTGCAATCTTCCAACTGATTACGGCAGAAAAGTCAAAGGCTATTGGTTCTTTGGCGACAAGATCCTGTTTCAGCCTTTGCTCTCGAGCGCGGTGAGTGCTGACTTGGTAGTAGTCGAGCAGGCAAATAGATTCGTTCTAAATCATTTGTTGATCATGCTATCCCGTATAGGGCTCAAACGCGTGGCTTTCTGGGGACTGGGAGAGAACCTTCAAGCTGGGCAGCTATATGTTTCGGAATGTTACCGGCGCAAAACCCTGAACGCGGTTTCGTGGTGGTTCGCCTATACGAAAGGCACCGCCCGTTACCTGATCAGGAATGGGGTGCCATCGTGGAAAATTACCTCCGTAGACAATGCCGTCGATACGAGTTCGATCCGTCGGCATGTTGACTCTATCTTACCGAGGGACAAAGCTGCATTACGTGAGCGCCTAGGAATAACTCCAATAGCACCCGTTGGGATATTCTGCGGCATGCTCGATAAAGTAAAAAGTGTTCCATTTCTTCTTGAGTCTGCCAAGCTGATCCGCAATCAAATTCCCGATTTTCATCTGCTCTTAGTGGGGGGCGGTCCCGAAAAAGCGTTGGTGGAGAAGGCTGTAAAGGACACTCCTTGGATCCACTACATGGGCCCTCAGTTCGGCGACAAAAAAACCGCGCTCATTGCGCTGTCGGATGTTTTCCTTATACCTGGGCGTGTCGGTCTGGTCGTACTCGACGCATTCGCCGGAGGTTTGCCGCTCTTAAGTACGCGATTGAAAATACACGGACCAGAGATGGAGTACCTCGAGGAGGGATTCAATGGTCTCTTATCTGAACCGGATGTCGCGGCTTTTGCAAACATGACTGTGTCGCTGCTGCGGAATCGGGAGGCGCTGGAGCGACTGCAGCAGGGTGCGCGTCAGTCTGGCTCAAAGTACACGATCGAGAATATGGTCGCGAATTTTAAGAAAGGAATCGAGTGTTGCTTGGGCCTGCAGAGTAGTTCGCAACGTTCCCTTCTGAAGGATGGAATTGCTTGATGACACTGGCAGTTCCGAGACGGCAAATGCTAATTACGACCAGTTGGGATGACGGTCATCCGCTGGATTTTCGTATTGCCGACCTTTTGTCAAAATACGGTTTGCCAGGTACTTTCTATGTCCCCATCAAGAACTCGAGGCCTACGCTCTCGCCGACACAAATAAGAAACTTAGCGCAGTGCTTCGAGATAGGGGCGCACACCGTCAACCATGTCATGCTGGCCGGTGTCGAGCCACTCCGTGCGAAAAGCGAGATCGTGGATTGCAAAAACCAACTCGAAGATATTCTGGGTCGTTCCTGTCCCATATTCTGTTTTCCCGGGGGCAGCTATAACTCAATCCATCTTGAAATGTTGCGCGATGCGGGCTTCCTTGCGGCGCGGACTGTTGAGCTTCTATCCTTCGAGCGTCCCCACAGGAAACATGGCATAGCGCTGATTCCCACGACCATTCAGGCGTACTCTCATCGTACTGTTTCTTATCTCCAAAATGCCGCAAAGCGACTTAGTATTAGAGGGTTTACGAATCTGCTTTTGTCAGGACCGACTAAGCTCTGGCCCGAATTAGCATACCGATTGCTGGAACGCGCCGCTTCTAACGGCGGTGTTTTCCACCTTTGGGGTCATTCATGGGAGATCGAGGAGAAAGGCCAATGGGATTCATTGGACCAGATATTGTCCATATTGGTAGCTTACAAAAACCGAGCCCTGCTTACGACAAATGCCGGCACCGTGCAGAAATGAGTAACCGTCTCAGAAAAGTATCCGATTTACTGTGTTGCCCAGATGACGGCGAACGCCTGATATATGCGAATGATCTTAGCTGCAGTCGATGCGGCCGAACGTTCCCTGCCATCGCCGATGACTTTGTCGAAGTATTGCCCAAGCAGCCAACATCACTTCCTCCCTCAGTAAGCGAAGATTACCGCCATGCTTACCTCCGTCTATTCAATGAACCAATTCACGACAGCAGCCGCGAACTGGCCTGGGGAGCGGAGGAATCGGCGGCGGCTTCGTGGATGCGCAAGCGGCTTAGGCAGGTGAACGCTCTCTCCCAACTAGTCGTTGACGGGGCGGCTGAGAATAAATCGGTTCTCTGTGATTTTGCAGCAGGTGCCGGGCACTACACGCGTGCTTATGCTCAACACTTTCGCTGGGTATTGCATTGTGACTTGTCTGCCAGCAACCTGGCTTACTGTCGGGAGAAAGCGAAAATCGGCAACTTCAAGAATATTATTTTTTTGCGAATCGATTACTTTAACCCTCCGTTTCGAAATAGTCTCGACCGGCTAATATGTCTAGATACAATCATCCGCGGAGAAGAACATGATCAACTGTTATTGCAAAGCATAGCTCGTAGCATGCGTCCTGATGGCAGGGCAATCATCGATTTCCATAATTGGTGGCACAATCCTCTTCGGCGGGTGGGTCTGCTGAAAGAAAATTTTACGTCTAACAAGAGTTACTCACGAAAATCAGCGGAAACATTGCTGAATGACGCCGGCATTAAACGTTTTGCATATTACCCTTTTTACCAGGAGTGTGATTCCAATGGCTTTTGGTCGGAGTTGTACAAACACTTGATTCCACCCACACGCCTTATTTATTCATTGGCGGATTCATCGTTAGTGTGTTGACTTTGTTCGCCGCTAATCGGTCAATGAAATGAGAATTCTTTTACTTCACAACTATTACCAGGAACCCGGTGGTGAAGACGCCGTTGTACAGCAAGAAAAGCTCCTGCTGGAATCAAACGGCCACAGTGTCAGGCTTTTTACGCAGGACAACGTGTCTATTTCAAGTTTTGCAAGTAAAGTGACCACCGCATTAAATACTACCTATTCACGCGTTTCGCGCCGACGAGTACAGGCGGAGATCAGGAGCTTTAAGCCCGATGTAGTGCATAGTCACAATTTTTTCCCGCAATTTTCCCCATCGGTTTATTACGCCTGCAAAGAGGCACAAATTCCCGTCGTGCAGACACTCCACAACTTTCGCCTGATTTGTCCTAACGCTCTGCTGTTCCGCGACGGCAAACCTTGCGAACTGTGTGTTGGGAAATCGTTCGCCTGGCCCGGCGTCATTCATGCCTGTTACAGGGATAGCCGTTCAGGTACGGCCGCGGTGGCGACGATGCTGGCAACTCAGCGTTTGTTGGGTACGTGGGATACCTGCGTTGACGCATACATCGCGTTATCGGAGTTCGCTAGAAGCAAGTTTGTCGCTGGCGGCTTTCCGACGGATCGCCTGTTCCTAAAGCCAAATTGCCTAATGCCAGATCCCGGACCGCGAACCAACTCCGGTGGGTTCGCGCTTTACGTTGGCCGCTTGTCTGTGGAAAAAGGAATTCAAACCTTACTAGCCGGATGGCGCAAGGTCGAGAACCGACAATTAAAAATCGTTGGGGATGGCCCCCTTAGAAAAGTAGTAATGGACTCCGCAGACGGGAATATCGAATTTCTAAGGATGAAGTCTCGCCGTGAGGTGCTCGAGCTTATCAGTGAAGCCGCATTCCTTGTCATGCCATCGGAATGCTATGAAAACTTCCCTCGCGTTATCGTTGAGGCGTTTTCGCGTGGAGTGCCTGTACTAGCTAGTCACAGCGGTTCTGCTCAGGAAATCATTCGAGACGGCGACACAGGGGTGTTCTTTTGCCCAGGAGATCCAGAGGACTTGGCAAGCAAGGCTGAGTGGTTATTCAAACATTCTGCTGAGCTGGAGTGCATGGCGAGGTCCGCGCGGAGCGAATTTCTCGCAAAATACACCGGTGAGCGAAATTACGAGCGCTTGATGCAAATCTACACTTATGCGGCCGAACGCGCTAGGCAAAGAAGTACGACTTAAATAGCACTGTCCAAGAGAGTGCGTGTATTGACTCAATCAGTTGTTAACTGGAGAGGCACAAACTATCGCGTACGCTGGAAAACTCACTGTTTACCTTTGTGGTGCGCGCAGCAACCTTGAACTCAGTTCTATTACAGAATGAATTTCAGATGGGAGGAGTAAAGCTAAAATGAATAAACGCGTGCTGGTAACCGGGGCGGGTGGTTTTATCGGACATCACCTTGTCAATCGCTTAAAGGGAGAAGGATTTTGGGTTCGGGGAGTTGATCTGAAGTACCCGGAATATGATGGCAGTTCTGCAGACGAGTTCGAACTCCTTGACCTTCGCAAGTTCGACAACTGTTTGCAGGCGACCCGCGGCGAAATTGGACAAGTGTACAACCTCGCTGCCGATATGGGAGGTATCGGCTACATAACTGCGTCGCTTGCAGACATTTCTCGGAACAATATACTGATCAACGCCCACATGCTCGAAGCCAGCCGCTTGAACGGAATTCAAAAATTTCTATTCTCATCCTCAGCGTGTGTATACGCGGGCTACAAGCAGAAAAGTGCCGACGTGACTCCGCTGTGCGAAGAAGATGCCTACCCAGCGGATCCTGAACCCGGTTACGGCTGGGAAAAGCTGTTCGCGGAAGAGCTATGCCGCTATTACAGACACGACTACAGTTTCGAAACGCACATTGTTCGCTTCCACAACGTGTACGGTCCCCTAGGGACTTACGAAGGTGGCAAAGAGAAGGCGCCGGCGGCAATCTCCCGAAAGGTAGCCCTTGCGTCAAATGGTGGTGAAATCCAGATTTGGGGCGACGGCGAACAGACACGTTCTTTCATGTATGTCGATGACTGCGTTGAAGGCCTATTACGTCTTATGGCTTCTACTTACTGCGAGCCGCTCAACCTCGGAAACGATTGCCTCATCTCAATTAATGGCTTGGTGGATCTGATTTCGAGAATCGCTGGTAAGCGCTTAATCAGGAAACACGATCTCAGCAAACCGCAAGGTGTGCGCGGCAGGAATAGCGACAACACGCGAGTTTCGCAGGTGCTCGGCTGGGCGCCTACTGTCTCGCTAGAGACGGGCCTGGAGATCACTTATAAATGGATCGAAGGTGAACTTAGGAAGGCAGGAAGAATTCCCCATAAGTACGCTGCTCACAGTGCCGATTAATTCGCGAGGTCGGTGACAGTATTATTTGTCAAGCTCCCAAATCAACTCGAACCATACTGGAGTAGACAGAGATGGGTGCGGAAACTATAGCTGTAACTCGACAGGCTAGTTCGTTATCTCTCGGGTTGCCCGCTGCAAACGTATTAGGTGTAGGCGTTCATGCGGTCAACCCTGACTTGGCGATCGAGGTGATGAGGGAAAGAATTGGCTCTGGACGTAAAGGCTTTGTGTGCGTAACCGGTGTACACGGAGTGATGGAAGCGCACCGGGACCCCGAGTTTCGAAAGGCGTTGCAATCTGCGTTCCTGGTGGTACCGGATGGGATGCCTACGGTTTGGCTGGGACGGTGCCAAGGACATCGTGAGATGCGACGTGTTTATGGTCCGGACCTCATGATGGAATTCTGCAAAACCTCGGTAGCCCATGGTTATACACATTTCTTTTACGGGGGTAACATTGGTGTGGCCGAGGAGCTGGCATCATCGTTGAGGCAACGAATTCCAGGTCTTAAAGTAGTGGGGGCAGAAACGCCCCCGTTCAGGCCGCTATCAGAACCAGAAAAAGCAGCCCTCGAAGTGCAACTCCAGCGGGTTAACCCCGATGTAGTCTGGGTTGGCTTAAGCACTCCTAAGCAAGAAAAATTTATGGCGGAGAATATAGCCCGATTGAATTGTCGAATGATGGTTGGAGTTGGAGCGGCGTTCGACTTTCATACAGGTCGGCTGAAAGATTCTCCGAAGTGGATGAAGACGGCCGGATTACAATGGTTCCATCGCTTATGCCAGGAGCCTTCCCGTCTGTGGAAGCGTTATCTAATCAATAATAGCGGCTTCTTAGTGAAACTCGCCTTACAAACGTTGCGAATCCACTCCTATGAGCATCGGTCTTCCGAGTAAGCGAAGAGTTCCAATACTTGGATGCTGACTCGACGTGCATGAAGAACCGGAGGCGGACTCCGTAGTCGGCCTTTCATGTTCCGTTCCACATCGCATCGAAGCTGCTCGTGCCTAATAAAGGTACTCCCGCCGCCAGGGTTCGTCTTCCTCGATGTAACATACCGTAGGTGTGTTTGTTTACAAACGAGAAAAGATGGACCTAGAACCTGAGCCACGGGAAAATGAATTTGCGGAAGGTTCCGCGCCCCGGTGTGCATCCTCCGATGGAGGCGATGCCCCAGCCAAAAAGATCGATAGCATTCGCGCCAAAACACCAGACGAACCGAGGCGCGAGCGAAAAGCATGCCGACCCGATCAAACGCCAATCTCTAAACTTTGCCTTGAGGTTGTGGCTGTCGCTGTAGGAATTGCTTATACGGTAGCCGCCTTCCAACAGCTCAAAACGATGAAACCGTCAGCTTTGGGAAATGAAACAAACACGATTGTGGCAGATGCAAATTAGCAAGCCTATTTTGGTTCTCAATGACAGTGGTACGCTTGTAGGCGTGCATCCATCCCAGCAAACCAAGACTAAGTGGTTTGCGATCGTCAGGCTCCAAAATAACGGGGTTGCCGAAGCCAGCTTCATTCAGGTTGCAGCAAATATAGGTTTTCGAAAATCCGATCCTCGTCGGGAAGAATACAACTTTCCCGAATCCGCCTTTTACTACGTACAGCCACCTCCAACCCTTCAGCCTTTCATCTACACTGGCGCTGTAGCCGACACCGAGCAGATCGGCCTTTCGCCAGATGTTTTCACGATAGATTACTCGATCCATCGCAAGGAACGGTTTTATGCTTGGGGCAAGATTCGCTTTAGCGATGGCCTTGGGAATCGGATGACCCCAGATTCGGAATTTTGTCGTTACGCCAATGGCAACGCAGTTATCGATGCCGTGCTGAACGCTCCGAGCGGATACGCTAAGCCATGGCAAAAATGTAGTCAGCAGTAGGCCAATCAGGAAGCGGGAGTGTTCGGAGAGCCGCTAGTAAAAGTAATAATTGTATTTGCTTATGCATATTCTTCACGTTGTTGGAGCGCGTCCGAATTTCATGAAGGCGGCGCCAGTCCTGCACGCACTGCGAGAGGCTGGGTTTAAGCAGACGCTCGTTCATACCGGACAGCGCTATGACCATAATATGTCCGACGTGTTCTTCTCACAGTTGCAGATTCCCGCGCCGGATGCGAATCTCGGCGTCGGCTCGGGCAGCCATGCCAGGCAAACCGCCGATATTATGACGCGCTTCGAATCTGTTGTACTGGAACGCCGGCCGGATATAGTCATAGTCTACGGGGACGTCAACTCAACTGTGGCGGCGGCGCTAGTGTGCGCTAAACTCGGCGTTCGCGTCGGGCATGTCGAGGCCGGGCTACGCTCGTGTGATTTGACGATGCCGGAGGAAATCAATCGCGTTGTGACGGACCGGCTTGCTGACGTGCTGTTCACGCCCTCCGAAGATGCTGATCTGAATCTAATGCGCGAGGGCATTCCCGAAGACAAGTTTCATCGTGTCGGAAACGTCATGATCGATTCGCTCGTGCGCCTCCTGCCACTCGCAGAGAGGATGTCAAGGAATGGTTATCCTGATCGTTATGCGCTAGTTACGCTGCATCGCCCATCAAACGTTGACGACAGCGAAAGTCTTGAGAGCATTTTGGACTCTTTGCAGGAAGCGAATCGAGAGCTGAAGATTGTTTTTCCTGTACATCCGCGCACACGGCAACGGATTTCGGACTGCGGTTATAGTGCAGAAACCCTGCACCTTGTAGATCCGCTGCCCTATATAGAGTTTTTGGCGCTGCAGAGTCGAGCCGCTGTGGTGATTACTGATTCGGGTGGTATTCAAGAAGAAAGCACTTACTTAGGCGTTCCATGTCTCACGCTGCGGAACAACACCGAACGGCCGATCACAGTGGAGATGGGAACGAATTTCATTGTTGGCCAAGACCGTGAGAAACTGCGTTTGGAATTGCGGAAAATTGTTGACGGTAGGCCCAAGACGGGTGCCATTCCGCCCCTGTGGGACGGACGTGCCGGCGAGCGAATCGCTGGAGTACTACAAAGCCTAAATTGAGAACCGAAGCACGCGATAGAAACCCGAATCCTTCCAGCTTGGACCGGACGTGCTCTTCGATCTGCAAATTAGCTGATGAACCCTTACCGAGAAGCATTTTGATCTCATGGGCCGGTAGTGCACGAAGTGGGATCAAGGTAAAAGCCCGTACACGTCAAGCTCGGTTCTCGTCCCTAGATATACTTTCCCATTCGCGACCGTCGGAACGCTGAACTTCACTGCAGGGCCAGCCTGATCACGACTGCCGTCTGCCTGCGAACTATCCCAGAATTCGTTCCCTAAGTTAGTCGGATCGTAAGCATAGACAACCG